>WOYI010175004.1_pt1 | contig 39308 bp, 36 predicted proteins | sample 6423411 | NCBI WGS metagenome assembly WOYI01 (sample SAMN13441803, study PRJNA592873) | oil field metagenome | biome: oil field; feature: oil-well bore; material: oil-contaminated soil; isolation source: oil-contaminated soil from oil-well borehole | place: Germany: Wietze | collected 2016-10-18 ...
CCAGGCGCCGCACGATGTTGTGCGGGCCGCGAGCGACATGCGGCGTACCGGTCTCGTCCGGCTCGACGGTCGGCCACGTGGACTGGTCGGCACGCTCCGTGAGTTCGGAGGTATCCGCTACGACCATCACCGACGAGCCCTTGTGCGGGGCGGACGCGGCGACCCTGGCCGAGGAGACGTTCGCGCGCACCGAGTAGAGCGCCATCCCGCGACCGTGCACTCCCCAGCGATCCATCACCATGGTCTCGAGCTTCGAGGTCACGCGTGGTTCGAAGACGGTGTCGTGCAGTGCAGGCGGGATACCCACGCCGTCGTCGAGCATCGTCAGCGAGCGGACCGTACCCTCTCGGGTGGTGGCCACGAAGATGCGCTGTGCGTGTGCGTCACGGGCGTTGCGGAGCAGCTCGATGACGATGTCCTCGAAGCTGCGGATGTCGTGCTTCGCCTGACGCCGCTCGGCTTCGGGTACCCGCAGCCGGACGAAACCGTCGCCGAGGGTCTCCTCCACTTTGAGGTAGCCGTCACCTGAGACTGACGTCACGAAGTCTATGAGTGGGTCGTGTTCGCTCATATCGTCCTCAAGCCTGCCACGCTCGGCACCGGTTCTCAAGAGCAAGGGGACCGCGGACGGTCCCCTTGCGGCCGAACAGACGGGGTGATGCTCCCCTACTTCGCGTAATCGATCGCGCGGCTCTCGCGGATGATCATAACCTTGATCTGTCCGGGATACTGCAGTTCTTCCTCGATCTGCTTGGCAAGATCTCGGGCCATGAGCGTCGCATCGGCGTCGCTGATCTCCTCGGGCTTGACCATGACGCGGATCTCGCGCCCGGCCTGCATCGCATAGGACTTCTCGACGCCTTTATGGGCCTCGGCCAGCGCCTCGAGCTTCTCAAGCCGCTTGATGTAGCTCTCGAGCGTCTCACGGCGTGCGCCCGGTCGAGCTGCGGAGATCGCGTCGGCGGCCTGGACGATGACGGCCTCGACCGTCTGGGGCTCAATATCGCCATGGTGCGCCTCTATGCAGTGCACGACTTCTTTGTTCTCGCCGAGACGACGCGCGAGATCGGCGCCGATGACCGCGTGCGGGCCCTCGATCTCGTGGTCGATGGCCTTGCCGAGGTCGTGCAGCAGGCCCGCACGCTTGGCGAGCGCCGGATCGAGACCGAGCTCCGCGGCGACCACGCCCGAGAGGTACGCGACCTCGAGTGAGTGGTTGAGCACGTTCTGGCCGTAGCTGGTGCGGTAGCGGAGCCGGCCGAGCGTGCGCACGATGTCGCTGTGGAGGTTGTGAACACCGGCATCGAAGACGGCCTGCTCACCGGCCTCGCGGACCTGCTGGTCGACGAGCGCCTCGGCCTTCTTGAACATCTCCTCGATACGTGCCGGGTGGATCCGGCCGTCAGCGATGAGGTTCTCGAGGGTGATGCGGCCGACCTCACGCCGGACCGGATCGAAGCTTGAGAGGATGACCGCCTCGGGCGTGTCGTCGATGATGAGGTTGATGCCAGTGAGCTGCTCGAAGGCGCGGATGTTGCGACCCTCGCGGCCGATGATGCGTCCCTTGAGGTCGTCCGACGGGATGTGCACGACCGAGACGGTCGACTCGGCGGTGTGGTCAGCCGCGACCCGGCCGATGGCGATGCTGATGATGTTGCGCGCCTTGCGGTCCGCTTCCTCGCGCGCGCGCTGCTCGCCCTCACGGATGATGACAGCGGCGTCGTGGCTCACATCCTGGCGGATACGGTCGAGAAGCACGGTCTTCGCCTGGTCCGAGGACATGCCCGCGAGCGCCTCGAGACGCGACTTCTCTTCGGCGATGGCGTCTTCAAGGTCCTTCTCACGCTTGGTGATCTGACCCATCTGGCTCGAGAGCTGGTGCTCGCGCTTGTCGAGCGACTCAGCGCGACGCTCGATGGACTCCTCGCGCTGCAGCAGCCGCGTCTCCATCGCTGTGATGTCCTTGCGCCGTTCTTTGGCCTCTTCCTCGGACAGTGCCTTGAGGTGGAATATCTCGTCCTTGGCTTCGAGGAGTATCTCTTTCTTGGTCGTCTCGGCTTGCTTCTCCGCATCGGCGAGCATGCGTTCCGCGGTTTCGCGGGCCTGGTTGGCCTTACCGGCGACCAGGAAGCGGTTGATGATGAAGCCGAGGACGACGCCGAGAGCCAGACCGATCAGTGCGTACACTACCGGGCCCATTGCGCGTCCCTCCCTTGCTTTGAGAAGCGTTCGACTGTCGTTTCAACGGCTCGTGTGAAACGCGAACGCCGAACGATCGATCTCGTCCGGCGCGTGGGATCGGCGTATGTGGGACCTGTGCGAAGATGCACGACAAACCGCCCTTTGAGGGCGGTAGCGCGCTCCATAGCTGAAGAACCACATACGAAACAGCCACGATGAGGGACTGTCTCGATCACATTTGCCGGGGTCATCGTACTCGGGAGTGCGGCCTTCCGTCAACCCGCTGAAGTGCTCTGAGCAGCAGAAACGAGGCCTCAGGTGTCGTGCGCGCTCGTATCGCCAGGGTCGGCGTCGGCAAGGACGGAGCGGGCTGCGTGCAGCGCGATCCCGGGTGCGAATCCGCGGCGTGCGAGCCGTGCCGCGAGACGATCGACGGTGTCACGTGTGCGCGCGAGCCGCCGGGCGAGCACCAGGGCCCTGTCGACCTCATCCCCGGGCGGTGCCGCGGCGTCAAGTGCCGCGCGGGCCGACTCGTCGTCGATACCCCGCCTGCGGAGTTCGCGCATCGCCCGGTCGCGACCGTAGCCCCGCGAGCGAACCAGCATCCGTGCAAAGCCCTCCGCAAAGCGCACGTCATCGACGAGTGCTGTGTCGATGAGCCATGCCACCAGTGGATCGACCACATCGGGCGGGTATCCGTCGTCCAGGAGGCGCGAGTGAAGCTCGTGCGTGCTGCGCTCGCGATACATCAGGAGACGCAGCGCACGTTCGCGCGCCAGCCGAGGCTCGGCATCACGCAGCCGGTCGTCGATCTGGGAGATGATGACCTCGTCACCGGCCGCGATGCCGCACTCACGTAGGGCCTCGACCGCCATGTCCCGCCATGGCTCATCATCGAGCCAGACGGTACGGCGATGCGAGGCCCTCCCGTGGGTCTTCACATCGGTGACCAGGCGAAGCTGATCGGACATGCTCAGCCCTTCTTGGGCTTAGCCTCGATCGCCGCCTCGACCGGCGCCTCGGGCACGGGCGCTTCCACAACGGGTGTGCGTCTGCTGACCGGCAGTCCGAGGTGGTCCCTGATCTGGACCTCGATCCCGTCACGCAGGGCCGAGTTCTCCCGCAGGAAGTCCTTGGCCGCCTCACGTCCCTGTCCGAGACGCTCCTCGCCGTAGGTATACCAGGAGCCGGACTTCTGGACGATGCCTTCCTCCACGCCGAGGTCGAGGAGGCTACCCTCCTTGGAGATGCCCTGGCCGAACATGATGTCGAACTCAGCCTGGCGGAACGGCGGTGCGACCTTGTTCTTCACGACTTTGGCCCGGACGCGGTTACCCACATTGTCCGTTCCCTGCTTGATCGAGTCGATCCTGCGGATGTCGATGCGGATCGAAGCGTAGAACTTGAGAGCCCGGCCGCCGGACGTGGTCTCCGGGCTGCCGAACATCACGCCGACCTTCTCGCGAAGCTGGTTGATGAAGATGCACGTCGTGTTGGACTTGCTGAGCGAGCCCGCGAGCTTCCGCATGGCCTGACTCATCAGCCTCGCCTGGAGGCCTACGGTGACGTCGCCCATCTCACCCTCGAGTTCCGCTCGAGGGACAAGGGCGGCCACCGAGTCGATGACTATGACATCGATGGCACCGGAGCGCACGAGCATGTCGGTGATCTCGAGCGCCTGCTCACCGGTATCAGGCTGCGATATCAGGATGTCATCGATGTCCACGCCGAGACGCGCGGCGTACGCGGGATCGAGCGCGTGCTCGGCGTCCACGAAGGCGGCTATGCCGCCGGTACGCTGTGCCTCTGCGACGATCTGTAGTGCCAGGGTGGTCTTACCCGACGACTCCGGACCGTAGATCTCGACGATACGGCCCCGCGGCACGCCGCCGATACCGAGAGCGGCATCGAGGGCCAGGGAACCGGTCGGGATGGCATCGACGACCTGCAGCGACGTGTTCTCGCCGAGCCGCATGAGCGAACCCTTGCCGAACTTGCGCTCGATCTGCTCTCTCGTGAGATCGAGCACCTTCTCCTTCTCACTCTGTATCACTTGCATCCCGCTCCTTATCCCATTCGGGCGACCCCTGAAGGTTGCATCGAACCTACACGAACATACGTTCGGTGTCAATCACCTGCCGAGCGGAATGATGGCGAGTTCCTCGTACACGGGACCACGCGGCGTGAGCGTCGACGAGAAGAGCGTAACCTCCCGCACTGACATCGCGACGGCGCGATCCTCGGACCGGCGGAGTAGGTGCTCCACCGCGTCCAGCGAGGGTGTGATGACGCGTCGCGGATGTCGCGCCCTGCAGAGCGTCACGTGCGTCCTGAAACGGTGGCCCTCGGGCTCGAACTCGAGGAACGAGGTGGCGTCGGCGATCGCCCCGGCCAGAGCGGCGGTCTCCTCCCCTCCCGTCGCCGGCTGGATCCATACGAGCGAAGCAGAGCGTGGCCCCGGGATCGCACGTACGCCGTCGAGGCGCAGGTGATAGGGCTCGCGATCGGCGACCGCCTCGCGCACGGCCTCATCGACGTGCGGTATGAGCGCGTCCGGGACGATACCGAGGAAGCGCAACGTGATGTGCAGGCTCTCCTCGGCGACCCACTTCTCGCCATGCCACTGCGGGTCGGCCTCGATGAACGACTGCCGGCATGCCACGAGTGTCGAGCGCACCGCGAGCGGGAGCGTGACGGCTGCAAACGCGCGAGGCATCGAGCGATCACCTCTCGAGGAGATCGCGACGGAGCATGTCGAGCGCGATCAACGTCGCGCGGGCGCGCACCGCCGAACGGCTGCCCTGAAGACGGTGCTCCACTGCGCGGGTCTCCCCACCTGTCCGGGCCTGCGCAAACCACACAAGGCCGACGGGTCTGTCCTCGGAGCCGCCGTCGGGCCCTGCGATGCCGGTGGTGGCGACCGAGACCGTCGCGCCGGGGAGCGCGAGCGCACCTTCGGCGAGAGCACGGGCTGTCTGCTCACTCACCGCGCCGAACTCATCGAGGACCGCCGTAGGCACGCCGAGCACGCCGGACTTCACGGCGTTGTCGTACGCCACGACGCCACCCGTGAAGACCGCCGATGCCCCGGAGACGTCGGTGAGCGCCGAGGCGATCATGCCGCCTGTGCACGACTCGGCGGTGGCGATGATCTCGCGGCGCTCCCTGGCCAGGCGCACCACTGTCTCGGCGAGCGACGAGCCGTCGGTAGAGTAGCAGGCGGGGCCGAGAGCCACCTGGGCGGCGGCCGAGGCGGACTCAAGGTCGGTGGCATCTCCCTCGCGCGGGAAGAGTACGACCTCCACGTCTCCCGGCGCGGCCAGGAGCGTGAGTTCCACGGCGTAGTCGGCGATCACCGGCACGACGAGGTGCTGGGCGTCCGACTCGGTGATGCCGGTGCACCGCAGACGCACGGGCGCCGGGACGCGGCGGCGCGACTCGAGGTAGCCGAGCAGCAGCGGGCGCATCTCATGTGGCGGTCCCGGCAGGAGGATCAGACCATGCCCGTCATCGAGCGATACGACCTGTCCGGGGGCCGTGCCGGCCACCGCGGGGAGGACCGTGGCACCGTCGAGCACGTCTGCCTGACGGAACATCTGCGCGCGAGAGGCCGTCTGCGTGTGGCGGGCCGCCACCTGCGCAAGCTGCATAGCGATGGTTTCGTCACGCAGAAGTGCCCTTCCGAGGGCGTCAGAGGCCGCCTCGCGGGTGATGTCGTCGTGAGTTGGTCCCAATCCCCCCGTGACGACCACGAGGCCGTACGCCTCCATGAGCGCTCTGATAGCCTCGGCCACCAATGCGCGGTCGTCAGGCAGCGCGAGTGCGGCGCGCACCACGTACCCGGCGTCCGCGAGCATCCTGGCGATCTCGGTGCTGTTGGTGTCCTGCCGGAGCCCGGTGGTGAGCTCCGTGCCGACGGTGAGGATCGCTGAAGTGCGCAGCACCGCCACGTCAGGCGCCCTCCCCTTGCCCCCGGTCCCAGGGACCCGTAAGTATGTCGCGCGCATGGTAGAAGTAGTCGATCATCGACGCGATCGTCGCCGTCACGGCTGCGGCCATGATCGCCCAGGCCAGCCCGTTGTAGTAGGTCATGGCGGCCGGGCCGAGCACGCTCTCGAGCACGTTTGCGAGGAGCGTGCTCTCCTTCAGCAGGTAACCGGCGATCGCGATGATCTGCATGACCGTCTTGACCTTGCCGAGTTTGGATGCCGCGATCACGCGTCCCTCGGCCACCGCCACCATGCGGAGGCCGCTCACCACCAGCTCGCGGCTGATGATCACGAGGGCCACCCATGACGGGAGCCGATCGAGGTCCACGAGCGCGACGAGGGCGGCCGTCACGAGCAGCTTGTCGGCGAGCGGGTCGATGAACTTACCGAATGTGGTGACCTGGTTGCGGCTGCGCGCGACGTAGCCGTCTACCGCGTCGCTTGCCGCCAGCGTGATGAAGATCAACGCCGCGAGCCACGGCTGTGCGATGTGCCACCACTCCGGCATAGACAGCCACGCGGGGACCTCGCCCAGGAGGACGACAAGGAAGACGGGGATGAGCACGACACGCGCGAGCGTGATCCTGTTGGCGAGGTTCATATTGCGGATCATGAGAGCTCCCCGATCAGGTCGTAACCGGCTGCGTCGATGATACGCACATCAACGAGCGTCCCGACAGCCGCAGGGCCGTCGATCACCGTGAGTCCGTCCACGTCGGGCGCCTGACCGCACGTGCGGCCCACGAGCTCGTCCTCGTCGTCGCCCTCGACGAGCACACGGCGTACACTGCCGACGAGGGCAGCCGCCCTCGCGAAGCCGACGACGTCGGCTATGTCGCGGAGCCGCTGGGCGCGCTCGGCCCGGATGTCGTCCGGTAGCTGGCCGGGCATGGCCGCGGCGCGCGTGCCCTCCTCAGGGCTGAAGGCGAAGACGCCGACGAAGTCGAACGCGGCCGCCTCGATGAAGCGCTCGAGTGTGGCGGCGTCGCCCTCGGTCTCGCCCGGGAAGCCCGCCATGACCGTCGTGCGAAGCGTGACGTCGGGCAGCGCCGCGCGCACGCGGTCGAGCAGGTCGTGGAATCGTGCGGCGTCTCCGGCGCGTCCCATCGCCTCGAGGATCGACGCCGAGGCGTGCTGGAGCGGGATGTCGAGGTAGTGGCAGACCTTGCGCGCATCGGCCATGGCCGAGAGCAGCCGGTTTGTGACGCCGTCAGGCTGGAGGTACATCAGCCGGATGCGGAAGTCGCCCTCGAGTGCATCGAGCCGCTCGACCAACGTGGCGAGGTCGGCCCGCTCGGCGAGGTCGTGGCCGTAGCTCGCGATGTCCTGGCCCACGAGCACGAGTTCGCGCGCGCCGGTATCGATGAGGAAGCGAGCCTCGGCGAGGATGCCGTCAAGCGGTGCCGAGATGAACCGGCCCCTGATCGCCGGGATCGTGCAGTACGCGCAGGTGCGGTCGCAACCCTCTGACACCTTGAGGTAGGCGGTGTGTGTGCCGGCCGTGCGCGTGGGCGCCTCCATGCGCACCCCGAACGGCACGCCGAACAGGGCCTCGAGAACGTCGGGCAGCTGACCCTCTTCAGCGACCGGCAGGAACGCGTCAGCCTCGGGCATCGCCTCTGCGAGATCGGCTCCGTAGCGCGAGGGCATGCAGCCGGCCACGATCAGCTTGCGCCCGTTCCGCGCGGGCACCCGCTCCCCCGCCAGCTCGAGTGCCGTGGCGATGGACTCCTCGGTGGCGGTCTGGATGAACGCGCACGTGTTGAGCACGACGGCGTCGGCGTCGGCAGGGTCGTCCACCACCCGGTACGGGGATGCTTCAACGAGCGCGGCCATGCGGTCGCTGTCGACCTCGTTCTTCGGGCAGCCGATGGTCACGAAGGCTATCGCCGGCGGGTTCTCCACGGGGCTACCGGTAGTTGATGAACTGGAGCGGGATGCCGTAGTCATGCTCCTTGAGGAAGCCGATGACCGCCTGGAGCTCGTCTCGGCTTGCGCTGAAGACGCGCAGCTTGTCGCCCTCGATCTGCACCTTCGCCTTGAACTTCTCGTCGCGGATGTCCTTGTTCATCTGGCGCGCGAGGTCCGCTTCGATGCCGTTCACGATCGTGCCGGTCCGCCGCGAGGAGCCGCCGGAGGCCGCTTCGATCTTGCCCCATGAGACCGCCTTGAGGTCGATCGTGCGACGGACGAGCTTGGATTCGAGGACGTCCTTCACCTGGCCGAGGACGAAGTCGCTCGGAGCCGCCAGTGAGATGGTGGAACCGGCGCGGTCGAACGTGATGGTGGCGCCGCTGTCCTTCAGGTCGTAACGCTGCGTGAGCTCCTTGCTCGCCTGCTGCACGGCGTTGTCGACCTCCTGCATATCGACCTGGGATACGACGTCGAAACTCTGGTCCTTTGCCACGGTTCCTCCTTGGCGGTACGGGGCTATTCGGTGGTCGCAGTGAGGCTGACCTCGGCGATGCCGCCGGTCGCAGCCGGGATCGCGACGGGATTGCCATCGCGGGTGATCGTGACCGCGGCGGGCTTGCCGACCCGCACGACGGCGTCGTCGGCGACGGTCCACATCTTGGACTCACCGCCTGGCATCGTGCCTTCGTACGCGATGAGGCCGTCGACCCGCGCCTGCACCCACGACGACTGCCCGGGCGTCACCTCGACCTTGAGGATGAACGCGCCTGCGGCAGTCTCCTCCCCGGCGCCGCCGTCCGGGTCCAGGACAGTGGTCGTGGTCGTCGGTTCCGCGCTCTCGCTCGTGTCCGGTGCGATGGGCCGCGGGGAGTCGTCCCTGCCGAGGAGCGACGAGACACCCCACACCACGCCAGCGATCACTACGATAGCCACCGCGGCCGCGACCCATGCCTGCCTCGGGATCGCATGCACGTCCAGGCGGTGCGGCACGACGGTGCGCTCAGGGATGTGGCGAAGCGCTGGAGCCTCGGTACGCGCGCCGAGGTCGCGACTGTACTCCTCGAGAAGCGGGGCCGGATCCACGCCAAGGTACTGCGCGTAGTTCTGGATGTAGCCGCGGACGTACACGGATGCCGGTAGCTCGTCGAACCGGTTGTTCTCGAGCGCGATGAGCATCCTGCCCATGATCTTCGTGGCCGACTCGATATCCGAGAGCGTCTTGCCTCGCTCTCGCCTGAGTGCCACCAGCCGATCGCCTACCGGCATCGTGCCATCTCCTCGCGGTGCACGCGTGTACTACAGTTCATCGCGTTCCTCCCGTTCGAAGTGCTTGAGTGCTTCGAGGTCTTCCACGTCCACGAGCACCTCACGGGGACGGCTGCCGTCGGGCTGGCCCACGACACCCTTCATCTCGAGCATATCCATGATGCGACCGGCGCGTGCGTAGCCCACTTTGAGGCGACGCTGCAGAAGCGACGTGGAGCCCATACCGCTCGTGACCACGATATCGGCCGCCTCCCAGATGAGCGGGTCGTCATCGTCGGAGTTCTCGAGGCTGCCTGTCTGGCCGGTCACCTTGAGGTGCAGGATCTCCTCATGGTAGTCGGGTTCGGCCTGTGATTTCACGTGATCCACGACGCGTGTGATCTCATCCTCGGACACGTACGCACCCTGGATGCGGTTGGGCTTGGACAGCGCGGGCGTGGAGAAGAGCATGTCGCCGAGGCCGACGAGCTTCTCGGCGCCGGCGGTATCGAGGATGACGCGGCTGTCGATGCCGGAGGACACCGCGAATGCGATGCGGTTGGTGATGTTGGTCTTGATGAGGCCGGTGATGATATCGGTCGAGGGTCGCTGCGTGGCCACGATGAGGTGGATGCCGGCGGCACGCGCGAGCTGTGCGATGCGCACGATGGACTCCTCGACCTCTTTGGCGGCGACCATCATCAGGTCGGCGAGCTCGTCGATGATGATGACGAGGTACGGCATCTCCTCCATACCCTCCGGTGCCTTGCCGTCGCGCACGGCCGTGTTGTACTGCGAGATGTTGCGCGCGCCGGTCTTCTGCAGGCGCTTCAGGCGCGACTCCATCTCCCCTACCGCCCAGTGGAGCGCCGATGCGGCCTCCTTGGGCTCGGTCACGACCGGCACGTAGAGGTGGGGCACACCGTTGTAGAGGCTGAGTTCGATGCGCTTGGGGTCGATGAGGATGAGCCGGACCTCGGCGGGTGTCGATCGCATGAGGATCGACATGATGAGTGCATTGATGCACACCGACTTGCCCGTGCCGGTGGAGCCGGCGATGAGCAGGTGCGGCATGGAGGCGAGGTCTGCGGCGATCTGTTCGCCGGCCACGTCCTTGCCGATGCCGAGCATGAGCGGGCGCGGATCGGCGATGAGGCCGCTGTGCAGGACGTCGCCGAGGGTGACCGTGGCGCGACCGGTGTTGGGCACCTCGATGCCGATGTAGCTCTTGCCGGGTATCGGCGCCAGGATGCGGATCGTAGGCGCCGCGAGCGCGAGTGCGAGGTCGTCCGACAGCGCTGTCACACGGTTGACCTTCACGCCCTTCGCGAGTTCCACCTCGAACATCGTGACCGTGGGTCCGGCGATCCAGTTGACCACGCGCGCCATGATGTCGAAGGTCGCGAACGTCTGCTCGATGAGACCCGCCGTGTGGCGGAGCTCCTTCTCGGTGGCCTTGTGCGAGGCGGCGCTCTCGGGCGTACGGGTGAGCATGGAAAGCGGCGGGAGTTCGAAGCCCTCGAGTGCGCGCGGGGCCACCGATGACGGTGCCGGCAGCGTGGGCTTCGCGGCCTCGGGGTCGCCCCTCAGGCCCTTCCTGGAGCGGGGCGGCAGCGCCGGCGACGGCTCACGCTCGAACGCGTCGGAGCCGTCGAAGTCTTCGAGCGGCACGGTCTTGGCGGCCCGGCGGCGTACCGCAGGTCCGGAGGCGGTGAGTTCCTCGGCTACGGGGCGGCCGAGTCGCGCCCGGACGGCTTCGAGAACCTCGGTGATCGAGAGCCCGGCGATGACGAGCCCCACGAGCACGAGCGCGCCCGCCACCACGTAGCCGATGGCATGGCCCAGCAGCGTGCGCAACACCCAGGCGAGGCCGCCGCCGATGTAGCCACCGGTGGTGATGAGCGTGCCGTGGTCCCACTGCAGCGCCGGGTCGTTGCCGATGGCCAGGATGCCGAGGAACGCCACAAGCACCAGACCGAGCCCGATGCCCACTCGGACCTCGTCCACACGCAGGCCCGTGAGGAAGAACGTCACGGCCCACAGCAGGATGATCACCGGGATCGCGTAGGCGCCAAGGCCGAAACCGACCTGCAGGATCGACTTGATGGCCTGCGGGACCACCCCGGCCGTCTGTGTGAACACGGTGATGGCGAGAGCGATGGCGAGCGCGCCGAGGACGATGCCGACGATCTCGTGGCGGCTGTCGTCGTCGAGAACGCGCACCGGCGCAGGCGGAGGTGTGCTGCGACGCGCCGCAGGCTTCGCGCCCTGCGGGCGGCCGGTCTTCTTCGTCGGGGTTGTGCGGCCGGTGGCCATTCGCGAGTCTCCTTGCGCGTCCTTAGGTGAGGGCGCTCATCATCAGTATGGCGGTACCTGCGATCGCAGTGTAGATGGCGAACGCCCACAGTGAGTGTTTCCGGACGTACGGCAGCAGCAGCGCGATCGCGATGTAGCCCACGATCGCGGTCGTGACGAGGCCCGCCATCAGCGGTCCGGCGGCAGGTAGTGCTTCTCCGTCCATGATCACGTCGAGCAGGATCTTCTTGGCGGTGGCGGCGCCGATGATCGGTATGGAGAGCAGGAACGAGAAGCGGGCCGCCTCCTCGCGCTTGAGGCCGAGCCCCACCCCCGAGGCGATGGTGATGCCCGAACGCGAGAGCCCCGGCGCAACGGCGAACGCCTGCGCCACGCCGATGGCGAGTGCCTGCTTGAGCGGGATCTCCTCGGCGGTGGCGATGGTGGTCTTCGAACGGCGCGCGAGCAGCTCCGCCCCGGCGAGCAGCACGGCCGTCACCAGCAGGAACGCCCCGGTGATCGTCACCTGTGAGGACATCGGCATCGTCTCGACACCCTCCACCAGCGGCTCGAGCGCGAGCGCGATGAGCGCGCTCGGGATGGTGGCCGCGATGATGAGCCAGGCGAGCTTGCGGTCGCGGGCGCGCTCCTCCCCCTTCGAAAAGAGGCCGAGCAGCAGGTTCCACACGTCGCGGCGAAAGTACGCGATGGTGGCGGCGAGCGTGGCCGCATGCAGCACCACGTCGAAGCCGAGACCGAACCGCTTCCACCCGAACAGCGCGGGGATCAAGATGAGGTGCCCGTCGCTCGAGATCGGCAGGAACTCGGTTATGCCCTGGGTGATGCCCAGGACGATGGCTTCGAGAACGCCCACCTACACCTCCATGACGACGGGGATGATCATGGGCCGGCGCCGGGCGGTCTCCCAGATGTACTGCGATACCGCGTCGTGCAGCGCCTTCTTGATGACCGCCTCGTCGGTAGCGCCCTCGCCCGAGGTCTTCTTGAGGACCTTTTCGATCCGGGTGCGGACTCCCTTGAGCGCCTCGGTCGTGTCCGGGCCGAGCACGAGACCACGGGTCACGAATTCCGGATCGCCCACGATCGCGCCCGTACGGCTGTCGACCGCGACCACGATGAGCGCGAAACCATCGCTCGATAGCGTCTGCCGGTCGCGCAGGACCACCTGTCCGAGGTCGCCCACGGCCAGGCCGTCCACGTAGATCACGCCCGAGTTCACGCGCTGGCCGCGGTGCACGCCGGCCTCGTCGATCTCGAGGCAGTCGCCGTTGTCGAGGATGAACACGTTCTGCTCCGGGATCCCCACGGCCTTGGCGAGTTCGGCATGAGCGTGGAGGTGACGCATCTCGCCGTGGACGGGCACGAAGTTGTCCGGCGAGACGAGGTTGAGCATGAGCTTGAGTTCCTCGGCGGAGCCGTGGCCGGATACGTGGATGCGCGCCATGCCCTTATGGACCACATGTGCCCCCGCCCGGTACAAGCGGTTCATCACGCGGCTGACGGCCTTCTCGTTGCCCGGCACGGGGCTCGCCGAGATGACGACGGTGTCGCCCTCCTGGATCTGCACGGTCTTGTGATCGCCGTTGGCGATACGGGCGAGCGCCGAGAGCGGTTCGCCCTGGCTGCCCGTGCAGAGCACCACGACCTTGTCGGCGGGCATGTTGCCCATCGCGTACGCATCGACGATGTCGTCATCGTCGATGTGCAGGTAGCCGAGGTCGCGGGCGATCTTGGTGATGTTGATCATCGACCGCCCCGTGACCACCACCTTGCGGCCGTTGGCCACCGCCGCGTCGCAGACCTGTTGGACGCGGTGCACGTGGCTCGCGAACGAGGCCACGATGATGCGCTGCTCGGCGGCGGCGAAGATGCGACGGAGTTCGACGCCGACCTCGGCCTCGGAAGGCGTGTGGCCGGAGTTCTCGGCGCCGGTGGAGTCGCTGAGCATGAGCGTGACGCCCTGCTTGGCGGCGCGTGCGAAGCCGGCGAAGTCGGTGAAGCGGCCGTCGATGGGCGTCTGGTCGAGCTTGAAGTCTCCGGTGTGGAGCACGGTGCCCACAGGCGTGCGCACGTAGACGGCCACGCCGTCGGGGATCGAGTGGTTCACGGCGAAGAAGTCGAGGCTGAACATGCCGAGGTTGAGGTGACTCCCCGCCTTGATCTCGCGCAGCTTCGGCTTCTTGATGCGGTGTTCCTCGAGCTTGCCGGCAACGATGCCAAGCGTGAGCCTGGTACCGAGCACCGGAACCGGCGCGCCGAGATCCTTCAGCAGGTACGGCAGCGCGCCGGTGTGGTCCTCGTGGCCGTGCGTGATGATGATGCCGCGCAACTTCTCCTTGCGCTGAAGGATGTAGCTGTAGTCGGGAAGGATGAGGTCGATCCCCGGATGATCCTCGTCGGGAAACATCAATCCGGCGTCGATGACGATCATGTCGTTGCCGAGCTCGAGCACGGTCATGTTCTTGCCGATGCCGTCGAGCCCGCCGAGCGGGATGACGCGAAGGCGGTTCTTGTTTGATGTCATGGAAGGCTGTATGTGCTCCTTGTCGTGTCGGTGGTGAGCGTCGTGCGTGCGTGGTGCAACGCGGACCGTGTGATCCGCGCTTCAGTCAGGAGATGAGTCCGAGGCGGCGCAGGATGGGCGCCAGCTCGGCGGTCTGCGCATCGGTCGCCGGGATGAGCGGCAGGCGGCACTCGCCCACCGGGTAGCCCACGAGCTCGAGCGCCTTCTTCACCATGATCGGGTTGGCGGTCATGAACAGCGCCTTGAACAGCGGCATCAGCTCGAGGTGGATCTTGAGCGCGCGGGTGTGGTCGCCACCGGACTGCGCGGCCAGCATCTCGGCAAGCTGCGTGCCGGCCACGTGCGAGGCCACCGAGATCACACCCGTGGCGCCGAGACCCATCATCGGCAGCGTGTCCTCGTCGTTGCCCGAGAGCACCTCGAAGCCGACCGGCGAGCCGTCGATGATGGTCGCGATCTGCGTGAGGTTGGAGGAGGCCTCCTTCACGGCGACGATGTTCTCGAAGTCCGCCGCCAGCCGGAGCGTGGTGGTCGCCTCGAGGTTCACCACGGAGCGTCCGGGGATGTTGTAGAGGATCACCGGTACGTCCACCGCGCTCGCGATGGCGCCGAAGTGGCGGTACAGGCCCTCCTGCGGCGGCTTGTTGTAGTACGGCACCACGGCCATCACGGCGTCCACACCGAGCTTCACGACCTGCTGGGCGAACTCCACCGAGTCGTCCGTGCAGTTGTCGCCTGCGTTCGCGATGATCGGCGCGGAGCCGTTCACGGCCTCGAGAACGGCTTCGAACAGCCGTAGCTTGTCGTCGTAGAAGACCGTGGGCGACTCGCCGGTGGTGCCGCACACCACGAGCGCCTCGCTTCCGGCGTCGAGCAGGCGCAACGCCAGGTCCTGCGCGCGAGGCAAGTCGAGCTCGCCTTCCGGCGTGAAGGGCGTGACCATCGCGGTAAGGAGTCTGCCGAATCTCGGCTCGGTCATGATCGATCGCCCCTCGAGAGTGAAAGGCGTTGTCCGGACGCCTTGGGATACGTGTGACTACTGAAGTATTGTGCCACAGCGCGTCGTCGGGCGCAGAATGACGACCTCACGTTACGCCAGGCCGGGCGCGATCAGATGCCGTCGTTCTCCACCAGCCGGGTGTGGCAGAAGCTGCAGTACGCGCGCGGATGGCATTCCTCGCAGTAGGACGACCCCTCGGCCTTCACTTCCGCACTGTGCTGCTCGATCCACGCTCCCTGCATCGGGTCGAACGAGGTGTGGTGGCACATGGTGCAGAGATCCGGCGACGAACCGTGACAGCTCGTACACACTCCGCGGTCGGCGTCGGCCGCGGTGGCATGGCCGTCCGGTCCCCGCGCCCAGTCGTCCGGATGCGGCATCGCCAGGCCGTGACAGTCATCGCAGAACGACTGCTGATGGCACATCGCGCACAGGCGCTCGTCCGCATCGGACACGTCGCCGTGACCGCGCGCCCACTGCGGCTCGGCGTGAGATGCAGGCACCAGGTCGAACTCGCTGGGGTGGCAGACACCGCACTCCTTTGATGCCTCCGGCTGCCCGGATGTCCCGTGGCAGGTGAAGCACTGGGCCATGAGCGAGAGCGCGGTCCCGCGTGACTCCAGAGGGTGCGCCGTGCGGACATGGCACGAGACGCAGGACCCGTTGCGTTCGGCGTGCTCCGGGTGATCGATGAGGATTCTGTAACCGGAGGTCGCCTTTCTGTTCGGGTCGTGGCACTGGAGGCACACGGCATCAGCGATGGGCTCGGATGCTGCGGCGGCTGCGTCCACCGGATTCTCATAGGTCCCTGCACGGTGCGCGCTGACATCCCGGGCCAGGAGCGCGGCACGGTATGAGACCCGCGATGGGATCTGGTACCAGCGTGTGGCGGGCTCATGGCACTCGACGCACGGCACCGTGCTGTGCGCGGACACCGCCCACTCCGAGGTGCGCAGATCCATCTCGTGACAGGAGGCGCACACATTCGGTGACGCCGTCGTGACATCGAATGCTATCGACATGGCGAGGACGATCACGACGGCAGATACCAGAGCGACCGCAGTGAGGACGAGCCTACGGGCGCGCTCGGGCAGCCGTCCGACGACCTGCCTCAGGCTTCGGATGGGACCTCTGCGCGGAACTCGTGCATCGTCCATGGTTGCCTCTAATCGACCAGTTCGAGCGTCGGATCGAAGCCGAGTTGTGGCACGTCGCCGTGGCACTCGACGCAGAACTCGCTCTCATGGCAGGCCTCACAGCTGCGATGCACCGCAACAGCGTCACCGTGCACCGCGCGCCAGTCGTCGGTATGCGAGCGCGGCCGGTCGGTGTGACAGTCGACACACCAGTCGGGGCGCCACTGGTGACAGTCGACGCATGCGGGGTCGGCCGAGTGCGAGTCATGGACCACCAGCCAGTCAGCTTCCGAGTGGCTCTCGGGTGCGGCTTTGGCTGTGTGGCATGCGGTGCACGCATTCTCGGCCGAGTCACCGTCATGGCACGTCATACACTCCACCATCGGCGGTGTGTGCTTGCCTTCGGGGCTCTTCTCGTGCACCAGGTACCGGTGGCACTCCACGCAGTCCATGTCGAGGATCGTGATGTGGGCGCGGTGCGGTATCTGCAGGTCGCCCTTCGGCGAGACCGTCCGAAGGTCGCTGTGACACACCAGACACGCTTCATCGTCAGGACGCGCCAGCGCGGTCGGCTTGCGCGAGGGTGCGACGAAGGACGCGTAGTACTCCCCCACCATCCTGATCCGGAAGAGCGCGTCGGGCAGCGGACCGGGGGCTACGTGACAGTCGTCACATCCCACTTCGGCGTGTGTGGACGTGGTCCAGGACCGGTATTCGGCCTGGAGCGTGTCGTAGTGTGCGAAGGTCTTCGGGCGCGTCGACAGGTACCCGGGAACGGCGAGAAGCACGACGATCACGAACACCGTGAGCCCGAAGCGGTTCAGATGGGCGTGACGCCTGTGCAACCAGCCCGTGCGCGTGGGAGTCTCTAGTGGCATTGGAGACAGAACTCCTCGCCGCCGTGGCACACGGTGCATCCGTCACCGCGGAGCCGAGCGGTCTCCGCGTGTCCGGACTTCCAGTTCCCGACGTGCGACGCCGGACGCTCCTCGTGGCACTCGGCGCAGTACGCGGGCGTCCAGTCGTGGCATGCCGCGCAGTCCTCAGACTCCACCAGTGTGCCGTGCACCTGTAGCCAGTCAGGCCGATCGTGCGTCTCCGGTCTCGACTTCAGGGTGTGGCACTTGACGCACTCGTCTGTGGCCGAGTCACCGTCGTGGCACTCGGCGAGGCATACCTCCATCTCGGGCCGGTTGAACCCACGCTCATTGAGTGAGTGCACGAGGTCCTGGTGACACTGCGAGCACTCGAGGTCCAGGACCTCCACGTGCGCGCGATGCGGGATGAGCAGGTCGCCGCTCGGCGCCACACTGCGATAGCTGGTGTGGCACTTCTGGCAGGCTTCGCGATCGGGGGCCGAGAGGAGGTTGGACTCGTCAGGTCCCTGAAGGAGTTGCGAGTAGTACGCCGGCACGGCGGCGATCGCGAACGACACGGCCCCGCGGATCCCCGGATTCACGTGACATGCTCCGCACGAGATGCGTGAGTGTGTGGACGTGCTCCAGTGAGCCATCCGATCGCTCAGCACAGGGTACCGTCTGTAGTAGTCGGGTTGGAGCGTCGAGGCGACGGGAATCGCTACGGCCGTCACCATCACGGCCACGATGCCGAGCGCGATCGCGATGGCGATGCGACGCCGCACCCTCACTCCATCTCCTTGAACTGGTCGTGGCAGTCGACGCACCACGCGCGCTCGTGGCACTCCAGGCAACGCGGATCGTCCACGCCGGTCGACTGGTCGCTGTGCCGCCCTATCCAGGACACCGTCGGTCCGTGGAACTCGGGGCGCTCTAGGTGGCACTCGTCGCACTCGCCCTGGGACTGGTGGCACAGGAGGCACCGGTCTCGTCCGGCGAGCGCCTCCGCGCCGTGGTAGACCTCGGTCCAGTCGTCACGTACGTGCAGCTGCTCGATGGAGCGCATGCTGGTCTCGATGGGCAGGCCGTCGAAGACCGGGCGCTCGCCGGTGGTATGACAGAGCTGGCACTCATCGATCGTGTGACACGCCTCCACACAGGCGTTCTGTCCGGTCTTCCGCGCGACCGCGGCGTGCTCTGTGCGCCAGGAGTCACTCGACTCGTGCAGCACGTGGTGACAGTCGTAGCACTCGTCGGTGGTCTTGGTCCCGACGTGACAGCCGTACGCCACGCAGACGCCGCTGAAGGGCATCTCCTTGTGCTGGTCGAGGTATGGCTGTTCGAAGTGAGCGGTCCACTTGTGGCATCCGGTGCACGGTCGGGTCTCGGCCTCCACGCGCTGATGCGCCGGGTGCGGGATCCTCCCGGTGCGGGCGCTGTCGGCACCCCAATCGTCTGAGTGGCACTGCAGGCACGCGTCATTGGTGGGCGCCGAGAACGTGAAGAACTCGGGCGTGGGACCCGCCGAGATCATGCCGGCGTAGTAGTCGGCAACGAGCGCCACGGCGTTTGCGGTAGGCTGTGTCTCGTGGCACGAGCGACAGCCGATGCCCTCATGGGCCGAGTCCTCCAGGTTCACGTAGCGGCGCTCGAGAAGGTGGTAGCGCGAGAAGAACTCGGGCGTGGACGTGGACGCGAGGGGGATGGCGACCGCCGCGACGCACGCCGCTGTGAGCGCCAGCATGACGGCTACGATCCTGACCGTACGCAGGCGCGACGATCGCGACGGGGATGGTGCGCTCAACGACGGGTCACCCCGCCTCGACCGTCGCGGAATCCAGCCGTGCGGGTGCGTGTGCTCTTGCATCAACGTCCGCGTCTTCGGGCACCGCAAGCGGCAACAGCTTGGCGGCGAGGGTGACCAGCAGCACGCCGATACCGAGGAGGCCGAGGGCGATCAGGACCTCGGCAAGGCTCGGCATATAGGGAGCCGCGTGTGCACCGAGCGGGTCGACGGCGAAGCCCATCGCCATCAGCGAGTAGCGCTTCATGAAGATGGCGACGACATACATCGCCGAGGCGGTGATCTGCACGGCCGGGATATGCCGCGTCTTGCGGCCGGCGAGAAGCGCGAAGGCGCCTATCCCCAGGATGAGTACCGGCAGGAACGTGAATGCGTAGTCGCCCGTGAAGAACAGCGCGAAGCGATCCACGTGACCGGGCTTGGCCGAGGTCGGCCAGAACACTGTCATGATCTCGACGAGCAGCAGGAACAGGTCGGTCACGATGACCGTTGCGAGCAGCGTCGAGAGGCTGCGGAACATCGAGGACTTGAAGCGCATCACACCGAGACGCTGCATGAGGTACGCGCAGATGAGCAGCAGCGCGATCCCCGAGGCCGTGGCCGAGGTCAGGAATATCGGCACCATCACCGCCGAGTTCCATAGCTCGCGCGACTTGTTGAGCGCAAGCACGAACGCGGTGGTGGTGTGGAGGTAGATGGCGAGTGGCAGCGCTATCAGCGTCATCCGGTACGCCAGCTTCTCACCGCCCTTCCCGGTGATCAGCACCCAGAGGTCCACGAAGCAGATGACCATGTAGATGGCGGCCGCGCTGCCGGTGTACACGAACGGCGAGGAGGGATTGGGCGTGAGCATCATCCATACCGCGCGCCACGGCCTCTCCATGTCGGTGAGGATCCCGAGGAGCGCGAGCATGACGAGCACGCCCGCCTGCAGCACGGCCAGGCGCGACAGCGGCTTGAACTGCTTGGCGCCGAAGAGGTGCACGCTCGCGTACACGACAAGGCCTCCAGCGGACAGGCCGACGTAGTACATGTAGTTGGTGAACCACAGTCCCCATGGGTAGTCATCGCGCATGGCCATGACCACGCCGCCATTGTCGAGCGCTGCCGCCCATGCCATCACTCCCACGCCGATGACGGTCAGCAGGAGCGATACGAACGCCCAGTAGCGCGGACCGGCGGTGCGCAGTGCGCCCACCTTGAGGTCGATTCCCAGTACCCGCTTGATGCCGGGCTGTGTCGTCTTCTCAGTCATCGCACATCAGCCCACATACCAGATCATCGGCTCGGTCCCGTACTCTTCTTTGAGGCGCCAGACCCGGCGTGTCTTGAGCAGGATGGACACGGCGCTCTCGGGGTCGTTCAAATCGCCGAAGGTACGTGCACCGACGGGACACGCCTCCACGCAGGCGGGTATGCCGCCGGCGCGGGTGCGCTGGATGCAGAACGTGCACTTCTCGACGACGCCCGCCTTCTCCTGGAGCGGCACCTGAGGATTCCGCTCGTCTTCGGGAACGTCGGGTTCCTTCCAGTTGAAATGCCGCGCGCCGTACGGGCATGTGACGATGCAGTTCCTGCAGGCGATGCACTTGTCGTACTCGATCGTGACGATCCCGTCAGGCTCCTTCCAGGTGGCCTTGACCGGACATCCAAACACGCACGTGGGTTTGGCGCACTGCATGCACTGCACCGGCATGTACCACTTGTCGGCGCGCCCTCCCTCGGTGTAGTCCTCGTTCGCGTGCTCCACATCGACCTTGCCTGGCTCCATCTCCAGCACGCGGATGTAGGTGAATCCGGCGTCCCGGCCGATGTTGTTCTCCTTCACGCAGGCATAGACGCACTTGCGGCAGCCGATGCATGCCTTCACGTCGATGACCATGGCCCACTTCTGGTCGCCGGCAGGCTCGGCGTAGCTGACGGGCTTGCCGGGATAGTTGACGGTGCCGTCACCCTCGATGATCTCGGCGAGCGGGTCGTCCGTCTCGCCACCCTTACCCACTGCGGCCGCCGGTGCCACGGCCGAGATCACCGCAGGCAGGGTGCCCGCGGCCAAAAGACCGGCGGTGGCGCCGATACCTTCGAGGAACGTGCGACGCGAGAGCGTGCATCCGGGTGGCAGCTCGGCGGGCACACCTGAGCCAGGGAATCTATCGCCCTCGTTCATCGCTTGACCCTTCCCTGCAGCAGGTATCCGATAAGAAGCGCGACCACCACGGCCCCGATGCTTGCGACGATGATCAGCCAGGTGGGCGTGAACACGGGCGTGAACGGGGGCGGTCCGGCGTACGGTTTGAACGGCTCGCGTGCTGATACGGCGCGCACCTGCAGCCCCGTGCCCGCAAACGGCGGCAGGGGTGCGATGTAGATCCAGGACGGGGTGTGGGGGTCGTGACAGCCTGCGGCAGTGCACTTCGGCGCGTCCTTGCCGTGGATCCCCTGCTCCCACTCGCGGTACTTCGTGGAGTGGCACGTCTGGCACACCCTGGAGATCTGTCCGGTGATCTCGACCAGCTCGCCGTCAGGCAACCGGAGCATGCCCGGGTTGTGCGACGGATCATCGTGGCATGCCAGGCACGCTTCATCGTCGGTGCCGAGCACGTCGTGGACCTCGAGTGTGATCTCGTGCTTCTTGAGTCCGATCGGAAGGGGGTGTGAGGGCTGCCCGTCCTCGCTCACCGTGACCGGGTGGCAGCGATCGCATGGATAGAAGGCCGCCTCCCCTGTCGATGCCTGCCCGCCGGAGGCGCTGCCTGTCCAGGCGAGGAGGAGCGTAACGACCAGACATCCGAACAACAACGATCGAGCGCGTCGCGTTTCGATGAGCGTCACACCACCCTTGGTCGCCGGAGTCGCTCTGATCGTCCCGACGCTAACAGCGTCCCCACCGGCGCCGATTTGTTCGTCATTGGCGTAGTGTTAGGGTTGTGTTAGCGGCGTTTCGCGTCACCGGGGCTATCCTTGTCGGCGACGGTGGCATGCATCCAAGGAGTGCTATACCCGTGAAGAAGATCCTGGTCGTCGACGACGAGGAGCCCATCCGCAAGATCGTGGAATACGCATTGACCGAGGCCGGCTACGAGGTCCACCTTGCGCAGGACGGCGAAGGTGCGCAGTTCCTGATCGCCGAGGTGAAGCCGGACCTGGTGGTGCTCGATGTCATGCTGCCCGGAAGGTCGGGTCTGGACATCGCGCGAGACCTGCGGGCGACATCGGGCGTGCCCATCATCATGCTGTCGGCCCGTGGGGACGAGGTCGACCGCATCCTCGGCCTGGAGTTCGGCGCGGACGACTACGTGACCAAGCCCTTCTCGCCGCGTGAACTCGTGAGCAGGGTGAAGGCGATCCTCAGGCGCGTGGACGGCACGCCACCCGAGCGGATCATCGTCGGCGATCTCGAGATCGACACGGAGTCACGGCAGGTGAAGGTCGCCGGACAGACGATACCGCTCACCACCTCGGAGTTCACCATACTGCTGCACCTCGCGCGTCATCCCGGCAAGGCGTTCTCGCGCCAGGCCATTCTAGCCGCGCTGTGGGACGAGAGCCCCGTAGGCGATGAGCGGGCGGTGGACGTCCACATCCACAACATCCGCGAGAAGATCGAGGCCGACCAGAAGAACCCGGCCTATCTTCTGACGGTGCGCGGGTACGGCTATCGCCTACGAGAGCCGTAGGGCCATGGCCACCCATCGCTGGGGCTCCCTCCGGGTCTGGCAGACCGAGCTGTTCGTCGCGGTGATCGTCGTCGCCATTCTCATATTGTCGGGGTCGCTCTCGGCGGGTCTCAAGGCGACGCTCACGCGCATGGCCGAGACCGCCGAGTTGCGCAACGCCTCAGCCTTCGCACAGCGCCTGGAGGCGGAGCTGCCCCTCGGCATCAACGGCACCGCGCGGGTACGGGAGGTCGTGGCCGACTACCGTGGCATCTACGGCGGCGGGATCTGGGTGTACGACCCCGAGGGCGAGCTGCTGGAGAGCGCGTACGACACCGAACCCACGGAGCCCGTGCTCGAATCGGCCCTGCTCCGCGCCATGCGCGACGAGTCGGGCTTCGTTTCGAGCGATCTGCGGGCCGGAGGTTGGGTGGTGGCGTCCCGGCCGATCCACTCTCCGGCAGGCGAGGTCGAGGGCGTGGTGATCACCGCCAGTGACGCAGGCCCCTCGGCCACGATCCTGCGGTCGGTCCGCGACCGTCTGTGGGTCACCTTCTGGATCTCTCTGGCCGTGGCCGGCCTCCTCGGGTTCGGATTCTCCGAGCTGATGAGCCGACGCATCCGGCAGATGTCTGATGCCGCCGTCGCCATCGCCGGCGGTGACTTCGACCAGCGACTCGTCGCGACCTTCGTGCCTGACGAGGTGCGCACGCTTGCCGAGTCGTACAACGACATGGCGGTCACACTGGGTGAGATGTTCTCCGAGCTTCAGGAGAGCCGCCGCCAGATCGCCGTGGTGATCGAGGCCATGGCCGAGGGCGTGATCGCCGTCGACGCATCCGGGGCCACGCGTGTGGTGAACGCCGAGGCCTCCCGGCTGCTCGGCATCCCCGCCGCCGGTACGCCGCCCGAAACGCTGCAGGAGCTCACAAACGAGATCGCGGTGATCGATGCGGTCAACAGCGGACTCCAGGGGTCGATGATCGTGTCCACCGCACCTCTGGGCGACCGCGTCGTGCGCCTGCACTGCACGCCCATGATCGCGGCCGACGGTGCCGTGGACGGCGCGGTGCTGCTTCTGTTCGACATCACCGATCAGCACCGCGCGGAGGCGGCGCAGCGGCGCTTCGTCGCCGATGCCAGCCACGAGCTGCGTACGCCCATCGCAGCCGTGAAAGGCATGCTTGAGCTGCTGGACGACGGCGCAAAGGACCATCCCGACGTGCGGGACGACTTCATCCACACCATGCAGCTCGAGGCCGACCGCCTCGGCCGGCTGGTGTCCGAGCTGCTCACGCTCGCGCGGCTCGAAGCGGGGACGCTCACGCTCGAGTCCGCACCGCATCGCGTCGTCGACATCGCCGGAGATGTCGCGGCGGTGATGCGTACGCTCGCGGCGCATCAGGGTGTGGCGCTTGAGGTGAACGTCGAGGATGAGGACGCGTGCGTGCTGGCGGACCGGGACCGCATCGTGCAGGTCCTGATGGGGTTCACCGATAACGCACTGCGCCACACCCCTGAGGGCGGCACAATCCAACTCAGCGCGCGCAGGCGTGACGGGCGGATACGATTTGAAGTGTCCGACGAGGGCCCGGGCATCCCCCCAGATGCCATCGGCAGGGTCTTCGAGCGGTTCTACCGGGGCGATTCCTCCCGCGGCAGCGGCGGGGGGACCGGCCTCGGCCTGGCGATCGCGAAGGAGATCGTGGAGGCACACGGGTCCACGATCGAGGTCCGCTCGGAGCCGGGTCAGGGAGCGACGTTCGGTTTCGACCTCTCGGCCGTCTGAACGGGCATGCGCTGGATCGGCCGCGCGGCTCACCAAACGCTAATAGTACGGAAACCGCGTGCGAACCCGCTCCCCCGCCTCCCGGGTGACACTCCTTCTTGAAGACGCGGAGACAACACCCCGCTTGACGCAAGGAGGCAGTAGGACAATGGAACTCGCAGTCGTGCTATTCGTGATGCTGGTGATCGTCGTGGCGTCAGTCGCCGTCGTTCTCGGCGTGCCGTTCCTCATCGGGATGGTCACCTATGACCTCATCGACTCCCGCAAGCATGAGACCGAGAAGGCGCTGAACGCCGAGGAGGCCACGTCGCGGATCGCGCTGAGGCGCGGAGTCGCCAGGGCGTTCGTCATCTTCGGCAGCGTGTTCTGGTCCGTGGCCACCTTCTTGGACATGTACACGCTGCGGTCGGCTGGGGCCGGACAAGCGATTCTCGCCGCGTTGATCCCGCTCGGCGCATCGCTCGCCACGCTCGTGATCGGCTGGTACTGGGAGCGGCTCACCGCAGTGGGACTCCTGCTCGCCTCTTTCGGCGTGCTGGCATGGGGGACCGTCTACGGCTTCGCTCCGCAAGTGTGGGCTGTCCTCACCGTCACGCTGATCGGTCCGATGCTCACCGCCTCGGTGCTCTTCTGGGCCGCACGGCGCCAGCAGGAGGCGTACGAACTCGCCACCGCGCTCCCCCCGCAGCTCGCGTTCGCGTTCGCGGCACGGAGCCCACTCGCGAACTAAGGTCCCATGATCCATACGCTCAACGAAGGGCCGGTCTCAAAGGAGACCGGCCCTTCGCATGGCGCGAGAACGCCGGTCAGACCTCGTCCGATTCGTAGAGCATCGGCGCTCCCCGCCCGCGCCGCAGCCAGCTCCGCCCCGCGTGAATCCATCGATCTCTGTCAGGAGCAACCGCAGGCCAAGAGCCCGAATCCAGATCCAAAGTGAGGACGAGTACCGCAAACCTGGACTCTCCAAGGAACGCAGGCTCGAGCCGCAGATCACACTCGGGCTGTTCGTCGACACACACGGCTTTCCCTTGGAGCTACGAAGCTTCGAGGGCAACCGCGTCGAGACCATGACCATCGTTCCGGTGCTCAAGCCGTTCCCGGAGCGGCACGGACTCAAAGACATCACCGTCGTGGCGGATGCGGCGATGTTCTCAGGACAGAACCTCACATCTGTGCCAAGGAGGTGATTGGCGCCTACCACCGCCGGATCGTCGAGCAGCACCTGCCGCCCGAGACGTTGTTCCTGATCGATGCGTTGTACGCCGGAGAATGTGGTTCCTGATCCGGCTAAGTCAGGTTCTATTCCCGGGCAGGCGCGACATACAACCGGAAACGATGGACTCTTACCCCTCGACCGGGAAGAAGTCCTTCTGGCGACTCCTGCACGGAACCGCCATATGCGAACGGTGGCGCCGGCTGCCAGAGCCGACGCCACCGCATCAGAGCGGGATCGTGCTAGAGGACTGCGAAAACACCACCAAGGAAGTCGAAACCAAGCAGGAACGGCAGGGTCCCGAGCGCGAGGACGATGACCGCGAGCACGACCACGGCGAACTCGGCCACCTGGTCAGCCGTCCCGGTCGACTTCTCGGCGCCTACGGATACCGCCGGCAGCTTCACCGGTTCGTCCAGGTACATCGCCCGCATGACGTTGCCGTAGTACCCGAAGGAGACGACGGAGCCGATCATGCCGACCACAGCAAGCCATGCATGTCCGGCAGCAACCGCATCGCTGAACACGAGGAACTTGCCCCAGAAGCCAGCGGTGAGCGGGATCCCGGTGAGCGAGAGCAGCATGACGGCGAGCGCGGCCGCGAGCACCGGTCTGGCGCGCCCGAGCCCGGAGAGTCCCGAAATCGAGCCGTCCCACGACGGTATCGCGGAGCGAACCGCCTGCGCCGCCATGAAGGCCCCGGCCGCGGCGAGCGCGTAGGCGGTGCCGGCAGCGATGACCGAGTAGGCTCCACGCTCGCCCAACGGCATGAGGAACATCGCCGCTGCACCCACAAGCGCGTACCCGACCTGCGCGATGCCCGAATACGCGAGCATGCGCGTGAACGAGGACTGCTTCAGGCCCGCGAAGTTGCCGAACACCACCGATGCCACTGCCAGCACGGCCAAGAGGAAGAAGCCTGAGGGACCGAACTGCTCGGCGGAGAAGCCCACCAGCGGCAGAACCAGCATCAGTGAACCCAGGATCGCAAGCTTCGGAGCCGTGGCCATGAAGGCGGCCACCGAGGGGCGCGTCGTCTCGTATGCATCCGGCGCCCACGAGTGGAAGGGGAAGGCGCTCAGCTTGAAAGCGTACGTCGCGATCAAGAGCGCCATCGCGAGAAGTGCCGGTCGCCCACCTGTGGAGACACCGGAAGCGATGTCGGCGAGGCCGAGGTTACCACCGAACAGGCCGAAGATGAGCGACAGCGCGTACAGCGCAAAGCCGGTTGCTACCGCGCCCTGCACGAAGTACTTCATCGCCGCCTCGTCTGCACGCCGGTCACGCGTGACCGAGACGAGCGCGTAGCTCGTCATGGCGATCCCCTCGAGCGCGATGATGATGAGCAGCAGGTCGAGGGCGGTAGCCATCACCGCGGAGGATACCGCGAGCAGCGCTACGAGAGCCGCCACCTGCCCGCCGGACGGCACATCCTCGAGGCTACGGTACGCCCCGACGAGCGCGATCGCGGCAACGAAGAACACGACAGCCGTTATGGCCGAGTAGCCGCGCCCGACCGCCAGAGGAATCTCTGACAGCGTGGTGATGTCCTGGTTGACGGCGATCCAGCCGGCCGCCACTGCGGCACCGAAGAGGACGATGGCCGACACCGACACCGCCGCGCGGCGCTGCCCGACTGCATCGGCAGCGAGGGCGAGCACCGAACCGACGAAGGCGAGAGCGATTGGGAGAAGCGCGGTCCACGTGCTCACAGCGCACCTCCCGTCACAACGGCAAGCGCTCGTAGCGCGGGCTCAGCAAGCCCCGTGACAAGCTGCGGCCACACGCCAATCAGCACGATCGCGAGCGCGAGCGGTGCAACCACGAACCACTCGCCCGGTGCCAGGTCGGCGGAGCCGCTGAACTCCTCGGCCACGGGACCGTGGTTCACCCGGCGCACCGCCGTGAGGCTGTACAGCGCGGCGAACACGACGCCGAGCGCCGCAGCAGCGGCCCACCAGCCGACCGCGTTCCACGCCTCGATAACCGTGGTGAGCTCGCCCGGGAAACCGGACAGCCCCGGCAGGCCCAGGCTCGCCAGCGCCACGAAGGTGAAAGCCGTCGCCCAACCGGGGAGCACGCGGCCGAATCCGCCGAAGCGCGACATCTCGTACGTGCCCGTACGGTGATGCAGCTGGCCAACGAGCAGGAACAGCATGCCGGCCACAAGACCGTGGCTGATCATGCCGAGCATCGCGCCGCCGAGGGCGAACGGCGTGCCGATGCCGATCGCGAGCACCACGAAGCCCATGTGCGCGATCGACGAATACGCAACCAGCCGCTTGAGGTCGCTCTGCGCGTACGCCACGAGCGCGCCGTAGATGATTCCGGCGATGCCGAGTGCCACGAGCAACGGCTGAGCCGCGCGGTACGCATCCGGAGCAATCGGCATCGCGACGCGCAGCAAAGCGTACGTACCCATCTTCGCAAGCACGCCCGAAAGGAGGATCGATCCCGACGTCGGCGCCTGCGTGTATGCATCTGGCTGCCATGTATGAAGACCCACGACCGGGATCTTCATGAGGAAGCCGATCGCGAGCAGCCAGAACACGGTTGTCTGGAGACCGCTCGCCACTGGAGCGGCCGCGACCTCCTGCATGGTGAACACGCCGCCCTGCGTGATCGCGATGATCAAGCCGACGAGCATGAGGGCGCTACCCGCAAACGTGTAGATGAAGAACTTGGTCGCCGCATGCCGGCGGCGCTCGCCGCCCCAGATCCCGATGATGAAGTACATCGGGATGAGCACCGCTTCCCAGAACGCATAGAACAACACGAGGTTCCCCGCGAGGAAGACGCCCGAAACGGCAGCCTGCTCGGCGAGCAGAAGCCCATAGAAAGCCGCGGGCGAGCTGTCTTCACGCCGTACAGCGAGAACCGCTATGAGGCCGAGGAACGCGGCGAGCAGTAGCAGCGGTGCCGCGAGACCGTCAATCTGCAGGAGCCACCACTGCCGTGCGCCGTTTCCCAGCCCTTCGACGAGCGGTTCACCCCCTGCGGGTATGGATGCCACGGCCGCAACCGTCACCGCAAGAGATACGAGCGATGCGACGCCGGCAAGCGTACGGGCTGCACGCGCGGACGACCGGCCGAGCAGCGCAACAATCGCGCCGCCGATCAGCGGAGTGAGTACTACAGCAGTGAGCACGCCCGTCACCTCCCCAACCAGCCGACGATGGTTTCAACAGCGCCTGGCGTGATCGCCAGCGCGATAAGCACGATGGCCCCGAGGCCCATGAGCGCCGCATACCGCTGAGCGTCCCCGGTCTGCAGTCGTGCAAAGGCCTTGCCGAGCGACGTCGAAAGCGTCGCCAAGCCCTCGGCGATGCCGTCGAAGATCGAACGGTCGAGCACCGAATACAGCCCCTTTGCCACCGCAGCGGCCGGTGCCACGACCAACGCTCCGGCGACGGCGTCCGCATAGTACGCGGCGCGCGATACCCGCCACGCACCCTTGAGCGACTTTTCGAGAGCGTCGTCAGCCGCCGGACCATGCCGGTACAACGCGAAGCCTGCAGCAATGCCGAGCAGGGCCACGATCGACGAGACGGACGCTACGAGCACGTTGAGCGCCTCGTGCTCGCCGCCCAGGGCCTCCGCGATCGCGCCCGAGCCGAAACCGAGCACCGCCGCCGGGATCGCCAGCGCGACGAGCGGCAGCCACATGACCCAGCCACCCTCATGCGGATGATGCGAACCTCGGTACGACCCGAAGAACGTGAGAGTCGTGGCGCGAGTGATGTAGAAAGCCGTGAACATCGCGGCGATGACCAGCGCGACGAACGCCGCGGGCGATGCGGTCAGCACGCCGTGCAGGACTTCGTCTTTGCTGAAGAACCCGGAGAACAGTGGCACGCCAGCGAGCGCCGCAGCGCCCACGATCCAGGTGCCCGCTGTGATCGGCATGCTCTTCGCCAGACCACCCATCTCGCGCATGTCCTGCGTACCGGTCCCGTGAATGACGGACCCGGACGCGAGGAAGAGCAGCGCCTTGAACGATGCATGCGTCACGAGGTGGAAGATCGCAGCACGCCACGCACCGGCACCAAGCGCGGCGAACATGAAGCCGAGCTGGCTGATCGTGGAGTACGCGAGGACCTTTTTGATGTCCGTCTGGCTGACGCCGATAGTGGCCGACGCGAGCGCGGTGAAGGTACCTATCACGAGCACCGCCATCCGTGCAGCGGGAGCGCCATCGAAGATCGGCCACACGCGCGCGATGAGGAAGACGCCCGCCGCGACCATCGTTGCCGCATGGATGAGGGCCGAGACAGGAGTCGGACCCTCCATGGCGTCCGGCAGCCAGACGTGGAGCGGGAACTGCGCGGACTTGCCCGCAGCGCCCAGGAAGAGCAGGAGGCCCACCGCTGTCAGTAGACCGGCCGACAGCTCGGGAAGTGCCGCAATGACGCCGGCGTAGCTTGTCTCGCCTGTGACGCCCCAAAGAATAGCGATGGCCACGAACAGGCCGACGTCACCGATGCGGGTCACGATGAACGCCTTCATGGCCGCCGCGGCGGCCGAAGGCTTAGTGAACCAGAACCCGATGAGCAGGTAGCTGCACGCGCCCACGAGCTCCCACGCGATGAACAGCCCGACGAGTCCGTCGGCAAGCACGAGCCCGGTCATCGATGCGGTGAAGAGCGAAAGCACCGCGTAGTACCGCGCGATCCCTGATTCGCCCTCCATGTAGCCGATCGAGAACAGCATCACCATGAGCGCGACGAACCCGACCACGACCAGCATGATCGCGGTCAGTCCATCGATCGCATAGCCGAGAGTGAGCGCGAAATCGCCCACCTTGAACCACGTGGTGGAAGCCGCCGCAGTGGTCGCGTTCACGAACGGAGCGGTCGCGCCCTCAGGCCCGCCGAGCGCGCCGAGATGCGCGACGCCTGTGGCGAGGACCGACAGCGGGCCGAGCATCGCCAGCCAGCGTGTGAAGGAGGCAAGACGCGTGCCCCCGGCAGCAACGAGCACCGCTAGCACGACCGGCAGCGCGGCCGCGATCCACGGCGCATCGATCAAGACAGCCATCAGCCCTCCACCTCCTTCAGCTCGTCGACACGGCTTCGGTTGCTTGTGCGGGACAGGGTCACGAGCAGACCCAGGCCGACGGCCGCTTCGACAGCGGCGAGCACGAGCACGAACAGTCCGACCGCCTCAGCGGTCGCAGGATCCGCGACACCCGAGCTCATGGCGAAGCCGATCAGCTGGATCGACACGGAGCCGAGCAAGACCTCAATGCTTGCAAGAATGCCGGGTATGTCGCGACGCACCATGATCCCGTACAGCCCCAGGGAGAACAGCGCCGCACAGACGATAAGGATGCTCATTCGCGCTCACCCCCTGTGATCGCCAGGACTACGACCAATCCGGCGAGGAGCAGTCCGCCGATGATCTCGAAGTGCGGAAGCAGCGCGCCCAGCAGCATGTCTCCCAGAGCCTGGATACCGGCTCCACTTACCGGTGCCGACGTGGCCGGCACCTGACCGCCGAGCCCGTTCACTAGCAGACCGAACACGCCGGCGGACACGAGCAGAGCGCCATAGCTGCGCCTGTTGGTGAGCACCGGCTCGTCGTCAGGCGTGCGGTGCACCGTCATGATGGCGATCACGACGAGAACCAGCACGCCGCCGACATACAGGAAGATCTGCGCGATCGCCAGGAACGTGGCGCCGTAGAACAGATAGAAGCCGGCGACCGACAGGAGGAAGGTGCCGAGCCCCAGCACGAGACGCATGATGTCGCGGGTGAAGACCACCACGAGCGCGCCTACGAGAGCCGCTGCCGCGAGCAGGAAGAACAGGACGTCGCTCACGGCGCCACCTCCTTCGCGTCCGCGCAGGAGTGGTCGACGGTGCCATCAGCGCCTGTGGCGCGGGTACCGCCGCCGTCGCGCAGCATCTCGTTCTTGTCGTACATCGTCAGCGCCTTGTCGTAGAAGGAGAGTTCGTACTGCCCTGTGTGGCGGAGCGTGTTCGTCGGGCACTGCTCGGCGCACAGCCCGCAGAAGCAGCACTTCGCGAGGTCGAGGTTGTACGTAGTGATGCACCTCTGACCGGGGGTATCGTCCCGCTCGACCGTGATGCAGTAGTCGGGACACGTGCGCGCACAGAAGGTGCAGCCCACGCAGGCGTCCGTCTCACACCGGAGACATCGGAGCCCTTCGGCGATACCCTCCTGAACGCTGAGCCCCTGCTCGACATCCTCGAAGTTAGTCGCCCGGACCGCGGGATCCTGGAAAGGCATGACCGCACGAAGCCGCGACTCCTCGATCGTGCTGAGGTCGTTCGCCCCGTACTTGTCGTACTTCGTCTGGGGCCGCGTCGCGCGCCCGTCAGTGATGCTCTCCTCGGATAGGAAGCGATGCACCGAGGTAGCGACCTCGTGACCCGTCGCGATGGCGGCGATCGCGCTTCCCGGACCGGTCACACATTCGCCAGACGCGAAGATCTTCGGCACCGCCGTGGTGAACACGGTTCGGTCGGTCGGAAGGTTGCCGCGCTGATCGAGCTCCAGACCAGTATTGGGCACGACGTCCTTGAGATCCGAACCCTGGCCGATCGAGAAGACCACGGACTGCACCTTGATCTCGGTGAACTCGTCACCGAACGTCGGGCTGAAGCGGCCGTTCTCGTCGAACACCGACAGGCACTGCTGCACCTTCATGCCGCGGATCTGGCCGTTCTCGTCCAACAGGACTTCGTTCGGGCCGTTTCCGCACATCATGATGACGCCTTCATCGAGCGCCTCTTCGATCTCCCACGGGTGCGCAGGCATCTCATAGTCCTGCTCGAGTGAGACCATGTAGACCTTGTCCGCGCCAACGCGCAGCGCACAGCGGGCGACGTCGACGGCCACGTTGCCGCCACCGACGACCAGGACATCCTTGCCTCTCACGCCAGCTTCGTTCCGGTAGTTGGCGTCCTTGAGGAAGTCGAGCGCCCCGCGCACGCCAGGCGCGTCCTGCCCGGGCACGCCGGGGAACCGGCTCGTCTGAAGCCCGACAGCGACGATGATCGCGTCGTACTCCTTCATGAGTTCCTCGGTCTGGATGTCCTTGCCGATCTCGGTATCGCACTGGATCTCAACACCCATGGTGACGAGGTCGTCGATCTCGGCGTGCAGTACCTCGACGGGCAGCCGGTACGCGGGGATGCCGTAGTACAGGGCGCCGCCCGGCTTGTCCTCCTTCTCGAACATCTTGACCGAGTAGCCCAACTTCACGAGGTCGTAGGCCGCGGCGAGACCCGAGGGGCCGGTGCCGATGATGGCGACCTTCTGGTCCCTGGTCTTCGGCAGCGGCTTCACGTAGTCGGCCTTGATCGGCGTCCACTGCTCGAACGCGATGCGATGGATCGGCCGGATCGCTATCGGCTCGTCGTAGTAGTTGCGCCTGCAGGCCGTCTCGCACGGGTGGTGACAGATGCGGCCGAGCGCGCCAGGCATGATATTGCGTTCGCGCACGAGCTGGTACGCCTCGGCCCACTTGCCTTCGGCCGCGTATGCGTTCTGCCCGCGAGCATCGACGTTGGCCGGGCAGTTGCCCTGGCACGGCGCGAGATGCCCCGTCTCGTACGCCTCGGTAAGCACTGCGTTGTACTCGATGGACGGTGCCTGCATGATGGGCATCTCGCTCGAGCCCATCGCGCCTTCGAGGTGAAGCGCGCCGCGCCAGCGCTGCGGCATCGGCTCCTTCTCCTTGGGATACTGCACGGTCACCGGCTTGGTGAACGCTTCTTTGGCGGTGATGCCGAAGCCCGTGATAAGCGACTTCCAGGCTCCCACGAAAGCAGAGACACCGGTCGGCTCGGTCACCGCAGCGGAGATCGTGCCCTGCACGACCTTCGGGGTTTCCGGCTCGGCACCCGTCTCGGGGACAGCGGCGTCTTCTACAGCCATGGGATCACCACCCCGACGATGAGGATCTGGACTAGCGCCATTGGCGTGAGTACCTTCCATGCGGTGGACATCAGTTGATCAGGACGCATGCGGGGGAAGGTCCACTTCGTCCACATGAAGACGACGACCAGCAGAACGGCCTTTGCGATCAGCAGCAGCACGCCCCACACTCCGGGCAGCGGCCACGTGCCGCCGAGGAATACCACCGCGCCGAACAGGGATGCAGCAGCGAGGCCGCCGTACTCGGACATCATGAACATCGCCCAGCGGATACCGCTGTAGTCAGTGAAATAGCCACCGACGAGTTCCGCATCGCACTCGGCGAGGTCGAACGGCCCGCGATTCAGCTCCGCGATGGAGGCGATGAAGTACACCACGAACGCGATGAGCGTGAGCGGGAACCACCACCAGCGCCACTCGGACATCAGCACCGTTGGCTGCATCGTGCCCGCCAACAGCACCACTGAGAGCACCGACAGTGAGCGTGGCACCTCATACGAGATCATCTGGGCCGCGCCGCGCAGACCGCCGAGCGACGCGTAGGTGTTGCGCTGCGACCAGCCGGCTATCAAGACCCCGAGCACCGAGATCGAAGGAATCGCGAGGAACGCCACGATGCCGATGGTCGTGTCGAGCGGGGCCCAACCCGCGGCGAAGGGGATGAGCACCAGCGACGCGATGATCGGCGTCGTCATGAACAGCGGCGCGATGTTGAAGATCCCCCGCTTGGCCTGCGTCGGATGGATGTCCTCTTTGGTGAGCAGTTTGAGCAGGTCAGCCACGAGCTGGACAACGCCGAAGAGCGGCAGGGTGTTCGGCCCGTAGCGCTTCTGGATGCGGCCCGAGACTTTGCGTTCGCCCCAGACCCCGAAGATCGTCGCGACTCCGACAAGGACTCCGGCGCCAAGGCCCCATACGACGCCTCCCCAGTAGCCGGTCATCGGTCCACCTCCCCGAAGACGGGGTCGAACGACCCGAGTATGACCACAAGATCCGAGAACGTGTGACCGACCGCCAGCCTGGCGACCGCCGACAGATTCGAGAAAGCGGGAGAGCGCACCTTCATCCGCCATGGACGGGGACCGCCGTCGGAGGCGAGGAATACGCCGAGCGTGCCCCGTGCTGACTCGATCCGTTCATAGGCCTCACCGGGCGCCGGGGCGATGAGTCGCGAGACCCCTTCGGCCCTGATGCGTCCGGGCTCCATCTGGTCCAGCGCCTGCTCGATGATGCGCAGCGACTGGTAGCACTCCAGCAGGCGGCAACGGGCCCGCTCGAACGAATCGCCGTTCTCGCCCACGACCACATCGAAGCTGAGCCGGTCGTACAGCGAGTACGGCTCGTCGCGGCGGAGATCGAAATCGACGCCGCTCGCACGCAGGCTCGGCCCGGTGACGCTGCCGTTAATGCCTTCTTCGGCCGAAAGCACGCCGATACCCTTGGTCCGGTTCTTCGCGATGACGTTGCCGAAGAACAACCGATCGAGCTGTTTAAGCTGCTCGGGAGCGTTCTTGCAGAACGCCCGAAGGTCGTCGACCCAAGCGTCGTCCGGGATGTCCGCGGACACGCCGCCCGGGCGCAGGTAGTTGTACGTCAGGCGGGACCCGCACAACCGGGCGAACAGGTCCACGACATACTCGCGGACCCAGAACGCGTACACGAAAAGGGTTGTGGCACCCGCGTCGTTGCCCGACGATCCGATGGCCATCATGTGGCTCGCGATGCGCTGCAACTCGCAGGTGATGATGCGGATGTACTCGGCGCGCTCGGGTACCGTGATTCCGGCTAGCTTCTCTACAGCACGGCAGTACGCCCAGTTCGCGTACATCGAGCCGACGTAGTCGAGCCGGTCCGTCAGCGGGATGACCTGCTGGTAAGTCCGGTTCTCGGCGATCTTCTCGATGCCCCGGTGTAGGTAGCCGATCACAAAATCAGCCTTGGTCACCACTTCACCATCGAGGTGAGCGATGACCCTGCAAACGCCGTGCGTCGAGGGGTGCGACGGCCCGACGTTGACGACCATCTCCTTCACGGTCGAGGGGTCGTCGACCACCTCGACCGGGGAGACTGTCTCAGTCCACATATCCATATCGTCACACCTCCTCTAGATGTAGTCGGGACGGGGGATGATGTTCGGGTCCGTGTAGTCCTTGCGCAGCGGGCTGCCCACGAAATCGAGCGGCAGCATGATGCGGCGCATGTCCGGATGCCCGTCGAATTCGATACCGAAGAGGTCGAAGACCTCGCGTTCGGGCCAATTCGCGCCCGAGTACAGGTCGGTGACCGACGCGATCTTCGCGGCGTCTCTCGGCACGAACGACTTCACCCACACGGCGGCCTTCATCCCGAGCGAATGAAGGATGTACACCAGTTCGAACTGCTCGCCGCGGTCCACCGCGGTCACCATCTCGAGCTGGTCGAAACCCACGCCCTGCAGCTTCGCGACCACCCCGTGCAGCCCGGACGCGTCGACACTGACGATCACATCAGCCGCGTCCGCGGACTCCCCCAGGGTGAGGTCGGGGATCGCTGCGTGAATGCGGTCCTTCAACTCCTCGTTCGTCACGCTCGCTCACCCCCTCCAGCCGGTACGACAGCCTGGTCCGCCGAAGTGGGCAGCAGGAGCTTGTGCTCGTATACGCGCCCTTCGGCGATGGAATGGTTGCGGATCTTGGCACGCAGCTGCAGTGCAGCATCTTGAAGCGCCTCGGGGCGCGGCGGGCAGCCCGGAAGGTACACGTCCACCGGCAGGAACGAGTCCACGCCAGGCATGACCGAATACGTGTCGTAGTAGAAGATCCCGCCGGAGACTGTGCAGTTGCCCATTGCGATGCAGTAGCGGGGCTCGGCCATCTGCTCCCAGATTCGCACGACCGCTGGCGCCATCTTCCGGGTGATGGTCCCCGCCACGATCATCACGTCCACCGAGCGCGGGTCAGCCCGCGGGAACGTTCCGTGACGATCGAAGTCGAACTTGGAGAACGAGGCCGCGATGAGCTCCATCGCGCAGCAGGCGGTGCCCATCGGCTGCGCCCACAGCGAGCGGCCACGGCTCCAGTCGAACAGCGCGTCAAGGGAGGTCAGAATGACGCTCCCCCCCGACATGCCATCCAGGGACTTCCCGAGGTCGTCGATCAGTGCCATTGCAGCGCTCCCTTCTTCCATGCGTAGAAGAGGCCGAAGGCAAGGAACGCCGTGAAGGCGGCGGCCTCAATGAGGCCGGCAACGGATCCATGAAGGCGCGTCGCGACCGCGAAGAGCAGGATCGACTCTGCGTCGAAGAGGACGAAGAGCAGCGCGATCGTCGAGAAGCGCACATTGAAGGCAGCGTGTGGCTGGCCCGCCTGCTCCATGCCGCACTCATACGGAAGGTTCTTCTGGCGTGAGGGCCGCTTCGGAGCGAGCACGCCCCCCAGCCCGATCACCATTCCGATGAATCCGAGCGTGGCCGTGAGCAGCCCTAACACGAACATGAGGTTCTGCGAAGAACCCACTTCCTCACCCCTATTCATTTCGTGGTGCCTCGCGTGGGCGGCAGCCCTGGAGCCGACGCGATGCGACCGTTGTCAGATCGAAGACCCGATGCCGGGGGTCCTTCGACCGGTATACGTGGTCCCTTCCTGGAACGGAGACCGGACGCAGGGCATCTTTCTCGCGCCCTACTCGCAATTCTCGACCTAATAGGGCCGTAGCTGTCAATATCGAAACATGCGATAGTCATATGTGCGAAGATTGATAATCAGGCCGTTGCGAACGCCCGCGCATTCTCGCTGCCCAGCGCACCGGTTTCAGGCAACATCGGTCGCGGAGGATCGCTCGCCACAAGTGAGTATCAGTACTTGATAGTCGGATGACACGAATTGATGACACGCGTCACGCTGCAAAGGAGTGTAGACGAGCATGGCCGAGAATCGTGCCGACGAGATCCTTGCGCTGCTGCATGACAGCGCCTTCACCGCACTGCGCCACGAGTCGAGCCGCGATGCGCTCCCCTTCAAGGTGTTCCAACAGATGCCGATGCCCGAGGGCTATACCGCGGATGAGACGTGGGCGATCCTCACCGCGATCCGGCGGCAGACAGCGATCGTGCTGCCGTGGCGCTCGTATCATGTTCGCGAGGACACTATCTGGTACTCGAACACGCAGACGATGGCGACCCGGCTCGCCCAGATCGATGCGCGATGCAAGAGCGGCTCTCCGCTCGACCAGGTCATCTCCGAGCGAACGAGCCGCTACCTGTTGGTGCAGCCGCTCGTCGAAGAGCTACTCGCCGCGGCGTGGCGCGATGGGATCGACACGCGCTACGAGGATGTGCGTGCCCTGTTGCTCCGCGGGCGTCCGCCGGCCAGCCCTGCCGAGCGCGTGCTGCTCAACAGCCAAGAGTTACTCTACGACCTGGACCGCTATGCGCACCGGCAGATCACGATGGGACTCATCGAAGAGATGTACGAGCGCGTGAGCGAGGGAGTCGGACCGCTCGACGCAGTGCCGTACGAGCGCGACCTGGTCGTGGTGGGCAGCCCGTACTCGGACCCGGACATTGCGATGGGAACGATCTGCCGGATGGCGCGCGGGGAGAGCACGGACCCGTTCATCCATCCCCTCTTCATAGCTACGAGCATGGCGCACATCTTCTGGGACTTCAGACCGCTACCGGCCTGCAACGCCTTGGTCGAGCTGCAGATCCGCCGCCTGTTCCTGCGCAGGGCCGGCTACCCGGTGCTCGTCTACCTTCCGTTCGCCGCAATCTGGCGTGCGTGGGAGGACGGCACGATCCACCCGCCACAGGTAGTCTCACGACCGCTCGACCTTGACCCCGATTGCGGCGAAGGAATGGACATCACCACCGGGCAGTCGGTGTTCCTGCAGCTGCTCATGGACGAACTCGCGCGATTCGAGGTCCTGGTGGCCGAAAGCAAGGAGCACGACGACCGCGTCTCGGCGATCCTCAGGCACGACCCGCATATCAACGATCGTCAGCGAGCCATTCTTGACGAGGCTATCCGCAGACCCGACCGGGAGTACCGCATCGACACGCACCGCAAGATGCATGGCATCGCCTACGCCACGGCACGTCAGGACCTGCTGGGCCTGGAGGGCGCCGGCTTCCTGCAGCGGGAGACCCACGGGAAGTCGTTCGTCTTCCGGCCCGCATCGGACTTGAAGTCACGCATCGAGGGCCACAGCGAGGGGTGATGAGCTAGCGCGGCAACGTCTCCTGCAGGATCCGCCCCGCACCTTCCGCTTTCCCGCGGTACATCAGCGTCGGCCCTGCGAACGGCGGATGTCCACATCCTCGGGTGGCTCGTTGGGAGGCCCCGCAATTCACTCCCGCACGCATGAAGAACCTTGCGCGCAAAGGTTCTCGTGGATGTCGCCCACGAGTCGCCACCGGACCCGAACTCGGCGACACGCAGCGTGTAGGAGGCGCCGCCCGAACGTCATCGTTCTTGCCGTACCGCGCACATGCGAAACCGGAGCCGAGGATCAGGCTGTCCTCGACTCCGGTTCTTCGGGCAGACCCATCACTGCTAGAGAACGGTCCACCCGCCGTCAAGGACAAGCAGTGAACCCGTGGAGAAGCTCGAGTCATCCGAAGCGAGGAAGAGGGCCCCGCGGGCCATCTCCTCCGGCTGGCCGACCCGACCTATCGGCATGCTCTCTATCCCCGATTTCAGTGCGGCGTCCTTGAACAAGTCATTCGTCATACCCGTCGCGATTCCGCCTGGGCAGAACGCGTTGACCCTGATCCCCTGCGGCGTGAACTCGGCCGCAAGAG
>WOYI010812060.1_pt4 | contig 39224 bp, 38 predicted proteins | sample 6423411 | NCBI WGS metagenome assembly WOYI01 (sample SAMN13441803, study PRJNA592873) | oil field metagenome | biome: oil field; feature: oil-well bore; material: oil-contaminated soil; isolation source: oil-contaminated soil from oil-well borehole | place: Germany: Wietze | collected 2016-10-18 ...
TCCGCAAGCACGGCTCCATGTCGGCCGAGGCCGCGCACGATTACAAGAAGGAACTCGTCGCGACCAAACGCTACGTGCGCGACGTGTACTAGGGGTTGACTCACTCTAAGGTCGGGCGGTCGGGCTAGGGGTCGAGTTGGGCGGGGGCGACTCGGCACCCGGCGGCTTGGGCTCCGGTGTGCAGACGCCGGTCCCACACGGCGACGATCAGGCTGGGGTCGCCGACTGCCAACGCGCTGGCCAGATGGACAGCGTCGGCTCCGCGTAAGGCATGGGCTCGGGCGAGGTCGCCGGCGTGCTGTTCAACTGTCGCGGTGAGTTCGACTGGGCGGGTGGCGGCCCAGAAGTCCTCCCAGTCACGCTCGGATTCGGCGAGCTCGGATTCGGTGAGGTCGTGATTGCGGACTGCTGCGGCGAGTGCGGCGCGGACTTCGGGGTAGGCCAGGCGGCTGGACAATGCGGCGTCGCAGCCGTCCCATAGCGCGGCCGCCAGCGGGCTGCCCGTCTCGGTGGTGAGAAGTTTGACGAAGGCGCTGGCGTCGAAGTAGACGAGCGGCACCGGTCAGCGCCGCTGGTCGCTGACGCGGTCAGACACCGGCCGCCGCGGTCGGGGGCCGGACCGTCCCGCAGCGACGGGCCGCTGCGCGGTGGCCTTGCCAATTACGCCTTCGGCCGTGAGACGCTCCAAGGTGCCTGCGCTGTCCAGCGCAGCGAGTCGCGCGACCGGAATCCCGCGGTCGGTGATGACGACCTCACCACCAGCCCGAGCTCGATCGAGCCAATCGCTGAGGTGCGCGCGCAACTCGGTCACGGATACATCCACACCGTGAAACGTACACTCTCTGAACCCTGATGTGTACATCACTACCGAGTGTGGCGACGACGACCCGAGAGATTGACCTGCGCAAGCCTGGGTCTGCGCCATGACTACGATCGGCATCAGCGGCAAGTCATGTCGACGGCCGACTTGAGTCGTGCCGCCGGTGAGTGTCCGAGGGGGGACTTGAACCCCCACGCCCGTTAATAGGGCACTAGCACCTCAAGCTAGCGCGTCTGCCATTCCGCCACTCGGACATCGCCCCGGACCATCGGCACGGAGCGACTAAGGCTAACGGATAGGGTCCGCCGGACCCAAACCGGAACGTCACAGCGGTGCGGGGCCCCACCCGACGGCGCCCGGGAGGTGGTACGAATGGTGACTGTGACAGTACTTCCGACAAGCCTGCCGACGAGCGCCGACGAGGTGGTCGATCTCGTCAGCACGCTCATCAGGTTCGACACCTCCAACACCGGTGACCCGGCCACCACCAAGGGCGAGGAGGACTGCGCGCAGTGGGTGGGCGACCGGCTGCGCGAGGTCGGCTACACCACCGAATACGTCGAAGCAGGTGCTCCGGGCCGGGGCAATCTGTTCGTCCGGCTGGCCGGGGCCGACCCCGACCGGGGCGCGCTGCTGATTCACGGCCACCTCGATGTCGTCCCCGCCGAGCCCGCCGACTGGAGCGTGCACCCGTTCTCCGGTGTGGTGAAGGACGGCTACGTGTGGGGGCGCGGCGCGGTCGACATGAAGGACATGGTCGGCATGATGATCGCCGTCGCCAGGCACTTCAAACGCAACGGCATCGTTCCGCCCCGCGACCTGGTGTTCGCCTTCGTCTCCGACGAGGAGCACGGCGGCACCTACGGCGCGCAATGGCTCGTCGACAACCGGCCGGACCTGTTCGAGGGCGTCACCGAGGCCATCGGCGAGGTCGGCGGCTTCTCGCTGACCGTGCCGCGCCGCGACGGCGGGGAACGCAGGCTCTACCTGATCGAAACCGCGGAGAAGGGTCTGGCCTGGATGCGGCTGACCGCCCGCGGGCGGGCCGGGCACGGATCGATGGTGCACGACGGCAACGCCGTCACCGCGGTGGCAGAGGCCGTCGCCCGGCTGGGCCGACATCAGTTCCCGCTGATCCTGACCGACCCCGTCGAACAGTTACTCACCGCGATCTCCGAGGAGACCGGATACGAGTTCGACCTGGACTCGCCCGACCTGCCCGGCACCATCGCCAAGCTGGGCGGTATCGCCCGCATCGTCAGCGCCACGCTGCACGATACCGCGAACCCCACGATGCTCAAGGCCGGTTACAAGGCCAATGTCATCCCGGCCACCGCGGAGGCGGTGCTGGACTGCCGGGTGCTACCCGGCCGCCGGGCGGCCTTCGAGCGTGAGGTCGACGAGCTGATAGGCCCCGATGTGGTGCGGAGCTGGGAGCGGGACCTGCCTTCGTACGAAACCACGTTCGACGGCGATCTGGTGGATCAGATGAACGACTCGCTGCTGTCGCTCGACCCGGAGGCGCGCACCGTGCCCTACATGATGTCCGGGGGTACCGACGCGAAAGCTTTCCAGCGGTTGGGAATTCGTTGCTTTGGCTTCGCTCCGCTGCGGCTGCCGGCCGACCTGGATTTCGCATCGCTGTTCCATGGTGTCGACGAACGGGTACCCGTGGACGCACTAGAGTTCGGGGCGAAGGTTCTCGAACACTTTCTGACCAACTGCTGAAAGGGCGCGATGAGCACGTCACCGTATGACAACCTGCCGCAACTGCCGACGTTCACGCTGACCTCGGAGACCGTGACCGACGGACAGCCGTACGGCAACGATCAGGTCAGTGGCATCTTCGGTGCCGGCGGTAAGGACATCTCGCCGCAGCTGAGCTGGTCGGGCTTCCCCGAGGAGACCCGCAGCTTCGCGGTGACGGTCTACGACCCGGACGCCCCCACGCTGTCGGGGTTCTGGCACTGGGCGGTGGCCGATCTGCCGGTCGGCGTCACCTCGCTGCCGCTGGACGCCGGTAACGGTGATCCGCTGCCCGGTGGTGCGGTCACGTTGACCAACGACGCCGGGCTGAAGCGCTTCCTGGGCGCCGCGCCGCCGGCCGGGCACGGCCCGCACCGCTACTACATCGCGGTGCATGCGCTGCCCGTCGAGAGCCTGGAACTGCCCGAGGGCGCCACCCCGGCCTTCCTTGGCTTCAACCTGTTCGGCCAGGCGATCGCCCGCGCGGTCATCCACGCCACCTACGAGCAGAAGTAGCCGTTTATCGGGTGGCGGCGCCGACCGCCTCGGTGAGCGTGGCGAATCCGCCCTCGCGCAACCGGCGGGCGATCCCGTCGTGAATCTGCTTGGGCCACAGGCCGCCGCCATAGATGAATCCGGTGTAGCCCTGCAGCAGTGAGGCGCCGGAGATGATGCGCTCCCAGGCGTCGTCGGCGGTCTCGATGCCGCCGACGCTGATCAGCACGAGTCGGTCCCCGACCCGTCCGTACAGCCGGCGCAGTACCTCCAACGAGCGTGCGGCGACCGGCGCGCCGGACACCCCGCCCGAACCCAGTCCCTCGACATCGGGGGTCAGCAGGCCCGCCCTGGAGACCGTGGTGTTGGTGGCCACGATGCCGGCAAGGCCCAGTTCTACTGCCAGATCCGCGATCTCGTCGATATCGGAGTCGGACAGATCGGGTGCGATCTTGACCAGCACCGGTGTGCAGGTCGCTGCGCGGACGGCGGCCAGGATGGGACGCAGGGACGACACCGCCTGCAGGTCGCGCAGCCCCGGGGTGTTCGGCGAGCTCACGTTGACCACCAGATACGACGCCAGCGGGCCCACCAGGCGGGCGCTCTCGGCGTAATCCTCGACGGCACCCTCGGCCGGGGTCACCTTGCTCTTGCCGATGTTGACCCCGATCGGCACATCCGGCGTGTGCCGGGTCAGCTGCAGCGCCAGCGCGCCGGCGCCGTGGTTGTTGAAGCCCATCCGGTTGAGCAGGGCGCGGTCCTGCGCAAGGCGGAACAGCCGGGGCGTCGGATTCCCGGGCTGTGCCTGTGCGGTGACCGTGCCGACCTCGGCGTAGCCGAACCCGAGGGCGCCCCAGGTCTGCAGTCCGTGACCGTCCTTGTCGAATCCGGCGGCCAGCCCGAGCGGACCGGGGAAGCGCACGCCCCACAGGGTGCTGGCCAGCCTCGGATCGGTGGGTGCCAATCTGGCGCGCAGCATGCGGCGGGCGAAGCCGGGCCAGGTGGCCAGCCGCAGCAGGGCGAACACCCAGGTGTGGATGCGTTCGGGGTCAACCAGGAAGAAGGTTTGCCGCAGCAGGGGGTAGATCACAGCGCAGGCTGATCGCCGAGGACTGACTTCTTGCGGCGCAGCAGAACCCGGCGACTGCCGTCGGTGTAGAGGCGCACCCGGGTCAGTTCCCAGCCCCGGTACTGGGCCTCGATGGACAACCGCACCGAGGCCGACAGTCGTGTCACGTCAGGTGGCAGTCGCAAAGGCACCCAGTCGTATTCGTCGGACAAGTTGGTGGCCCATCCGGCCGGCATTCGTCCGAGCTGGACAGTCGTCATGCCACTCTCCTTCTCGCGCAGGCGCTCATCGGGCTCCGGCTCCGGTGATCACCTGGACCCCGGCACCGGAACCGGACACCACGTACAAGGTGTCCGTGGAGTCGTCGAAAGCCAAGGTGTTAGGTTGCTGCACCGTTCGATAACGCACCTTTTCGACGGGTATTCCGGTGGCCAGATCGTAACCAACGACGGTGTTCGTCGCTGTCTGTGACACCCAGGTCAGATCTGCCGACCCGGTCACCCCATACGGTGCGTCGTGCACCGGATATCGCTGGCGCAGGATAAGCGGCTCGGTGCCGTACACGAGCAGCGCGCCTCCGCGGGTATCGGTGACGAGCACCCGGCCCGCCGGGTCGGTGGCGATCGTGGTGGCGCCCTCGCCGGCTCGCAGCGCCTGTTCGGCAGCAGTCCCGTCACCATCGATCTCGGTGATCGAGGTTTGGCCGCGATCCAGGACTACCATCGAGTCGCCCTGTGCCACAAGGGCATCCACCCGGGCGAACTTCTTCAGGGTGGCGCCGACCTCGGTATCGGAGCTCAGCGTGTAGACGGTGCCATCGGCACCACCAAGCACCAGGCGCCCGTCGTCGTGGCGGGCGATGGCGCTGAAGTCGGTGTCGGGCTGTCCCTGGACCTGCGCGGGGGTGACGCCACCGCCGGAGATGTCGACCCGCAGGTAGCCGCCACGGGTGGACAGCCACAGCGCACCGGCGCCGTCGCCGGTGAGTGCGCTGGCCGTGGTGGGCAGCGCGATGGTGCGGGTGGGCCCCCTTCTCGGCAGCACCGTCAGTCGATCGGCGGGCCCGAGGACAGCCAGCGAAGCGGTGCGGATATCGAAGGTGGCGGCAGTCCCCGGTGCGGGCAGCGGCTTCAACACGCCGTCGGGTGCGCCGGTGACCGGCGGCGACACCGCAGGCAATGCGACGGGAATCGTCGGTGGTGGCGAATCAACGGGGTGTGATGAGCATCCCGAAGCAATCCCGGCCACCAGGGTCAACGCGGCCGTTACTCGAAGGCGGAATGCGGATGTGGTAGACACGGATTTCGTAGACAATGGCCCCAAAAGCTCCTGATTTGGTAGTTGCGAAGCGTTCGTTCTCACTATTCGGGCAAATATCGGCAAGTCAGACGCGCACGTCAATATGACGGTAGGGTGCCAATCATGACTCTTGCCCCGGGAACGGATCCGATGGCTGACGGGTTTGCCATCGAAGACATCTCGACCGGTGTGCATGCGAGTGGGTTCGGCGCGCTCGGCGATGGCCGCAGCTTCTCCTTTCACGTCGAGGACCGCCAGTTTCTGGTCGTCGAGGTGTATCGGCCGCGGTTGAGCGGACCTGTCCCGCAGAACGAGGACATCGTCGCGATCGCCACCCGCAGCCTGACCGATATCGACGTCACCGATGAGCGCAGCGTAGCCGCCGCGGTTCGGGACGCCGTCGCCGGAGCCGAGCCGGTGCGCACAGCGCGCTGACAATCACCCCACGGTACGGTCGTCCGCGTGGCGGAGATGTCGTGGTTGCAGGTCGTCGTACTTGCCGTGGTGCAGGGTCTGACCGAGTTCCTGCCGGTGTCCTCCTCGGGCCACCTCGCGATCGTGTCGGAGGCGTTCTTCGGGGGCGACGCAGGCGCCTCCTTCACCGCAGTCGTACAGATCGGTACGGAACTGGCGGTCCTGATCTACTTCGCCGGGCAAATCGGTCGCATCCTGAATGCCTGGTTCGGCGGGCTCACCCACGCCGAGCGGCGGACCTCGGACTACTGGCTCGGGTGGTGGGTGATCATCGGCACCCTGCCGATCGGCGTGTTCGGGTTCACCCTTCAGCATTTCATTCGCGGCGACATCAGAAATCTCTGGATCATCGCCACCGCGCTCATCGTCTTCTCTTTCGTCATCGCCGCCGCCGAGTACTTCGGCACACAGACACGCGCGATTCAGCAATTCACCTGGCGCGACAGTCTCATCATCGGGTCGGCTCAGGCGCTCGCGCTCATCCCCGGCGTCTCGAGGTCGGGTGTGACCATCAGCGTCGGCCTGTTCCTCGGTCAGAAGCGCGAGGCCGCGGCGCGATTCGGCTTCCTGCTGGCCATTCCGGCCGTCCTCGGCTCCGGGCTGTACGAACTGCGCAACGTCTTCGAACCCGGCGCCACGGGAATGAGCGCAACGGTTCCGCAGATCATCCTCGGTACCGTCATCGCGTTCGTGGTCGGCTATGCGGCCGTCGCCTGGTTCCTGCGATTCCTGGTACGCCACAGCATGTACTGGTTCGTGGGATACCGGATCATCCTCGGAACCCTCGTGCTGGTGCTGCTCGCCACCGGCGTGCTGGCCGCGCAGTGAGCCGACCCTCCCCGACACTCGCTGAGAGGCTGCGATGACCGTCATCCTGTTGCGACACGGCCGCTCGACGTCGAACACCGCGCACACCCTGGCCGGCCGCTCCGAGGGTGTCGACCTGGATGATAAGGGACGTGAGCAGGCGCAAGCCGTGGTGGGCCGGATCGGTGCACTGCCGGTGAAGGCGATCGTCCGCTCACCGCTGTTGCGCTGTGAGCGGACGGTGCAACCGTTGGCGGCCGCACTCGGGCTGCAGCCGACCGTCGAGGAACGCATCTCCGAGGTCGACTACGGCACCTGGACCGGTCGCAAGATCGGCGAGCTGGTCGAGGAACGACTATGGAAGGTCGTGCAGCAGCAGCCCAGCGCGGCGGTCTTTCCCGAGGGCGAAGGGCTGGCTGAGGTCCAGGCCAGGGCGGTCGCCGCAGTGCGCGAACATGACCGCAGGCTGGCCGCCGAACATGGCGCCGACGTGCTGTGGGTGGCCTGCACGCATGGTGATGTCATCAAGGCGGTGCTGGCCGACGCGCTGGGCGCCCATCTCGATGCCTTCCAGCGCATCACCGCCGACCCGGCATCGATGAGCGTCATCCGGTACACCGACACGCGGCCATTTGTGCTGCACGTCAACCACACCGGCAATGCGCTGACCGCCGGGTTGGCGGCCAAGCCGGACGCCACGCCCACCGCCGCGCCCGAAACGGATGCCGTTGTCGGCGGCTCCACCGATTGAGGTAGCCCCGCTACCGGTATTTTGAAAGGTGCCATGGCCCGCGCAATCCACGTCTTCCGAACACCCGACCGCTTCGTGGCCGGGACCGTCGGGCAGCCCGGAAACCGGACGTTCTACCTGCAGGCGGTACACGACAAGCGGGTGGTGTCGGTGATGCTGGAAAAACAGCAGGTGGCGGTGCTCGCGGAACGCATCTCGGCGCTGCTGGTGGAGATCAACCGCCGGTTCGGCACCCCCATCCCTCCCGACACCGGGGAGATCGGCGATCTGCATCCGTTGGTCACCCCGGTCGACTCGGAGTTCCGGGTGGGCACGATGGGGCTGGGCTGGGACTCCGAGGCGCAGACCGTCGTGGTCGAGCTGCTGGCGGTCTCGGACATCGAGTTCGACGCGTCGGTGGTTCTCGACGACGCGGAGGAGGGCCCGGACGCGGTGCGGGTGTTCCTGAGCCCGGAGTCGGCACGTGAATTCGCCAACCGCTCGAACCGGGTGATCTCGGCGGGTCGCGCGCCGTGCCCGCTGTGCGATGAGCCGCTGGATCCCGAAGGACACATCTGCGTGCGCACCAACGGCTACCGCCGCGGCGCCTTCGGTGGGGCAGCCGATGATGAACCCCCGTTCTGAGCCGCAGATACTGACCGACGGCGAACTCACCGTCATCGGCCGTATCCGCTCGGCGAGCAATGCCACCTTCCTGTGCGAGGCACAGGTGGGCGAGCAGCGGGTGCACTGCGTCTACAAGCCGATCGCCGGGGAGGCCCCGCTGTGGGATTTCCCGGACGGAACGCTCGCCGGCCGGGAGCGTGGCGCCTACCTGGTGTCGGCGGCTCTAGGTTGGGATATCGTGCCGCACACCGTCATTCGTGATGGTCCGGCAGGGCCTGGCATGGTGCAACGGTGGGTCGATCAGCCCGGCGACGCGCTCAGCGACGACCCGCTCAACGACGACCCGCTCAACGACGACCCGCTCAACGACGACGAGGACAGCCGGCAGACCGGGGAACCGGCCGCCGGCCCCGACCTCGTCGACCTGCTACCTGCCGGGGAAGTGCCGCCCGGATTCCTGTGCGTCTTGCAGGCCTACGACTATGCCGGCGACCCCGTCACCCTGGTGCACGCCGATGACGACCGGTTGCGTCGGATGGCGGTGTTCGACGTGCTGATCAACAATGCCGACCGCAAGGGCGGCCACATCCTGGCCGGAGTGGACGGCAGTGTGCGCGGCGTCGATCACGGCGTGAGCCTGCACGCCGAGGACAAGCTGCGCACGGTGCTGTGGGGCTGGGCGGGCAAGCCCGTCGAACATGAGACCCTGACCGCGGTGGCTTGCCTACGTGAGGAATTGAGCGGAGATCTGGCCGAGCGCCTCGTCGAGCACATCACCGCCCGGGAGGTGGCCGCATTGCGCGCCAGAGTCTCAGGCTTGCTGGAGCATCCGGTGATGCCGACGCCGGATCGGCACCGACCGATCCCGTGGCCGGCGTTCTAAGCTCGGCGGCCGAAGCCCTCGAACGGATTCCAGGACTGGCTGCCCCGAATATGTAGGTAGTAGGCGTAATTCGCGGTTGTCATGATTCCGCCGGCGAAGCCGAACGTCACCGCCTGGGATACGAAGTTGGGTGCCTGCAGCAACCCCAACAGCAGGCCGAGCCCGACGCCGACGCCGAGGATCGTGGTGCCCTTGCGCCACATGCCCTTGACATAGAAGTAGATGAACCCGAACAGCAACGCCCAGATATTGGATGTCAGGCGCACCTTGTCCCACAACGGCAGGGTGCGGTAGGCGAGTTTGGCCGCCGGCGACGAATTGGGCAGACCGTAGAGGTCGAAGAAGGCGAACCGGCGCTGCCAGGACGGGGCGAGTTCGCCTGCTTCGGGTGCGGTCATGAGCCGTAGCCTCTCCTCGGGGGTACCGGCGTCAATCTTTCATCATGCTGTGCCGTGGCGCGTTTCCCGACACGTGCCGTGCGAGCTTGTTTCCCGGTCAAGCGATACTGGGGCGGTGAATTCCGCTGAGCAGAGCGACGCCGCGGTGGCCGCCATGGTGGCAGCCGAGGCCGGCGAACTGCTGCTGGCCGTCCGCGAGGACGTCGGCTTCTATGACTCCTACGATCTCGGCGACGCCGGGGATCGCCGTGCCAACACGTTGATCCTCAAGCGCCTGGCCGAGCTGAGGCCGGGCGACGCCGTGCTGTCCGAGGAAGCGGTCGATGATCTGTCCCGCGTGCATGCCGACCGGGTGTGGATTGTCGATCCGGTGGACGGCACCCGCGAGTTCTCCATGCCCGGGCACGCGGACTGGGCGGTGCACATCGCGCTGTGGCAGCGCAACGGGAGTTCCGAAGGCGCCATCACCGACGCTGCGGTGGCCCTGCCCGCTGTGGGCGAGGTCTACCGGACCGACACGGTGCAGAGTCCGCCCCCGCGCCGCGCCGGACCGATTCGCATCACCGCGAGCGCCTACCGGCCGCCTGCGGTGCTGTGGTGGCTGCGTGAGCATCTCGATATCGAGGTCGTGCGGATCGGCTCGGCGGGCGCCAAGGCGATGGCCGTCGTGCGAGGTGATGTCGATGCCTACATCCACGCAGGTGGGCAGTGGGAATGGGACTCTGCGGCGCCGGCCGGGGTGGTACGGGCCGCCGGGCTGCACGCATCACGACTCGGCGGCGCGCCGCTGATCTACAACCGGCGTGATCCTTATCTGCCGGACCTGTTGATGTGCCGGAAAGAGCTGGCCGAGCCGCTGCTGGAGACCATCCGGTCGGCGTTCTGATCCGATGGGGATCCCCGCCCGGGAATGGATCCGGCCTCCAACTTGTCGGTTTCCGTCGAGAGACCAGCGTGACCGCACCATCGGAAGGCCTCGGTGACCGAACACCTTAGAGTCGACCTCATGCAATCCTGGCCGGCGCCGACCGTTCCCAAGTTGCCCGGCACGGGTGTGCCGCTACGGCTCTACGACACCGCCGACCGTCAGGTGCGGCCGGTGGCGCCTGGTCAGACCGCCACCATGTACGTGTGCGGTATCACCCCGTATGACGCGACGCACCTCGGTCATGCCGCGACGTACCTCGCGTTCGACTTGATCAACCGGGTCTGGCTGGACTCCGGACACACCGTGCACTACGTCCAGAACATCACCGATGTGGACGATCCGCTGTTCGAGCGCGCCGCCCGCGACGGGATCGACTGGCGCGAGCTCGGCGAACGCGAGACACAGCTGTTCCGTGAGGACATGGCGGCACTTCGGGTACTGCCGCCGCGCGACTATGTGGCCGCCACGGATGCCATCGCCGAGGTGATCGCGCTCGTGGAGAAGATGCTGGCATCCGGTGCTGCCTACGTGGTCGACGATGCGCAGTATCCCGACGTCTACTTCCGCGCCGATGCCACCGTGCAGTTCGGCTACGAGTCGGGCTATGACCGCGACACCATGTCGCGGCTGTTCGCCGAGCGCGGCGGCGACCCGGATCGCCCCGGCAAGGGCGACCCGCTGGACGCACTGCTGTGGCGCGCCGAGCGGCCCGGCGAGCCCGCCTGGCCCTCACCGTTCGGTGCCGGCCGGCCGGGCTGGCACGTGGAGTGTGCGGCGATCGCCCTGGACCGCATCGGCACCGGTCTCGACGTCCAGGGCGGCGGTTCGGATCTGATCTTTCCGCATCACGAGTTCTCCGCCGCGCACGCCGAATCCGTCACGGGGGAGCGCCGCTTCGCCCGCCACTACGTCCACGCCGGAATGATCGGCTGGGATGGCCACAAGATGAGCAAGAGTCGCGGCAACCTGGTGTTGGTGTCGCGGTTGCGCGCCGACGGCGTCGATCCCGGGGCGTTGCGACTGGGGTTGTTCGCCGGGCATTATCGCGCCGACCGGTTCTGGAGCGACGCGGTTCTCGATGAGGCGAACGCCCGCCTGCAGCGGTGGCGGGCTGCGGCGGCGCTACCGTCCGGTCCGGACGCCGCCGATGTGCTGAGCCGGGTGCGCCACTACCTTGCCGACGATCTGGACACCCCCAAAGCGCTTGCCGCTCTTGATGGTTGGTGTACCGACGCACTCACCTACGGTGGCAGCGACGAGGCGGCGCCGAAGCTGGTCGCCGACGCGGTCGACGCCCTACTCGGTGTCGACCTCTAATCAGGGGTGCTACCACCGGCCTCGGTACCGTCTACCGGCCTCGGTACCGTCTGTCGGCCGCTACCGGCCTCGGTACCGTCTGTCGGCCGCTACCGGCCTCGGTACCGTCTGTCGGCCGCTACCGGCCTCGGCGACGCAGGTAACGCTCGAACTCGGCCGCCAGCGCGTCACCGTCGATCTTGGCGACCGCCTCGTTCATATCGACCTCGGCGTCGCCGCGTTCCTCCAGGGACTGCACGTACTCGGCGATCTCCTCGTCCTCGGCGGTCATCTCGGTGACCGCCTCCTCCCACTCCTCGGCCGCGGTCGGCAGATCGGCCAGCGGAACCTCGATATCGAGCACGTCCTCGACACGGCGCAGCAGGGCCACGGTGGCCTTCGGGTTGGGCGGCTGCGACACGTAATGCGGTACCGCCGCCCAGAACGTCACCGCCGGGATACCGGCCTGCACGCAGGCATCCTGGAACACCCCGGCGATACCGGTCGGGCCCTCGTAGCGGGTCTCTTCCAGGCCGAAGAACTTGGCCGAGTCCGCTGAGTAGGCAGCCCCGGATACCGGTACCGGCCGGGTATGCGGAGTATCGGCGAGCAGTGCTCCCAGGATCACGACCGTGTCGACGTTCAATTTGTCGGAGATGGCCAGCAGTTCCGCGCAGAACGTGCGCCACCGCATGTTCGGTTCGACGCCGTGCATGAGCACGATGTCGCGGTCGCTGCCGGGCGGCCGGCAGTGCGAGATGCGCATCGACGGCCAGACCAACTCGCGGGTGACGCCGTCGACCTGCCGGATCACCGGGCGATTCACCTGGTAGTCGTAGTACGTCTCGTCATCGATCTCGACGATCGTCTCTGCCTCCCAGATGTAGTCTAGGTGTTCCAGGGCACCGCTTGCCGCGTCACCGGCGTCATTCCAGCCCTCGAAGGCCGCGACGACGATTGTGTTCTGCAGTTCCGGTAGGCCGGGCACGCTCGCATCCGACGGTGTCACACTGCCAGCGTAAGCCCTGTATCGCGGTGATGAGCCGCAGCGGGCCACCCGGCGACGTGCGGGTCACATCGTCGTGAGGGACGCGTCATCGCGGGCGGGCTCGCCGAGGCCAAACACGTTCGGCCGCAATCTCCAGCCCGCGTGCCTTGGGCGTCCCGGCGTCGAACGGCCGACGACGTAGACTTGCTTCGTCGAGAGGCGTTGCAACGGTTGTTCGGGTGCTGGGTTCCCCGGGTATCCGCCACGCTCGGCAGAGTTAAGGACGCCTTCCGTCATGGAGGGAGTGCACCCTGAACGCCGCTAAGTCGGATGTCTCTGCTAAGTCGGATGTCTCTGCGCCGAACATCCGCCCCGACTGCACCGATGAACTGACGGCGGCTCTACGCCAGCGGATCATGGTGATCGACGGCGCGATGGGCACGGCGATCCAGCGCGACCGGCCCGACGAGGCCGGTTACCGCGGCGAGCGGTTCATCGAGTGGCCGACCGCGCTTCAGGGCAACAACGACCTGCTGAACGTGACACAGCCGCAGATCATCGCGGGCATCCACCGCGAGTACCTGGAGGCGGGCGCCGACATCCTCGAGACCAACACGTTCAACGCGAATGCGGTCTCGCTGTCGGATTACGACATGCATGAGCTCGCCTACGAGCTCAATTACGCAGGCGCAGCCCTGGCCCGGGCGGCAGCCGACGAGTTCAGCACCCCGGAGAAGCCCCGCTACGTCGCCGGTGCCCTCGGGCCGACGACGCGGACCGCGTCGATCTCGCCGGACGTCAACGACCCCGGAGCCCGCAACGTCTCCTACGACCAGCTGGTCAGCGCCTACCTCGAAGCTGCCAACGGGCTCGTCGACGGTGGTGCAGACCTCCTCATCGTCGAGACGATCTTCGACTCGCTGAACGCCAAGGCGGCGGTGTTCGCCATCGAGACGCTCTTCGAGGAGCGCGGACGCCGCTGGCCGGTGATCATCTCGGGCACCATCACAGATGCTTCCGGGCGGACGTTGTCCGGTCAGGTCACCGAGGCGTTCTGGAACGCGATCCGGCACGCGAAGCCGCTCGCGGTCGGCCTCAACTGCGCGCTGGGCGCGCCGGAGATGAGGCCCTACATCGCCGAGGTGGCGCGGATCGCGGACACGTTCGTGTCCTGTTACCCGAACGCCGGCCTGCCCAACGCCTTCGGCGAGTACGACGAGTCCCCGGAGGCTCAGGCCGGCTACATCGCCGAGTTCGCCGAGGCCGGCCTGGTCAACCTGGTCGGTGGTTGCTGCGGAACGGCGCCGCCGCACATCGCCGAGATCGCCAGGGTCGTCGAGGGCAAACCGCCGCGCGAGCTGCCGGAGATCCCGGTGGCCACCCGGCTGTCGGGCCTTGAGCCGCTCAACATCACCGCGGACTCCCTGTTCGTGAACATCGGTGAGCGCACCAACATCACCGGCTCCGCCCGGTTCCGCAACCTGATCAAGGCCGAGGACTACGACACCGCCCTTTCCGTTGCCCTGCAGCAGGTCGAGGTCGGTGCGCAGGTCATCGACATCAACATGGACGAGGGGATGATCGACGGCGTCGCCGCGATGGACCGGTTCACCAAGCTGATCGCGGCCGAGCCGGACATCAGCCGCGTCCCGGTGATGATCGACTCCTCGAAGTGGGAGGTCATCGAGGCGGGCCTGAAGAACGTGCAGGGCAAGCCGATCGTCAACTCGATCTCCATGAAGGAGGGCGAGGAGAAGTTCATCCGCGAGGCACGGCTGTGCCGCAAATACGGCGCCGCCGTCGTCGTGATGGCTTTCGACGAGCAGGGGCAGGCCGACAACCTGGAGCGCCGCAAGGAGATCTGCGGGCGGGCCTACCGGATCCTGACCGAAGAGGTCGGCTTTCCGGCCGAGGACATCATCTTCGACCCGAACTGCTTTGCGCTGGCGACGGGTATCGAGGAGCACGCGACGTACGGGATCGACTTCATCGAGGCCTGCGCCTGGATCAAGGAGAACCTTCCCGGGGTGCACATCTCCGGCGGCATCTCCAATGTGTCGTTCTCGTTCCGCGGCAACAACCCCGTCCGCGAGGCGATCCACGCGGTGTTCCTGTTCCACGCCATCAAGGCGGGCCTGGACATGGGCATCGTCAACGCGGGTGCGCTGGTGCCCTACGACTCGATCGACCCCGAGCTGCGGGACCGGATCACCGACGTCGTCCTGAACCGTCGCGAGGACGCGGCCGAACGCCTCCTGGAGATCGCCGAACGGTTCAACAGCAAGGCGGACAAGGCCGACGATCGAGCGGCGGCCGAGTGGCGCAGCCTCCCGATCCGGGAGCGGATCACGCACGCCCTGGTCAAGGGCATCGACGCCAACGTCGATGCCGACACCGAGGAATTGCGGGCCGAGATCGAGGCCGCGGGTGGTCGCCCGATCGAAGTGATCGAGGGCCCGCTGATGGACGGCATGAACGTGGTCGGTGACCTCTTCGGTTCGGGCAGGATGTTCCTGCCCCAGGTCGTGAAGTCGGCGCGGGTGATGAAGAAGGCGGTGGCGTACCTGCTGCCCTACATCGAGGCGGAAAAGGCGCAGTCCGGCACCGGGTCGAGCGCAGCGACGGGGGATGGTCGAGCGGCAAACAAGGACACCAACGGCACGATAATTATGGCGACAGTCAAGGGCGACGTCCACGACATCGGCAAGAACATCGTCGGGGTCGTCCTGCAGTGCAACAACTACGAGGTGATCGACCTCGGGGTGATGGTGCCCGCCCAGAAGATCCTGGATGCGGCGAAGGAGCACACTGCCGACATCATCGGGCTGTCCGGCCTGATCACCCCGTCCCTGGACGAGATGGTCAACTTCGCCGTCGAGATGGAGCGCCACGAGCTGAAGATCCCGCTGCTGATCGGTGGCGCGACCACCTCGCGGGCTCACACGGCCGTGAAGGTGTCGCCGCGTCGTACCGGTCCGGTGGTCTGGGTCAAGGACGCTTCTCGCTCGGTGCCGGTGGTCGCCGCGCTCCTCGACGACAAGCAGCGTCCGGCGCTGCTGGAGGCCACCGAGAAGGACTACGCATCCCTTCGCGAACGGCACGCCCAGAAGAACGACCGGCCGATGCTGACGCTGGAGAAGGCCCGCGCGAACCGGACGCCGATCGAGTGGGACGGTTACACACCGCCGGTGCCCGCGCAAGGGACGGGAGTACGAGAATTTCTTGACTACGACCTCGCCGAGCTGCGCGAGTACATCGACTGGCAGCCGTTCTTCAACGCCTGGGAGATGAAGGGCCGCTTCCCCGACATCCTCAACAACCCGGTCTCCGGCGAAACCGCCCGCAAACTGTACGACGATGCCCAGGAGATGCTCGACACCCTGATCAAGGAGAAGTGGCTGACGGCCAACGGGGTCATCGGGTTCTTCCCGGCGAACGCGGTCGGCGACGATATCGAGGTCTACACCGACGAGACCCGGGCCGAGGTGCTGACCACGTTGCACAACCTGCGCCAGCAGGGCGAGCACCGGGACGGCATCCCGAACCGGAGCCTGGGCGACTACATCGCGCCCAAGAACACCGGTCTGGCTGACCATGTCGGCGCGTTCGCCGTCACCACGGGGCTCGGCAGCTCAGACAAGATCGCCGAGTTCAAGGCAGCCAGTGACGACTACAGCGCGATTCTGCTGGAGTCGCTCGCGGACCGCCTGGCCGAAGCGTTCGCCGAACGGATGCACCAACGGGTCCGCAAGGAGTTCTGGGGATTCCAGCCTGACGAGCAGCTGAACAACGAGGCGCTGATCGCTGAGAAGTACGTCGGAATCCGCCCAGCGCCGGGCTACCCGGCCTGCCCGGAGCACACCGAGAAGGCGACGCTCTGGGAATTGATGGACGTCCAGCAGCGGACCGGCATCGAGCTGACCGAGTCGATGGCGATGTGGCCCGGTGCGGCCGTCAGCGGTTGGTACTTCTCGCACCCGCAGTCGCAGTACTTCGTGGTCGGCCGGCTGGCCCAGGACCAGGTCGCCGACTACGCGAAGCGCAAGGGCTGGACACTGCAGGAGGCCGAGCGCTGGCTCGGCCCCAACCTCGGCTACAACCCGGAGGACTGACGCCCTGCTGGACGGAATGCCAACTGCGTGGGCTGCAAAGACCCATGACGCCCTTTCGATTTCGAGGGCATCCGCAGTCGATGAGAGAATCGATCACATGCGTGCGGTGCTGTGGGACATGGATGGCACGCTCGTCGACTCGGAAAAGCTTTGGGACGTCGGCATCCAGGAGCTCTACCGCAGGCACGGTCGCGAATTGAGCGCCGAGGTCCGTACCGCCACCATCGGCGGTTCCAGCGAGGTCGTGATGCGGATCGTCTACGCCGACCTCGGCCTGGAACCCGATCCGGCGGATGTCGCGGCAACGGCGGACTGGCTGCACGACTACGTCGGTGAGCTCTTCGCCGCCGGCCTGCCGTGGTGCGTGCCGAGCGGTCCTCGGCGTCGGCACGCCGATTCGCTGGCCGACCTGACCGTGGGCCATCTGCACGCGTTACACGCCGAGTTGGGAACCGACTTGGACGAACGCAGCGCCTGATCCAGACCATTTCCGGTCGCGTCTGTGCGATTGTGATGTGGCACGCATCGCTGCATGGCTGCGGAAGGACGATCCGATGACGCATGGTCCGGTGAGTGGCGAAGCCTCGTTCCTCGACGACGATTCCGGGTTCAACTCAGGACGCACGGCTGTCCGGATCGCGGCGGTGGCCGCGCTCGGCGGCCTGCTGTTCGGCTACGACAGCGCGGTGATCAACGGTGCCGTCGACTCCATCCAGGAGGACTTCGGGATCGGCAATGCCAAGCTGGGTTTCGCCGTCGCGTCGGCGCTGCTGGGCGCCGCCGCGGGAGCCATGACCGCAGGACGCATCGCCGACAAGATCGGCCGCATCGCGGTGATGAAGATCGCTGCCGTGCTGTTCCTCATCAGTGCCTTCGGCACCGGGCTCGCCCACGAGGTCTGGACGGTGGTGCTGTTCCGCATCGTCGGTGGTATCGGCGTGGGCGCGGCCTCGGTCATCGCGCCGGCTTACATCGCCGAGACATCACCACCGCAGATCCGCGGAAGGCTGGGCTCGCTGCAGCAGCTCGCCATCGTGCTGGGTATCTTCGCGTCCTTCGTCATCAACTGGCTGCTTCAGTGGGCCGCCGGCGGACCCAACGAGGTGCTCTGGCTCGGCTTGGACGCCTGGCGGTGGATGTTCCTCGCGATGGCGATTCCCGCCGTGCTCTACGGCGCGCTGGCCTTCACCATCCCGGAGTCGCCGCGTTATCTGGTTGCCAGTCACAAGATCCCGGAAGCGCGCAGGGTGCTGAGCATGCTGCTCGGGCAGAAGAACCTGGAAATCACCATCACCCGCATCCAGGACACCCTGGAGCGCGAGGACAAGCCGTCCTGGCGCGACCTCAAGAAGCCGACCGGCGGTATCTACGGCATCGTGTGGGTTGGTCTCGGCCTGTCGATCTTCCAGCAGTTCGTCGGCATCAACGTGATCTTCTACTACTCCAACGTGCTCTGGCAGGCGGTCGGCTTCAGCGCCGACGAGTCGGCCGTCTACACGGTGATCACCTCGGTGATCAACGTGCTGACAACGCTGATCGCCATCGCGCTGATCGACAAGATCGGTCGCAAACCGCTCCTGTTGATCGGCTCGGCAGGCATGGCGGTCACGCTGGCGACCATGGCGGTCATCTTCGCCAACGCCACCGTGAACCCCGACGGGACGCCGAGCCTGCCCGGTGCCTCCGGTGTCATCGCACTGATCGCCGCGAATCTGTTCGTGGTCGCTTTCGGCATGTCCTGGGGCCCGGTGGTGTGGGTGCTGCTCGGCGAGATGTTCCCCAATCGCATCCGGGCCGCGGCACTCGGTATTGCCGCGGCCGGTCAGTGGGCGGCCAACTGGGCGATCACGGTCAGTTTCCCGGAGCTGCGCAACAACCTTGGGCTGGCCTACGGTTTCTATGCGTTGTGTGCGGTGCTGTCGTTCCTGTTCGTGACCAAGTGGGTGCGTGAAACCAAGGGGGTCTTCCTGGAGGACATGCACGCCGAGGTGCTGCAGGAAGACGGAAAACGGGCCGCCAAGTAGCCGGTTCGGAGCCGCCGCAACAAACCCGCGTGACCGCGTCGCGGCCCACGTGAAACAATTTCGGTCCGTGAAGACCTTCGACGGCCTGTTCGCCGAGCTCAGTGAGAAAGCGCAGACCCGGCCGGCCGGTAGCGGCACGGTCGCCGCGCTGGACGCCGGCGTGCACGGACTCGGCAAGAAAGTTCTCGAAGAGGCCGGCGAGGTGTGGCTGGCCGCCGAGCATGAGAGCGATGATGCGCTCGCTGAAGAGATCGGTCAGCTGCTCTACTGGACGCAGGTGCTCATGCTGTCTCGCGGGCTGAGCCTCGACGACGTCTACCGGAACCTCTGATGGTGCTGCGCGTCGCCGTACCCAACAAGGGTGCTCTCAGTGAAGCTGCCGCCGAGATCCTGTCCGAGGCCGGTTACCGGCGCCGGACCGACCCCAAGGATCTGACCGTCGTCGACCCGGCCAACAATGTCGAGTTCTTCTTCCTGCGCCCCAAGGACATTGCGATCTACGTGGGTTCCGGTGAGCTCGATCTCGGTATCACCGGTCGTGACCTGGCCGCCGAGTCGGACGCTCCGGTGGCCGAGCGGCTGGCGCTGGGTTTCGGCTCGTCGACCTTCCGCTATGCGGCACCGGCCGGCCGCGACTGGACGGTGGCCGAACTGGCCGGCAAGCGGATCGCCACCGCGTATCCGAATCTGGTGCGTAACGACTTGTCCGACAAGGGGATCGAGGCCACCGTCATCCGTCTGGACGGCGCGGTGGAGATCTCCATCCAGCTCGGCGTGGCCGATGTCATCGCCGATATCGTCGGTTCCGGACGCACTCTGGGCCTGCACAATCTGGTGGCTTTCGGTGAGTCGCTGTGTGATTCCGAGGCGATCCTCATCGAACGCGCGGATCCCGAGCCCGATCCCGCGCGCGACCAATTGGCTGCCCGGGTGCAGGGTGTGGTGTTCGGGCAGCAGTACCTGATGCTGGACTACGACTGTCCGCGCAGCGTGCTCGAGAAGGCCACCGCCGTCACACCCGGCCTGGAGTCGCCCACCATCGCCCCGCTGGCCGATCCCGACTGGGTGGCGGTGCGCGCATTGGTGCCGCGCCGTGACGTCAACGCCATCATGGACGAGATCGCCGCGATCGGCGCCAAAGCGATACTGGCGTCCGACATCCGGTTCTGCCGCTTCTGATCTACACCGCTCGTGGCGGGGCCCCTTCCGGAGCAGGCTCCAACAACATTCCCACGGTCGCTTCGCTCTCCCCCGCAAGCGGGAGGTGCCCCCCGCCTTCCGCAGGCCATCCCGGGTACTCCGGCGGAGTGCCACCGAACTCCGGGCAGAATTGCTGATGCGCACACCAGCTGCACAGACGGGACCTGCTGGCCCGGAAATCGCCTGTGCTGCCCGCAGATTGGATCGCCCGCCAGATCGCGGTCAACGTCCGCTCGAAGCGCAGCAACTCGTCGAGGTCGGGGGAGTAGTCCAGCACCTGACCGTCGGCGAGGTAGAGCAACCGCAGTTTGGCCGGCAGCACACCGCGCGACCGCCACAGCGCCACGGCGTAGAACTTCATCTGGAACAGCGCCTTGGCCTCGGCCAGCGCCCAGACCTCCGAGGGCGACTTTCCGGTCTTGTAGTCGACCACCCGCATCTCACCGGTCGCCGCGATATCGATGCGGTCCACGAAACCGCGCAGCGGTGTGCCGTCCTCCAACTCGACTTCGACTCGCTGCTCGCAGCTCTGCGGGTCGAACCGGGTGGGATCTTCCAGCCGGTAGTAGCCCGACAGCAATCTGCGGGCGTCACGCAGCAGTTCGGCGCGCAGCTCCGGCGCCAGTTCCAAGCCTGAACCGGCGCCCTCGGCGATCGCCCGGTCCAGCGCAGGATCGATCAGTGTGAGTGCGGTGTCGTGGCCGCGCTGGGCGGCGGGTAGCGCATAGAGCTCTTCGAGTGCGGTGTGCACCACCGAGCCGCGCAACTGCGCCGGCGACACCGGTTCGGGTAACCGGTCGATGGCCCGCAACCGGTACAGCAGCGGGCACTGCTTGAAATCGCTGGCCCTCGACGGCGACAGGGCCGGGCGCCAACCGGTCCGCGATGGTGCTGGGGCGCTCATACACAGAGATTAAGCCCGGACACCGACACCCTCATGCAGATCAGACGGCGCCCGGCACGCTTTCGCGCCGCCGGACCCTCGTCTGGCAGGCTGACCCCGTGCAAATCACTGGTCCGTTCGTCGACGGCGATCGCGTGCAACTCACCGACGCCAAGGGACGGCACTACACGATGGTGCTGACCCCGGGGGCGGAGTTCCACACCCATCGCGGTGCCGTTCGGCACGACGACCTGATCGGCCGGCCCGAAGGCAGCGTCGTCAAGTCCACCAATGGCGACCCGTTCCTGGCCCTGCGGCCACTACTCATCGACTACGTGTTGTCGATGCCGCGCGGTGCGCAGGTCATCTACCCCAAGGACGCCGCCCAGATCGTGCACGAGGGCGATATCTTCCCCGGCGCCCGGGTGCTCGAGGCCGGCGCCGGGTCCGGCGCCCTGACGTGTTCCCTGCTGCGTGCGGTGGGACCCACCGGTCAGGTCATCTCCTACGAGGTGCGCGACGACCACGCCGTCCACGCGATCCGCAATGTCGAGACCTTCTTCGGTGAGCGGCCGGCCAGCTGGGATCTGCGGATCGCCGACCTCGCCGACTACCCGGGCGGCGGGGCTCCGGGGGCGAGTGGAGCGACGGGGGATACCGAGGTGGACCGGGTAGTGCTGGACATGCTGGCACCGTGGGACGTCTTGGACACCGTGTCGACGGCCCTGGTCGCCGGGGGGGTACTGATCATCTACGTCGCCACCGTGACGCAGCTGTCCAAAACCGTGGAGGCGCTGCGCGAGCAGCAGTGCTGGACGGAGCCCCGAGCCTGGGAGACGATGCAGCGGGGATGGAACGTGGTCGGGCTGGCAGTGCGGCCCCAACACAATATGCGCGGGCACACCGCTTTTCTGATCAGCGCCCGGAAGCTGGCGCCGGGCACGGTGACCCCGACCCCGTTGCGCCGCAAGCGCCCGCAGGTCTGAGCGGGCCCGGAACTATCTGGGCGGCTCGGCCGGCGGCGAGGGGGTCGGGGACGGGACCGGGCCCAGTTCGAGCAGCTGGTCTGCGGTGACCCGGGTCAGCTTCCAGGCGCCCTCGTGCAAGGTGAACTGCATCGGATAGCTGAACGGTCGCGCTTCCGAAGCCGGGTTGGCCGAGCTGACCGTGACGGTGGCCACGACGTCGCCGTAGTCGGCCGGGGACCAGCTCAGGTCGGTGGCCTGAAACGTCAGCGGCGCCAGGCCCCCGTCGACGGCCGCCCGAGCGAACCGGTCGAGCGCCTCGCCGTCCTCGGGTGTGGCGAACTGGACGAGCGCGACCTTCTGCTCACCGGGAACCGAAGGGTCGGCGAGTTTGGTGAGAACCCCGACCAAAGCCTGCGGAGTCGGAAGCGGCGCCTGGGGCGCTGCGGACGGGCCGCCCGGCACCGCCGACGAGGATGCCGAGGGCTCGGGCATCGGGGGGACGGGCTCCAGACCGCACGCCGACAGTCCGAGCGCTACCACGGAAATGGTGGCGCTCAGGACCGCTACGGGCCTGCGGCGCATCGACGCAGGGTCAGCCCACCGCCGAGAGCAACGCCATCGCGGATTGCTTGGAGACCACCCAGCCACTGGGGCTCGGTCCGGCGATGAAGGTGATCTGCTGCGTCGCGGTGGCGCCAGTGGCCGCCGTGGCAGTGACGTTGGCCGTCGCGATGGGTCCGTTGACGTCGATGTCGAGCACATTGAAGGTCAGCGGGAACTGGCCTTTCTTCGCGGCGTTGCTGTACGCACGGTCGGCGGCGACGGACTCGACACGGCCGATCCCGCCCTCGAGGTAGGCGGACTTGCCCGAGAACGAGCCGGGTCCGGCGAGCACGCTCAGGGTGCGAGTCAGCGGTGCCTGCAACTCCGGCGCCGGTGCCTGCGGGATCGGGATGTCCCATACGACCGGTGTGATGGCGGGGACGTTGCTCGACGCAGCCGACGTCACACCCGTGATCGTCGCGGTGACCATGCCGGCCGCTGCGGCGCTGGTTACGAAGCCGATAGCGAGAGTTTTCAGCATCACAATGGTCCTTTCAATGGGGCAAGCTTATCAACGAGGTTAACAGCGCTGCTGGTGTGTCGAATTCCTAGACCGCACACAAAGGCTGAATCGCCGGTAGCGTTGAAGTTGTTACTGCACCAACATTCGGTGCGGGAGGGAGCGCAGCATGAGTGAGTCCGAGCGTTCGGAGAATTTCGGAACATCCCACGAATCGAGCCTGTCCGCCGAGGATGCGGCCGACCTCGAACGGCTGCGCAGAGAAGCTGCAGCACTACGCGAACAACTTGAGAGCGCCGTCGGCGCCGGGAGCGGCCTGCGTACCGCTCGCGAGGTACAGCAACTCGAGGCCCGCATCGACTCGCTGGCGGCGCGCAACGCCAAGCTGATGGACACCCTGAAGGAGGCGCGTCAGCAACTCCTGGCACTGCGTGAGGAAGTCGACCGGCTCGGTCAGCCGCCCAGCGGGTACGGGGTGCTGCTGGCGACCTACGAAGACGAGACCGTCGACGTCTTCACCTCCGGCCGCAAGATGCGGGTCACGCTCTCACCCAACATCGAGACCGCCGGTCTCAAGCAGGGCCAGACGGTCCGCCTGAACGAGGCGCTCACCGTGGTGGAGGCCGGCAACTTCGAAGCCGTCGGTGAGATCAGCACGCTGCGCGAGATCCTCGAGGACGGTCACCGCGCGCTGGTGGTCGGGCACGCCGATGAGGAACGTATCGTGTGGCTGGCCGAACCTTTGGTCGGTGTGGAGTACCTGCCCGCCGATGTCGAGATCCCTCTCGACATCGACGGGCAACCGCCGCGGAAGCTGCGGCCCGGCGATTCGCTGCTGGTAGACACCAAGGCCGGGTACGCCTTCGAGCGCATCCCCAAGGCCGAGGTCGAGGATCTGGTGCTCGAAGAGGTTCCCGATGTCAGCTATGGCGACATCGGTGGCCTGACGCGCCAGATCGAGCAGATCCGCGATGCCGTGGAGCTGCCGTTCCTGCACAAGGATCTCTACCGCGAGTACTCGTTGCGCCCACCCAAGGGTGTGTTGCTCTACGGGCCGCCAGGGTGCGGTAAGACACTGATCGCCAAGGCCGTGGCGAACTCGCTGGCCAAGAAGATGGCCGAGCTGCGCGGCGAGGACTCCCGGGAAGCCAAGAGCTACTTCCTCAACATCAAGGGTCCCGAGCTGCTCAACAAGTTCGTCGGCGAGACCGAGCGGCACATCCGGCTGATCTTCCAGCGGGCCCGTGAGAAGGCGTCCGAGGGCACCCCGGTGATCGTGTTCTTCGACGAGATGGACTCCATCTTCCGCACCCGTGGCACGGGAGTGAGCTCCGACGTGGAGACCACCGTCGTCCCGCAGCTCCTCTCGGAGATCGACGGTGTCGAGGGCCTGGAGAACGTCATCGTCATCGGCGCCTCCAACCGTGAGGACATGATCGACCCGGCCATCCTGCGGCCCGGTCGGCTGGACGTGAAGATCAAGATCGAACGACCGGACGCCGAAGCGGCACAGGACATCTTCTCCAAGTACCTGACGGAGAATCTGCCGGTGAACACCGACGACCTCGACGAGTTCGCCGGCGACCGCGGCCTGACCATCAAGACGATGATCGAGAAGGTCGTCGACCGGATGTACGCCGAGATCGACGATAACCGGTTCCTGGAGGTCACCTACGCCAACGGTGACAAGGAAGTCATGTACTTCAAGGACTTCAACTCCGGGGCGATGATCCAGAACGTGGTGGACCGTGCCAAGAAGTACGCCATCAAATCGGTGCTGGAAAACGGGCAGCACGGTCTGCGTATCCAGCATCTGCTGGACTCGATCGTCGACGAGTTCGCCGAGAACGAGGACCTGCCCAACACCACCAATCCCGATGACTGGGCCCGGATCTCGGGCAAGAAGGGTGAGCGGATCGTCTACATCCGCACGCTCGTCACCGGCAAGTCGTCGAGCGCCAGCCGGGCCATCGATACCGAGTCGAACCTCGGTCAGTACCTGTAGGTCTGGCCGTCAATCTCTGACACCGGCTGCGATCGCGTGCAGCTCAGACATTGCACGCCAATCGTGCAGACTCAGGTCCAAGCGTTGACGTGACATCCGGGCCGACAGCTGCCACAGCTCACCGGTGAAGAACACCACCACCACCGTCAGCATCAACAGCGGCAGGGGGCCCCTGCTCATCAGGGTGCCGAGCGCCCCCAGTTGGACCCAGGCTAACCGGAACGCCCACCGCCACCGGCATCACCACGACGAAAGATGCCCATCACCATCCAAGCGCCCCAGCGGCGGGTCACCTCGTGCACCTGGTCGTCGTTTCTGGCCGGGCTGATGTCGGACACCGCAACATTGTGCGCGTTCGGCACCCGAATCATGTGCCACACGCGCCATCGGCTCAGAGCTGCCGACAACAGCGGGCGGCATGTGACCTAGGGTGGGCCCTATGCAACGGATCATCGGCACCGAGGTCGAATACGGCATCTCCTCGCCGTCGGACCCCACGGCCAATCCGATCCTGACCTCCACCCAGGCGGTGCTGGCCTACGCGGCGGCCGTCGGACTGCAGCGTGCCAAGCGCACCCGCTGGGATTACGAGGTGGAATCCCCGCTGCGCGATGCCCGCGGCTTCGACCTGTCCCGGACCTCCGGACCCACCCCCATCATCGACGCCGACGAGGTCGGGGCGGCCAACATGATCCTCACCAACGGCGCCCGGCTGTACGTCGACCACGCACACCCGGAGTACTCTGCACCCGAGGTCACCGACCCGATGGACGCGGTGATCTGGGACAAGGCCGGTGAACGCGTCATGGAGGCCGCCGCGCGGCACGTGGCGAGCGTGCCCGGCGCGGTCAAGCTGCAGCTGTACAAGAACAACGTCGACGGCAAGGGGGCGTCCTACGGCACGCACGAGAATTACCTGATGTCGCGGCAGACGTCGTTCGCCTCCATCATCTCCGGGTTCACCCCGTTCCTGGTGTCCCGTCAGGTGGTCTCGGGCTCGGGACGGGTCGGCATCGGCCCGGCCGGCGACGAGCCCGGTTTCCAGCTGACCCAGCGGGCCGACTACATCGAGGTCGAGGTCGGGCTGGAGACCACCCTCAAGCGCGGCATCATCAATACCCGCGACGAGCCACATGCCGACGCCGACAAGTACCGGCGGCTGCACATCATCATCGGTGACGCGAACCTCGCCGAGACCTCGACCTACCTGAAGGTCGGCACCGCCTCGCTGGTGCTGGACCTGATCGAAGAGGGGCCTGCGCACGGTATCGACCTGTCCGATCTCGCGCTGGCCCGGCCGGTCCATGCCGTGCACGTGATCAGCCGCGACCCGTCCCTGCGCGCGACCGTCGCGCTGGCCGACGGCCGCGAGCTGACCGCGCTTGCGCTGCAACGAATCTATCTGGACCGAGCGGCCAAACTGGTGAACGCCCGCGATCCCGACCCGCGGGCCACCCATGTCCTGGAGACCTGGGCGCACATACTGGATCTCTTGGAACGCGATCCCATGGAATGTTCCGAGCTCCTGGACTGGCCCGCGAAACTGCGGCTGCTCGAGGGCTTCCGGCAACGGGAGAATCTGACCTGGTCTGCGCCCCGGCTGCAGCTCGTCGATCTGCAGTACTCCGATGTGCGGCTGGACAAGGGCCTCTACAACCGGCTGGTCGCGCGCGGGTCGATGAAGCGACTGGTCACCGAGCAGCAGGTGCTCGACGCCGTCGACAACCCACCGACGGACACGCGCGCCTACTTCCGGGGTGAATGCCTGCGTCGGTTCGGCGCCGATATCGCCGCGGCGAGCTGGGACTCGGTCATCTTCGATCTCGGCGGGGATTCGCTCGTCAGGATTCCGACACTGGAACCGCTGCGTGGCAGCAAGGCGCACGTCGGCGCGCTGCTGGACTCGGTGAACAGTGCCGTCGAACTGGTCGAGCAGCTCACCACATAAGCTTCGCTATCCCAAGCATTGCCGGTGTTGACCGGTAGTGTGAAAGAACCGGACGAGCAATCAGGAGGCAGCGATGGCTCAGGACCAGACCAAGCGTGGCGGTGGTGGCGGCGAGGACGACGACGGCGAGGGTGCGTCGGCAGCCGGGCAGGAACGTCGCGAGAAGCTGGCCGAGGAGACCGACGATCTGCTCGACGAGATCGACGATGTCCTGGAGGAGAACGCCGAGGACTTCGTCCGCGCCTATGTCCAAAAGGGTGGCCAGTGACGGCCTGGTCGAATAAGCCTTTCGCCAATCCGCTCGATCTCACCTCAGCGCATCTGAATCTCTCGTCCTTCTCGGACTTCCTGAGCAGGCAGGCACCGGAGTTGCTGCCTGGCGGCACCTCTCACGGTGCCGCGGGCGGCGGTCTGGAACTCGCCCACGGCACGACGATCGTGGCGCTGAAGTACCCGGGTGGCGTCCTGATCGCTGGCGACCGAAGGGCCACCCAGGGCAACATGATCGCCAGCCGCGATGTTCAGAAGGTGCATATCGCCGACGATTACGCGGCCACCGGTATCGCAGGCACGGCGGCGATCGCGGTCGAGTTCGCCCGGCTGTACGCCGTGGAGCTGGAGCACTACGAGAAGGTCGAGGGTGTCGCGCTGACCTTCCGCGGCAAGGTGAACCGGCTGGCCACCATGGTCCGCGGCAACCTCGGCGCGGCCCTGCAGGGCTTCGTCGCCCTGCCGCTGCTGGTGGCCTTCGACGTCGACGCCATCGATCCGGTCGGTGCCGGGCGCATCGTGTCCTTCGACGCGGCCGGTGGCTGGAACATCGAGGAAGAGGGCTATCAGGCGGTGGGTTCGGGATCGCTGTTCGCCAAGTCCTCGATCAAGAAGCTCTACCCGCAGGTGGTCGACGCCGATACCGCGTTGAAGACGGCCATCGAAGCGTTGTACGACGCGGCCGACGACGATTCCGCCACCGGCGGACCGGATCTGGTGCGCGGTATCTATCCGACCGCGGTGCTGATCGAAGCGACGGGCGCCGCGGAAGTGACCGAAGTGAGGATCGCCGCATTGGCCAGGGAAGTCATCGAACGCCGGACCCGCGCGGACGGTAACGGCTGATGAGCTTCCCGTATTTCATCTCGCCCGAGCAGGCGATGCGTGAGCGTTCCGAGCTTGCGCGCAAAGGCATTTCACGTGGCCGCAGCGTGGTCGTGCTGACCTATGACAGCGGTGTGCTGTTCGTCGCCGAGAACCCGTCGCGGTCGCTGCAGAAGGTCAGCGAGCTCTACGACCGGGTGGGCTTCGCCGCGGTGGGTCGCTTCAACGAGTTCGACAAGCTGCGCGTTGCCGGCATTCAGTTCGCCGACACCCGCGGTTATGCCTACGACCGCCGTGATGTCACGGGTCGTCAGCTTGCCAATGTGTACGCTCAGGCACTCGGCACCATCTTCACCGAACAGGCCAAGCCGTTCGAGGTCGAACTGTGCGTCGCCGAGGTGGCACACAACGGGGAGACGAAAGCCCCCGAGCTGTATCGCATCACCTATGACGGTTCGATCGCCGACGAACCGCATTTCGTGGTGATGGGTGGGAGCACCGAGCCGATCGCCAAGGCGCTGGAGGAGTCGTACACCGAGAACGCCGGCCTCGCAGACGCGGTCAAAATCGCCGTGAATGCACTGCGGGCCGGCGGCACCGGCAGCGAACCCCGCGTACTCGGTCCTTCCACCATGGAGGTCGCGATCCTCGACGCGAGCCGGCCACGGCGCGCATTCCGGCGGATCACCGGCGCGGCTCTGGAAGCACTGGTGCCCGAACCGGACCCGGATCCGGCCCCTGCCGAGTAGTCCGAACGACTGAATCAGTCGAAATCGGTGGAATGCCGTGCTGGACCGCTCCGGGCCGCTGGCCTATGCAGCGCACAACGCACAAACCTGTACGCCGCCCTGTCGGCCGCCGATGAGGCGGTGGTCGCCGCTGACCGCGAGTTCTATGGAACGGAAACCTCGCACAAGGGACTGCTTTGCGCACCGGTACCGATACCCAACCCGTAAGCTCGAACATGTGCAGCGACGGATCATGGGAATTGAGACTGAATTCGGCGTGACCTGCACGTTCCATGGTCACCGCCGTCTCAGTCCGGACGAGGTTGCCCGCTATCTGTTCCGGCGGGTGGTGTCCTGGGGCCGCAGCTCCAACGTCTTCCTCCGCAACGGGGCCCGGTTGTACCTCGACGTGGGGTCACATCCCGAATACGCGACGGCCGAGTGCGACAACCTTGCCCAGCTCGTCACGCATGACCGCGCCGGTGAGCGGGTGCTGGAGGATCTGCTGATCGACGCCGAGCAGCGTCTTGCCGATGAGGGCATCGGCGGGGATATCTACCTGTTCAAGAACAACACCGATTCGGCGGGTAATTCCTACGGCTGCCACGAGAACTATCTGATCGTCCGCGCCGGCGAATTCTCCCGCATCTCCGATGTGCTGCTGCCCTTCCTGGTGACCCGTCAGCTGATCTGTGGCGCGGGCAAGGTGTTGCAGACCCCGAAGTCGGCCACCTTCTGCCTGTCCCAGCGCGCCGAGCACATCTGGGAAGGCGTGTCCTCGGCGACCACCCGATCCCGCCCGATCATCAACACCCGCGACGAGCCGCACGCCGACGCGGAGAAGTACCGCAGGCTGCACGTGATCGTCGGCGACTCCAACATGAGCGAATCGACGACCATGTTGAAGGTCGGTAGCGCGTCGCTCGTGCTGGAGATGATCGAGGCGGGCGTCGCGTTCCGCGACTTCTCCCTCGACAATCCGATCCGGGCGATCCGCGAGGTGAGCCACGATTTGACCGGCCAGCGCCCGGTGCGACTGGCGGGCGGGCGACAGGCCAGTGCGCTGGACATTCAGCGGGAGTACTACGGCCGGGCGGTGGAATATCTGCAGACGCGCGAGCCGAACACCCAGATCGAGCAGGTGGTCGATCTGTGGGGGCGCCAGCTCGACGCGGTCGAAAGCCAGGACTTCGCAAAGGTCGACACCGAGATCGACTGGGTGATCAAGCGCAAATTGTTCCAGCGCTACCAGGACCGGTACAGCATGGAACTCTCCGATCCCAAGATCGCCCAGCTCGACCTCGCCTATCACGACATCAAACGGGGCCGCGGCGTGTTCGACCTACTGCAGCGCAAGGGTCTTGCCGCCCGGATCACCACCGATGAGGAGATCGAGGCCGCGGTCAACACGCCGCCGCAGACCACCAGGGCCAAGTTGCGGGGCGAATTCATCAGTGCCGCACAGGAAGCGGGCCGCGATTTCACGGTCGACTGGGTACACCTCAAGCTGAACGATCAGGCCCAGCGCACGGTGCTCTGCAAGGACCCGTTCCGGTCGGTCGACGAGCGGGTCAAGCGACTCATCGCAAGCCTGTGAGCGGGTCGCGCCCGGTTCGCGGCGCCGTCACGCCCTAAGCTGCTTTGGTGGCGACGTCCAAGGTCGAAAGACTGATGAATCTGGTGATCGCGCTGTTGTCCACCAGTTCGTACCTCACGGCGGAGAAGATCCGCAAGAACGTGGCGGGTTACTCCGACAGTGCGAGCGACGAGGCTTTCTCGCGGATGTTCGAGCGCGACAAGAACGAACTGCGCGACTTGGGCATCCCGCTGGAAACCGGAAAAATGTCCTCGTTCGACGCCACCGAGGGCTACCGCATCAACCAGAAGGCCTACGCGCTGCCACCGGTGGAGCTGACCGCGGAGGAATCCGCATCGGTCGCCGTCGCCACCCAGTTGTGGCAGTCCCCGGAGATGGTCACCGCGACCCAGAGCGCGTTGCTCAAGCTGCGCGCCGCCGGCGTCGACGTCGATTCCGAGGATGCGGGGGTGGCGTTCACGTCGACCGCCACGCTGCCCGGGCTGCGCGGCTCCGAGGAGGTGCTGGGAGTTCTGTTGGCGGCCACCAACTCTGGCCGGCTGGTCCAGTTCGAACACCGTCCGTCCCGCAACGATCCGTATCGGACGCGGACGGTCGAACCGTGGGGAGTGGTCACCCACCGTGGCCGCTGGTATCTGGTCGGGCATGACCGCGACCGCGGGGACACCCGCACCTTCCGGCTCTCCCGTATCGCGGCCGGCGCCAAGGCTGTCGGCCCGTCGGGCGCGGTCACTGTGCCGGAAGGCGTCAAGTTGCGGCAGATCGTGCAACGGGTCGTTGCCGATGCGCCCACCGGTGAGCAGGCCCGGGTATGGGTTGCGAGGGGGCGGGCCACCGCGCTGCGCCGCCAGGCCGCCTCCGCGACCCCACTGGACTGGCGAGGGCGGGCCGGGGAGGAGATCACCGTCGACATCGGCATGTACGACCGGCTGGCCCGGGAGATCGCCAGTTACGGAACCGATGCCGTCGCTCTGGACCCGCCGCAGTTGCGGGATGACGTGCTGGCCAGACTGCGCGCCCAGGCGGATCGCGCATGAGTCGGCCGAGCGAGAAGCCGGAGGCGGATCGCGCATGAGTCATACTTCGAGCAGGCTGGTGCGGCTACTCAACATGGTTCCGTATTTCAAGGCCAACCCGAGGGTGACCCGTGACGAGGCGGCGGCCGCACTGAGCGTGACCCGCAAGCAGCTCGACGCCGACCTGGAACAGCTCTGGCTGTGCGGCCTGCCCGGCTACGGCCCGGGTGATCTGATCGACTTCGATTTCACCGGGGACACCATCGAGGTCACCTTCGCCGCCGGGGTGGACCACCCGCTGAGGCTGACTTCCACCGAAGCCACCGGTATCCTGGTGGCGCTGCGCGCACTGCTCGACGTGCCCGGCATGGTCGACCCGCGTGCGGCGCGCAGCGCCATCGCCAAGATCGAATCGGCGGCAGGCACGGCAGGAGCGGTCGGAAACGCCGGCCTCGACGAACTAGAGAGCGACGAACTCGAGAGCGACGAACTCGAGAGCGCGTCCGCGGCGGCTGTCCGTGACGCCACCCGGGCCGGCAAAGCGCTGTCGCTGGAGTACCACTCGGCCTCCCAGGACACCGTGTCGAGTCGTGTCGTCGATCCGATCCGGGTGGTGCTCGTGAGCGACCGCAGCTACCTGGAGGCCTGGTGCCGCAGCGCCGAGGGTGTGCGGTTGTTCCGCTTCGACCGCATCGTCGAAGCTCGGGTGCTCGATGAGCCGGCCACACCGCCGGCGCCGGCCGTGCAGGCCGGTCCGGACACCGCATTGTTCGACGCCGACCCCTCGCTGCCGTCGGCGACCCTGCTCATCGATCGCTCCGCGGAATGGATGTTCGACTACTACCCGCTGCGGGTCATCGCCGAGCTTCCCGACGGCGCCTGCGAAGCGGCCATGACCTACGCTTCCGACGAGTGGATGGCCCGGTTCGTGCTGGGATTCGGATCAGCGGTGCGGGTGCTCACCCCACACGCGCTGGCCGTGAAGGTCCGTGAGACTGCCGCGGCGGCGGTACGTGCATATGAAGACGAGTAGACTCGACCACAATCTCTGGAGGTGTTTGAATTGGGCGGTCTTCAACCGTGGCACTGGCTGATCATTATCGCGGCTTTCATTTTGTTGTTCGGTGCCAAGAAGCTCCCGGACGCGGCGCGTTCGCTGGGCAAGTCGATGCGCATCTTCAAGTCCGAGATCAAGGAGATGCAGTCCGACGGCGCCGATAAGCCGGAAGCGTCGCTTCCCGCCACCCCGGTGACCTCGGAGCGCATCGAGACTCCCGCGCCCGAGCAGTCCGGCGACAAGCGACCGGCCTGATAGCTGCCAAGTCCGTCCCATCGCGGTGTGATGTCGCGTCGATAGGGCGCGCCTGCCTGCATCGACGTTAAAGGCTGACCGTGCACACCCCTGGAATCTTCAAGAGGATCGACCCCCGCCGTCGCCGTGCGCAGGACAATCCCGACGGCACCATGTCGCTGGTCGATCACCTCGCCGAATTACGCAACAGGCTGCTGATCGCCACCGCCGCGGTGGTGCTGACCACGATCGTCGGTTTCTTCTGGTACACCCATGGTGTCTTCGGCTTCCACAGCCTGGGCGAGTGGCTGCGCGGACCGTACTGTGCGCTACCCGAGTCGGCGCGTGCCACCATCGCCCCCGACGGGCAGTGCCGGCTGCTCGCCACCGGCCCGTTCGACCAGTTCATGCTGCGACTGAAGGTCGCGCTCACGGCGGGCGTCGTGCTGGCCTGCCCGGTGTGGCTCTATCAACTCTGGGCGTTCATCACTCCCGGCCTCTACAGCAAGGAACGCCGCTTCGGCATGGCGTTCGTCGGCGTCGGCGCGGTGCTGTTCATCGGCGGTGCGGTGCTGGCCTACGTGGTGCTGTCCACGGCGTTGAGCTTCCTGCTCACCGTCGGCAGCGATGTCCAGGTCACCGCACTGGCGGGTGATCAGTACTTCGGTTTCCTGCTCAACCTGCTGCTGGTCTTCGGTATCAGTTTCGAGTTCCCGTTGCTGATCGTCATGCTCAACGTGATCGGCGTGCTCCCGTACGCAAAGCTCAAGGAATGGCGTCGCGGTCTGATCTTCGCGCTGTTCGTATTCGCGGCCTTTGCCACGCCAGGCTCCGATCCGTTCTCGATGCTGGCGCTGGCACTGGCGCTGACACTGCTCCTCGAGTTCGCCATCCAGATCACCCGGGTCCACGACAAGCGCAAGGCGAAGCGGGAGGCCCTGGCAGAGGTGCCCGAGGACGAGGCTGCGCCGATTCCGTCCGTCGAGCCGATCGCCCCACCGACCGCGGTCTCCTCGCAGGCATTGTTCGATGACGACTCCACCTGAGTCCGGGCCGCTGCTGCTCGGGTTCGCCGCGCAGCTGCCCTTCGGGCTCGATCCGTTCCAGGTGCGCGCCTGTGCCGCACTGGAGGCCGGCCACGGGGTGCTGGTCTGCGCGCCGACCGGCGCGGGCAAAACGGTGGTGGGCGAGTTCGCGGTGCACCTGGCGCTCGCGGCGGGCCGCAAATGCTTCTACACCACACCGATCAAGGCGCTGAGCAACCAGAAGCACCTCGACCTGGTGCGCCGCTATGGTGCCGACCGGGTGGGCCTGCTCACCGGGGATCAGTCGATCAACGCGGACGCGCCGGTGGTCATCATGACCACCGAAGTGCTGCGCAACATGCTCTATGCCGACTCGCCTGCCCTGCAAGGGCTTTCCCACGTGGTGATGGACGAGGTGCACTTCCTGGCCGACCGGATGCGGGGCGCGGTGTGGGAGGAGGTGATCCTGCATCTGCCCGAGGAGGTGCGCCTGGTGAGCCTCTCGGCGACGGTGAGCAATGCCGAAGAATTCGGCGGTTGGATCCAGACCGTCCGCGGGGACACCACCGTGGTGGTCGACGAGCACCGACCGGTGCCGCTGTCGCAGCACATGATGGTCGGCAAACGGCTGTTCGACCTGTTCGAGGGCAACAGCAACGGAACGCTGGTCGACCCGCATCTGCTGCGTCACATCGCGCACCGGCGGGAGGCCGACCGACTGGGGGACTGGCAGCCCCGTGGACCGCACAGCCGCAACCGGGGCAGGCAGGGCAGGCCGAGCCTCAACCGGGCACCGTCGCGACCCGATGTCATCGCCACCCTCGACGCCGAAGGTCTGCTGCCGGCAATCACTTTCGTCTTCTCCCGGGCCGGCTGCGATGCCGCGGTCAAACAGTGCCTGCGCGCGCCGCTTCGGCTCACCAGTGATGCCGAGCGTGCCCGCATCACCGAGGTGATCGACCGGCGGTGCGCCGATCTCGCCCAGTCGGACCTGGCGGTGCTGGGCTATTACGAGTGGCGTGAGGGCTTGCTGCGCGGGCTGGCCGCCCACCATGCGGGCATGCTGCCGGCGTTCCGGCACACCGTCGAGGAATTGTTCACCGCGGGCCTGGTGAGGGCGGTGTTCGCCACCGAGACACTGGCTTTGGGTATCAACATGCCGGCCCGGACCGTGGTGCTCGAGCGGCTGGTCAAGTACAACGGGGAGCAGCACGCGCCGCTCACGCCGGGGGAGTACACCCAGCTGACCGGGAGAGCCGGCCGCCGCGGAATCGACGTCGAGGGCCACGCGGTGGTGCTGTGGCACGCCGACGACAATGCCGCCGAACCCGCCGAGGTGGCCGGGCTGGCCTCCACCCGCACGTTTCCGTTGAAGAGTTCGTTCGCGCCGTCGTACAACATGACGATCAACCTGGTCCAGCAGATGGGGCCGGACCTGGCTCGCCAACTGCTGGAACGGTCCTTCGCGCAGTACCAGGCCGACCGCTCGGTGGTGGGTCTGGTCCGCGGCATCGAGCGCGGAGAGCGGATGCTCGGCGAGATCGCCACCGAGTTGCACCCTGACACGCTCGAATACGCCCGGCTGCGCGCCTCGATCTCCGCCCGCGAACGAGCGCAGTCTCGGGCATCGCGGCTGCACCGACGCCGCGCGGCGGACGAGGCACTGGCGGCGTTGCGCCGCGGCGACATCATTACCATCACCCATGGCCGTCGCGGCGGGCTGGCCGTGGTGCTCGAGCCCGCCCATGACAGCGACGACCCCCGGCCACTGATCCTCACCGAACACCGCTGGGCCGGCAGAATCTCGTCGGCCGACTACTCCGGCGCCTCCGATCCGCTCGGAGCGATGAGCCTGCCCAAGCGCGTCGAGCACCGTCAGCCCCGGGTGCGTCGCGACCTGGCCTCGGCCCTGCGCTCGGCGGCCGCGGGCCTGGATGTGCCCTCGCGCCGGCGCGAGGCTGCCGGTGAGCGTGACGTGGACCCCGAACTCGCCGGGCTTCGTGAGCAACTGCGCCGCCATCCCGCGCACAATGCCGCCGACGGTGAGGTGCAGGCCCGTATCGCCGAGCGCTATCTGCGCATCGAACGCGACAACGAGCAGATCCGGCAGAAGGTCGCCGCCGCCACGAACTCACTGGCCCGCACTTTCGACAAGATTCTGGTGCTGCTCACCGAACGCGGCTTCATCGATCGCACCGGCGACACGCCGAAGGTCACCGAGGACGGCCGTCTACTCGCGCGGATCTACAGCGAGAGTGACCTTTTGGTCGCCGAGTGCCTGCGCCACGGTGTGTGGGAGGGTTTGACGCCCGCGGAGCTGGCTGCGGTGGTCTCGGCGGTGCAGTTCGAATCCCGCGGTGACGGAACGGGCCCGCAGGGCCTGCAGATTCCGACCGGTGGTGTGCGCCGGGCACTCGCAGGCACCCGCGGGTTGTGGTCGGAGATCCGCAGTGATGAAGAGCGCCAACGCATTGCGCACAGCCGCGAACCCGATGACGGATTCGTCGCCGCGATCCACCAGTGGGCGACCACCGGGGATCTGGCATCGTCGCTGGCCGCATCCGATGTCAGCGGCAATGGAACCGCGCTGTCTGCCGGAGATTTCGTCCGGTGGTGCCGCCAGGTCCTGGATCTGCTCGATCAGGTTCGCAACGCGGCCCCCACACCGGCTCTGCGCGCAACTGCGAAACGCGCCATCACCGACATTCGGCGCGGCGTCGTGGCAGTTGAGGCAGGGTAGTGTGGCGGCGTAGAACGAGCCCGGATCAAGGAGAAACGATGAGCGGACCGCAGGGATCTGACCCCACGCAGGCGTGGTCAGGTCAGCCGCCGCAGTCCAGCGGGGCCCCGTCGCCGGGTGATCAGGCGGCCTGGCAACCGCCGTCCCAGCCCGAGCAGCCCGGCGGTGACGCACCGGCGTGGCAGCAACCGGCCTATCAGGCGCCTCAGCAGTACCCCCAGTACCCCCAGCCGGTCTACAACCCGCAGTACCCGCAACCGAACCAGTACGGTCAGCAGCCCGCTGGCTACGCCCCTCAGGGGTATCCGCAGTACGGCCAACCGCAGTACGGACAACCGCAGTACGGCCAGCCAGGGCAGTACGATCCGCAATACGCGCCGTACGGTGCCCCGGCACCCGACGAGGGCTCGAAGAAGTCGCTGGCGGTCATCGGCGCCGTGGGCGGTTTGCTGGTCGCGGTCATCATCGCGGTGGTGCTGGTGCTCGGCTTCTGGAAGCCGGGATTCTTTGTCACCACCACGCTGGACGTGGATGCCGCACAGACCGGCGTGCAGCAGATCCTGACCGACGAGGCCAACGGCTACGGCGCCAAGAACGTCAAGGACGTCCGCTGCAATGACGGTGTCAGCCCCGAGGTGAAAAAGGGCGGTACCTTCACCTGCCAGGTCAGCATCGACGGCACCAAGCGTCAGGTCACCGTGACGTTCCAGGACGACAACGGCACCTACGAGGTCGGCCGCCCCAAGTAACCCTCAGTTCCGTCGTTCAGGGCAGTCTGTCCAGCGCCTTCTGCAGGCGCCCGATCGACGACACCACGCCGTATTCTTCGGCCAGCGCCACCAGCCGTGCCGGGTCGGCGGCCGCCAGCGGCAGCAGATCCGACGGCGTGGACATCGTCACAGGCGCATCCGGAGCCACCCGCACCACCGGTTCGGCGGCAATGATGTACTCGTCGGCGGCAAGCAGCTTCTTACGTTGGGCGGCAGGCATTTTCGACGACGGGTCGGCGGCGGCCGCGACGATCGCGGCCAGCGATCCGTGTTGGGCCAGGAGAGTCGACGCCGTCTTCTCGCCGATGCCCGCCACGCCGGGCAGCCCGTCCGATGGGTCACCGCGCAGCAGCGCCAGTTCGGCGTATGCCGGCCCGGCGCGGTGCACCGGCACCCCGTAGGTTTGCGCGACCTCGGTGGGCCCGAAAAGGACGGCCTTGGTGAGACCGCGGCCGATGTAGAACACCCGCACCGCAACCGGGTCGTCACCGACCAGTTGCAGCAGGTCGCGGTCGCCGCTGACGACGATCACCGGGTCGCGCTGCTCGGCGGTCGCCAGCGTGCCCAGCACATCGTCGGCCTCGTATCCCGGCGCGCCGGCGGTGGCGATCCCGAACGCGTCGAGGATCGCCATGATCATGTCGACCTGCGGGGTGAGCTCGTCGGGCACCTCCTCGACGTCGGGAACGCCCGCCGGGCGGGCCTCCTCGACGCGGTGTGCCTTGTACGACGGGATTCGGTCGACGCGCCACTGCGGGCGCCAGTCGTCATCGCGGCACACCACCAGCCGCGCCGGGCGGTGCTGGGTGACCAGGGTGGCGATGGCGTCGATGAACCCACGCAGCGCGTTGACCGGCCTACCGTCGGGAGCGGTGATGAAGGACGGCACCCCGAAGAACGAGCGGAACCACATGCTCGCGCCGTCGAGCAGCAGGACCGGGCCGCTCATGCCGTCTGTCGATTCGTTTCGCGGCGCATCCCATTAGCCTATTGGCATGGCTACTGCCGGAGACGTCAATCTGTTCAGCACCGAGGTCTACGCACAGCGCATCCGGGCGGCCGCGAGGGGTGCCGCGAGTGCCGGGCTGGCCGGCCTGGTCATCACTCCGGGCTATGACCTGCGCTACCTGGTGGGTTCGCGGGCGCAGACATTCGAACGGCTCACCGCCCTGGTGCTACCCGCCGACGGATCGGCACCGACGGTGGTGGTGCCGCGACTCGAACTGGCCGCGCTGCGCGAGTCCGCGGTATCCGAACTCGGTGCGACCGTGCAGGATTGGGTGGACGGCGAGAATCCGTACGCACTGGTCGCGCAGGCGCTGCGGGGCCGACACTGCGGGCCGGTCACCGTTGCCGTCACCGACTCGATGACGGCGCTGCATCTCCTGCCACTGGCCGATGTCCTGGGCGCGGTGCCCGTGCTGGCGACCGATGTGCTGCGCCGACTGCGGATGATCAAGGACCCCGCCGAGATCGACGCACTGCGCAAGGCCGGTGCGGCGATCGACCGGGTGCACACCCGGGTACCGGAGTTCCTGGTCCCGGGGCGCACCGAGGCTGACGTAGCCGCCGATATCGCCGAAGCCATTGTCGCCGAAGGGCATTCGGAGGTGGCTTTCATCATCGTCGGATCCGGTCCCAATGGTGCCGACCCGCATCACGAATGCTCGGATCGGGAACTGCAGGTTGGGGACATCGTGGTCGTCGACATCGGCGGACCGTACGCGCCCGGCTACAACTCGGACTCCACCCGCACCTATAGCATCGGCGAACCCGACGCCGAGGTCGCCCGTCGATACGCGGTGCTGCAGCGCGCCCAGTCCGAAGCGGTCCGGGCGGTCCGCCCGGGTATCACCGCCGGTTCGGTCGACGCGGTCGCACGCGATGTGCTGGCCACCGAGGGCCTGGCCGAGGTGTTCGTGCACCGCACCGGTCACGGTATCGGCCTGTCGGTGCACGAGGAGCCCTACATCGTGGCCGGTAACGAGATCCCTCTCGAACCGGGCATGGCGTTCTCGGTCGAGCCGGGCATCTACTTCCCGGGTCAGTGGGGCGCGCGGATCGAGGACATCGTCGTCGTCACCGAGGACGGCGTGGAGTCGGTGAACCAGCGTCCGCACGAGTTGGTCGTCGTACCGGTGTAAGTCGTCGTACCGGTGTAAGTGGTGCCGGTCCGACGGCTCAGGCCTCGCTGCGGTC
>WOYI010791479.1_pt1 | contig 39193 bp, 44 predicted proteins | sample 6423411 | NCBI WGS metagenome assembly WOYI01 (sample SAMN13441803, study PRJNA592873) | oil field metagenome | biome: oil field; feature: oil-well bore; material: oil-contaminated soil; isolation source: oil-contaminated soil from oil-well borehole | place: Germany: Wietze | collected 2016-10-18 ...
TCCCCGTCGCTTCGCTCGCCCTGGGTCAATCTCCCCGTCGCTTCGCTCGCCCTGGAGGCGGCGTGTCCGCTTGCATTCGAACACCTGTTCGCTAGTCTGGTGATCGCTCGACCGAAACGACTTGTCGGTGGCTTGTCCTAACCTCACAGCCAACCGACCGGAACACCGGTCAACCGCACGACTACCGGAGGAGTATTCCCATGGCGCCACAGGCTCCTGATCGCGAGAAGGCGCTCGAACTGGCATTGGCCCAGATCGAGAAGAACCACGGAAAAGGCTCGGTGATGCGCCTCGGTGAGGAGGTGCGCCAGCCCATCTCGGTCATCCCGACCGGGGCGATTGCGCTGGACGTGGCGCTGGGCATCGGCGGTCTGCCGCGCGGGCGCGTCGTCGAGATATACGGACCGGAGTCATCCGGTAAGACCACCGTCGCGCTGCATGCGGTGGCCAATGCGCAAGCCGCCGGCGGTATTGCGGCCTTCATCGACGCCGAGCACGCTCTGGACCCCGACTACGCCAAGAAGCTCGGCGTGGACACCGACGCGTTGCTGGTCTCCCAGCCCGACACCGGGGAGCAGGCACTCGAGATCGCCGACATGCTGATCCGCTCGGGGGCGTTGGACATCCTGGTCATCGACTCGGTGGCCGCGCTGGTGCCTCGCGCCGAGATCGAAGGCGAGATGGGTGACAGCCACGTCGGCCTGCAGGCCCGGCTGATGAGCCAGGCGCTACGCAAGATTACTGGTGCGCTGAGCAACTCGAACACCACCGCGATCTTCATCAACCAGCTGCGCGAGAAGATCGGCGTGATGTTCGGGTCGCCCGAGACCACCACCGGCGGTAAGGCGCTGAAGTTCTACGCCTCCGTGCGTCTGGATGTTCGGCGCATCGAGACGCTCAAGGACGGTACCGACGCGGTCGGCAACCGGACCCGCTGCAAGATCGTCAAGAACAAGATGGCACCGCCGTTCAAGCAGGCCGAGTTCGACATCCTCTACGGCAAGGGCATTTCCAAGGAGGGCTCGCTCATCGACATGGGTGTCGAGCACGGCTTCGTCCGCAAGTCCGGCTCGTGGTTCACCTATGAGGGTGAACAACTCGGGCAGGGCAAGGAGAACGCCCGCAACTTCCTCCTCGAGAACCCCGATACCGCCGCCGAGATCGAGAAGAAGATCAAGGAGAAGCTCGGCATCGGAGCCGTGGTGACCAACGATGACGTTCTTCCCGCCCCCGTCGACTTCTGAGAAGCCGGCCGAGCCCAAACGGGATGAGCAGGCGCGGGATGTGTGCCTGCGCCTGCTCACCGTTCGGGCGCGCACGCGCTCCGAACTGGAAGCTCAGCTGACCAAGCGCGGGTACCCCGATGACGTCAGTGCGCGGGTGCTCGACCGGATGGCCGATGTCGGGCTGATCGACGACACCGCCTTCGCCGAGCAGTGGGTGCGTGAACGTCGGACCAACGCCGGAAAAGGCAAGCGCGTGTTGGCAGCTGAACTGCGCACCAAGGGCGTCGATGCCGATGTGATCGCCGAGACGCTCGACAGCGTGGACGCAGGGGAGTGGCGGGTGCGGGCCGAGGAGCTGGTGGCCACCAAGTTACGCCGGGAGGACCTCGACGATGCGACGAAGGTGACCCGGCGACTGGTGGCCATGCTGGCACGGCGGGGCTACAACCAGGGGATGGCCTTCGACGTCGTCTGCACCCAACTCGCTCAGGAGCGTGAACGCCGTTCGGTCTAGGCCGTCAGCGGCTCGGGTCCCTTCTTGGACCGGCGCAGCCGTGCCTCGATTCGGGTGGCCAACGACGACAGCGCGAAGTTCAGCGCGATCATCAGAGCCGCGATGACGATGAGTGCGGGAATGTAGTTGCTGTAGTTGGATCCGATGCTCTGGCCTTGGCGGACCATCTCGACGAACGTGATCTGGTAGCCGATCGCGGTGTCCTTGAGCACCACCACCATCTGGGACACCAGTACCGGAAGCATCGAGGTGATGGCCTGCGGCAGCTGGATGAAGCCCATGGTCTGGCTCCAGGTCATGCCCAGTGCGGAGGCGGCCTCGGCCTGCCCGCGTGGCAGTGCGTGCACGCCGGCGCGCACGATCTCAGCGATCACCGCGGCGTTGTACAACGTCAGTCCGGTGACCACACCGGCCAACGCCAGATACTCCGACTGGAAGACGTCGTACATCGCGTAGAGCGCGTACGAGAACAGCATCATGACCAGCACCGGAACCGCGCGGAAGAACTCCACGAAAGTCGCGCACGCCCAGCTCACAGACGCCACGGGGGACAGGCGTCCCACGCCGAGCAGACATCCGAGCACCACCGCCAGCACAATGGACAGCGCGGCAGCCGTCAAGGTGCCCTGCACACCCTCCAGGACAAAGTTCTTCCAGAGGTTCGCGGTCAGGAAGGGTTCCCACTTGGCCGCGGTGAACTGCCCGGCGGCGGCGAACTTCCAGATCACCCAGCCGAATACCAGGGCGAAAATGACCACCGTCAGGACGGTGAGGATTCGGTTGCGGGCCCGGGCGCGGGCGCCCGGTACGTCGAAGAGAACGGAAGCGCCGGTCTTCACCTCAACACCGCCAGTCGCTTGCCCAGCCAGCCGAACAGCAGTCCCATCGGCAACGTCAGGATCACGAAACCGATCGCGAAGATGCCGCCCACGAGCAGCAGGGCAGAGGTGTTCTCCACCATCTCCTTCATCAACAGCGCCGCCTCGGCCACCCCGATCGCCGAGGCGATGGTCGTGTTCTTGGTCAGCGCGATCAGCACCGAACCGAGCGGGATGATCACCGCCCGAAAAGCCTGCGGCAACATGATGATCGACAGGTTCTGGGTAAAGGTCAGGCCGAGGGAGCGCGCCGCCTCGGCCTGACCTACCGGCACGGTGTTGACGCCCGACCGGATCGCTTCGCAGACGAAAGCCGCTGTGTAGACCGTCAACCCGAACACCGAAAGCCGGAAGCCGCTGTCGACGATGGAGGTCGGTGAATCCGGGTCGGTCAAGGTGATGTGCAGCGTGTTGCCGAGACCCAGCGAGCAGAACACCAGAATCAGCGTCAACGGCGTATTGCGCACCACGTTGACATAGCTCGTGCCCAGCCCACGCATCACCGGAACCGGTGACAACCGCATCGCCGCCAGAATGGTGCCCAGCACCAGTGCACCGATACCGGCGTACACCGTCAGCTGAATGGTGACCCAGAACGCGGCGTAAATCCGGTCCTGGTACTCGGTGAAGATCTCCACGTGACTGCGCGCGGCTTACTTGTCGACGGTCGGCGGCGCAGGCGCGGTGATGCCTGCCGGGCCGAGGTTCTTGTCGAAGGCTTCTTTCCAGGCACCTTCCGAGATCATCTTGGTGATGGCGTCGTTGATCTTGGTGCGCAGTTCGGTGTCGTCCTTCTTCAGGCCGATGCCGTAGCGCTCCTCGGAGAACGGCTCACCGACGATCTTGAACGTTCCCGGCGACTGTGCGGCGTAACCGGCCAGGATGACCTCATCGGTGGTCACCGCGTCGATCGCACCGGTCTTGAGCGCCTCGACGCACGCCGAGTAGGTGTCGTACTGCTGCAGCTGCACGCCCGGGTACTTGTCCTTGATGCGCTGGGCCGGGGTGGAACCGGTCACCGAGCACAGCTTCTTGTTGTTGGCCAGCGACTCCGCGCCGGTGATGTCGCTGTTGTCGGCGCGCACCAGCAGGCTCTGCCCGGTGATCAGGTACGGACCGGCGAAGCTCACCTTCTCCTTGCGGGCGTCGGTAATCGAGTAGGTCGCGGCGATGAAGTCGACCTGCCCGTTCTCGATCAGCGTCTCGCGCTGCCCGGACGGGGACTCTTTCCATTCGATGTCTTCGGGCGTGTACCCGAGCTGCTCGGCGACATACGTCGCGACGTCGACGTCGAAACCGCTCATGGTGCCGTCGGGGTTCTTCAAACCCAGCCCGGGCTGGTCGATCTTGGTGCCGATGGTCACCTTGCTGCTGTCGCCGTCACCACCGCCGCATGCGGCGAGGGTCAGCGGCAACGCTGCAGCCAGTACGACGGCGGCAGCCAGCCGGAAGCGCAGAGGCGGCATGTCATGGATCCTTTCGGTGGTGCTGAATCAGTGGTTGAGAATCTTGCCGAGGAAATCCTTGGCACGGTCGGACTTCGGATTGTTGAAGAACTCTTCGGGTTCGGCGTCCTCGACGACCGCGCCGTCGGACATGAACACCACCCGGTGTGAGGCACGTCGCGCAAAACCCATCTCGTGGGTGACGACCACCATGGTCATGCCCTCGCCGGCCAGCGAGGTCATCACGGCCAGCACCTCGTTGATCATCTCCGGATCCAGGGCGCTGGTCGGCTCGTCGAACAGCATCACCTTGGGGCTCATCGCCAGCGACCGGGCGATGGCGACCCGCTGCTGCTGCCCACCGGACAGCTGCGCCGGATACTTGTCGGCCTGGTTGGAGATGCCGACCCGGTCCAGCAGAGCCATGGCCTCGGCGCGGGCCTTGTCCTTGGCCAGTTTTCGTACCTTGATCGGTGCGAGCATCACGTTCTCAACAATTGTCTTGTGCGCGAACAGATTGAACGACTGGAACACCATGCCGACATCGGAGCGCAGTTGGGCGAGTTTGCGGCCCTCCTCGGGCAGCACCTCGCCGTCGATCGAGATGGTGCCGGTATCAATCGGCTCGAGCCGATTGATGGTGCGGCACAACGTTGACTTACCTGAACCCGAAGGGCCCAGCACCACCACGACCTGACCGCGAGGGACATCGAGATTGATGTCCCTGAGCACGTGTAGATCGCCGAAATGCTTGTTGACAGCCTGTAGCGAGATCATCGGGACCGAAGCCGCGGTGGTCATGGGCTCAGACCCTACCCAGGTAATGCTCAGGATGGGGCGTATCGGCACCCCCGTAACATGATCGTCGTGACTTCCATGTTGGCCTCGACTGTGGAGGCGGGTGCTGATCGCCCGGCCCCCGTGCGCACCTATCAGGTGCGCACCTACGGCTGCCAGATGAACGTGCACGACTCCGAAAGGCTGTCCGGCCTGCTGGAGGCCGCCGGCTACCAGCGCGCCGCCGACGGTGTCGACGCCGACATCGTGGTGTTCAACACCTGCGCGGTCCGTGAGAACGCCGACAACAAGCTGTACGGCAATCTCAGCCACCTCGCGCCCCGTAAGAACGCCGATCCCAACATGCAGATCGCGGTCGGCGGCTGCCTGGCCCAGAAGGACCGCGACACTGTCCTGAAGAAGGCACCCTGGGTGGACGTGGTGTTCGGCACCCACAACATCGGCTCGCTGCCGGTGCTGCTGGAACGCGCCCGCCACCAGCGGGTCGCTCAGGTCGAGATCGCCGAGGCGCTGCAGGAATTTCCGTCAGCTCTGCCTGCGTCGCGTGAATCAGCCTATGCCGCTTGGGTTTCCATTTCCGTCGGCTGTAACAACACCTGCACGTTCTGCATCGTGCCTGCGCTGCGCGGCAAAGAGGTCGACCGGCGCCCCGGCGATGTGCTCGCCGAAGTGCAGACACTGGTGGATCAGGGTGTGCTCGAAGTCACCCTGCTCGGGCAGAACGTGAACGCCTACGGAGTATCGTTCGGCGACCGCGGCGCCTTCGCCGACTTGCTCCGCGCCTGCGGGAGTATCGACGGATTGGAGCGGGTGCGCTTCACCTCGCCGCACCCGGCCGAGTTCACCGACGATGTCATCGAGGCGATGGCCCAGACACCCAACGTGTGCCCGACGCTGCACATGCCGTTGCAGTCGGGTTCGGACCGCATCCTCAAGGCCATGCGCCGGTCCTATCGCGCCGAGCGCTACCTGGGCATCATCGACCGGGTACGCACCGCGATACCGCACGCCGCCGTCACCACCGACATCATCGTCGGCTTCCCCGGCGAGACCGAGCAGGACTTCCAGGACACCCTCGATGTGGTGGCGCAGTCCCGTTTCGCGAGCGCGTACACCTTCCAGTACTCGAAGCGTCCCGGTACCCCCGCCGCGACGTTCGCCGACCAACTGCCCAAAGAGGTTGTCGGCGAACGCTATCAGCGCCTCACCGATTTGCAGGAGCAGATTTCGTTGCGGGAGAACCAGGCTCAGGTCGGCGCGCACGTCGAACTGCTGGTGGCCGCAGGGGAGGGGCGCAAAGACGCCGCCACCGCCAGGATGTCGGGGCGCGCCCGCGACGGCCGGCTGGTGCACTTCGCCGCGGGTGAGGCCGATATCCGGCCCGGGGACATCGTCACCACCACCGTGACCCGCGCCGCCCCGCACTTCCTGGTCGCCGACGGCGCCGTGCTCAGCCACCGCCGCACCCGTGCCGGGAATGCGCATGCGGCGGGGCTTCGTCCTGTGACGGGCGCGGGCTCCGTCACCGGAGTAGGCTTGGGCGTGCCGAGTATCGGTGCACCCGCGGCCGTCCCCGTGACCTCGGGGTGTGCATTGTGAGCGGCAAGGGTGCGCAGGGATTCGACGACTTCAAGGACGATATCGAGGCCGTGGAGCGCCGGATCGCCTCCGAGATCGACCCCGGCGCCCGTGCGCTGGTGGTGGCGATCCTGGTGTTCGTGGTGCTGCTGTCGTTCCTGCTGCCGCATACCGGGTCCACCCGCGGCCTGGACGTGCTGATCGGTAGCGACGTGGCGACCGCGGACGGGCTGTCGCTGCCGTCACGGGCGTTCGTCTGGCTGGCACTGGTCTTCAGCGTCGGGTTCTCCATCCTGGCGCTGCTGACCCGGCGCTGGACATTGGCCTGGGTCGCCCTGGCCGGCACGACGGTGGCCTGCCCGGCGGGGATGCTCGCCGTCTGGTCGCGCCAGACCGCTGGCGAGGGCTACCCCGGCCCCGGCATCGGGCTGATCATCGGCTGGATCGCCGTGCTGTTGCTGGCCTTCCACTGGGCGCGGGTGGTGTGGTCGCGCACCGCGGTGCAGCTGGCTGCCGAGGCGGAACGACGGCAGGCCGTGGCCCAGCGCCAGCGCACCTCCCTGCTGGGGGACCTGGGCGACGATACCGAGAAGCCTTAACGCTTCTTGGTGACCGCCTCCGCGGCGGTGTCCGCCCACTCCCGCCACTGCGCGGCACTGGCGCGGGCCTGCGCGGCATCCTTGGTCTTGCCGGCCGCTTCGGCCTTCACCGCCTGCCGCTCGAACTGCTCGGCCCGCTCCCGGAACTGATCGGCGCGCGCCTGGGCCTCGGCGTCGGGCTGGCTCGTGGTACTCGCATCGCGGATCTTCTTCTCCGCCGCGCGCAGCCTGCGCTCAAGGTCGGCCGACTTCTCGCGCGGCACCTTGCCGATGGCGTCCCACTTGTCGCCGATCGAACGCAGCGCTGCCTGTGCGGCCTTGGCGTCCGTGATGTCGATGCGCTCGGCCTCGATCAGCAGCTTCTCCTTCGCGGTGGCATTGGCGCCGAACTCGGCGTCCCGCTCGGCGTTGATGGCGTTGCGAGCCTCGAAGAAGGTGTCCTGGGCGGCCTTGAATCGGGCCCACAGCGCGTCGTCGACATCCTTGGCGGCCCGGCCCGCGGCCTTCCACTGGGACAGCAGGTCCCGGAACATCGCGGCGGTGTCTGCCCAATCCGTGGAATCGCTGAGCTTCTCGGCTTTCTCGCACAGCGATTCTTTGGCCTGGCGGGCGCCGATGCGCTCACGGTCCAGTTCGGCGAAATGGGAACCGCGGCGCCGGTTAAACGTCTCACGTGCCGCTGAGTACCGCTTCCACAGCGCATCGTCGGTCTTGCGGTCCAGTCCGGTGATGGTGCGCCACTCCTCGAGGATCGCGTGCAGTCGGTCGCCCGCGGACTTCCACTGACCGGAGACGTTCGCGATCTCCTCGGCCTCGGCGGCGAGCGTTTCCTTGCGGGCGGTCTGCGCGGCGCGGTGCTCGTTGCGGCGGGCGCGTTCCTCGGCGGCTGCGTCGTCGGCGTGCTCGACGATGGCGGTCAGCCGCTGCTCGATGGCGTCGATATCGCCGAGTACCGACGCGGTCGGCAGGGTCTCCAGCAGCGCCGACGCCGCCGATTTGATCTTGCGGGCCTCGCCGCTGCCCGACGCGAGCCGGGCCTCCAGCAGCGCCACCTCGGTGTGCAGGTCGTCGTAGCGGCGGCCGAAGTGGGCGAACGCGGCCTCGGGGTCACCGGCCTGCCAGGAACCGATCACGCGCTCGCCGGCGGAGGCGACCAGCACGACGGTGCCGTCGTCATCGACGCGGCCGAACCGGTGCGGATCGACGGACGCCGGCGGCACGGAAACAGCGGGAGCGGCGGTGGCCGGGTGGGGGTGCGGTGCGGGACGCGGACCGGGCCGTGGCGCAGGTCTGGGAGTGGGTTTCGGGGCCGCAGGTGCCGATTCCCTGGTGGTCTCGCCGGAACCTGAGTCGGTGGTTGTCATATTCGTTCCTCGCACTCCGCGTGGTCGGACCACGCACCTGCCGCGCGACGCGGCGCCAATAGCTTCCGATCGCTATTCAAGCAGGTCGCTCCCGGCTGTGTGCCACAGCTTGCGATGCGTGGTGTGGTGCGGTTGCGATCGGCGCGGTTTTACCGGCACCCTCAGGACCCTGACCCGTTGGGAGGCCCCCGTTGGACAAGGCGGATATCGCCGCACTTCTGGCGCTCGGCGCCGCGCTGTTCATCGCCATCGGCGATGTGATCCATCAGCGCTCCGCACACGAGGTGACCGACGAACAGGTCGGCCATCTCCAGCTGTTCGTGCGCCTGCTCAAGGACCGCATGTGGTGGGCGGGCAGTCTGGTGTCGGCGGTGGGGTTCGGGCTGCAGGCGGCGGCGCTGGGGCTGGGCTCGGTGCTGTTGGTGCAGGCCCTGCTGGTCACCTCACTGCTGTTCGCATTGCCGCTCAACGCCCGGGTCAACAACCACCGGGTGAGCAGGTTCGAGTGGACCTGGGCGGTGCTGCTTGCGGTGTCGGTGGTGGTGATCGTGACGGTCGGCAATCCGACGGCCGGGCATTCGCGCGCCGACACCGAGACCTGGCTGGCCGCGGGCGCGGTGCTCGGGCCGTTGGTGGCGCTGTGCATCGTCGGCGCGCGGATGTTGGCGGGCCGCAAGATCAGCGCGATCCTGCTGGCTTGCGTGTCCGGTGCGCTGTGGGGACTTGTCGCGATCCTCACCAAGGGTGTGGTCGATCGCCTCGGTGACGGTATCTGGGAGGTACTGCGTACCCCGGAGCTCTACGCCTGGGCGTTGGTCGCGGTGGCGGGCACGGGGTACCAGCAGGCGGCCTTCCGGGCCGGTTCGATGACGGCGTCGTTGCCGACGATGACGGTGACCGAACCGGTGGTGGCATCGGTGCTCGGTGTCGTGGTGCTCGGTGAAACGCTGCGCCCGGGGGAGTCCGGCTGGATCGCCCTGATCGCCGCGGTGACCGTGATGGTGGGCGCGACCGCGGCGCTCGCCCGTGGTGAGGCGGGCTGGGCCGATCAGCAGAACACGGGCAAGGCGATAGCGTGATGGCGTGTTGGCGGCCATTGCACTGATCCCCTCGGCGCCTGTTCTGGTGCCCGAATTGGCGGGTGGTGCGGCGGCCGAGCTGGCCGATCTGCGCGCCGCGCTCGGCAAGGCCGTGTCGGTACTGCCGGACCGCTGGATCGCCATCGGGGTCGGGGCGGATGATGCGGTCATCGGTCCACAGGCGGTCGGCACATTCGCCGGATACGGCGCCGATGTGCGGATTGCGTTGTCGCCCGCGGCGACCGGACCCGTGACGGATCTGCCGCTGTGCGCGCTGATGGCCGGCTGGGTGCGGCAGCCGTCGACCACCGTCGAAGTCCGGGTCCACCGCCCGGATCACGATGTGGAGGTCACGCTGGCCCGCGGACGCGCGCTGCGCGCCGAGATCGACGAGGCCGCTGATCCGGTGGGCGTGCTAGTGGTGGCCGACGGTGCACACACGCTGACACCGTCGGCGCCGGGCGGGTATGACGCTGAGTCGGTCACCGTTCAGCAGGCCCTCGATGACGCGCTCGCGGCCGGTGATGGCGCGGCACTGACGCGACTGCCTGCCGGTGTGGTGGGCCGGGTGGCCTATCAGGTGCTGGCCGGGCTGGCCGGGCTGGCCGGGGATGTTCGAGCCCACGAACTCTACCGGGGCGCGCCGTACGGCGTCGGCTACTTCGCCGGCACCTGGCTGCCGTGAGCCCCGGATTACGACCCGTCGCCGTCATCGGTCCGACCGGGACCGGGAAATCGGCACTCGGGCTGACCCTGGCCGAGAGACTGGGCGGCGAGATCGTCAATGCCGACGCCATGCAGCTCTACCGCGGCATGGACATCGGCACCGCGAAGCTGCCCCCCACGCAGCGCCGCGGCATCGTCCACCACCAACTCGACGTCCTCGAGGTCACCGAGAATGCCTCGGTGGCGCGCTATCAGGAGAACGCCGCCGCCGACATCGAGGCGATCATGGCCCGCGGCGCGGTACCGGTGATCGTCGGCGGATCCATGCTCTACATTCAGTCTCTGCTGGATCAGTGGTCGTTCCCGGCCACCGATCCGGCGGTGCGGGCCCGCTGGGAGGCCCGGCTGGCAGAGGTCGGGGTGTCGGCCCTGCACGCCGAGCTGGCCCGCGTCGATCCAGCGGCCGGTGCGGCGATCCTGGAGACCGACGGCCGTCGCATCGTGCGCGCCCTGGAGGTGGTGGAACTCACCGGGCAGCCATTCACCGCGTCGGCACCCCGCGTCGGCACCCCGCGCTGGGGCACGGTGATCATCGGATTGGATTGGGACACAGCATTACTCGATGAACGACTGGCGCAGCGCACCGACGCGATGTTCGACGAGGGGCTGGTCGGCGAGGTCACCGGCCTGGTTGAGCACGGTCTGCGCGACGGTGTGACGGCTGCGCGCGCGCTGGGCTACGCCCAGGTGCTGGCCGCCCTCGATGACGGCGATGACGGGTCGGCGGCCCGTGAACCGACGTTCATGGGCACTCGCCGATATGTGCGCCGCCAACGTTCCTGGTTTCGTCGTGATCACCGTGTGTGCTGGCTCGACGGTTCGGCACCGGATCTCGCCGGCGCTGCGCTGAGTATCCTGGACAGGTGAAGTCCGCCATTCCCTTCGCGAAGGGCCACGGGACGCAGAACGATTTCGTCCTACTGCCCGACCTCGACGCCGCACTCGCGCTGACCTCCGATGCGGTGGCCGCGCTGTGCGACCGGCACCGCGGTCTGGGTGCCGACGGCGTGCTGCGGGTGACGACGGCCGGCGCCGCGGCCGCAGCCGGGGTGTTCAGCGCGCTGCCCGAGGGTGTGGCCGCCCAGGACTGGTACATGGACTATCGCAACGCCGACGGCTCCATCGCGCAGATGTGCGGCAATGGCGTGCGGGTCTTCGCCCACTACCTGAGGGCGACCGGGTTGGAGAGCCGTGACGAGTTCGTCGTCGGCTCGCTGGCCGGCCCGCGACCGGTGGTGGTCGAGCACTTCAGCCCCACCCGCGCCGAGGTCACCGTCGATATGGGCAAGGTCAACAGGCTGGGCAACGGATCGGTTGTCGTCGGCGGACGCACGTTCGCCGGGTTGGGTGTCGACGTCGGCAATCCGCACCTGGCCTGCGTGACCGATCTGAGCGTTGCGGAACTGGGCGCTCTCGATGTCGCGGCACCGGTGTCCTTCGACACCGCCCAGTTCCCCGACGGGGTGAACGTGGAAATCCTGACGACCCCGTCGGACGGCGCGGTGAACATGCGAGTGCATGAACGCGGCGTCGGCGAAACTCGTTCCTGCGGAACGGGAACCGTCGCCGCAGCAGTGGCAGCTCTGGCGCACACAGGGGAGGGCATCGGCACCTTGGCGGTCCGGATCCCCGGTGGCGAGGTGGCGGTCACCATCACCGAGGCGACCAGCTACCTGCGCGGACCATCGGTGCTCGTCGCGCACGGTGAATATTCGGGTGCATGACCCCTGGCCGTCGTGCCATTATCGAAAGAACTTATGACTGAACCGAAGTATGTACCGCCAAGCACCGGCGAACTGGCCCTGGAGGACCGCGCGGCACTGCGGCGCGTGGCCGGGCTGTCGACCGAACTCACCGACATCTCCGAGGTCGAATACCGCCAGCTCCGATTGGAGCGGGTGGTGCTGGTCGGCGTATGGACCGAGGGCACTGCCGCCGACGTCGACGCGAGCATGGCAGAACTCGCCGCACTGGCCGAGACGGCGGGGTCGGAGGTTCTAGAGGCCCTGGTGCAGCGCCGCGACAAACCCGACGCGTCGACCTATATCGGCTCCGGCAAGGCCATCGAACTGCGCGACATCGTCACCGCCACCGGCGCGGACACCGTCATCTGCGACGGTGAACTGAGCCCCGCTCAGCTGAACTCGCTGGAGAAGGTCGTCAAGGTCAAGGTCATCGACCGGACCGCGCTGATCCTGGACATCTTCGCCCAGCACGCCACCTCCGCCGAAGGCAAGGCCCAGGTGGCCTTCGCGCAGATGGAGTACATGCTGCCCAGGCTCCGAGGCTGGGGCGAGTCGATGTCGCGGCAGGGCGGTGGCGCGGGCGGCAGCAGCGGCGGCGTGGGCACCCGCGGCCCCGGTGAGACCAAGATCGAGACCGACCGGCGCCGCATCCGCGAGCGGATGTCCAAACTGCGTCGCGAGATCAAGGACATGAAGAAGATCCGCGACACCCAGCGCGGCAAGCGCCGGGCCGCCGATCTGCCCGCGGTCGCGATCGTCGGCTACACCAATGCCGGCAAGTCCAGCCTGCTCAACGCGCTGACCGGTGCCGGTGTGCTGGTGGAGAACGCGCTGTTCGCCACCCTGGAGCCGACCACCCGACGCGGCGAACTGATTGATGGCCGACCGTTCGTGCTGACCGACACCGTCGGCTTCGTCCGGCACCTGCCCACCCAGCTTGTCGAGGCGTTCCGCTCCACGCTGGAGGAGGTCGTCGACGCCGATCTGCTGGTGCATGTGGTCGACGGCTCCGATGCCACCCCGATGGCGCAGATCAGTGCGGTCCGGGAAGTGATCCGCGACGTCTACGCTGATCACGACGGTTCGCCGGCCCCGGAACTGTTGGTGGTCAACAAGATCGATGCCGCCGATGACATCGCGCTGGCGCAGTTGCGGCGTGCTCTGCCGGATGCGGTCTTCGTGTCCGCGCATACCGGTGAGGGCCTGGATGAACTGCGTGCCCGGCTGGTGGAGTTGGTCGAACCCACCGACGCCTTTGTCGATGTGACGGTGCCGTATGGCCGCGGCGACCTGGTGGCCAGAGTGCACGACGAGGGCCGGATCGACACCACCGAGCACACCGAGCGGGGCACCAAAATCACTGCGCGGGTTCCTGTTCCGCTGGCGGCCAGCCTGCGCGAGTTCAGCAACTGGTAGTCGGCGCGCGCCGCCGGATCACCGGCGGTTCGTGGGCACGCACCGGAGGCAGGTCGCCCTCGAACCTCGCCACCTGCACCAGTACGTGAGCGCCGGTACAGCCGCGGGCCAGCGACGAGGTCCCGATATCGTCGGTCAGCACATTCGGGTTGCCGTGCACGCACATCGAATCCGCATTACCCGGGTCCAGCGGATCGAACCAGGCGCCGGTGGACAGCTGAACCACCTGTGGGCGCAGCCGGTCGTCGATGATCACACCGGCCAGGCAGGCACCACGATCGTTGAACACCCGCACCACGTCGCCCCCGACCAGTCCCCGCGCCGCCGCGTCGACCAGATGCATCCGGATCGGTTCGCGCCCGGCCACTTTCGATTGCTGGCTGGTGGCGCCGCCGTCGAGCTGGCTGTGCAGCCGACTGGCGGGCTGGTTCGCGATGAGGTGCAGCGGGTAGACCGTCGCGCGTTCTCCCCCGAGCCATTCCGTGGGTTCGAACCAGGCGGGATGTCCCAGGCAGTCGGTATAGCCGAAGCTGGCGATATCGGCGGAGAAGATCTCGATCCGCCCGCTCGGGGTGGTCAACCGGTGTGTGTACGGATCGGCGCGGAAGTCGGCCAGCAGGGTCAGCCCGGGCTCGGTAGGGAGCCGTAGTTGTCCGTCGGCCCAGAACTGGTCGAAGGACGGTGCCGCGAAATCGACGCTGGCCGACCACTTCTCATACATGTGCGTGAGCCACTGCCGGGCGGTACGGCCTTCGGTGAACTGCTCACCGACGCCGAGCCGTTCGGCGAGCGTGGCGAAGGCGGTGTAGTCGTCGCGGGACTGCGCGTAGGGCTGGGTCAGCGCAGGCATCGCCACCAGCAGGGGGTCGTTGTGCGAGCCTGAGAAGTCTTCGCGCTCATAGGCGGTCGTGGAGGGGACAACGATGTCGGCGTGTTTCGCCATCGCCGTCCAGTACGGATCGTGCACCACGATGGTGTCCGGTCGGGCCAGCGCGCGGCGCAGGCGCGGGATGTTCTGGTGATGGTGGAACGGATTTCCACCGGCCCAGTACACCAACCGGATATCGGGGAACGTCAGCCGCAGGCCGTTGTAGTCGTACTCCCGGCCCGGATGCAGCAGCATATCGCTGACGGCCGCGACCGGGATGAACGTCGACACCGGGTTGTGGCTCTGCGGGAACACCGGTAACCGGTGGCGCAGCGGGGCCAGACCCAATTCGTTCATGGAGCCGTAACCGTGCCCGAAACCGCCCCCGGGCAGGCCGATCTGGCCGAGCATGGCGGCCAGCGTCAACCCCATCCACGGGGCCTGTTCGCCGTGGCGGATGCGCTGCAACGACCAGCTGACGGTGACCAGGGTGCGGCCTGCGGCCATTCGCCGGGCCAGCGCGGTGATGTCCTCGGCGGGCAACCCGCTGATGGCCGACGCCCACGACGGCGACTTCGGCACGCCGTCGTCAGTGCCGAGCACATAGCGCTCGAAAACCTCGTAGCCGATGCAGTAGCTGTCCAGGAACTCCCGGTCGGCCAGACCCTCGGTGGCCAGCACATGGGCCATGGCGAGCATGATGGCCACATCGGTGCCGGGTACCGGTGCGTGCCAGTCACATTCGCCATCGACATCGTCGCGCAGCGGCGAGAACGAGACGATTCGCCCGCCCCGTTCGCGGAACAGGTGCAGCGCGGCGCGCGCCGGATGTGCGGTGGTCCCACCGTGATTGATGCCGGTGTTCTTCAAGGCGAGCCCGCCGAAGGCCACCAGCAGGTCGGTGTGCTCGACGATGACATCCCACTGGGTGGAGCGCTTGAAGAGATCGTCATGTGTGCCGACCACCCGGGGCATGATCGCGCCGGTCGCGCCCAGGCTGTAAGAATGCCGGGAAGAGGTATATCCGCCAAGGAGTTTGAGGAAGCGATGCACCTGGCTCTGCGCGTGATGGAATCGACCGGCACTGGCCCAGCCGTAGGACCCGCCGTAGATGGCTTCGTTGCCGTGGGTGTCGATCACCCGACGCAACTCGCCGGCCAGCAGCTCGGTCAGCTCGTCCCAGGACACCGCCACGAACTCGTCGGCGCCCCGCCGGTCGTTGGGGCCGGGTCCGTCGCGCAACCAGCCCCGGCGCACCACCGGGCCGGTCACCCGCGAGCGGTGCCGGATCGAACCGGGAAGATTGCCCAGCAGCGGTGACGGATCGGCGTCACCGGCGGCTGGGGTCACGGCGGTGATCTCGCCGGCGCGCACATCGGCGCGAAACGCCCCCCAGTGCGCCAGGCTGCCGGTACGGGCGGTGCTGAACACGTCCCAATCCTAGGTGTGCCGGTGCGCACCCGGCTGCCACGCCGCCCCATCGCCCGTGCTTTCCTGGACTCGCGGATCCAGACCATCTACGGCGGAACGAGTGAGATAATGAAAGAGATCATCGGTCGCGGCCTGGGGGTCTGACTCCCGACACGCCATCGGCGCAGGGGGCGATATCCCACGACTTCGCGGTCAACTGACGCAAAGTTGACGAACGCGATACTTTCGTGTGGTTTTGCACGACTTCGGGGAGGACCGATGACCAGGCAGCAAACTCGACTGGGCAGGATCGCCGGGCGGGCAGCGGTGGGGCTCGTCAGTGCCGGGCTGATCGCTGCATCCGCGCTGTTCGCGCCGCCCGCCGGCGCGACACCGGAAAGCGATGCCGATGCGGCGATCACGGCTGCCTGGGACACCGGCGGCGGCGATGCCGGCCCCCTCGGGCCCAAGGCCGGCGGTGTCTATCCGGCCGGTGAGGGCTTCGTGCAGAACTTCGCGGCGGGCAAGATCTTCTTCACCCCGGACACCGGCGCGCGCGTACTTTCCGGCGCCATCCTGGAGAAGTACGAGTCCCTGGGCGGCCCAGCCGACAGCGACCTGGGCTTCCCGACGATCGACGTGGGAGCGGGACGGGCGGCCAACAGCCGCAACTCCACGTTCAGCGCGCCGGACAATCCGGTCATCTTCTGGACGCCGGAAACCGGCGCCCGGGTGGTCCGCGGTGCGATCAACTCTGCCTGGGATGCGCTCGGCGGTTCGGTCGGGGAGCTCGGGGTGCCCAGTGATGACGAGACCGTCAACGGCAATACTGTCACGCAGAAGTTCACCGGCGGTGAGATCTCCTGGGATCGCAAGACCCGTGTCTTCACCACCGTTCCGCCCGAGCTGGCAGGTCAGCTCGGCGCCATCGACATACCTTCGGATGCCACGTCGGCAATCGCCGCCGCCCGCCGGGCCGCCGGCGGTGCGCTCGGTCCGCTGGGCGCCGAGGAAGGCGCCCAGTATGCGATCGGGGCCGACGGTGTGGGGCAGAACTATGCGGGCGGCAAGATCTTCTACAGCCCCGACACCGGGGCCAACGTGGTCACCGGTCAGGTGCTGGCCAAGTACGAGAGTGTCGGCGGGCCCACCGGCGATCTCGGATTCCCCACCGCGAGTGAGACCGACGGCGGTTTGGCACCCCAGAGCCGGGTGGTCACATTCGCCGCCGAGGACCAGCCGGTCATCTTCTGGACACCGGACTTCGGTGCGGTGATCGTGCGCGGCGCGATGAACGCGGCATGGCAGAAGCTTGGCGGCGCGACGGGCGAGCTCGGCGCTCCCAAGACCGACCAGGCCGAGAACGGCGACGTCATCAGCCAGCAGTTCAACGGCGGATCGATCTCCTGGGACAAGGCCGCCAAGAAGTTCAGCACGGAGCCGGCCGGCCTGCAGTCACAGCTGGCCGGGCTGGAGGTTCCCGGGGCGGATGCGCCGCAGGCTCCGGCTGCCGCTCCGGCCGATGAAGGCAGCAGCGACAAGTGGTACACGTGGCGCTGGTGGTGGCTGCTCGGGTTGGTACCGCTGCTGGGCGTGATCACGTTGATCGCCATCGCGGTGCTGCGCAACCGGCGGCCCCGCGCCGACGACGGGTTCGATGAGGATCCGTACGACCCGGGATACGACGACCGGTATGGCCAGCCGCGCGAACCGCGCGACGACGATTTCGAGACCGGTCCGGCCTTCGAACGGAAGCCCGGTGCCTTCTCGTCGCAGAGCCCGTGGGCGGTGCCGCCGGTCGGGTCCGTTCCGCCGCTCAGCGGTATCTCGGTGGTACCCGATCTGCGCAGTGATGCCCCTGCCCACGAATACGACGACGAGTCGGACGAATACGACGATGAGTCGGATGAATACGACTCCGATGCCTACGAGGAGGGCGACGAGTTCGAGGAGGCGTCCGACCCCGACGCGGTGGACACCGCACCGACCCGCATCGAGTCCGTCGATCACGATCACGAGCCGGCCACCACCGTCGTGCCGTCGGTGCTGGGGGCCGAGTACGAACCGGACTTCGCCAGCGGCCGTCACGCCGCCACCCAGGTAGCAGAACCCGAGGATGCCGGGTGGACCTCGATGCGGCTGGCGACCGGCGACCGGTATCGCGCGCCGGAAGGCTATCCGGTCAAGGCAAACACCAAGACAGGGCTCTATTGGGCTCCGGGCAGCCCGCGATACCGTGATATCGAGGCCGAGATCTGGTTCGCCAGTGAAGAGTTCGCCCAGACGAACGGATTCATCCAGGCCGACTGAGCGTCGTCAGATCTTGCGGAGGACGGTGACGACCTTGCCCAGCACCACGGCGTCGTTACCGTCGATGGGTTCGAACGCCGGGTTGTGCGGCATCAGCCACACCTGACCGCGGGTCCGCTTGAACGTCTTGACGGTGGCTTCACCGTCGATCATCGCCGCGACGATGTCACCGTTGTCGGCCACGTTCTGCTGACGGATGACCACCCAGTCACCGTCGCAGATGGCGGCGTCGATCATCGATTCGCCGACCACCTTGAGCAGGAACAACGACCCCTCGCCGACCAGCTCGCGGGGGAGCGGGAAGACCTCCTCCACGGCCTCCTCGGCCAGGATGGGGCCACCTGCGGCGATACGGCCCAGCACCGGCACGAACGTGGGTTCGGGCAGTGTGTCGGAGCCGGCCACATCGGTGGCCACGATCGGGGTGACGACTTCCTCGGAGCCGCGGACGTCCACCGCACGTGGGCGGTTGGGATCTCTGCGCAGGTAGCCCTTGCGCTCCAGCGTGCGGAGCTGGTGGGCCACCGACGAGGTGGAGGTCAGTCCGACGGCATCGCCGATCTCACGGATGCTCGGCGGGTAGCCCCGACTGGTCACGGAGGTACGGATGACCTCCAGGATGGTGCGCTGACGCTCGGTCAGGCTGGAGCGTGCCTCAGGTGTTTCGGTGCTGTCGCTCATGACGCCGAATATAGTCGCCGTCGCACAGACAATCAAACATGTGTTCGAGGCGTGTCGGAATCAGTGGCGCTGGCGCTGGACTCATCCAACTTGTCGGTGGCCGGGTCTATCGTTCGGCAACAGTTCGATCACATGTTCTATTCATCGAACACATGATCGACTATTATTCGAACACAGAAGCGAACGCCACCTACGGGGAGAGGCAGTCAGATGACGATTCTCGAAGCACGCACCACGATCACGCGGAACAGCGAATCTGTGGTCCGGCAGACCGGCTCTCACCCGGAGGTGTGGCCGCTGGCCCGTGACGTGGTGGTGCGCAGGCGCCGCGTGCAGTCCCGTCGCCCGGGCGGAGCGCCGCTGGGTCACCGCGGTACCGGCGTGCTGATGTCGCGGGCCTCGCACCGCCGCCGGCCGATCACCCCCCTCGCCACGGTGCTGCTGGCACTGCTGGCTGGCGGCGTCACGCTGTGGCTCGGGCTGGTCGCGCAGCTCGGCGGCCCCACCGAGGAGGCTCCGGCCCAAATGCCCACCCGGCTGTCGGTGGTGTACGTGGAGGCCGGTGAGACCCTGCAGCATATCGCTCATCGTGTTGCTCCGGACGTGCCCGCCGGCGCAGTGGTCGAGCACATCCGTGAGCTCAACAGGCTCGAATCCAGCACCGTGCAGGCCGGGCAGACTCTCATCGCGCCGATCGGTTGATATCGCCGCGCCACTCCCGGGTACGCTCGAAGACATTCGAGCTGGTTGATCTGCGGTGCGGCGAAGGAGCGGTGATGCACTGTCCGTTCTGTCGCCACCCCGACTCGCGCGTCGTCGATTCCCGCGAAACCGATGAGGGACAGGCCATCAGACGCCGGCGATCATGCCCGGAATGTGGCCGCCGATTCACCACCGTGGAGACCGCCGTACTCGCGGTCGTCAAACGCAGCGGTGTCACCGAACCGTTCAGCAGGGAAAAGGTCATCACAGGTGTGCGGCGAGCCTGCCAGGGCCGGCAGGTCGATGACGACGCGCTCAACCTCCTCGCCCAGCAGGTGGAGGATGCGGTGCGCGCCGCGGGATCGCCCGAGATTCCTAGCAACGAAGTGGGTTTGGCCATCCTCGGCCCGCTACGCGACCTCGATGAGGTCGCGTACTTGAGGTTCGCCTCGGTATACCGGTCGTTCACCTCGGCCGACGATTTCGAGCGCGAGATCGAGGCGCTGCGGGCGCACCGCGTCTCGTCCGCAGGCTGAAGCGTCAGTCGAGTCGCACGGAGTCGACCTCCACGACCCGGCCCGCGATCCTCACCCAGCCCGTCGCGTCCCACCAGGTGCGGATCTCGGATCCCTTGCCTTGTGTGATGAGCAGATCCCGGCTCAGATAGTCGGTCATCCGGACGGCGGCCGAGCCGGTGGCTTCGTCCTCGATGATCCCGAGCTGCGGCGTGAACGTCCGTGACCGCAATGCCCCCTGTTCGCGGTCGGTCCATGCCCACAGGTAGTGCTCGGCGTCGTCGGCGTAATCGGTCGGGTCGGCGGCAAGCACGTCGTCGGCCGAGTCCAGATCGTAGATGGCCAGTTCCGGAGCCCACTCCGATCGCGCACTGATCGCGGTCAACTCGGCGCCGGATTCTGTCAGGTACTCGACCTGCACCAGGCCGGCCGGGACTTGCAGCGTGCGGACCGGCGTACCGCGTTCCTTGAGCCACCAGGAGGTCCCGACCGTCGGGTGGCCGGCGAACGGCAGTTCGGTCGTCGGGGTAAAGATTCGGGCATGTGCGCTTGCTGCGCCCGGTCCGGAAGGTCGACGAATACGGTTTCGCTGTAACCCAATTCGGTGGCGATGTGCTGCCGATCGGCGGGATCCACCGTCGCGGCATCGATCACGCCGAGCGGATTGCCGAATTCGCCATGGGTATTGGTGAACACTCGCAGGACAGTGACATCGACGGCCATACCCCGATGGTAGTCAGGTGGCGCTGCGCTCGTCCGCCCCCATCGCGTCGAGCACGGCGGCCCTGGTGTCCAGGGATCCGGTGATGGCACGTTCGCTTATCCCGGTGCGCAACAGCCCGCGTAGCAGTTCGTGGTCGTACTCGGCCGGGATCGTGGTGTCGATGAATCGCTGCACCACATCGACGAACCGGTCGGGATCATCATGGAATGGGAAATGTCCAGAGTCCTCGAAGATCTCGAGTCTGGAGCCCGGCATCGCCGAGTGGGCAAGCCACGCGTGGCTGACCGGGATCACCGAATCGTGGGATCCCCAGATCAGCTGAACGGGAACGGATTCGGTCAAATAACAGCGGTCCAGCATGGTGACCACCTGGCCACGCCAGTCCACCACGGCGCGCAAAGTGCGGGAGAATGCGGATGACGCGGTCGGCTCGGGCAGATCAGCGAGAACCCGCAGGACGTCAGGCAGATCGCGGCCGACGCCCTTGGAGCCCAGCACCGCACCACCGATCCTTCCGATCGCCTGCAGGGCGGGCAGGACCAGCGGAACTCGGAGCAAGGCCAGCGCCTCGGTGGCCATCGGGATCGCGGCGATCCGCAACACCACGTTGACGTCCTTGGTGACACCACCGGCGCTGACCAGCACCAGGCGGTCCACCAGTTGTGGGAACTGGTAGGCGAATTGCATGGCCACGCCGCCGCCGAGCGAATGGCCGACCACCGTGACCCGCTCGACGTCCAGCACGCTGAGCAGGTCACGCATGCCGTTGGCATATGCGGCAACCGAATAGTCGGCCCGCGGTTTGTCGGACTGTCCGTGGCCCAGCAGATCCGGTGCGATCACCGTGAAGCGCCGGGCAAGCATCGTCTGCACGGTGTGCCAGGTGGTCGAGTTGTCGCCGATGCCGTGGATCAGCAGGATTACCGGGCCGGACCCGGCGATCCGGAACGCACGCCGGTAACCGTGGATGGTGCGGAACTGCAGTGTGGGGGAGTCCTCCCGCACACTTCGCAGTTTGGGTTTGCCATCAGTCATATCAGCACGCCTCGCAACTCGGTCAGGTGGTTTCGTCCCCGTCGGTGAAGCCTTCGCCGAACTTGCCGTCCGTCTGCTGGGCAAGGAACCGTTCGAACTCCGCGCCCAGCTCATCACCGCTGGGGAGCTCCTCGTCGCGGGCCAGCAACGAGCGATTCTCCTGTGCGGCAACGAACGCATCGTACTGACGCTCCAGCGCGGTCACCACTTGAGCGACCTCCGAACTGGCCTCGACCTGTTCGTTGATCTTGGTGTGCACCTCGGCGGCCGCCTCACCCAGCGCGTTCAACGGGATCCGCAGCGCACCGGCCCTGGCCGCCTCGGCGAGCAGGCTCTCGGCGGCCGGTGGGTAGGCGGTCTGGGCCAGGTAATGCGGCACGTGCACGGTGAATCCGACCGCGTCGTGACCGTGCTGGCTCATCCGGAACTCCAGCAGACTCGACACGCTCGCGGGCACCTGCACCTCGCCCACCCAGGGGGTGTGGTCGGCGATCAGCTCGGAGTTGGCCGAATGCGCGGTCAAGGTCACCGGCCGGGTGTGCGGCACCGCCATCGGGATGGTGCCCAGCCCGATCACCTGGCGCACCCCGAGCCGTTCGGCCAGCAGTCGCACCGCGGTGACGAAACGCTCCCAGCGCAGGTCGGGCTCCATCCCGGCGAGTAGCAGAAACGGGGTGCCGACGCTGTCGTGCATCGCGTACAGGTTCAGCTCGGGCTGGTCGTAGCCACTGAAGTGGTCGGTCTTGAACGTCATCATCGGACGGCGGGACCGGTAGTCGAGCAGTTCGTCTATGGCGAACGACGCCACCAACTCGGTGTCAAGCGTGTCCTTCAGATGCTGCGCCGCCAGTCGGATGGCGTGACCGGCATCGGAGAACCCCTCCAGCGCGTGGATCATCACCGGACCACGCCCGTCCATGGCGGACAGTTGTGGCGCGGGGAACTCCAACTCGTACATGCCGTTCTGCTCGGGCTGATAGTGCTGCTCCTGGTGATCGGCCATGTGGTTCACCTCCTGTTCACTAGTGTCTCGCACTTCGCCGGTGTCGCTGTGTGCGACCCTGGGCATAGGTCCAACACAGGGGAGGCGGCCATAAATCCCGTCAGGTCCGGAACTGGCTCAACGCCCTCAGCTTGTTCATCACATCGAGTGCTGCAACCTTGTAGGCCTCGGAGAACGTCGGGTAGTTGAACACCGCGTTGACCAGGTATTCGACCGTTCCGCCGCATCCCATCACGGCCTGGCCGATATGCACCATCTCGGTGGCGTTGGTGCCGAAGATGTGGACGCCCAGCAGCCGCAGGTCGTCGGTCGAAACCAGCAGTTTGAGCATTCCGTAGGAGTCGCCGGCGATCTGGCCACGGGCGAGTTCCCGATATCGCGATACCCCGACCTCATAGGGGATGGATTCCTTGGTGAGTTCCACCTCGGTGGCGCCCACGTAGGAGACCTCCGGGATGGAGTAGATGCCGATGGGCTGCAACTCGGTCATGGCGTGGGCGGGTTCGCCGAAGGCGTGATACGCGGCCAGCCGCCCCTGGTCCATCGAGGTGGCGGCCAGCGCCGGGAAACCGATGACATCGCCGACCGCGTAGATGTGATCGACCTTGGTCTGGTAGTTGTCGTCGACGAAGATCCGGCCGCGGTTGTCGGCCTCAAGCCCGGCATTGGGCAGGTCGAGGTGCTCGGTCTGGCCCTGGCGGCCTGCCGAGTACATGACCGTCTCCGCCGGGATCTGCTTGCCGCTGGCCAGCATGGTGACCGTGCCCACCGATCCGATGTCGACCGCGGTGACCTCCTCCCCGAACCGGAAGGTGACGGCCTGATCCCGCAGGTGAAACTTCAGTGCCTCGATGATCTCCGGATCGCAGAACTCCAGCATGTTGGCGCGCTTCTCCACGACCGTGACCTTGGTACCGAGTGCGGCGAACATGGACGCGTATTCGATGCCGATGACACCCGCGCCGACCACCACCATGGAGCTGGGGATGGACTTGAGATCGAGGATGCCGTCGGAGTCCAGCACACGGCTCTCATCGAACTTCACGCCGGTGGGTCGGGCGGGCAGGGTGCCGGTGGCGATCACGATATAGCGACCGCTGACGGTGACGCGTTCGGCCCGGTTGGGGTCATCGACGTAGACGGTGTGTTCGTCGATGAATCGGGCGTGGCCGACGTAGAGCTCGACGCCGTTGCGCATCAACTGCGAGCGCACCACATCGATCTCCTTGCCGATGACGTGCTGCGTGCGGGCCAGCAGATCGGCGGGGGAGATCTTCTCCTTCACCCGGTAGCTGGCGCCGTAGAGCTCGCGCTGGCTCATCCCGGTGAGGTAGACGACGGCCTCGCGCAGCGTCTTGCTCGGGATGGTGCCGGTGTTGACGCAGACACCGCCGAGCATCAGTCCGCGTTCGATGATCGCGACGGATTTGCCCAGCTTGGCGGCGGCGATGGCGGCCTTCTGGCCACCCGGACCGGACCCGATGACGACGAGGTCGTACTCCTGCATGGAACCCATCCATGAAGTCCTACGCCGGTTGTGTGTGCCCCGCATGTCGAGGACGGCAAAAAGCGTGTGAACAAATCCGGCGCGGCCCGGTTATCCACAGACGCGGATTCATCCACAGCGTGAGCATCCGGACCTGCTCACCGGCCGGTGTTGACGGTGCCGGCTGACACCGTCGGACGCATGACAACACAACCTCGCGGTTTCGATATCGGACGACCCGCTTCGCTGATCGCGGCGCTGCCCGCCGTGCTCGGTTTCGTCCCCGAACACTCACTGGCGGTGGTGACCGTCGTGGGCGCCGAACTCGGCTGCGTGATGCGGGTGGACCTGTCGGCAGCTCTGACCGACAACACCGCACAACTGGCCGAGGTGGTCGGCGCGGCGGACCCCGACGAGGCGATCGCGGTGATCGTCGACGAGTTCGGTGCCGACTGTGACGCGTGTGGCACCGACCATCTGGCGCTGGCCGACGCGTTGGCGCGATCACTGGGCGCCGAGGGAGTCGAGCTGCTCGCGGTGCTCGTGGTGGACAGGGTCGCCGCGGACGGGCAGTGGTACTGCGCCGACGGGTGCGGCGCGCGGGGGCTCGTCGATGATCCGGAAGCCTCGCCGCTGGCGGCCGCCGCGGTGCTGGACGGGCGCCGGCTCTACCGGCGCCGGGCCGATCTGCAGCAGGTCATCGCGGTCACCGACACGACCCGGTGCGCACGGCTCGACGAGGCGATCGTCCAGTACGGCTTTCCGGCACTGACGACCCGGACGGCGCGCGAGGCCGTGCATATGGCGATGGCCGTCGCGGCGCGGTTGGGGGATGGCACCGAGCCGGCCGATGCGGAGTTGGTGACGGTGGTCTGCGCGTTGAACGATCCGCGGGTGCGCGACACACTGTATGCGTTGGCGGTGGGCGACGGCGCCGCCGAGGCGGAATCGTTGTGGGCGCTGATGGCGCGGGTGCTGCCGGCGCGATGGCGGGCGGATGTGCTGGCGCTGCTGGCGTTCTCGGCCTACGCGCGCGGCGACGGACCCCTGGCCGGTATCGCACTGGAGGAGGCGTTGCGCGAGGATCCGGCCCACCGGATGGCCGCGATGCTGGACAGTGCGCTGCAATCGGGCATCCGCCCGGAACAGATTCGCGGGATGGCGCTGTCGGGCTACCGCACGGCAGGCAGGCTCGGTGTGCGGCTGCCGCCGCGGCTCGCGTTCGGTCAGCGGGCCGGCTGACCAGAACTGTTCAGGCTCAGACCTTTTCGACCTTCACGGCATGCGCCATGTGATGGGGCAGCTCGACTTCCTGATGCCCGGGGATCAGGATCAGCACGCCGCTCTGTTCGCCGTGATCCTCGGTGACCTGCACGGTCACGCGCGCATTCGGAACCACGCCGGCCTCCTTGAGGCGACCGATCAGTTCGACATCGCCCTGCACGTGTTCGGTCAGCTGGCGCACCACGACCGCGACCGGCGAGCCGCCGGGCAGTTCGGTGAGCCGGACCAGGTTGGCGTCCTCGCCGTTGCCGCTGCCGCCGAATCCGAGTTCGGACAGACCCGGGATCGGGTTGCCGAACGGTGACGTCGTCGGGTTGTCAAGAACCTGTACCAGTCGGCGCTCCACGTCCTCGCTCATGACGTGCTCCCAGCGGCATGCCTCGGCGTGTACTTCTTCCCAGGGCAGGCCGATGACATCGACCAACAGCCGCTCGGCCAGGCGGTGCTTACGCATCACCGTGACCGCGAGATAGCGGCCCTTCTCGGTGAGTTCCAGGTGCCGGTCGCCCGCGACGTGCAGCAGACCGTCGCGCTCCATCCGGGACACGGTCTGGCTGACGGTCGGACCGCTCTGCTCGAGCCGTTCGGCGATACGTGCACGCAGCGGCACCACTCCCTCTTCTTCGAGGTCATAGATGGTCCGTAGGTACATCTCGGTGGTATCGATGAGATCGTTCATGCCCTACCTTCCAGGCCCTGCCGTTAGCGCCCGAGTCTAGCGGTCTGGCTGCCTGAACAGGGGTGCAACATCCCCCGGCGACGACGTGATCCCCGCCGCGGTCGCGGCGGGGATCACTGTGCTGCAAGTGTTTGGCTGGTACGCCTAGCTCGCGTAGGAGCGCAGGCGTTCGGCCCGATCCCCGTTGCGGAGCTTGGACATCACCTCGCGCTCGATCTGGCGGACCCGCTCCCGAGACAGGCCGAACAGCTTCCCGATCTGGTCGAGGGTGCGGGGCTGACCGTCGTCGAGCCCGAATCGCAGCCGGATGACCTGCTGCTCACGCTCATCGAGAGTGGCGAGCACGTACCGGATGTCGGTGTGCAGCAGTTCGGCGATGACCGCGTTCTCGGCGGACATGGCGTTCTCGTCCTCGATGAAGTCACCCAGCGGGGCTTCCTCGTCGCTACCGACCGGCATGTCCAGGCTCACCGGGTCGCGGCTGTGCTCCAGCAGATCGGCGATCTTCTCGGCCGGTATACCCGACTCCTCGGCCAGTTCCTCGTCGGTGGCTTCGCGGCCGAGGTTCTGGTGCATCTCACGCTTGATCCGGGCGAGCTTGTTGACCTGCTCGACGAGGTGGACGGGGAGACGGATGGTGCGGCTCTGGTCGGCCATTCCGCGGGTGATGGCCTGACGAATCCACCATGTGGCGTAGGTCGAGAACTTGAATCCTTTGGCGTAATCGAACTTCTCCATCGCGCGGATCAGTCCGAGGTTGCCCTCCTGGATCAGGTCGAGCAGCGGCATACCGCGGCCGGTGTAGCGCTTGGCCAGCGACACCACCAGGCGCAGGTTGGCTTCCAGGAGGTGACGACGGGCGGCGTCACCGTCGCGGACGACGGCGGCCAGGTCGCGCTTGCGGGCGTCACCGAGACGCTTCCTGATGTTGAGCACATGCTGGGCGTACAGGCCCGCTTCGATGCGCTTGGCGAGCTCGACCTCGTCGGCGGCGTTCAGCAGTGCGGTCTTACCGATGCCGTTGAGGTAGACGCGGACCAAGTCGGCAGCTGGGCTCTGGGCGTCCAGATCCAAATCGTTACGGCTTGCGGTGACGATCGCCATTTACGGCCTCCTCCTCGGTGGAACTGTCATGACGTACAACGCCCGAGGGTGCCTCTGAGTTCCCGCTCGGTCTTCGTGGCATACCACTTGACCTGCAGTTTTAAACCTATGACCTGAGAATGTCCTGAGAAGTGCGGACGATGTCGCTCAGCCGGGAACGCCGGGTTCGCCGCCGGCGCTCGGGGTCGGCCGCACCGGTGGCAGCAGCGCGGGACGCTCGGCGGTGGGGAACAGCGGGGTGCGTTTCGGACCGGCGCCCCGATAGCGGCGCGGCTCGGTGGCGCTGCGCGGCGGGCGATCGTTGGCGATCAGGACCGCGATCCAGGGCAGCGGGATGGAGAGCACGATGATCCCCAGCGAAACCAACCCGTTGTGCCAGATCCCGTACGCCACCGCGGCCAGCACCAGGGCCGGAATGCGAAGTGCCATCAGAGTCAGATACTTGCGCACGCGTTCGCGGTGCTGCTCGTCCTGTGGGAGTGCAGCGCGTGTGATGAGGACCGGCCGACCTTCGTCGTCGAAACTCAGCTCGGGGCCGTGTTTCATACCTCCACTGTTCCACATTCTCGGTCCCGGTTGGGGGCCGGTTTCGGGCACAATGGAGCGATGCAGACCCAGACCATCGAAAGGCCCGATACCGACGAACGCGTCGACGACGGGACCGACGACGACACCCCCAAGGTCTTCCACTACGTCAAGAAGGAGAAGATCGCCGAAAGTGCCGTCATGGGGAACCATGTCGTGGCGCTGTGCGGTGAGGTCTTTCCGGTGACGAAGGCGGCGAAGCCCGGCTCGCCGGTGTGCCCGGATTGCAAGCGCATCTACGAGGCGCTCAAGAAGTAGGAGCGTCGCGCTCCGTCTTCTCGGAGATCCACTCGCGCAGTCGCCGCGCGTGGGTATCGGGGGCGGGCCACTCCTCCTGGATCGCGGCGTTGAGTTCCGCGCCGATCATGACGGCGAAACCCGCCAGGAAAGCGAAAAGCAGGAACGCGATCGGCGTGGCCAAGGCGCCGTAGGTGTAGCCGGTGGCGGTGATCCAACTCAGGTAGAACCGCAGACTGAATGTGGCGATCAGGAACACCGCCGTGGCAAGCGCCGCGCCGATGACCAGCCGGTGGGTGGGCAACGGACTGGGCAGAGACACCCGGTACAAAACGGTGACCACGACGATCAGCGTGATCACCAGCACCGGGTAGTGCCCGTACTGCAGCACATGGGACCAGCTCTCCGGGATGAACCCGGTGATCTTGCGGGGGCCCAGCGCGATGAAGGGCGCCGTTACCACCGCGCTCACCAGCATGATCACGTATAGGCCTAGTGCGAAGAACCGCTGCCGGACCGGATGGCGCAGCGGGGTCTGGTCATGCGCCTCCACCACGGAATCCACGAAGGCCGATACCGCCGAGGATCCCGCCCACAGCGAGATCACGAAGCCCAGGGACACCACCTCACCGCGGGCGGACCGGACGATGTCGTAGATCGTCGGCGCGATGATCTCGTTGACCACGTTCTGGGAGAAGAACCGCTCCGAGGTGCCGATGAGCTGGTTCTCGATGGTCGCCAGGGTGTCCGGGCCGAACAACGGGGCCAGGTACGCCAGGCTGCCCAGCATGCCCAGCAACAGCGGTGGCAGCGACAGCGCACACCAGAACGCCGCCTGAGCGGACTCGGAGAAGATCGAGTCGTCCCAGGACTTGCTCAGGGTGCGTTTGGTGATCGGCCAGACGTGATGCCGTGATGGCTTCGCCGGGGGCTGGTCGGTCATCACCTGTCCAGCGTTCCCGACGACGGACGCCACCGCCCGGCATCACCGGGTGGACGGACCCCTACGCGTCGACCGCGTTGACCTCGATCACGGCAGCCAACTCGATCAGCTTGGCTTCGTGCTCGTTGGCATGGTGTTGGCAAAACAGCAGTTCGGCGCCGGATGGCAGCTTCGCGCGTACACGCGCGGCGGCACCACAGCGGTCGCAGCGATCGGCCCGGGTCAGTTCCGGACTGGTCAGAGTTGCGTTCACGGCACGTCCTCCGTTCAGCTTTGGTGCGTATGCCTACTGTGTCAGACGTTTTCGGTTTCGGCCTTGTTCCCTCGGGGTTCACCGGTGTGTCGTGTCTCACTGCGCTCGCGTTACCGGGCGGGCAGGCTGATGGACATGCATGCCGGACCCCCAGTCCTGGTGCACCTGTGCGCCGATCATGAGTGGCAGCGCGTGTTGGTCGCGGGGGAGCATCGTCCCGCGTCCCTCGCCGAAGTCGGTTTCATTCATCTTTCATCCCCTGATCAGGTGCATTTGCCGGCCACTCGCCTGTACGCGGGAAGCACCGATCTCGTGTTGCTGGGCATCGACCCCGCGCGACTCAAGGATCCGGTTCGCTGGGAGCCCGGCGTGCCGACCGATCCTGAATCGATGCTGTTCCCGCACCTGTACGGACCGTTGCCCGCCAGCGCTGTGACAAGTGTCACGCCCTATTTACCCGCCGCTGACGGTTCGTTCGCCGCGTTGCCAGCTGCCTCGACCGCCTGGAGTTCCACGCCGCCATAGCTGTACTACCGCGTCAAGCACTAGTCCAGGTAGTCGCGCAAGACCTGGGAGCGGCTCGGGTGGCGCAGCTTGCTCATTGTCTTGGACTCGATCTGCCGGATCCGCTCGCGCGTGACGCCGTATACCTGGCCGATCTCGTCCAGGGTGCGGGGCTGGCCGTCGGTGAGACCGAAGCGCAGTCGCACCACGCCGGCCTCACGCTCGGACAGCGTCTCCAGCACCGACTGCAGCTGATCCTGCAGCAGGGTGAAGCTCACCGCGTCGACGGCCACGACGGCCTCGGAGTCCTCGATGAAGTCACCGAGCTGGCTGTCACCCTCGTCGCCGATGGTCTGGTCCAGCGAGATGGGTTCACGCGCGTACTGCTGGATCTCCAGCACCTTCTCCGGCGTGATGTCCATTTCCTTGGCCAGCTCTTCGGGCGTGGGCTCGCGGCCCAGGTCCTGCAGCAGCTCGCGCTGGATGCGGCCCAGCTTGTTGATGACCTCGACCATGTGCACCGGGATACGGATGGTGCGGGCCTGGTCCGCCATCGCGCGGGTGATGGCCTGACGGATCCACCAGGTGGCGTACGTGGAGAACTTGTAGCCCTTGGTGTAGTCGAACTTCTCGACCGCGCGGATCAGACCGAGGTTGCCCTCCTGGATGAGGTCCAGGAACGCCATGCCGCGGCCGGTGTAGCGCTTGGCCAGCGACACCACCAGGCGCAGGTTGGCTTCCAGCAGATGGTTCTTGGCGCGGTCGCCATCCCGGCAGATCCACTGCATATCGCGGCGCTGGGCGGCGGGCAGCTTCTCGCCCTTCTCGATCAGCTCCGTCATCAGCTGGGTCGCATACAACCCGGCCTCAATGCGTTTGGCGAGCTCGACTTCCTCTTCGGCGTTGAGCAGCGCGACCTTGCCGATCTGCTTCAGGTACGCACGCACCGAATCTGCGGAGGCGGTGAGCTCGGCATCCTTGCGGGCCTGCCGCAGTGCTTCGGATTCCTCTTCGTCCCAGACGAAGTCGCCGGAAGCCTTGTCCTTCTCAGACGGTTCGGCGATCTCTTCGTCACCTGCGGCCTTGGTGGGCTTGGCCACGCCTTCGGTCTCTGCTTCGTCGCCTTCGGCTTCGACGACCTCGGCGGTCTCCGGCTCGTCGTCGGTCTCGAGATCCTCGATCTCGACATCCTCGACGTCGAGCTCTTCGCCGGGCTCGGCTTCGAGTTCGTCGGTGGTTTCGAGCTCTTCGCCCTCGGCGGACTCGTCCTTCTTGGTGCGGGCAGCGGCCGCCTTCTTGGCCGGTGCCTTCTTGGCGGCACGCTTCACCGGAGCCTTGGTGGCAGCGGCCTTGGCAGGCGCTTTCTTGGCGGCGATCTTGGCGGCGGGGCGCTTTACCTCGTCGTCGGTTGCCGTGCCTGCCTTTGTCGGTGCCACGTATACCTCTCGGTCCTGCTAGACGGTGAGCGCGCGCAGGCGTCACCGGAAATCGTCGGCTGTGTCGAATATTGGCGTTTGATCTCTGCTGGGATACCTGCCGCTATCTCGGTAGGCGGCCGCCTTTGACCATTGTAACGACAGTGTGAGGGACCGCCGCGCCGAGCGGCAAATTTGAACCGGTCAGCGCGTCGTGTCCGGGTAGGTTACGGCTCGACGTGAATGCCCTGGGAGGCCATCGCGGCCCCGACGATGCCCGCGGTGTTCAGCAATGCGGCAGGTACCACCGGCGTGCGGTTCTTCAGCATCGGAATCCACCGGTCGGCCTTACGACTGATTCCGCCACCGGCGATGAACAGATCGGGCCAGATCGCGTTCTCGACCACCACCAGCACCTTGGTGACCTCCTCGGTCCAGCGCTGGTAGTCCCATTCCTTGCGTTCCTTCACAGATGACGCGGCCCGGTGCTCGGCCTCCTTGCCGCCCACTTCCAGATGCCCGAACTCGGTATTGGGCAGCAGCACGCCGTTGTGGATGACCGCCGACCCGATACCGGTGCCGAACGTGAGCAGCACGATCAGGCCGGTGTTGTCCTTGCCGGCGCCGTAGCGCTCCTCGCCCAGACCGGCGGCGTCGGCGTCGTTGAGCACCGTGACCCCCTGCCCGTCGAGTTCGGCGCTGATAACCTCGGCCGCGTTCGTCCCGATCCAGCCCTTGTCGACGTTGGCCGCGGTCCGCACGATGCCGTTCGTCACCACGCCCGGGTAGGTGACGCCGAGCTTGCCGGTCCAGCCGAACTCGCGGACCACAGACGCCACCGTGGAGGCCACCGCGCTCGGCGTCGAGGGTTGCGGCGTGGCCAACTTGAACCGCTCGCCGATCAGTTCGCCGGTGTCCAGGTCGACGATGCCGCCCTTGATGCCGCTGCCGCCGACGTCGACGCCGAATCCGGTGTTGGTCGTTCCGGTCACTGGAGGGCTCCTAAGCACGGGGCGGGGCATGGAATTCGACACCACAGTAATGCCTGTCGCCGCAGTTTGGAGGTGGTGTGCCACAAGGAGTTTCTCCCTGTTGTGGTGCGATGTACCCATGTTGGAGACGAACGATCCGCTGACCTTGTGCGCGGTGGCCGGGCAACTGGCCACGGAGGCGGCCGATTTCGTCCGGGTCAGGCGCGCCGAGGTGTTCGGTGCCGTGCCGCTCGCCGGTGCGGTTCGGAGCAAGAGCACGCCCACCGATCCGGTCACCGTGGTGGATACCGAGACCGAGCGGCTGCTGCGAGAGCGGCTCGCCGAACTGCGGCCCGGCGATCACGTGCTGGGCGAGGAGGAGGGCGGCTCGGCAGTGGCCGGTTCCGGGGTGCCGGTGTGGGTGATCGATCCGATCGACGGGACGGTCAACTTCGTCTACGGCATCGAAACGTACGCCGTGTCGGTCGGTGTCCAGATCGACGGGGTCTCGGTTGCCGGGGCGGTGGCCAATGTGCCCACCGGGGAGGTCTATTCGGCGGCAGCCGGCCACGGCGCCACGGTGACTCGCGATGGTGTGTCGACGGTGTTGCGCTGCAACACCATCGACGACCTCTCGATGGCTCTGCTGGGCACCGGGTTCTCCTATGAAGCCGAGCAGCGCAGCAGGCAGGCCGCGGTGCTGGCGGCGCTGCTGCCCGGTGTGCGCGACGTGCGCCGGCTCGGATCCTGCGCCCTGGATCTGTGCATGGTGGCATCCGGCCGGCTGGACGCCTACTTCGAGGACGACGTGCACGTGTGGGACTGGGCGGCCGGTGCCCTGATCGCGGCCGAGGCCGGCGCCGTCGTGCGGCTGCCGTCGGCGACGGGTGATGCGCACCACGTGCTGGTGGCCGCGGCCCCGGGTGTCGCGGCGGCGCTGGATGAGGCGCTACAGCGGTTCCGGTAGGTCAGCAGCCGGCGCTGTGGATCTTGGTCAGCAGCGCGGCATCTGCGGGCGCGGTGGCGTCCGGGCGCAGTCCAGCCAGCATCGCGTCGATATCGTCGCTGCGGCTGAACTCGCTGAACTCGGTGCCTACGGCGAAGTCCACCGAGTCGTCGGAGCGTCCGTCGAGAAACAGCTCGGTGCAGGGTGCGACCAGCCACACGGCGGCTGCCGCGGCGCGCCCGGTCTCACCGAACCGGAGCTGTCCCTGGCATTCCAGCCGGCTGTTCGCGTACAAGGCGTCGTTGGCGGCGGTGGGCTGCGCAAAGCCGAGATCCCGCAGCGCGCCGGAGACCTCGGCGGCCTGGCCGCCCTGGCCGCTGGCGTTGAGCACCTGGACCTTGGTGTCGGCAAGCCTGGCGGGCATCACCTCGGTCATATCGGCCGCGGACACCTGCTCACCCGGGCTCGCCTGGCGCGTTGGGTTGTCCGGGGCGGCCGGTGGCGGCGGATTGCACGCCACCGCCTGCTGGACTTCCGTGGACTGATTGAGGGCGATCACCCACACCACGCCGCTCACCAAAGCCAGCGCCAGGAACAAACACAGCACGGGGACATGGTTGCGGCGACGGAACGGACGACCATGCTTGTCGAACGCCGTGCCCTCGGTAATGGAAGCGACCACTCCTGCACCTTAAGGGCACGCCAGGGCATCGGCCTCTACGAGGAGTTTTGCCCTGTGATATAAATCATAGTCATTCTACGTCGATTCGGGGCACGAATCATTTGGTGTTGGCGTTCGACGCTGGTACAAAGCACTGCTGCAAGGGTGCTGCAAACCGGTACCGGAGGGGATGAACATGGCTACCGACTACGACGCTCCACGGCGAACCGAGACCGATGATGTGTCCGAGGATTCGCTGGAAGAGCTCAAAGCGCGACGGAACGAGGCCCAATCGGCGGTCGTCGACGTCGATGAATTAGAGTCCGCAGAATCTTTCGAGCTGCCGGGCGCCGATCTGTCCGGGGAGGAATTGTCAGTTCGCGTCATCCCGAAGCAGGCGGATGAGTTCACCTGCTCGAGCTGCTTCCTGGTGCACCACCGCAGCCGGCTGGCGAGCGAGAAGAACGGACTGATGGTCTGCACGGACTGCGCGGCCTGATCGGGCCGCACAGCCACCTGGTCAGCTGCGCAGTGCGGCGAGCACCCGATCCGGGTGACGGGAGCTGACCAGCCAGTACGGCGTGGGATCGTCCGGATCGTCGAGCACGACGAGGACCATCGGGCCGATCCAGGCCCGATGCAGGACGTAGGCGGCCGGGTCGAGTTGTCGGCCCAGTGCCGCCGACTTCGCCGGTCTGGGCACCGCCGCCGACCGGGAGATCACGTTCACCGGCAGGTGGGCGGGACCCGCCCACAACTCGACGGGACCGCCCGGACTCTCTTGGACGACCCGGATCTCGATGCGGCCGACCCATGTCAGCAGGACCGCCGCCACCGACAGCAGCACTGCGTGGGGCACCCAGTCGGGCAGGCCCTGCACACCCATGTTCACTTCGGCGGCGATCAGAGCTGCCAACCCCAACGCGGGCGGCCAGAACCACCACGGCGCTCGCAGGCGCTCGCGGTAGCGCACGGTTTGGGTGATGGCGCGCGTGTCGGACACGCTGCCAAGAGTAATCTTCCTCGCCGTGCCTACTTCTCTGGCGGTCGTGCGATTGGATCGCGAGCTGCCGATGCCCAGCCGGGCCCACGACGGCGATGCCGGCGTCGACCTGTTCAGCGCTGTCGACGTGGAACTTGCACCCGGTCACCGCTCGCTGGTTCCCACCGGGATCGCCGTGGCCATCCCGCACGGGATGGTCGGGCTGATCCACCCGCGGTCAGGATTGGCTACCCGCGTAGGACTTTCGATCGTCAACACTCCCGGGACCGTCGATGCCGGTTACCGTGGTGAGATCAAGGTGACGCTGATAAATCTAGACTCGCAGCGGCCGATCGTGGTGCGGCGCGGTGATCGCATCGCGCAGTTGCTGGTGCAGCGGGTGGAGCTGCCGGAGCTGGTCGAGGTGTCGTCATTCGACGAGGCGGGGCTGGCCGGCACCACCCGTGGGGACGGCGGCCACGGATCATCGGGCGGGCATTCGAGTTTGTGATGGCAAGAGACTTGTGATGGCGAGAGACACGGAGAAGACCTACGTGACTGACGAAGGCGAAGACTTCGACGGACCGTTCGACATCGAGGATTTCGACGACCCGGAGTCGGCAAAGCATGCCCGGCTCGATCTCGGGTCGGTTCTGGTCCCGATGCCGGCGGCCGGGCAGGTGCAGGTCGAGCTCACCGACCAGGGAGTGCCCAGTTCGGTCTGGGTCGTCACCGCGAACGGCCGGTTCACCGTCGCGGCCTACGCGGCGCCCAAGTCTCCCGGGTTGTGGCGTGAGGTGGCCGCCGAGCTGGCCGATTCGCTGCGCAAGGACGGCACCAAGGTCCGGGTCGAGGACGGCCCGTGGGGTCGCGAGGTCGTCGGGGCCAGCACCTCGGCACCGGGGGGACAGCAGCCGGGCGTGGTCCGGTTCATCGGCGTCGACGGCTACCGCTGGATGATCCGTTGCGTGGTCAACGGGTTCCCCGACAAGGTCGACGCGCTCGCGGGCGAAGCCAGGGAAGCGTTGGCGGACACGGTGGTTCGCCGCGGGGATACGCCCCTGCCGGTGCGCACGCCGTTGGCCGTCCAGCTGCCCGAGGCGATGGCTGCCCAGCTACGCACCGCCACCGAACAGGCTCAAGCGCAGGCGCACGCCCGGGTCCAGGGGCAGCAGCCCGAGCCGGTGGCGCGTCGCAGTGCCGAAGGCAGCGCCATGCAGCAAATGCGGAGCACCATCACCGGAGGCTAGGCCCGGCATCCCACAGCGCGGCCAGGCATGCCGCGCCGAGTACCGCGGGGTCGGCACCCATCTCGTCGAGCGTCACGGTGCGCAGTGCCGCGTGCTGGGCGGCCGCGACCCACTCGACCGCAACATCTGCCGGGTGAACCGGGTCGTCGACGGCGGCCACGACGCCCATCGGCACCGTCAGTGCCGTCAGCTCCTCGACCGTCGGGGCCACGAACTCGGCCGCTTCGGCGATCGAGTCCGGCAGGCTCGGCCATTGGGCCAACCAGGACCGGGTCAGCTCGGCAGCCAGCCAGGGCGGGCTGCCCGCCTGCATCTCGGCGATGGTGGCGGCGAGTCCGTTCTCACGCAGCTGCGCCGACGAATGGCGCGCGATCAGCGCCGCGGGCGCGTTTCCGGGCTCACCGGACCAGGCTGGCAGCGCCGCCAGCACGGCCACCGCCTGCCGGGGATGGTGCAGCGCCCACGCGGTGGCTACCGCGGCTCCGATCGACACCCCGCCGACTGCAATCGGCGCCTCGCCGCGCGCGGCCTCGTCGAGCGCGGCGAGATACCCGGCGACCAGCCGGTTCGGGTCGGGCGCAGGTGTGACGACCACCGCCCCGGCGTCGTGCAGAGCACCGGAAAACGCCCGGTAGACGTAGTCGTCATCGGATCCGGTCCCGGCCAGCAGAACCGTTGTCACCCCGCGCAAGTTGACCGCCATCACACGATGGTGCCGGGTCGGTTTCGGACCAGCAGCATCGGCCCCCGCGTGACGTGGCGAATCGGAACCAACAGGTCTACGGTGGCGTTGGTCAGGTAGTGGATCCACGACGGGTTCACGGCAGGGAGAGGTCATGGCTACGGCCGAAGGGTATCTGCGCCGGCTAACCCGCCGGCTGACGGAAGACCCCGAACAGCTCGACGTCGAGGAACTCGGCGACGAGGCGGCAGGCACCGGCGCGCAGAAGGCGATCGACTGTCAGCGTGGCCAGGAAGTCACCATGGTCGGCACCCTGCGCAGCGTCGAGTGCAACGGTAAGGGCTGCGTCGGCGGCATGCGTGCCGAACTGTTCGACGGCACCGACGTGGTGATGTTGGTGTGGCTGGGGCAGCGCCGCATCCCGGGCATCGAGACGGGCCGCACGCTGCGCGTGCACGGGCGTCTCGGAAAGCTGGACAACGGCGCCAAGGCCATCTATAACCCGCTCTACGAGATTCAGAAGTGACGGAGCCTGCATCCGCGACGGCAGAAGGCACTGAGCAGCCGCCCAGGAAGGGCGCCCAGGCCGTACTGGAGCAGATGGGCGGCGTCAGCGGCCTGATCTACTCATCCCTTCCGGTAATGGTGTTCGTGCCGGTATCCACCAACTTCGGTCTGCTGCCCGCGATCTACGCCGCCCTCGGGGTGGCGGCGCTCGTCCTGGTCTGGCGGCTGATCCGCAAGGAGTCGCTGCAACCGGCCGTGTCGGGTTTCGTGGGCGTCGGCATCAGCGCCCTCATCGCCTGGTATATGGGCGAATCCAAGGGCTTTTTCCTCTACGGTATCTACACGAATCTCGTCTATGCGGGCATCTTTACGTTGTCGCTGCTGATCCGGCGCCCGCTGGTCGGCTATGTCTGGGGTTGGGTGAGCGGGCACGGTCATGATTGGCGCGGAGTGCGCAAGGCGGTTCATATCTTTGACGCAGCCACGTTTGTGTGGGTGCTCGTCTTCGCGTCGCGCTACATCGTGCAGAACCATCTCTATGACAACGACGAGGTCGGCCTGCTCGGGGTCGCGCGAATCGCCATGGGCTGGCCGCTGACCGGCCTGGCCGCCGTCATCACCTACTTCGTCATCCGCACCGCACAGCGCGCCTTGCAGGCCGAGACGGCCGCTCAGCGGGCCTGAGGGTGCAGCAGCAGCTCGCGTAGTTCGTCCTCGGCGTCGGTGGTGGCCACGAATACCAGCTCATCGCCGCCCTCCAGCGGTTCGTCGCCCTCGGGCACGATGACCCGGGGCCCGCGCAGAATCGTCACCAAGGACGCGTCCTGCGGCAGATTGAGCCGTTTGACGGCCTTGCCGCCCCATGGGGTGTCATCGGGCAGCGTGATCTCGACCAGATTCGCGTGACCCTTGCGGAAGCTCAGCAGTCGCACCAGGTCACCCACCGCGACGGCCTCCTCGACCAGCGAGGCCAGCATGCGCGGGGTGGACACCGCGACGTCGACACCCCAGTTCTCGTCGAACAGCCACTCGTTGCGCGGGTCGTTGACCCGCGCCACCACCCGCGCCACGGCGAATTCGGTCTTGGCCAGCAGGCTGAGCACCACGTTGGCCTTGTCATCGCCCGTCGCGGCGATGACGACGTCGAAGTCCTCCAACTTCACCGACTCCAGCAGGCTAAGCTCGCAGGCATCGCCAAGTCGCCAGTGGGCGGCAGGTATGGCGTCGACGTCGATGTGTGTGGGGTCGCGCTCCAGCAGCGTGACATCGTGGCTGGCGACCAGCTCACGGGCGATGGAACGGCCGACGGCGCCGGCACCGGCAATGGCAACTTTCATGAGCGTTAGCTGTCCTCGCTGGGTGGCAGGGCCGACATCGCGAGGGCCTCGGCGATGTGTCCGGAGATCGCGGCGATGAACACGTGGTCTCCGGCCTGGATGATGGTCTTGGCGTTGGGCAGCAGGCCGGTGCCCAGCCGCAACATGAAGGCCACCCGGCCGCCGGTGGCGGCCTCCAGTTCGGTCACCGAATGGCCGGCCCACTCCTCGTGCAGTGGCAGCTCGGCTACTCCGACGTTGCCCGACGGATCGCGCCACTTGGTGGTCTCGGATTCCCGGGTGAGCACGTTGAGCAGGCGATCGGTCGTCCACGATACGGTGGCCACGGTCGGGATGCCCAGCCGTTCGTAGACGGCCGCGCGCTTGGCGTCATAGATACGCGCGACGACGCGTTCGATTCCGTAAGTCTCGCGTGCGACCCGAGCCGCGATGATGTTCGAATTGTCACCGGAGGACACCGCGGCGAACGCGCCGGCCTCCTGGATCCCGGCCCGCAGCAGCACATCCCGGTCGAATCCCATCCCGAGCACCCGCTCACCGGGGAACTCGGGGGACAGCCGGTTGAACGCGGTGGCGTCCCGGTCGATGACGGCCACCTCATGGCCGATTCGGCCCAGCCCGTCCGCCAGCGACGCGCCGACCCGGCCGCACCCCATCACCACTACCCGCACTCTCGGTCCTCTCTGGCTGTCCAGGAATACCGTGACATTGAAATACCGTGACATTGAACACGCCATTGCGCCAGCGCACC
>WOYI010544976.1_pt1 | contig 39167 bp, 34 predicted proteins | sample 6423411 | NCBI WGS metagenome assembly WOYI01 (sample SAMN13441803, study PRJNA592873) | oil field metagenome | biome: oil field; feature: oil-well bore; material: oil-contaminated soil; isolation source: oil-contaminated soil from oil-well borehole | place: Germany: Wietze | collected 2016-10-18 ...
GTCTTTTACATAGGCTTATCTAATATGTATTAATATTAATTAAATAAGTTAGTATTGAATTGTTAAATCGATAGGGAGGTTGATATCATGAAAGAACTAATCAGCAGTGTGATTGCACTTGATAAAAAAGCTCAAGAAGATATCACTTCATTGTTGAAAGAGAAAGACTCGCTAACGCTTAGTCTTAAAAAACTTCAAAGCGAACTCGAAACCAAATATGCCAAAAAAACGGCGGAAATGTTGCTTGAAGTCCGTGAGGCCAAAGAGCATGAATATGAACAAGCGGTCAAGGAAGTCATTAAATCCGCTCAAGACAAAGCGGCGTTTATTCAAGCCAATTATGATGCTAACAAGGATAAATGGCTCGATGAGCTGTTGGCTTTTTGCCTGAAATAGAGTTGATAACGTGTCATTTTTAGGGAATGCCCTCATCGCCAAAATCAAAAACATGTATTCGCAGAGCCTCAAGCCTGAAGATTATCAAGACTTGCTCCGTAAACGGACCATTTACGATGTGGCCATGTTTTTAAAAAAACATCCGGCTTATAAGGATATTTTGGCTAATGTTCCGGAAGGTTCGCTTAATCGGGGTCGTCTTGAAGGCCTCATCAAACGACAACGCTTCAATAACATGATCAAGATTCTTAAATTCGTGACCCTCAAGGATGAATCATTTTATCGGTTGAGCTTTGTTCAGATGGAACATGAAACAATTCTTACGATTATCCGCGCCATCATATCGCATGAAGATTATGATGTTGTCGAGTTAATCCCCTATTATTTCGATAAATACTCAACCCTAGATTTTCTCGCAATGACAAAAGCCACCGATATAGCTTCCCTTGTTGCAGCTCTCGATGGGACGCGCTACGCTAAGATGCTAAAGCCATATGCCAATGTTAAAAACGAAGATATTCATTATTATGAGTTTGAGGCTTTGTTTGAGGCGGACTATTATAAGTACGCGTTTGAAAATATCAAGCGCAATTACAAAGGCAAACTTCGCACTGATTTAGATGACGCGTTCAAAACGCGAATTGAGATCGAGAATATGATTAAGGTTTATCGTCTTAAAAAGTTTTATGGCGTCAAAAGCAACGACATAAAATCAATCCTTATTCCGATTCCCACTTCGCGCATTAGCGAGAAGAAGCTTGATGAGATTATTGCCATCAAGAACCCCGACGATATTTTTAAAAAAATCGTCGAATTGGGGATTGGCCCCTACCTTACCAACAAAGACCAAGTATACCTAGAATACTTCGGCGATTATATGCGGTTCGTCTTAGCGCGCAAATTCATTTATTTCGCCACTGATGCCGCTAAAGTATTTCAAGGTTATGCGTTCTATAGCGAGCTAGAAACTCAAAATCTTACCCATATTATTGAAGGTATTCGCTATCAGATAAGTGAAAGCGAAATCCGAACCATGCTTGTATTTTAATGAATGGAGCGACCATATGATAACAAAAATGAAATTGGTAAACCTCACGACGAGCGAGCGGCATCTTGACACGCTGCTCAAACTTTTTGTTACTTATACCGGTTTTCATCCGGTGAGTGTCGACCCCATTATCAATACCGTTCATGGAACGATTTCATATGCCACCAATAATCCGAGCGAGCCATTGTACAATGAATTATTGGAAATGGAAAGCAATCTTGGACTGCATATCAATGCGGTTCCCGAATCATGTTTGTTAGCCACCATTGATGATATTCATCAATATATCGAGAAAACCCATACGTTAATTAGCGATTCTTTCAAATTTATTAAAGATTCAGAAGAAGAAGTGAAAAGATACAGAGAGGCTCTCAATCAAGTTGAGAATCTTCAGGATCTTGACCTTTCCCTCGATGACTTGTTTCACGCCAAATTCGTATCTTTGAGATTTGGAAAACTTCCACTCGATATTGTCGAAAGATTGCGTTTTTATAATCATAAACCATTCATTTTTGTTCCTTTCCACGAAGACAAGAATAAAAACGAGTTATGGTGTTTGTATCTCACTTCCAATGAATACGAACGCGAAATCGATAATTTATTCACCTCGATGTTTTTCGAACGTATTCACATTCCAGAATTTGTTCATGGTACACCAAATAGTGCTACCGCTGCCTTAAATCAATATATTTTGGAGAAAGAAGCGGACATCGTAACCAAGAAAGAAGAACTTGTGGCTTTAGCCGAAGCGCAAAAAGGCAATCTAGTCACTACCAAGGGGCAACTGCAATTCTTGTCGCGTATTTATGAAGCGCGTCAGTATGTTGTTGGACTAGGTGATCGCGTTTCGATCACCGGTTTCATTGAAAAAGATGATGTCGCCCATTTTAAAGATCATTTCCAATCGGTTCCCGAAATCGAAATCGATATTCGTGGCGCCAATTCCGATAAACGGTTTCAACCACCGACTAAATTAAAAAATAATTGGCTGACGCGTCCTTTCCAAATGTTTGTCGACATGTATGGCGTTCCATCTTATAAGGATGTTGACCCGACAACAGTCGTCGCTATTACCTATTCATTGTTATTTGGAATTATGTTTGGTGATTTTGGCCAAGGTCTTGTGCTGGCTCTCATTGGTTTCTTGCTTGGCAAATTTAAAAAATTGGCGTTAGGTCCAATTATGACGCGCATTGGGCTATCGAGCGCATTGTTTGGTCTCATATATGGGGAAACATTTGGAAATGGAACATTCCTCGAACCTTTATATGAACTATTAGGTGACTGGTTTGGCCGCGAAATTCATCCAATTCATCCAATGGACACTTCCGTTACGATGAACCTTCTTTTGGCTACCGTAGGCTTGGGTGCCGCCCTCATTTTGACGATGATTATCATTAACATGATATCTAAGTTCAAACATAAGGATTATGCTGAGGCATTGTTTTCAAGCAATGGCCTGAGCGGTTTCTTCTTTTATGGGTTTATCATTCTTGGCATCGTGCTCCAAATGTTATTTGGCATTCCCAATGTCTTCAATATCTTCACCATCATCGTCTTTATCGTGATTCCACTGATCTTGATATTCTTAAAAGAACCGCTGCATCGCCGCCTGCATCATGAATTGATGTTTCCTGATGGCTTTGGTGGCTTCTTTATCGAAGGCTTCTTCGAATTATTTGAAGTGGTTTTATCATATATTACCAATACGCTATCATTTCTTCGTGTGGGTGGCTTCGTCCTCTCCCATGCGGGGATGATGCTAGTTGTCAATACCCTTATGACCATGGCCAGTGGTGCGGGCACAATCGTCGCTTTTGTCCTTGGCAACCTATTTGTGATGGGACTTGAGGGATTGATTGTTGGAATTCAGGTTTTGCGTCTTCAATTCTATGAAATGTTTTCCCGTTATTTTGAAGGCGACGGGATTATATTCGATCCAATCTTTAAGGAGGTATAACTATGGAATGGATTCTATTTGCTGTCATCATCTTAGGTGCCGCGCTGATCGCTTTGCCGCTTGTTAAGGTGTTCAAAGGCCAGGTCGATGCGTTAAGCGCCAAAAAGCGCATCATTTTACACATCGCGTTATTTTTTGGACTGATTGGCGCGGTCGCCTTAACGGCACCAACAGTATTAGGGGCGACGGTATCTCCCACTGACGGGGCAGCGCTCGAATTATATAAATCAGCGGCGGCTTATGGCTACATCAGTGCGGCTGCCGCAACAGGCATGTCGGCGCTTGGCGCTGGTATTGCTGTGGCCGCGGCGGCCCCCGCGGCGATTGGGGCCATTTCTGAAGACGCCAAAAACCTTGGCAAATCGCTGATATTCGTCGCACTTGGCGAAGGCGTGGCTATTTATGGCTTGCTTATCTCCATTCTTATATTGAATAACATCCCAACTCTGGCTTAATTCAAGGAGCCTACTGGAGATGAAATTCTATCTTTTGAGCGACAACGTAGATACGCTGATGGGGATGCGCCTAGTTGGTATTGAAGGCGAAGTACTCCATGAGCAAGGGGAATTTTTGAAGCGCTTATCCGAAGTCATGCGCGATACCCGGTATGGCATTGTTCTCATTACAACGAAACTCGTGGACCTAGCTCCACATGTCATTTCCGAACTTAAATTACGAAATATGAAAACATTACTCGTCGAAATACCCGATCGCCACGGCGACAAAGGCATCGGTGAATCGATTGACGCTTATGTCTCCAAAGCCATTGGCGTCCGTCTAAAGGGGTGAAGACATGGATAATCAAAACCGTGAACAACTATACAAATATTTCCATGACTCGATTCGTAAGGATGCTGATGTAAAAATCAAAGCCTTGCGGGAGGAAATTGACGCAATGCGTCATGAAGCCGAAGTCATGTTTGAAAATGCTTTGAAAGAAGACCAAACGCACGCTGTTAATACCGCAAAAGAGGATATTTCTCATGAGTTTCAAATGCGTTTGACAGCTAAAAAGTACGAATTGGACCTAACTATTAAAGAAAAACGCCAAAAGTTGCTTGACGAGCTTTTAGTGCAACTAAACGAACGCTTAATTTCTTTTAGGGAATCAAAACAATATGGTTTATGGATTAAGGACAAATTAAAGTTAATAGCAATCGATGAATACGACAAAATGGAAATTGATGAAAATGATCAAACGCTTGCCTCATATAAATATGATGGTCAAAAAATCATGACCTCAGGGTTGCTTGCCGGCTTTATTTTGCACCACCACGATGGTAATTCCTTAATCGACGAGAGCTTTAAAAATAAAATCGAGGAAGTTAAACTTTGGTTTTATGCCAATTCAGGTTGGTTTTCAGAACCGGAGGACAATCAATGAAAGACCCACAAGTAACGGCTGTCAATGGTCCAGTTGTCAAAGTAGATCAACCACAAGCGTTCCAATTGCTTGAAAAAGTTTTTGTTGGCCCCAAACATTTGATTGGCGAAGTGATTTCGATTTCAGAAATTGCTGCGATTGTTCAAGTATATGAATCAACGACGGGTTTAAAAATGGGCGACATCGTCCAGGCAACGGGGCGACCGATTTCGGTTGACTTAGGACCCGGCTTGCTTACAAACATTTTTGATGGGATTGAACGACCCTTGAAACGGATTGCCGCCAATGAAGGGATCTACATCAATTCTGGCAGTAATGTCAGTTCGCTTGATGAAACTGGCCCATGGGAAGTAACATTAAAAGTTAAAGTCGGCGATTACCTCACCGGAGGAACCATTTTCGCGACGATTCCCGAGACGACATCGATTATTCATAAACTAATGATTCCTCCCGCAATTAGTGGCACTGTATTGGAAGTAAAACCGAATGGAATTTATCATTTATGGGACAATTTAATTTCAATTCAAACTAAAGATGGGGCAAAGATTGACCTCAATATGATGCAAAAATGGCCCATTCATAAAGGGCGCCCTTCATTACATCGCCTGCCTCCCGAGCAACCTTTAATCACCGGCCAGCGCATCGTTGACACATTATTTCCCATTGCTAAAGGGGGGACCGCGGCCATTCCTGGTGGCTTTGGCTCGGGTAAGACGATGATGCAACACCAGCTCGCAAAGTGGTGTGATGCCGACATTATCGTCTATGTTGGGTGTGGCGAACGAGGCAATGAGATGACCCAAGCTTTAGAAGAATTTCAATCACTTGAAGATCCCCGTACCCATAAATCTTTAATGGAACGCACGGTTCTTATTGCGAATACATCAAATATGCCTGTCGCCGCCCGCGAAGCTTCGATTTATACTGGTTTGACAATCGCCGAATATTATCGTGACATGGGTTATGATGTGGCCGTTATGGCCGACTCCACTTCAAGATGGGCTGAGGCATTGCGTGAAATTTCCGGACGTTTAGAAGAAATGCCCGCAGAAGAAGGATTTCCTGCCTATTTGCCGTCGCGCATCTCACAATTTTATGAACGAGCGGGCATGACCGAAAATCTCAATAATTCAATCGGTTCGGTCACCATTATTGGCGCTGTGTCTCCCCAAGGAGCCGATTTTTCAGAACCGGTGACGCAAGCGACAAAGCGTTTCGTACGTTCTTTCTGGGCCCTTGACAAAAGTTTGGCTTACCAACGGCATTTTCCCTCGGTAAATTGGGATTTAAGTTACAGCGATTATGTGCGCGATTTATCTCCTTGGTACAATCGTGAAGTAGGGCCGCTCTTCCTGAAACATCGTGCTTTTATTCGGTCACTTCTGGCGCAAGAAGGAAAATTAATGGAAATTGTGCGCCTTATCGGCGGCGATGTATTGCCTGATGATCAACGGGTTATCATCGAAACCGGGCGGACGATTCGCCTTGGCTTTTTGCAACAAAATGCTTTTCATAAGGAAGACACTTATGTCCCACTGATGAAACAATTGAAGATGATGGATACCATCATCTATCTTTATAACGAAGCCATTAAACTGATTGGACGAGGCAAGGCTTTGAGTCAGTTAATCCTTACTGGTATCTACGACCGCGTCATAAAGATGAAATACGATATCGGCAATGATGATTTAAAGTCGTTTGATGAACTCAAACACCAAATTGATGTTGCCATCAGTTCTGTGAAATGAAGAGGCAGTTGGTATGAATAAATTATATATTGGATTATCGGCTATCAATGGACCACTTGTCTTTCTTAAAGATGTTGAAAATGTCGGGTTCGATGAAGTCGTTGAACTGCAACTTTCGGATGGAGAAATACGCCATGGTCGTGTTGTGGACATTCAAAAAAGGATTGTTGCCGTCGAAATTTTTGAAGGGACGCAAGGCATTGGACTCGATGACATCAAAGTCCGCTTTCAGGGACATCCTCTTGAATTGCCCCTGTCACTTGAAATTTTAGGACGCGTGTTTAATGGCTCCGGGCAACCGATTGACGGCCTTGGCCCTGTTTTTTCATCGGTTAAACGAGATATTAATGGCAATCCTCTCAATCCGGTATCGCGCATTTATCCCCGCAATTACATTCAAACTGGGATATCCTCAATTGATATTTTGGCAACGTTAATTCGCGGGCAGAAATTACCTATATTTACTGGCGCGGGCTTGCCACATAATCAATTGGCGGCCCAAATTGTCAAGCAAGCGCAAATTGCTAATCAAAGCAAAGAAAAGTTTGCTGTTGTCTTCACGGCGATGGGCGTTAAACATGACGTCGCCCAATATTTTAGGCAGACGTTTGAAGACGCCCATGTCATGGACCGCGTTGTCATGTTTGTCAATATTGCCGATGATCCAATTATCGAACGTATTATCGCACCACGCGCAGCTTTGACAGCCGCCGAATATTTGGCCTTTGACAAGGGGTATCAAATATTGGTCGTTTTGACAGACATGACTTCCTATTGCGAAGGTTTACGCGAATTTTCTTCATCTAAAGGTGAAATATCGGGCCGCAAGGGCTTCCCAGGTTATCTCTATTCCGATTTAGCGTCAATTTACGAGCGTGCGGGCATGGCTAAAGGTCATCCGGGCTCGGTAACACAAATTCCCATTTTAACGATGCCTAACGATGACATTACCCATCCCGTTCCCGATTTAACTGGGTATATTACCGAAGGGCAAATTGTGCTTGACCGCGAACTATTTCAAATGGGCATATTCCCTCCTGTTAGTCCTTTGCCTTCGTTATCGCGATTGATGAAAGATGGCATCGGCGCCCAATATACGCGCGCTGATCACCAATCACTGGCCAATCAAATATTTTCATCTTATGCCCATGTTAAGGAATTGCGGTCGCTGGCTGCGGTTATTGGCGAAGATGAATTGAACGAACTCGATCAAAGTTATATTCTTTTCGGACGTTTGTTTGAACAGCACTTCTTAAATCAAGGCACCGATAATCGCAATATCGATTATTCGCTTGATTTAGGGTGGGACCTTGTCAGCGTCTTACCTCAAACTGAATTGACGCAAGTTAGAAAAGAAGAATTAATGGCATTTTATCATCCTGACAAAGCCAAAAAGAGATTTGGACTGGAAAGCGAAGATCTTGTCAATCGCATTATCAAGCGAGGGTTGTAATGAACAGCAACGTCGTTCCCACTAAAAGCCAGTTAATGGCATTGAAGAAAACGGCCAATTTAGCAAAAACTGGTCAAACATTAATGGATCGCAAAAAAAATATTTTAGTGCGCGAAATGATGGCCATGCTGCCAAAAGTATATGAAGTTCGCGATAAAATATCGGATACCTATAAAAAGGCCTATCAAGCCTTACAAGAAGCCAACATAACCCTTGGCATCGTTAATGAGATTGCTAAGGCCATCCCTATCGACGATGGGCTCCAAATTCATTATCGCAATTTAATGGGTGTGGATATGCCTCTTGTCACGCATGAAACGAGCGATTTTCGCCTTTCTTATGGTCTTCGCTCGACAAATTCCAAATTTGACTACGCATATCAGATGTTTCAAAAAGTACGCGATTTGACGCTTCAATTAGCGGAAATTGATAATGTCGTTTATCGTCTTGCAAATGCGATTCGGAAAAGTCAAAAACGTTCCAATGCGTTAAAGAACGTGGTCATACCAGATCTAGAATCGGACATCAAATACATCGGTGAAGTTCTTGAGGAACGAGAACGCGAAGAATTTTCGCGCATGAAACTAATCAAAAAGCAAATGACTGGAAAATAATTTCTTCATGGTAAAGCTCAATAGAAAGCCATGTTACCGCCGAATCTTCGATGTCTTTTTTTCAATTTTTGCGATCATGTTGCTTGTGCTTATTGCTGCTAACATCGCTTTTCCCAATGGCTTAACTCCTATTTTCGGAATTGGTATTTATCGCATCGAAACTGCTAGTATGGAACCAGTATTGATGGTCAATGATTATATTGTCGCCGAAAAGGTGACGGTTGCTGAACTGCAGGCCGACGATATTATCGTTTTTAAAACGAAAGCGCAATTGACGGGGGCGCCGATTACCGAAGAAGTAATCGTCATCCATTATTTTGGTTATGTTGATATTGATGGCCATATTTATACGTATCGTCACGACCATTATAATTACCTAGAGAGCGACCCGCTTAAATATGATACTTGGGGGACGGAAACTACGCCATTTTTTGTTACAAGCGATGATCTAATTGGTCGCCACATTAAAACGATTGAAAGCGCCTCTTTAATTAATGGCTTAATGTCTTTTTTCACGACTTCTTGGCCTTATTTATCTATCGCCGTGCTTGGTGGTGGCATTTCGGTGGCCTACTTCTTAACAAAGAAAACGAAACAACCGCAAAATAAACGATAGATTCAAAAATTCTTTAATCCGAATAGTTTAAAAAAGTTGTTATAGAATTTATCTATTATATATAAAAAAACTAATTTGATGTCAATATTTAATTGTTGTCAAATTGAAGTTGGTAAAGGGTGTAGTACAACCCTTTTTTCTTTAATAGATCTTGATGATTGCCTTGTTCAACGATTTCACCTTTATGCATCACGTAGATCCTGTCGCTATGCTGAATCGTCGATAAGCGGTGCGCAACGATAATCATCGTCGAAATGCTCATCATTTTTTCAAGCGATTGTTGAATGATGGCTTCAGTTTCCGAATCGATATTGGAAGTGGCTTCGTCAAGAATCATCAGTGATGGTTGATAGACAACGGCACGGGCAAATGAGATGAGTTGTTTTTCGCCACTTGAAAAATTATTGCCACGTTCGCGCACTTCATGATTTAAGCCTTCTGGTAACTTATTCAAGACATAATCAAGTCCGACATATTCCGCGGCTTTGGTAATTGATCCCTCTTGAATCGATTCGTCATGAAGCGTGATATTGTCGCGAATCGTTCCTGAAAAGAGGAATGTGTCTTGTAGCATTTGGCCGATAAACGACCGGAGTGACGACCGTTTAATCCGCCGGATATCAATCCCATCAATGAGGATTTGTCCTTTTTGAATATCGTAGTTGCGAACGATTAATTGTATAATCGTTGTTTTGCCACTTCCAGTCGCTCCAACAAGGGCGATTGTTTCATCAGGCTTAACGTGAAAGGATACTCCTTTAAGCACCCATTCATCGGGGATGTATTGGAACCACACATCCCTAAATTCAATATCGCCTTTTAAATGGGTTAATTCAATGGCGTCAGGGTCGTCTTGAATGTCAGGTTTAGTATCGAGAACGTCAAAGATTTTCTCAGCGCTGGCAAACCCGTTTTGAAGCGAATTAAACTGTTCGGAGATTTGTTGGATTGGTTCATAAAATTGACCGATATAGACATAGAACGACACGAATAGACCAATCGTCAAAGAACCTTTGAAGATGGAATCGACACCAAAGTAAATCGCCAGCATTGTTGCCGTCATCGCCAGGAGATAAATGATTGGACGATACACGCCAAATACCATAATTTCGCGCATCGAATTACGCTTGAGTTTACGATTAATCACTTCAAATTCAGAGCGTTTCTTCGTTTCTTGGTTGAAGATTTGGGTAATCTTCATGCCCGACAAGTTTTCCGATAAAAACCCATTAATTTCAGAGATGCTATTGCGGACGGCACGATAGGCTGTGCGCGAATATTTTCGAAAGAAGATAGACGCTAAGAAGATGAAGGGAAGCGTTACCATTGTGATAAGCGCCATTAACGGATGGATGATAAACAAAATCGTGGCGATAATGACCATCATTAAGATGTTTCTAATAAGATTTACAATTGTGTTGGTAAACATCTCAGAAATGTTGGCTGGGTCATTGGTGCTTCTCGTCACTAATTTACCAACAGGCAATTGATTGGTTTGACCTACGGTCAGTGTTTCGATGTGGGTAAACACTTCTTGACGCATTTTATGGGTAATCTCTTGACCGATATTTTGGAGCATGATGTTTTGAAAATAGCTAATGACAATGGAAATACCCGTAATCACAAGCAAAATACCCGTTCCCACTAATACCATGGTTATTTTTTCATCAAGGGTAAACAAGGGATCGAGCATGTAATCGATTGCTAAGCCGGAGGCGATTGGCAACACCATGTTTGTGAAGGTGGTGAAAATCATTAAGAAAAACGCCAGGATGAATTTTCCTAAATAGGGGCGCAGGTAAGTTAAAAGACGGGTGAGCAAACGCCGGTCTTGGTGCGCTTCGTGATGTTCCGCAAAATCACGCATGAACCTCGGCCTCCTCGACTAATGTTTCTAATTCTTGCAATTTGACCATTTCTTTATATAAGGAATTGGTCTTCATTAACTCCTTATGAGTGCCAACCCCGACGAGGTGGCCATGATCGAAAATGACGATTTTATCAAGTTTTTTAACGGTGGATATGCGATGGGCAACCATTAGCGTCGTTTTGCCGTGGCGCGCTTTCCTTAAGTTTGCGATAATGGCCTCTTCAGTTTTGGTGTCGACGGCCGATACCGAATCATCAAGAATGAGAATCTTGGGATCTTTGGCAAGGGCTCTGGCAATGGAAACGCGCTGTTTTTGCCCACCAGATATGGTGACGCCTCGCTCACCAAGCAAGGTGTCATATTGTTCTTTAAACTCGGAAATATTTTCATGAATATCAGATAGTTTCGCGGCGTTTACAAGCGTTTCCTCATCAATTTGGTGATAAGAAAAACCGATGTTATTTCGAATCGTGTCCGAATACAAGAAGTTATCTTGGGGCACATAACCGATATGGTCTCTTATGGTTGTTTTTGAAAGCTTGCTCGCGTCATAAGGGCCAAATGAAATCATGCCGGGTTCTGGGTTATAAACGCGCAGTAAAAGCTCGACAAGCGTCGATTTGCCACTGCCGGTTTTTCCCAAGATGCCCACTAATTCGCCGGCTTTAACTTCAAAGGAAATATCGTGTAGAATTGGTTTATTATCATCAGGATATGCGAAAGTTAAGTGATTAAATGTGATTGAACCATCAAGGGCGACATCTTTGATGGCATCGGGAGCGTCTAAAACGATGGGTTTTGCTTCGAGAAATTGATAAATTCGTTTGGCGGACGCTTGCGCTTGACCATTGATATTTAAAAACCATGATATCGCAAATACAGGCCATAGGAGTGTAAAGAAATAGGCGATGTATTCGGTCAATTCCCCACTTGATAACTCGCTGGTGGCGATTAAAATCGAACCATAGGCGATGATAGCCAGGATAACGAGGCTAATCATCACATCGATGATGATATTTACAATGACTGAATAGCGGAGGTGATTCATCGATTTGTCATACACTTGCTTTGATTCTTGTTTAAATCGTAACGCCTCAGCGGCTTCGCGAACATAGGCTTTGATAACCGCTAAACCGGTAAACGATTCTTGAGCGACATCGCTCATTTTTTCAAACGCGTCTTGGCGTTCTTTATACTTACGCTCCATTTTAAGTTCGAGAAAGAAGACAAGGACGCCCATGATGGCGATGGGAATAAAGGCATACAGTGTCATTGACCAATTGAGACGAAACATGCGTACTAACACAAATCCCCCAAGCACTAGGCCGTCGACAAGCATTAATAAACCAAACCCGAAAAGTTCGCGGACGGAGTTTAAATCGTTGATAAAATAACTCATCAATCCACCGACTTTTTGATGCGAATAAAAGTTTTGATCAAGTTCCGTGGCGTGTTTGAACATAGCGCTGCGCAGATCCGCTTCGATACGACGACCATTGCCAAATAGCAAATAACGCCACAAGAAGCGACCAATCGTTATGCCGATGACGATGATGCCGATGTATTTGAGCGGATCAAAGATTTGGCTCATGACAGTAATCGTCCCCGTTTGGACACCATCGATGATGCCTCTAATCGTTCGAGGGATTTCTAATTGATACCAATCAATCGCTACTAACAAAACAATGCCGACTAAAAAATATAGTCCGTATTTAATGTAGTAATGGCGAAAATGCTTTAAAAAAATCATATAATTTGTCCAATGTAAAATCATACATTATTTAGCGAAAAAGTGTGTAAAAGCTTGCTTTAAATCGTCACTTTCGCTTTTATAGCATGATAAATTCTTCATTTTGGTTATTTAGATGATTAAAGAGATAAAAATCATATGTTGTTTGCCCAATTCGGCCATCAAATCGTTTTAATGATCAGGAGTGAATAGGCTTGATTTAGTGACGGCTTTTGTATATCATAAATAAGCCGATTTAGGAGCATTGCCGACGTAGCTCAATCTGGCAGAGCAACTGAATCGTAATCAGTAGGTTGTGGGTTCAATTCCTATCGTCGGCACCATACCCGGATGTTTAGCTCAGCTGGGAGAGCATCTGTTTGACGTACAGAAGGTCGTGGGTTCGATCCCCTCAGCATCCACCATTTATGAAAACGACTACTCTTATGAGTAGTTTTTTCTTTCTTGTTGAGATTGCCCTTTCGATTTCATATAATCACTTATAGGCTGCAGCCATAGTTCAGTGGTAGAACGTTAGCTTCCCAAGCTGAATATGCGGGTTCGATTCCCGTTGGCTGCTCCATTTTTTAATTCGGGTCAATTGCTGTTTATAGTTGACCCTTTATTTGATAAAATAAATAAAAGACGAAATTGAGGCACCCATGATTAACTTCCGCGACAAATGCATTCAATTACTGAAAGAGCGAGGCGTCACTCTTGATGACATTGCCGATGCTGCGCGTTTTTTGCAAGCCAATTATCATGCCGACCTGAAAAAAGAAGAGTTATTAGAATCGATTCATTCAGTCCTTGATAAACGCGAAGTGCAATTCGCATTAATGACGGCGGTGGAACTTGATAAGCAAGCGGAAAACAAAACTTATCTCGATAAAGACTTAGAAGCCATTATTCGTCGTGATGAAGGTCTCTACGGAGTTGATGAAGTGTTGGCCTATGGTATTTGTAACTTGTACGGATCGATTGCTTTGACGAACTTTGGTTTCATCGATAAAAAGAAATACGGCATCATTGAAAAATTGAATGGCGATGGAAAAGATGGCAGATACTGCCATACATTTCTTGATGATATTGTTGGGGCGATTGCCGCGAGCGCGGCAAGTCGTTTTGCCCATGGAGATAGAAAATGAAAATATTAATCGCCGATTTTTCTAATTGGCTGACATGGTTCGATTTAGGAATGGCGCTACTTGTATTTAGCCTTTTTCTTATAATCATCTATCGGATAGCTAAACGCAAAATATTCTTGCTCCCATTTGCGGTTAATATCGCGGCGATTCTTGTCTCCTATGCCCTGCGGGGATATACGATTATCACACTATCACTAGTCATTATCTTTTTGCTTTTCTCAGTCATCTTTATATTTGTCAATATTGCGACACTGCGCCCCTTTATAAATAATTTATTCACATTTAAAAAGCCGAAACTTCCCATTTCTCATCATTATGATTCCAATCAAGTTTTGAATTCAATTGTGGACACGGTCGCTTATTTATCCAAAACAAAGACTGGCGCCATTATCGCAATCGAACGCAAGAGCAATCTAGGCGAATTCATTAAAAATGGGACACCGATGAATGCTCCCGTATCCTCTGAGTTATTGATGACAATCTTTTATCCTGGCACCCGTCTCCATGATGGGGCAGTTGTCATCAGAGAAAACATGATTATCGCCGCCAGCGTATATTTTCCACCGACCACGAAACCACTTTCTGGCAAATACGGAAGTCGCCATCGGGCGGCATTAGGTGTTTCTGAAGTCAGCGACGCTGTGGTTATTATCGTGTCTGAAGAAACCGGCCGTATCTCATTTGCCTATAATGGCGAGTTAGAACCAGTATTCATTGATCAATTTAAGCAATTGCTTATTCATTATATGGAAATTGCGCAAGAGGAAAAAGAATAAATGGGTAAATATTTTGGGACTGATGGAGTCCGCGGTCTCGCCGGACGCGATGTCCATTCAACGATTGCCTATCGCATCGGTCGCTATTTAGGTCAGTACCCCAATGGAAAAGTGAATAAAATTCTGATTGCTCGCGATACTCGGGTATCCGGCGAGATGTTGCTTGCGGCCTTAGTAGCCGGATTAACATCAAGCGGATCGCATGTTTATAATCTCGGCGTTTCGACGACTCCAAGTATCTCTTTTTTAGTTAACAAACATCACTTTGATTTTGGCATTATGATATCGGCTTCCCATAATCCTTATTTTGATAACGGCATTAAAATATTCAATTCGATTGGCGAAAAACTAGACGAAGCCGTGGAATTAGAGATCGAAAAATACATCGATGCCTTATTTGACGATTTACCGCTCTCGACGGGGAAAGAAATCGGCCGAATCTATGATTCCAAACATTTGATTGAAGAATATCTCGATTTTATCGCTTCAAAGGCAAGGAGAGAAATATCGAAACTTCATCTTTTAATCGATTGTGCGAATGGATCAGCTTCTTTATTAATTCATCCTCTTCTGGAACGCCTCCATTTAAACGCCGACATTATTAATGACAAACCGACGGGGACAAATATTAATGATTTATGTGGTTCGACGCACATTGGCAATCTCAAAAAAAGCATGTTAGCCAATGGATATGATTTGGGGATAGCCTTTGATGGCGATGCTGATCGCTTGCTAATGATTGACCACACGGGAAAGACAATTGATGGTGACGCCATGATTTATTTGGCGGCCCTTGATTTAAAATCACGGGGCCAACTTACTGAAAATAAAGTGGTGATTACCATCATGAGTAATATTGGCGTTAAGAAAGCTTTATCCCGCGCCGGAATTGACTTGCTAGAAGTGGCGGTGGGCGATAAATACGTTCAAACTGCGTTGAAGAAGCATCAATTAATTCTTGGTGGCGAACAATCGGGGCACCTTATATTCTTTGACGATTTAAATACCGGCGATGGCTTGCTTTCGATGGTGAAGATGCTCAATATCATCGCCGCATCAAATAAAACGGTTTCCCAATTACTTAAGGATCTTAATAGCTATCCCCAATTTTTAAAAAACATCAATGTCAGCAACAAAAAAGAAGTGATGGCGCATGATGGGCTAAAGACGCTTATTACCCGAATTGAAAATGAATTAGGGCCATCGGGGCGCATTTTGATTCGCCCGAGTGGCACCGAGCCATTAATCCGCATCATGGTGGAAGCCGAGACTGACGAGCTATGTCATCGCTATGTCGACGAAGTATATGCTTATATTGAAGAAGCGTTTGTTATTTAAAGGAGAATGTGATCATGTGTGGAATTGTTGGGGCAGTGGGTTGTCAAAACCTTCGTCATTATTTAATCGAGGGCCTGAAAACACTTGAATATCGTGGTTATGATTCGTCTGGCCTTGCATTTTCCCATGAAGAAGCTCCACTTATTTATCGAATTCCTGGGCGTATCCATCAGCTAGAAGCGATTGTCCCCCGTGAAGTGGTGGCCAATGTCGGTATCGGTCACACTAGATGGGCCACCCATGGGGCACCTACTGAAGTCAATGCTCACCCTCATATAAGCGCCGGAGGAATATTCACGCTTGTTCATAATGGCGTCATCGATAATTACCGGTCGCTTCATAAGATGCTTGAAGCGGAAGGAATCCCATTTGTTACGGAAACCGACACGGAAGTTATCGCTAATTTACTCGAAACAAACTTTAAAAAAGTCAATGATGTTTTAAAGGCCATTAAAATGACGATGAAGATGTTGCAAGGCAGTTATGCGCTCGTCATCATATATCAAGGCGATGATCAAAAACTCTATTTTGCAAAAAACCATTCCCCTCTTTTAATAGGCCACGGCGTCAATGCTAATTTTTTGGCATCTGATTATTTACCGATGCTTAAACATGTCAAAGAATTTTATGCTTTGACTGATCTTCAATATGGTTTTATTAGTAAACATGATGTTGTCGTTTACGATTTGCCCGGCAAAAGTCCCGCGGTTATTTCATATCACGGGACGGATTTGACAAGCGAAGACATCAACCTTGAAGGTTATCCCCACTACATGTTAAAGGAAATTGAAGAAGCTGATAATGTGATTCGCCATTTAATCGACAACTACTATGATGGCACCAATTTCTTATTTAACCCAAAACTAATCGCGGCAATTAAAGAAACCGATCAAATCGTTTTTCTGGCTTGTGGCACCTCTTATCACGCCTGTTTAATTGGAAAGCGCTATTTGGAAGCAGCGGGCAAACGGGTCGATGTTTATATTGCCAGCGAATGGGCGTATTTTCCCACTGTTAATGGCAAGAACCCATTATTTATTATTGTGTCGCAATCGGGGGAAACCGCCGATCTCATCCACTGTGTCAAAAATATTAAAACCATGAAGTTGCCATTGCTAACAATTACCAATACAAAAGGTTCAACCCTTGACCGTGAAGCCAACTATTCTCTGCTATTGTTCGCCGGAATCGAAATTGCTGTCGCTTCAACCAAAGCTTACGTCGCGCAAGTGACTTTATTAGCACTCTTGAAGGCAGCCTTAATAGAAGATAAACAAATTATCCCGGATTTATTGCTCGTCATAGAAAGTTTAAAAGAAGTTAGCACAATGAAACCGCAATTTGAAGCGATTGCCGAGCATCTTGCCAAGAAAAACGACGCCTTCTTCCTCGGTCGAGGTTATGACTTTGATGTTAGTCTTGAAGCTTCTTTAAAACTTAAAGAAATAACTTACATTCATTCGGAAGGATTGCCGGGTGGTGAATTGAAACATGGGCCCATCGCTTTAATTGAAGAAGGGACGCCCGTCATCATTTTCATTAGCGACCCCTTGACGGAATTACCGATTCGCTCGAACCTTCAAGAAGTGTTAGCTCGTGGCGCCCATGTGTTTGTCATTTCCTCAAAATCGCTCAAAAAGGGCAAAGACGCGCTTGTTGTTCCCGATGTTCCAGTTCCTTTAGCGGTTCTTCCAAAAATCATGGTCGCTCAATATCTAGCGTATTACACCGCGCTGAAGCGGGGCGCCAATATCGATAAACCACGCAATCTCGCAAAATCGGTTACTGTCGAATAAAAACCTCAATTACACAATCATACAACTAAATTATTGCCAATTCATTTTTATGAGTACGAGTCTTTTAGCAACATTCATTTCAATTAATTGGGAATTAATCATTTTTAAAAGAAAAGCACCTTTAGCATTTAAGTATTACTAATTAAACGGCATTATTTAATCTACATTTCTAGGAATCATTTTCGTGACATCTTGCGATCAGGATGACAATTGTCATTTTTGTGTATGATGGCGCTGAAAACTTTGACCATCGATCGATACCTCACATACCATTTATTGGCGCTTTGTCGATCGTGGCGCTTCGCCATTTTCCAGAATCGAAAATAACATCATGAACTTGAAATCGATCGGGCAGATTATCATTTTCAATTCATAGTCCACTAAAAAACCGCACTTAATGCGGTTTTCGCTGTCTAGTATTGTCAATAAGGCGTTTATTTAGACTTTTTATCGTCGGTGATGACTTCTTTTAAGGAAGCAATAAGGCCAGTGACATTTTGGATTTCACTAGGAATAATCAGCTTCGTAGCCGTGCCATTAGCGACCTTTTCAAGTGCTTCAAATCCTTTTAATGTTAAGAAAGCGGCATCGGGGTGCGCTTCGTTAATGAGTTTGACACCACGGGCTTGCGCTTCATAGACTTGAATTAAAGCTTGGGCTTCGCCTTCAGCTTCAGTAATTTTTTTAATTTTGACGGCTTCGGCGCGCAATACAGCGGCTTCTTTTTCACCTTGAGCGGTTAAAATCGCGGCTTGCTTTTTACCTTCAGCTTCAAGGATAGCTTCGCGTTTTTGTCGTTCAGCCCGCATTTGTTTTTCCATTGCTTCTTGGATATCGCGTGGCGGGAGGATGTTTTTCAATTCAACACGGTTAACTTTAATACCCCAAGGATCAGTGGCCTCATCGAGAATCTTCCACATTTGATGATTGATAGTATCGCGAGAAGTTAACGTTTGATCAAGTTCCAAATCACCAATGAGGTTACGAAGCGTGGTTGCCGTAAGGTTTTCCATCGCATTGATGGGGCGTTCGACGCCGTATGTGTATAGTTTGGAATCGGTTACTTGGAAATAGATAACGGAGTCGATTTGCATCGTGACGTTATCCTTGGTGATAACTGGCTGGGGTGGAAAGTCATACACCCGTTCCTTTAATGTGATGGGCGCGCTGACGCGATCAACAATCGGGACCACAAAGTGAATGCCCGCATGGAGGACGCGACTGTATTTGCCTAACCGTTCAACAATGCGAGTGGAGGCTTGGGTGACGATGACGATAGAGCGAATCACGACAATGAGCAAAGCGAAGACGATGATGCCTAAAAACACCCAGCCAATAATTTGTCCTGATTGTCCTGTTAAGACTACAAAATTCATATACTATTTTCCCTCTTTCTTTTTTATTATCAAACGATTACCTTTGATCGCCTTGATTAAAACAATGTCATCTTTATGGCATTCGATATCTTCATCGACAATGACTTGCCATTGGATACCTTTGTAAAGTCCGGTCCCAGCAACACTATGCGAAACATCGGATAAAAGAACGATTTCTTGATCGATCATCGAATCGGCGTTGGTGGGGATGGTCGGTTTATTTAGGATTGATTTACGGAAGAATTTAAACGAAAGAATTAGAAGAATCGCGCTAACGACGATAAACACGGCTGCTTGAATGATTAAAGAGATATTCAGAAGCGCCAGAAAAAACGCAATGAGTGCGCCACCGCAAAACCAGATACTGACGAGCTGTGGTTCCATCAATTCAATGATGAGTGCTAATAAAAAGATACCCGCCCAAAAGTAGATGCCGACTTGCGGATTTTCAAGTAGACCGCTATAAATCATGAAATCACCCTTTCAGTCGATGAAAAATCGACTAATTTATATTATACAATCAATTGGCAACATTCATTAAATATTTGACTTATGTGTTTAGTCAATTGTTCATTATGCACAAATGTCATGATATAATGGCTCCATGATCAATAACGAGTTTTATGAGTTCCTTTTAAAGGTTCATAGCATTGCCAAAATCGGCCAAGTCTATTCCCGTGATCCTTACGCGATTGTAAATTATAAGGAAATAAACGATTTAACACGTGACATGCTAGAAAATTTTGTCAATGTAAAATTTAATCGGCCCAGCATGTTTTCGCGCGATATATATCCGACTCCTAATGTCAGTGTGCGTACCGTCATTTTTAATGAACTGGGGCAAGTATTGCTCGTGCGGGAGAAAGTCGATGGTGGCTATTCCTTGCCTGGTGGCTGGTGTGACCTTTATGAAAGCCCCAGCGAGGCCGCCATTAAAGAGTGCCTGCAAGAAGCGGGCGCGGATGTTAAGATTGTGCGCCTGTTAGGAATTTTGAACCGCACGCCTTTTAAAGGACCGCTAAACGTCCCTGAGTATATGATCGCCTTTAAAGGTGAAATAAAGGGACCTTTTGTGGAAATAGGGTTTGAAACCACCGATGCCCGTTTTTTTGATATCGATAAATTGCCTCCCATTTGTCCCAAAGTCAGAGTCGAAGAAGTTTTAAAAATGATTAATGCAGCCCAAACGGGCATGGTTATGTTTGATTAGGAGGAGATTATGAAACGAACATGGTGGAAAGAAGCCGTTGGTTACGAAATTTATCCTAAGACTTTTTATGATAGTAATGGCGATGGAATCGGTGACCTTCCTGGTATTATCCAAAAGCTCGATTATTTAGCGGACTTGGGCGTCAATTTATTATGGATTTGCCCTTTTTTTAAGTCGCCCATGGATGATAATGGTTATGATGTCGCCGATTATTTAAGCGTTGACCCAAGTTTTGGCACCAATGAGGACTTTAAGCGATTGTTGTCTGAAGCTCATAGTCGCGGCATCAAAGTAATAATTGATTTTGTGTTAAACCACACTTCAGATGAGCATCAGTGGTTCATTGAAGGTAGAAAAAATCGCTACTCGAAACAACGGCAATACTATATTTGGAAAGATCCAAAATACGATGAATATGGGGCAATTCTTCCCCCTAATAATTGGGGCAGTTTCTTTTCTGAATCGGCCTGGTCATACGATGAAGCCGCCAAACAATATTACATGCATATTTTTTCTAAGAAGATGCCCGACTTAAATTGGGAAAACGCTTCATTAAGGCAAGAAATGTACAAAATCGCCAAATATTGGTTCGATGCCGGCGTTGATGGGTTTAGGCTTGACGCCATTGCCCATTTGGCTAAGGATTTATCCTTTGCTTCCTCATTGCAGACGCCAAATATCGAAGGGTATACGCTCGATCCAAGCAAGTTTTCTTCGATTCCACGATTGTTTGATTATCTCAAAGAATTTAAAGACCAAGTACTAATCAAATACCCCCGTATAATGACCATTGGAGAAGTAGGTGGTTCCGCATCAACTGGTGAAGCTTTGAAATATTCTAACTATAAAGATGGCTTCCTGAATATGGTGTTTAATTTTGACACTTGTTGGGAAAATGGCGCCTATGGCAGCGATGAGAAACTTGATTATCAAATCGTTACCGATGTTAAAAACCTGAAAACGCTATTTAAGAAATGGTATGATGCCTGTCGTGGAAAAGCATGGCTTCCCATTTATTGGGGTAATCACGATCATCCTCGCGTCGTCTCCCAGTATGGTAGCGTCCGTTACCGCGATGAATCCGCCAAGATGCTGGCCACGACGCTATTATTCATGTATGGAACGCCATTTTTATACAATGGCGAAGAAATTGGCATGAGCAATGTCGATTACACGCGGATTACCGATTTTAAGGATGTATCCGCACTTAACTATGCTAGAAAAGCGAGCAATCGGTTGAATGAAGACCAAATCCTGCGGTTTTTACGGCGCACATCGCGCATTAATGCTCGGACGCCAATGCAATGGGAGGATGCTCCTCATGGCGGTTTCACAACGGGAACACCGATGCAGAAAGTAAATGGAAATTATCCGAGCGTCAATGTCGCTAGCGAACAAAATGATGCCAATTCAATTTTGAATTTCTATAAAGCGGCAATCGCTTTAAGAAAGGACCCTCTTATACTAGAAGCCGTCTTGGATGCTCCATTTGAACTAGTCGAGCCTGACCATAAAGATGTTTTTGCGTATCTGCATCAAGGCGATCACATAGCAGTATTAGTCATAAGTAATTTCCGCTCCTATGAAGTCCCATTTAAACTCGGATATCGCGTTAAGAAAATCTTGCTCCATAACTATCCCACAATGGAAAAGCGAGGTTTATCGCTGCAATTGCGCCCCTTTGAATCATATTTGTTAGAACTTGATTTAGGTTAGAGCGATGGAACAATATTTTTTATTCAAAGCGGGAAGGTCGATTCCAAACAATACTTTTAAAGAGTTGGTTAATGAAACCTATCGCGAACGCTTTGAATTAAAATTCAATGACCACCTTTCAGGATATATTGTCGCTGATAGTCGTTTCTACGACGCGCTCAGTTTATTGTTGCCAGTTGTTAATAGCGATTTGGGCTTGTCGATGACTACCGTCGTCGTCCATCGCCTGGATGAGCTTGCATGGGCATCACTTGACTTTGCCTTTAAATATAAACGACAGTCATGTTGGCATTTGGGAGATTTGGTTTTTGAAGCGATGTTTTCGGGGGAAGATAACATCATAAACCACGTAAAAACGCAATTTAAACATGTTGATCACGAATTAATGTTAACGGCTCAAACCTTTATCGATGCGGGATTAAACGCCACAAGTGCCTCAAAAAAACTATATATACACCGTAATACTTTCAATTATCGTTTGCAGAAATTTATTGAGCAGACAGGCCTTGATATCCGCGATTATCACCAAGCTTTTTACTTTTTTATCGCCATTAAAATCATCTATATGTAAATTTGTGCAAATTGCACAAATAGGTTTGAAACACTTGTGGTATATTGACTCCAACGAGGTGCAAACAAATGGCAAATGTATTACTAAAAAATATTAATAAGATTTATGACAACAACGTGCAAGCTGTCTTCGATTTCAATCTAGAAATTAAAGACCGCGAATTCGTCGTCTTAGTCGGTCCATCGGGCTGTGGCAAATCAACCACATTGCGGATGATTGCTGGTCTCGAAGACATTACATCAGGCGATCTTTATATCGATGGGCGCTTAATGAATGATGTGACGCCAAAAGATCGCGATATTGCCATGGTGTTCCAAAGTTACGCTCTGTATCCCCACATGTCCGTTTACGATAACATGGCGTTTGGTTTAAAAATTCGTCACCTTCCAAAAACGGAAATTGATCAACGAGTTCATGAAGCGGCAAGGATTCTTGAAATCGAGCAATTTCTCGATCGAAAACCGAAAGCGTTATCGGGTGGTCAACGTCAACGTGTCGCCCTAGGTCGGGCGATTGTCCGTCACGCTAAAGTCTTCTTGATGGATGAACCATTATCAAATCTTGACGCAAAACTTCGTGTCCAAATGCGCGCCGAAATTATTCGACTCCATGAACGGTTAAACGCGACGACTATTTATGTTACTCACGACCAAACCGAAGCCATGACGATGGCCACACGCATTGTGGTTATGAAGGGCGGTTACATTCAACAAATTGGCGCCCCAATCGACATTTATCATAATCCCGCCAACTTATTTGTCGCTTCATTTATCGGCTCTCCGGCTATGAATTTGATCGATGGCGTTTATAACAAGGGTATTATCAAACTGGATGAAAAGACGAAAGTTACTTTACCAGAAAAATTCATTAAACCGTTGAAGGATTACGAAGGCAAGGAAGTCGTGTTTGGCATTCGTCCGGAAGATGTTCGTGCCGATGATGCCGATTTATTGGCGATAAACCCCGACGCCGGTTTCAATGTAGAAATCAAGGTAGCCGAACTTCTTGGCCATGAATACGTGCTTCACTCTGACCTTGCCGGTGGCAATATCATTAGTAAGGTTCAGGCCATTAAGCCACATTATATTGGTGACAAGGTTAGAATTTATTTTGATCTTGAAAAAGCCCACGTTTTCGATAAAGAATCCACAAAAGTGATTATATAAGTCCAAAAAGTCATGCGGCTAAAGCCACCAATTATGGGTGGCTTTTTTTATTTTCCCGCTTTTAATTGTTGGATTATTTTGTGAATGAATCTTTTTTAAGGAACTTATTTTGTAAGGGGTTTCTTTTTTATTTACTAAAAGGAGAAAACTCGTATAATATCAATATAGTAAACAAGAGTTCGTCTGATGCCCGTCTAATCCTTTTATGAGGAACAGAGTTATTGTTACATAGGCATCGCGCGAAAAGAAAGGAGCAAACGAATTTCATGTTGAAAAAATACGCTTTAGTAGCTGCAGCCGGCATTATGCTTGGCGCGCTCGCTGGATGCGGTAGCTCGGCGACAACGTCACAGACTACATCTGTCACGCCCTCATCCGCAGGACCCACTCCAGTTACACTCAAAGTCTGGCAACCCCAAATGGAGCAAACAATCCTCCAAGCCATGACCGAAGACTTTGATGAATTACACCCTGAATGGGACATCACCTGGGATCTTGGCGTTGTCGAAGAACCCGATCTCAAAGGAACTTTGACACTTGATGTTGAAGCTGGCGCTGATGTATTCGCCTTCCCCGACGATCAATTAACCGATTTAGTCGCCGCCGGCGCTTTATCAGAGGTCCAACAATACAAGGTGGTCGTCACTAATCGTAACGTTGCTTGGTCAGTCGCTGCCGCCACCCGTAGTGATAAGCTTTATGCTTACCCCGAAACGGCTGATAACGGCTTTTTCCTTTATTACAACAGTTCGGTTCTTACGGAAACAGATGTTGCTACGATGGACGCTTTATTAACAAAAGCGGAAACGCTTAACAAGAGTATCCTTTTTGACCCAGCCGGTGGTTGGCAATCTGCCTCATGGTTCTTAAATACTGGCACCATCACTTATGATGGAACGACGCAAACCTGTGATTGGAACAATGCCGCTGGTTTATCCTCCGCTCAAGGTATGTGGAATGCTTACGGCACTGGTCGTATCTTATCAAGCGGTAATCACGCACAACTCTATGCTGATGGCGATATCATTGCCTCCGTGTCTGGAACCTGGGAAGCTACTAACATTAGTACAGCTTTAGGCGCAAACTATGCGGCTACCAAACTTCCAACGTTTACCAATGGTAATGACGTCCAACAACAATTAGGTTCTTTCACTGGTGCCAAACTTGTTGGTGTTAACGCTTACACTGATTTCCCCGCGGCTGCTCACGCTTTCGCCGAATTCATCACTAATGAAGCGAACCAACTCGAACGGGCCCTTGTCCGTGGTCTTGGACCTTCCAACACCGCCGCTGGCGCTGCCGCAGAATTAGAATCCAATGTCGCCCTCGCTGCCTTAGCGGCTCAAGCTCCATACGGAGTCTTACAGTCAACCGCTGTTGGTGGTACTTATTGGACACCTGGTGGCGCTTTAGCTAATGCCATTATCGCTAATGACCTTGGCGATTATGCCACGCTCCAAGCGATGCTTGATGCCGCTGTTGCTCAAATCGTTGCGACAGCCTCCTAATCAATCTATTTAGTTAAACACACGTACCGGGCAAAGCAATTTGCCCGGTATGTCTAAGGAGACGATTATGAATAAGGAAGAAAACCGATTGCCATTTTTCAAATGGTTGGCGATTGCCGTATTTGACTTCTTCAAGGCTATTATCCTTTACATCGCTGACTTTATCTGGACGATCATCAAGGCTTTTCTAAATATTTTTGTAGGAATCTATAAAGGCGCCATCTATATTGGCAAAACTATTTATAAAGGCATTAAATCATATCTTAATATATTTAAGATAGGAAATTGGAAGACCCGTTTATCTTTTCTTGTCATGGGTTCTGGCAGTTTCTTAAATGGGCAAATCGTTAAAGGCATTCTCTATTTAATTACCGAAATCGGTTTTATCTTGATGATGATTTTCTTTGGCTGGGGTTATTTATCACAAATTGGCACATTAGGAACCATTCAATCCCAACCAGCTGGTTGGGATGAAGAATTACAGCAATATGTTGATGCCCTAGTCGGCGATAACTCGATGCTTATTCTTCTATTTGGCGTCATGGTCATCATGCTTATTATTGCCTTCTTTATTTTCTATAATAAAAACGTTCGTCTCGCATACGAAAATCAAAAAATAATCGAACAAGGTAAACGCCCGTCATCGTTTAAACAAGACGCGAGCGAATTGCTAGATCGTAAATTTCATATCACAATCTTGTCGTTCCCGACGGTTACCGCGTTTGCGTTTACGATATTACCACTCATATTCATGATTTTGATTGCCTTCACGAACTTTGATCGCAACCATCAACCGCCCGGCCAATTATTTGATTGGGTGGGGCTCGATAACTTCATAAACATGTTCAATGGGACAAATCCGTATTATAGCAACCTCCCAAGTACATTATTTAAGATTTTACAATGGTCGTTAGTGTGGGCTATATTTGCGACATTCTTAAATTACATCTTTGGCATGATACTCGCCTTAATGATTAATAAAAAAGGTATCCATCTCAAAAAGATGTGGCGGACGATTTTCGTTATTACAATCGCCGTTCCCCAATTTATTAGTTTATTAGTCGTCGCTCGGATTCTCGATGATGCTGGGCCCGTTGTTTCATTTATAAAAGATGCCGGCTGGGTCGCTAATAACTTCTCATTCTTCCGTTATAAAGAAATCGCCCGGGTGACCGTTATCGTCGTCAACCTGTGGGTTGGCGTTCCCTATACGATGCTAATTACTTCTGGTATTTTGATGAATATTCCGGCTGATTTATACGAGTCGGCCACGATTGATGGTGCCGGCCAGATAACTAAATTTTTCAAGATTACCTTGCCTTATATGTTATTCGTGACCGGCCCCTATCTAGTCACGGCATTTATCGGCAATATCAATAACTTTAACGTTATCTACTTCCTAACTGGTGGGGGTCCGGCTTCGCTCAATTTATTCCAAGCCGGCGAAACTGATTTACTCGTCACCTGGTTATTTAAACTTACGGTTGATCAAGCCGATTATAAGATCGCTTCCACCCTTGGTATTTTCATCTTCATGGTTAGCAGTTTTGTGTCCCTGGTGATGTTTTCCAAGACGGGCGCCGTTCAAAAGGAGGATCAATTCCAATGATTAAAAGTCGTAAATGGTCTGAGATTGTTAGTAACATCGTCATCTACATCGTATTGACCATCATGAGTGTTATTTGGCTGATTCCCATCTTTTGGCTTATCCTGCAATCATTCCGCCTCGAATCAGGCTCAGTATCACGGTATTTCTTCCCGCGCGATTATACGTTCCAAAACTACATCAACCTATTTGTTTTTAATGCCGCCGACCAAGTTAAATTTCCGTTGTGGTTTTTAAACACATTTATTATTGCTTCTGTAACATGTGTGATATCGACAATTCTCGTTTTGATGACTAGTTACGCTTTCTCGCGCCTTGATTTTAAAGCCCGCAAACCGATGATGAAAATAATTCTCATCCTAGGGATGTTCCCGGGTTTCATGACGATGATTGCGATTTATCATATTTTGAAAATTATCAATCTGACCGGCTCTATTTGGGGACTTATCCTCGTCTATAGCGGAGGCGCCGCCATGGGCTATTACATCTCCAAAGGCTTTTTCGATACGATTCCAAAGTCGATCGATGAAGCGGCAATGATCGATGGAGCGAGCCGAGCGCAAATTTTCTGGCACATTACGCTCCCGTTATCAAAACCCATCGTTATTTATACAACGCTCACATCATTTATCGGCCCTTGGGGCGATTTCATCTTTGCCCGCTTAATGCTTGGCGATAACCTTGATAGTTTTACCGTTGCTCGTGGTTTATATTGGATGATTACCCGTGAAAACATCGCCACTTACTTTACGAGGTTCTGCGCCGGTGCAGTCATCATCGCGATTCCGATTACCCTCTTATTTATTTGGATGCAGAAGTACTACGTCAGTGGCGTTACTGGCGGTTCCGTCAAAGGATAGTAATGAAGAAGCAAATTCTAGTCGTTTTGGTAACGCTGGCTTTATTACCCCTAGCTAGTTGCCAATCTTTTGAATCGAGTATTACTAGTAGCGAGTTCGCTTATGAGATTGATGAAATCACTAACGCGAAAAGTAGTGTGTTCTACGAGATTTTCGTTGGTTCATTTTATGATTCCAATGCCGATGGCATGGGCGATTTCAATGGCGTGAGCCAAAAACTCGATTATTTAGGCGACATGGGTGTTGGTGGCGTCTGGTTTATGCCAATTCACCCTTCGCCCACATATCATAAATACGATGTGACCGATTATTATGGCATTGCACCTCAATACGGTACGATGGCGGATTTTGAGTCATATTTGGATGCCGCCGAATCCCATAACATCGATACGATTATCGATCTTGTCATCAACCATACAAGCAATTACCATCCCTGGTTTATTGAAGCCGTTAACTTATATAAAAACGACAACTGCGCTGCCGAAGATAGCGTGTGTCATTATTACAATTTTTCGGATTCGGTTAAATCTGGCTATTCACGCATTGACGACTTTTTTTATGAAGCGCGGTTTTGGTCGGGTATGCCTGATTTAAATCTTGATAACCCTTATGTTCGCGAAGAAATTCGCGCTATCTGTGAATTTTGGCTTAACAAAGGCGTGAATGGTTTCCGGCTTGATGCCGTGACATCTTACTACACGAATAGCAACACGCGAAATATCGAATTCCTTAGTTGGCTCAATTCCGCGATTAAACAGCTCAATCCCCAAGCCTATATCGTGGCCGAGGGACCATGGGGTACTACATCTAGTGAGGTGATTCCTTACTACGAATCGCAAATCGATAGTTTTTTCAACTTTCCGGTATCGGTAACTGGCAATCGTATTTATACCAATATTCGTCAGGCGACTGGCAAATCGTTTGCGACATTTATGTCTTCCTACAATCAAGGCATCAAAGAACAAAATGAAACTGGTCTTGACGCGCCATTTTTGTCTAACCACGATCAAGGACGGTCGGCAGGTTTGATGTATCCTGAAAATCGGGATTTTTCGCGCAAATTGATGGGATCAATCTATTTATTGATGCCAGGAAGACCATTCATATATTATGGTGAAGAAATTGAGATGCGGGGATCCGGCATCGATGAGAATAAACGTCTGCCGATGATTTGGTCAAAAACCGATAAAATCGGACAAACCAATTTGCCAATCGGCGCCAATTACGATATGGATTTACAAGTCCAATTAGGGGCGCTTGATCAAAGAGCAATCGCTACGTCGTTATTGAACCACTACCGGAAAGTAATTTCGGTCAGAAATAAATATAACGATTATATTGAGCATGCGACAATTACGCCCATTGGGACTAATGATGCTCTGTATGGTCTAACTTATGAAACGGAATCTGGGAGTCTACATATTTTGACAAATTTTAGCGCTGAATCCATCACCGAAACACTGCTTGGCACCTTTTCATACGCGGATGAAATTCCCACTAGTCAAATCGCGGCCGAGGTGACCATTACAAGCGGTCAAGCGGTCGTCACCATACCTCCATTTGCTACTGTAATTCTATTAAGTTAAAGGAGCAGAATAAATGCGACAAGCAGGAATCCTTTTAGCGGTATCTTCTTTACCGAGCCGTCATGGCATTGGCGATTTTGGTCGAGAAGCCTACAACTTTGTGAGACAACTAAAACGCACAGGCTTTAAGTTGTGGCAAGTGCTTCCCCTAAATCCTCTTGGTTATGGTAATTCTCCTTATCAACCCTATTCATCAAAAGCGATGGACGAGATTTATATAAGCCTTGACATGCTTGTTAAAGATGGCTTATTAAAAACGGCGCCTAGATTCCATTCGGCATCAACAAGCGTCGATTATGACGAGGTAAGAAATTTTAAAAATCAGAAATTGCATGAAGCTTTTCGCTTATTTGCCCCAAAACGCGCTTACAAATCTTTTATTAACGCTAATGAATGGATATATAACTATGCTGTGTTTATTACGCTCAAAAAACATAATGACCTGAAATTATGGTCAGATTGGCCGAAAGAAGACCGCGATTGGATAAAGACCAAATCAGGCGACTTATCGAAATATGAGGTTGATATTCACTACGAAATGTTTGTGCAATTCATTCTTTATCGCCAATGGATGGAGTTGAAGAAGTATGCGAATAAACTAGGAATCGGTATCGTCGGCGACATTCCGATTTATGTTGGAATCGATAGTGAAGATGTGTGGTCACATCAAGATCAGTTTCTATTAACCGCCGAAGGAACTCCCACGCACATTGCCGGGGTACCACCTGATTATTTTTCGGCGACTGGGCAACGATGGGGCAATCCTCTCTATGATTGGGAAAAAATGAAACAAGATGGCTTCAAGTTTTGGCTTGACCGGTTAAGTTATAACGCAAAACTTTTCGATTATATCAGAATTGACCATTTCCGAGCATTTGATACTTATTGGAAGATACCAGTCAACTGTCCAACCGCAGTTGAAGGAGCATGGATTGAAGCTCCGGGTTATGCTTTTTTTGACACGTTGTTTAGCGTATATCCTGATTTAAAAATTTTGGCTGAAGATCTTGGAGATTTACGGCCACAAGTCTTAGAATTACGCAATCATTATCACTTTCCAGGGATGAAAATTGTGCAATTCTCTTTCGATTTTAATAAAGAAACACCATTTACCGATTATCATGAAACGAATATGGCCGTCTATCCGGGCACCCATGATAATCAAACCACTAGAGGCTGGTATCGACATTTTCTCAAACAATCTGAGCGAGACTCTTTACGTAAATATTTAACCACTCGCGGTTATCTGCACTCTCGGATTACCGACCGACTAATTGCTTTGACTCTTGATTCCAAACCAAATTTTGCCATTATTCCCATGCAAGATATTCTTTCGTATGGTGATTGGGCTAGAATGAACACTCCCGGCACGATAGGTTCGCCTAACTGGCAATGGAAACTCAAAGATTTTAACCTTTTTAAATCAAAGAAACGGCAGCTGGAAACTTTGATCAAAAGCGCGTCTCGGTGAGCAAGGTCACCATCCCTTATTCAAACAATAATTAATGTGATAAAATGATGCCGAGGTTCACTTAATGATTGCGCGTCCCATTCATCGTTACATTTCATTCATAATTGATTTGACCGTCACCGGTATTCTTGGATTTGCGGCTGCTTATCCGGCGATTATCGCCCTGTTTGAAGCGCTAGCCTCAAGAACGCGACCGAATATCTTGAATTTGCTCTATATATCGCTTATAAGTGGTGCGGTCATTACGATTCTAACCATTACTTACTTTCTAGTGCTGCCCTTACTTTGGAAAAAACAGACCATTGGTCGCTTCTTAACCCGAATTGCCATCGTTAAAGAAGATGGTAGCTCAATCGACTTTCAAACATTATTTGTTCGCGAGGTCGTCGGACGGATGTTACCATCATTAATGAGTTTTGGTTTATCGCTCATTAGCGAAGCCTATCTCATATCCAGACAAGGCCGTACTTCATTCTCCGATGCTTTGGCCCGAACCAAAGTCGTCGATATTTAACAGGAGGACTATTCATGGCTACACCCCATATAAATGCTGAAGTAGGAGCCTTTGCCGATACTGTCTTAATGCCTGGTGACCCGTTGCGGGCTAAATACATCGCTGAGAACTTTTTAAGCGATATCGTTTTAGTCAACCAAGTGCGAAACGCGTTTGGATATACCGGTTATTACAAAGGCAAAAAAGTTTCCGTCATGGCCTCGGGCATGGGACAACCAAGCATTGGCATATATGCTCATGAATTATTCACGCATTTCAATGTTAAACAAATAATTCGGGTGGGTACATGCGGTAGTTACCGCGCCGATATTAATTTGTTTGATATTCTTGTCTGCAGCGGCGCTTGCACCGATAGCAACTGGGCCGGTCAATTTGATTTGAAGGGTGGAACATATTCCGCTATTAGCGATTTTGAACTGACGAAAGCAGCATATGATGCCATCGTAAAGCATAATTTGCCAGTCCACGTCGGCAATATCCTTAGCAGTGATGTGTTTTATGATGTTGATCCTTCCAGTTGGAAGAAATGGGCAGCCTTAGGTTGCATGGGCGTGGAAATGGAATCTTATGCCCTTTATGCCACCGCGGCACGTTTAGGCAAAAAAGCGTTATGTTTGCTGACGATTACTGATCACTTTCTTAAGCCTGAGAAAGCGAACCCCGTTCAACGCGAACAAGGTTTACGGCAAATGCTCGAAATCGCTTTAGAAATCGCTTAATACATGGAACCATTCGAAATCGTTATTTTAATTGTACTAATCTTATTTGTTTTGATAAGCATTTTTTTGATAACCTTCCCAATGTTCAAACAAAGGTATATTCGGCGCCATCTTATTCCTTTTTTTGGCAAAAGAATATATCACCTAGCTTTATACAACGATTTCTATTTAATTAATCGCGTCAATTTAAAAATCGATGATGATAGCCAAGCGCATATTGATCATTTGTTGTTTGGAGAAAAATTTATTTATATTATTAAAGATCGTTTCTATGATGGAGCCTTAACAGGAAACCCCTTAGATGCCAATTGGATGTATTATGCTAAATTCACGCGCCGCGGTAAATATATTTCCAATCCCTTTCTAGTTAATCGCGTCCGCATCGAAAAATTGTCGCTAGTGACCGGACTTGACCCCCATCTATTTATCAATTTAATCGTGGTCAATGACAATTGCTTACTCGATGAAATAACGACGCCTGACAACATGACTTACATCGTAAAAATGGGAAAATTGGAAAAGCTTATAAAAGCAATTGAAGAGCGCGATATTGACCCGATTGATCCCGAACAGTTGGATAGGGCCGTCAAAGACATTTATAAACTTGTCAAAGGTCCCGAACGTGGGTGAGCCGTCATTGACTTTAGCAAAAAGAGGATTTTCACTTTATAAAAAATATTTTCGCTCATTGATAGTGATTGTTTTTCCCTTATTCATGATGATTCTTGTCACTGTCGTGCTCGCGCTCGTTGTTCCGTTTTCAATTATCGTAAGTTTACCATTCATCATCGTCCCCTTTTTATATTCGGCATTTGTTTGTACGACGCAAATTATCGCTGACAAGGAAGTGCCATTTAAAAGTTTTTATGCCTTTGCCTTTTCCATCATCATTGTTTTAATTCGTCGTTTAATGCACCCATTTTTTACACTTTTTAAGATGGCTTTAATTAGCAGTTTAGTTACCCTATTTTTTACATTTATAATCAATGGCCTAGCCCCTTACTTTTTCCCGAGTCTCCAAGTGGTACTAGATGATTTGATGGTCTTATCGGCAACAAATTTTACGCTTGAGCAGATGCAACAGTTTGTCGTTGATAACGCACTAACACTTGACCCCTATTTTGCGTTCGCGACTATTTCTGGCACGTTGGCCGGTTTCTTGTTTCTTATCGTGGAATTTGGCAAAAAGTTGCCGTTTGTGGGAATTATTGAAGATTTTACAGCAATTTTACCCCGGCTTGACGCTGTCGCCAGTGAAGTAATTAAACAAAACAAGCGCATGATTAATCGCCTCATTCTCAAGAGCCAATGGCCGTCATTATTGGCGCTTTCAATAGGATTTATTACCTTAATGAGTATCGGAATGATTTTTCACGTATCAATGATTATTACGATCTTAATGGCACTCCTTGGCGGGGTCATCGCCTTGTTTCCGTTTATGGGACACTATTTAGTTGTTTCTGCATTAGTGTATGTACAGTTAAAACCACTAATATTAAAAGAATCGCAACAGCAGTTTAATCAGTTTCTTAAAGATATTGATAGCATCGAAGGACTTGACGATGCCGCAAAAGATGAACTGAAACAAAAATACCGTAGCCCAATATCCGATATTGATGATAAAGTCGATGAGGAAGACTCAAATAAATGAAAACGACATCAGGGCGATGTCGTTTTTATAACATGGAGCAGGTGACGGGAATCGAACCCGCATAACTACCTTGGCAAGGTAGTGTTCTACCACTGAACTACACCTGCAATGCCTAATCATTATATACAAAATAAAGAGTTCATTTCAAGTGCTAATTTCATTAGCAAGAGAATGGTTAATTTATGCTAACATATAGGTTATGAAATACCATCCTGATTTTATCCGCCTCGCGGAAGCGATGTTTAGCAACATCACCCTCACAATCGAAGATCTGGAAGCTCGTTATCCAAACCGAAACCTCGACGAACATGCGGAAGTAACGCGATTTGCCCCATCCCCGACGGGATTTTTACATACCGGCAGTCTATTTGCTTCTTTAATCGCCAAAAAAATTGCCCACCAATCGGGTGGCGTCTTTTTTGTGCGGTTAGAAGATACGGACTCGAAGCGTGAAATCGTCGGAAGCGATATGGCGCTTATCGAGCAGATGAAAGCTTTTAATGTTGCTCCGGATGAAGGCTTTGGCGCCGATACTGAAGGCAATTATGGACCCTACCGCCAATCGCAGCGGGCCGAAATATACCACGCTGTTGCCAAAACCCTTGTAGCACAAGGCGATGCTTACCCTTGCTTTGCGACGGCTGCGGAATTAGATGAAATGCGGCGCATTCAAGAAGCGAGAAACGTCGTGACAGGCTATTATGGTCCTTATGCCAAATATCGCGATTATCCCGTTGATAAAGCCATCGCAGATATTGAGGCCGGTCGGCCATTTGTCGTTCGATTTAAAAGCCAGGGTCGTGCGGAACGATACATTAACATCGTTGATGAAATTCGCGGCCAAAAACCTTTAACTGAAAATTACTGGGATGAAGTAATGCTTAAAAGCGATGGATTACCGACTTATCACTTTGCCCATGTCGTCGACGACCATTTCATGAGGACTACCGTTGTCACGCGTGGCGAGGAGTGGTTGCCATCACTACCGAAGCACCTTGAAATGTTTGCGCGTCTTGGATGGACTCCTCCGCGATTTGCCCACCTTCCCGTCATCAATAAGTTAGATGAAGGCAAACGCCGGAAATTGAGCAAACGAAAAGACTCGGAAGCGGCAGTCTCATTTTTCTTAGAACATGGTTATCCAGTCGCCGCGGTTATCGAATATCTGATGACCATCGCCAATAGTAATTTTGAAGAATGGCGTATGGCTAATAAAACGGCATCGATTGATGAATTTTCATTATCATTTAGCAAGATGTCGGTTGATGGTGCGCTTTTTGACATGCAAAAAATTATCTCGATTAGTAAGGAAATAATCGCTGAACAAAAGGCGGTCGATTTAGTTAAAGAAATCAAACATTACGCAAAAAGGTATCATGCTGGTTTAACCGATCTAATCAACCGCGATGAAATGTATTTCCAAAAAATCGTTAATATCGAACGAGAAAAAGAAAATCCTCGAAAAGATTTTCTTAATTATGAAAGCGTGTTTGGTTTGGTGAAGTATTTTTACCGCGATTATTATGAAACCTCATTCGATGTGGCAACCTTTAATCCTTCGATTCCTTTGAAATCAATTAAGGATTTATTAGGTGTTTTGAATCAACGAATGGAATTATTAGAAGATGAAGCATCTTGGTTTGCCCACTTCAAGCAGCTCGTGGAACCACTTGGCTTCGCACCTTCGAACAAGATATTTAAACAAAATTCAGGAAGTTTTGTTGGCCACATTGGTGATGCTGCCGAAATTTTGCGAATTGCTTTAACTGGCTTAAAACAAACACCCAATTTGTTTCAAATGATGCAGGTTTTAGGAATTGATGAAATTCATTGGCGAGTGATGTTTGTGATTGAAAAACTTCACCAGTAGTAGTTAAATATATAGGCTGGCCCGTTGGAGAAGCGGTCTAACTCATATCCCTCTCAAGGATACATTCATGGGTTCGAACCCCATACGGGTCACCATTTAAATAATGGCGCGCTTTGACGCGCTTTTTCTTAAAGCATATATGTTGATTCACATGTCGGTACGTAGGAGAATATCGGAGTCATTAAAGGAGATATTGTTTATGAAAATTGAATTATGGTCGGACTTCGCTTGTCCGTTTTGCTATTTAGGGAAAAAACGCTTTGAAAAAGCCTTGACTAATTTTGCTCATGCTAACGAAGTAGAGATTGTTTATAAGGCTTACCAATTGAATCCGCATGCCCCTTTAGTGATGCAAGGCAGGGCGGCCGAATCATTCGCGCATGACCACAACATGTCAGTCGCTGAAGTCGAAGAACGTTTTAAAATGTTCACAAATGCCGCGTTAGAGGAAGGGCTAGTCTATCGTTATGATATCATGCAAATGACTAAAACCTTTGATGCTCATCGACTTGCAAAATGGGCGCGAAAATTCAATCTTGAAGCCCAACTTACCGATCGTTTGATGAAGGCCTATTTTACCGATGGCTTAAATATTGCTGATCATGAAACTTTAAGTTTTATCGCTAAAGGCATTGGGCTTGACTCGGAAGTTGCGCTTGCAGTTTTGAAAAGTCGCCAATATGCCAACCAGGTGTTGGAAGAAATCGCTGAAGCGCGCTCAATTGGCGTTCAAGGTGTGCCATTCTTTGTTTTAAATCGAAAATATGGGGTTTCAGGCGCCCAAAGCAGTGAATATTTTCTCCAAGTATTGAACCAATTGTGGAGTGAGCAATTGCATGAACCACCTATCGAAAAAGCGACAACAACCGAATATTGTGATGAAGAAGGTTGTCGCCTCAAATAATTAATCGACAAATAGCCTGTCTCGAAAAGATAGGCTTTTTTGTTGCATTTAGAAAAACCCATACAAAAAGCCATTACTTTTTGCGAAAGTTACGTTTTATGGTAGTAATATTAAACTCACCATATTATTATTTATATATATGCATTAAAGAAAGGAAATAACTATATGAAAAAAGCACTCAGTGCATTTGCAATCATCGTTGCGGTCAGCATCGTCGCAATGCTTGGCGGAGTTTTCTATTTAACTGGATGGGATTTTGCCGCCACATTGGTGAAATTGACGGCAATTTTGGATTCAATTATCATGTTTGTTACTGATACCCCGATTTTGTTACCAAAGATAATTGTCTTTGTGGCCTTCGGTCTGATTATTGTCGTTGATTTTATCGTTCTTATCAAAATCATTCGACTCCGAAAACCTTTTGTGAGCTATTTGACATTTTTAAACATTATTTTCATTGCCCTAGCAGCCATGCTGGCTTTTATTCCTTATTATCCTGATGGGGTAACGCCAACAACGATACCTGAAGTTATTACTTTGCACATTTATACCCCGGCGACAGAAATTCCTGGGTATGTGCTTTTTGGTGCTGTCGGTTTATTTATTTTGAGTAATTTAATTTTTGTGATGTTATCATTTATTGATATTGCAAAAACGCCTTTCCCTCTAAAACATACTAAGAAAGAAAAAGTTAAGAAAAACAGCAAGAGGAAGTCCGATCGCGATGTTGTCGCTGATGAATTTGGAAAATTCCAAGTACCGGTTGAACAAACTATTGCTCCCAGTCCATCCATCCAAGAAATCCGCCATGCCGTAAAAGAAGAATTGACGGCAACGCAACGGCAGCCAGAACGGCAAATGGAAAAACCAGTTGAAAGAACGCCCGAAACTGGAAGCCATCACCCGCTCACTCTAGAAGAAATTCGCGCCATCATTCGTGATGAATTAGAACGTAATGGTCGTGGCGGGTTCGATTCTTTTAGAGGAGCACCAGTAATATACGCGGCTCCATGGATCGGCGGATTCCCTTATCCGGCATACCCACCTCAACAAGGGTATTATCCGCAACAACAAATGCCGGCTCCAGGAGTTACTGGTGCGACCAAAGATGATATCCGCAACGTCGTATCGCAAGAACTTGAAAAAAACATTCCTTCTAAAAAAGAAATCGTTACTCTCGTGGAAACCGAAGTGGCGCGTATTGCCCCCACAAGTAAAGAAGCTGTTTATAGTATCGTTAATGAAGAGTTAATTAAATATGATGCCCTAAATCGCGAGGCACTTGACAGTTTGGTTACTGAGAAAGTCGATAAGTACGACGCCATCAATAAGAATCTTATCAAAACGCAACTTTCTGAAGAAATAAGCAAATATGATACCGAAAATCGCAAAGCAATCCGCGCCATATTTGCTGAAGAATTGCAGAAATACGATACGGCTAATAAAGAAATATTACATAGTATTATTGATGAAGAATTGGCAAAAAAATCTGTGTCGATCGATCAAGCGCATCGTGTGTTAGTTGGCGAAGAGATTACCAAAGCAAAAACTGAAATGCGGAACTTGTTTAATGAAGAACTCATTAGGCAAGAAGGCGAAGTCAAACAATTTGTCGTTGATGAAATCTCCCGGAACGCTGGGCCTAAGGCCGATGAGTTACGATTGGTGTTTGCGGAAGAAATTAAACAATTTGTCGCTTCTAAGGAAGCTGCAAAAGAAAATGAACCTTCACAGGATTTACAACTTTCCCGCGAAGAAATCATGCAAATTGTGGACGAAGAAATTAAAGCTGCAAAACTTGAAGAACCGGTGAAACAAACGGAAATCACGCGTGAAGAAGTCGATGCCATGATTGACGAAAAGATGAAGCAAGTCGATGTTCCCCAAGCTAGTGAATTACGTGTTATTTTCGCTGAAGAGATTGCTCGGTTCATAGCCAGCACCGAAAAGAAAGAACCAGTGAAGGTTGTTTCTGAAGAACCAGCGGCTAAACCGGCAACGGAAAATCCATTTATCAAGGCGGAACCGGCATTAAAGGTCGTTAAGGAAATCAAAAAACAACCAGAACCAATCCAATCAGTCGATGAGGATGACGAAGACGATTCAAGCAATAAGATTATTCGGATTCCCTTCCAAGTCAGAATGCAAAGCGCTGAAAAAGATTTGTTGACAAATTACAACACGCTCAAAAATTACATTCTTAGCTATAATGTCAAATCGCGCATTAGCAATTCTGGAGATACCTTCCGGATTCACCGCGAAACATTTGTTAAAATTACAATTGCTGGCAAAGGCTTAAAGCTCTATTTCGCTCTCAATCCTCAAGATTATGAGGGTACGACTATCCCAGTGCAAAACGTGTCTCATAAGGCCATTTATGCAGAAATCCCCTGCGTATTGAAAGTTAAATCCCCGCTATCGGTCAAACGCGCGATGCAATTAGTGGACGATGTCATGAAAGCTAAAGGACTCGAACAGGGAGAGATTCCCAACATTAACTGGGCCAGCGATTTTAAGTAATTACTCGTCAAAGAAACTAAAGAGATGTCACAGCATCTCTTTT
>WOYI010159174.1_pt1 | contig 38958 bp, 37 predicted proteins | sample 6423411 | NCBI WGS metagenome assembly WOYI01 (sample SAMN13441803, study PRJNA592873) | oil field metagenome | biome: oil field; feature: oil-well bore; material: oil-contaminated soil; isolation source: oil-contaminated soil from oil-well borehole | place: Germany: Wietze | collected 2016-10-18 ...
TCATCCACTTGAGCCAGGGAGATTCGGGGGGTGCAGACGGAGCGCTGGCCATGGTCTAGTAGTGAAACTCTTCGGCCAAACGGGTTCCTTCGGGAGCCCGGTCCGGAATATGCTCCAGCCTTTCAGAGGTATCAGCAGTTGCCTTAACGCTTAGCCCTACCCGCAAAAGATGGTCTGGGTCGGTCTCGTCTAGCACAAAAATCCTTACAGGAAGCCTTTGTACAACTTTGACCCAGTTACCCGTGGCGTTTTCAGGAGGAAGGAGCGAGAGCGCAGCGCCCGTCCCCGACTGCAGGCTTTGGACGACCCCGTGGAAAACCTTGCCAGGGTAGGCGCCCACCTCTACCTCTACGGGGTTGCCGACACGTATGTTCTTAAGCTGGGTTTCTTTGTAGTTGGCCTCGATCCATATTTCTTCATTACGGATCGGAAGAATGGCCATTAAGGGCTGCCCGTAGTTTACCTTGTTGCCTACCTCGACATTCTTGCTCGTGATGTACCCGTCCGTCGGGGCATAAATATTCGTATAGGCAAGGTTTAGGGTAGCCTGACTTTGCTGCTGCCTTGCCTCACGCACGATCGAACGCTCTTCGGGCGAGGTCGTCAGATCTCCGCCCAAGTCCGCGATCGCTTGGTTGAGCATTTCCTCCGCGTTCTTGACGCGGGCATCCGCGACTTCGAGGTTAGTCTTGGCGTTATCGTACTGCTGTTCGGGGATAACCTCGGTTTCGAAAAGGTATTTATAGCGCTCATAGTCTTTCTTGGCCATGTCGTACTGGGCCTTGGCAAGGTTTAAACCCGCCTTTGCCGCATCCACGGATGCGTATTTTTGCTGAACGATTTCAATCTGGCGCCTGTGGGTGGCCATGGCCCGTTTGAGTGCCACCTCGTAATCGGTCGGGTCTAGGCGGACGAGGAGCTGCCCTTTTTTAACGAGGTCGTTGTCGTCAACGTACACCCCGACGACAGTGCCCGAAACCCTTGGCGCAATTTGATGGATGTGGGTGTGGACATAGGCGTCATCAGTCGAGACGTGCGTCCTCGACCAAATATACCACTGGGTGACGTATAACCCCGCGGCGATCAATACGGCCCCAATAATTACCCATTTCAGGATCCGCTTAAATCGCGATGCGGGTCTTTTGGGGGCTTCTTCGGGTTCTTGTTCGCTTCCTTGATTTTGAGGCCTTTCTTCCATGCTAGCGATCCTCTCGTTCGATGCCTTCAAGGGCTTTGGTATGGGTTAGCGTTTTCACGTCGTTCGGGTAGCGTTTGGCGAATTGGGCTTCAAACATACCAATTGCCCGTTGCAAGTTGAGCAACGACACTTCGTAATCGTACGTCTGGACGACGAGCCGGTTTCGTGCGGCAATCAGCTGCGTCAAGGTTTGCTGGACATCAAGGCTTGAGGCGACGCCCGCCCTGTATTGTTTGGATGTCAAGTCGTGGTTTTCCCTGGCAAGCTCGACTTCTCTGTTTAGCGTCCGCAGGTTTTGCCGCAGTGTATCGATGTTGAGCTGCGCGTTGACAATCTCCACCTCGATATCTTTCTTGGTCCTTTCGTAATCGAGCCTAGCTTGAATCATTTCCCTGGCTGTGCTCTGAAGGTCAAAAAACCGTGTCCCTGCATCGAGGATGGGGATGATGACGCGGAACATGACGGCGTAGCTGTCGGTTAGCTCTGTTGGGTTTTCAGGGTCGATGCCAAGATAGCTGACATCGACCGCGAGTATCGGATGGAACCTGCCCCAGACTTGCCTGCGGGACCACTTGGATACTTCGAGCGCAGAAAGCCTGGCCTTTAAATCGTCCCGGTTAACCAAGGCGGCCCGGTAAAGCGCCTCGATTGGCTGCTGGGACTTAGAAGGCCTGGGCGAAAGCGCCGCCTGGGGCAAAACCTCGAGGTTTTGATAGTCTTGAATGCCAGCCATGCGGCCTAGGAGCTTTTTGGCGGCCAACAGGTTGTTTCTGGAGGAAACGAGCGATTGCTCGACCTCGGACTTTTGGACTTCGGCCCTGAGGACATCCGTTTTGGTGACCGTTCCCGCCCGGTAACGCTCGCGTGCGTCCGCGAGCGTTTGGACGGCGAGCCTTAAATTATCCATAGCAACCTCGACGAGTGCCTTCGCCTTGAGGACCTCGTAGTAGTCCCTTGCCACGGAAAACAGCAGCTCTTTGACGAGGAACGCATAATTTTCCCGCGCAAGGCGCATGCCCTCTTTGCCTTGTCGTAAAGCCGGGTAGAACTCGCCCCGGTACATCGGCTGCGTAAGCGTAACGCGCCTTCGCCAGGTCTCATCGGGGACGAAGGACAACGTTTCGGTTTCTGGCAAGGCGAGGCTTATTTCCGGGTGGATGTAGGTGAAGCTCTGCTCGTAAGCGAGGGTCGGCAAGAGGAAGGAAAACGCACGGTTTTTGTCGATCCTGGCTCGTTCAATGTTTTCGTACGAGATCTTGGGGTCTTCATGGGTTTTGAATGCGAGCCCTATCGCCTCTTCGAGCGTAAGGGTTTTCGCAAACGAAGTACCCCCAAAAAACCCTAAAGGCAGCGCGGCAAAAAAGCAGACGAGCAAACCTTTTCGAAGCTCAAAAAGAGGACGCCAAATTTGCAGCAAATCCCATACAGCGTGATCCATGCTTGCCTTCCGTGATAGACTAGGTTCGGCTGGCTTGAACAAAAACATCCAAGGAACCAGCGGTGCGAAATGTAAAGAGTTCTGCCTCTCCAAGAATGAATCTCTTCGAGCAAGCGATAGTCTTGTACCGAGAGAAGCGAACCAAGGCCCTCTTTGTTGGTCTTTTTCTAGCGCTGATGGTATCGTTGCCCTTTTTGGCCAGGACGCTCCCTTTTTTTCGTTTTTCTTCTGTTCCCATCGCGGACCTCCGATCCCTCCCGTCGTTCGCATTCTTTTCTTTGCTCAGGCTATTGCTTGCGCTTGCCCTATCCTTTCTCTTTTCTTTGATCTACGGAACGCTGGCAGCCAAAAACCGTGCATTAGAAAAGATTTTAATCCCAACCCTGGACATTCTGCAATCCGTACCGGTTTTAGGGTTTTTTCCTGCGGCAATATATTTTTTCGTGAAAATCGGCGGGGAGTCACGCCTTGGCGTCGAAATGGCCTGCATTTTCTTGATTTTCACTTCGCAGGCCTGGAACATGACGTTTGGCGTGTACGAGTCGATCAGAGGAATTCCAAAAGAAATCGATGAAGCCTCGAGGCTGTTGGGTATCCGAGGGTTCAGCTATTTCCGAAGGGTGTTGTTCCCGGCTTGCGTCGTAAAGCTGGTGTACAACGCCATGCTTTCCTGGGCGGCAGGATGGTATTTTTTGATCGCGTGCGAAATTTTGGCCATTGGCCCGGTTTCTTTCAGGCTGCCTGGTCTAGGAAGTTTTATCAGCGAAGCGACACAGCAGGGGCGGCTGGACTTGTTGGCCGCAGGAATCTCCGTGCTGGTCATGCTGGTCGTTATCATGGATGTTTTGTGCTTTCGGCCTCTTGTCGTGATCTCCGAGAAGTACAAGCTCGAGTCGCAAAGTTCGAGCGAGGAATCGGAAGAATCTTACGCCTTGGATTTTTTCAGACGACTTAAGAATGCTGTCAAAGACAAGGCCTCCGCTCTAACAAAAGGGCTTCAAGATCGCCACTGGCTCAAAGCGGGACATCGCTGGAGCAAGGCAAGCCTTCGGATCCTCAGGGGAGGGCTGGGACGAATGCGGGCCAAAGAATTGCCCAAAGCTTATTTACCCCTCGAGATGTTGAAAAAAGGAAGGATTGGCCTCGAAATCGCCGCTTTCTCCTTGTTAGGCGGTGGCGTTCTATTTGGCCTGGGATACGGCATTTACCGGTGGATTCTTATGCTTGCAACGCAACCATGGCCCAAAGAGGTTCTAAGCCTACCGTTAGGGCTCCTACTCTCTTTTTGCAGGCTGCTCGTCGCCTTTGCCTTTTGTCTTGGGTGGACCCTCCCTGTGGCCTTCTTGGCGTCTCGCTCAAAACGCGTCCTCCGGTTTTCAGCTCGGGCATGCCAGATTCTAGCGGCTATTCCTGCTACGGCTTTCTTCCCGTTGTTTGTGGCCCTTGCCGTCAAGACGGGCGTTGGGATGGAGCTGGCAAGCATCCTGCTGTTGGCCACCGGAATGCAGTGGTACCTTTTGTTTAACTTGCTTGCAGGAGTTCGGGCTATCCCTCAAGACCTAAGGGAGGTCGCCCAAGTGTACGGAATTCGCGGGACTGGCTGGCTGCGGTTTTTTATTTTGCCATGCCTTTACCCCTCGTTCGTGACGGGGGCGATCACGGCCTTTGGAGGGGGGTGGAACGCGCTCATCATCTCAGAGTACGTCGTGTATAGGAGGGAAACTTACGTGCTCAAAGGGGTCGGTGCTCTTTTGGACCGGGGTATTTACGATCTAGGAGACCCTGTTTTAATCAGCGTGAGCCTAGCCGCCATGATTACGTTCATTGTGCTGATGAACCGACTATTCTGGGCCCCGTTGTCTGAAAAAATTTCATCGCGCTATAGGCTTGAAGGGGGCTGATGATGGGTCAGATCATCGTCTTTGAGAACGTGAAGAAAAGTTATACGTTCGACCACTCCAAGCGAACCGCCCTCCGGGATATCAATTTGAGCATCCAGGAGGGAGAAATTTTTGGAATCGTCGGGCCTTCTGGTTGTGGGAAAAGCACGATGCTGCGGCTGATGTGTGGGCTGATCCAGCCTAACAAGGGGAGGGTATTGTTCAAGGGAATCCCGCTTGATGGGGTAAACCCTGCATGTTCCATGGTGTTTCAGTCCTTCGGATTATTTCCCTGGCTGGATGTCCAGGAGAATATCGCCATTGCGCTCAAAGCAAAAGGCCTCCCCAAGGAACAAATCCGCAAGCGCGTGGAGTATTACATCGAGAAGGTAGACCTTAGCGGGTTTGAAGAGACCTACCCAAAAGAGCTTTCTGGCGGGATGAAACAAAGGGTTGGGCTTGCCAGGGCGCTCGCGGTCGAGCCGGAAGTGCTCTTGATGGACGAGCCTTTTTCGACGCTCGATATGCTCACGGCTGCGGCCTTGAGGGAGGAGCTCTTGGACATCCAGGCCAACGGCCAGCTTCAAACAAAAACCATAGTACTCGTGACCAACCAGATTGAGGAGGCGATCGAGTTGTGCGATAGGATCGTCATGCTCTATTCAAGGCCGGGCAGAATCTTGGGCGAATTCCATGTGGATCTAAAAAGACCTAGGGATCGCAAGAATCCGGCCTTTCAGGCCGTTGTAGATGAGGTATTCAACCGAATTGTAGTGGTCTAGCACGGCCTTGTCGAGGATTGGTATCCATCTATAATGAGAGTTGATGCACGTTCGTCTCAAGAGAAATGTAGAAAGGAGAAGGGAGGATATGGACGACCCACCACCATTTAGCCCGCTTCCCGTTGCTGGCATTACGCAGGTGCTCGGGCTTTTGGAAATTTTGGATGATCGAGGGGGCGGGGCGGACATCCACAGGCTGGCAAGAGATCTACACCACGAGCCGGGAGAGTTCTTGGATGTTGTCAGGGCGTCAGAAATACTCGGCCTGACGGAAACGCCGAAAAACCATGTCGTGCTGACGGAAGCGGGCAGGAACGTTTTGGAGGCGTCGATTTCCGAAAGGAGGCGTATACTGAAAGAGCGCATTCTCGCATTACCATTGGTGCAGTATTTTGTAGGGTATTTGGAGCATAAAGGGGACCATTGCGCCGAAAAGGAAGACGTGCTGGAGGTGCTTGCCACGTTGTTCCCAGACCATAATCCCGAAGAGCAATTCCAAGTGCTCGTCGGGTGGGGCAGGTACGGGGAGATCTTTTGTTACGACATCGACACAGAAGAGTTCTCGCTGGACGAAGGGGATCCGCCATCGGAAATGCAGCCAGCGTGAACGTTCCCTCCGGTGTTTCTTTTAGAGGATAACCGATGCGACGCTTTTGCCGGGTGTTGCCGCTTTTTTTCGTCCTCTTCGCGTTTTCGTGCAGAGAGGTCGGGCAAGGATTCCTAGCGGGCCAAGATGCCGGAGGCGTTCGGGTGGTCTCGGATGGGCCTAAGAAAGCGTGGGCCATTCTTCCCGAGGATGTTGAGCGTGGCTTTCGGGCCGCCTATCTGAAGGACGGGAGGACAGGGGGGCAAGGAAGGGTCGTGGTGCTCCTAGACGAAAAAAGAGGGCGGACTATTGGCTCAGTTTCCGCTATCAAGGAAAACAATTTTTTTCGGAGTATAGGGGTTTATCCGGTAGATTCTGGAAGAGTGGGGATATTTTTTGAGCCCGCGCGCCCTTTCGGCTTCCGTGTGCTGAGTGATCGGCTGTTCTTCTATACATGGTACGCGGATGCCTCGAGGCTTATTCGAGCCAAGCGTATTCTTATAGACCCTGGACATGGCGGCAAAGACCCAGGTGCCGTTGGGCCTGGGGGAACGCTCGAGAAAGACTTGACGTTAGCGGTTGGCATGGTTCTGGCACAAAAGCTCAAAAAGGCCGGCTTCGTCGTTGGCTTCACGCGAAACCAAGACATGTACGTACCCTTGGAAGAAAGGGCGAGGATGGCTCAAGCCTTCGAAGCGGACCTCTTCGTGTCAATCCATACAAACGCAAGCACGGATCCACAACAGAGCGGCATAGAGGCCTACATCGTAGGGGAACCTACCGACAAGAGTGCCTCTTGGGTGGCTATCCGTGAAAACGATGGATCTAAGCCAAAGCCAAAGGAGCTGAGGGCCATTGTCGAGGGTTTAAGGGCGGGCGTGACTCAGGCCCTCTCCCGTCGGCTAGCTTTCTTGGCCATAGGCCAGATTGCGGGCGAACTTCTTAAAGAAGGCCCTAGGCCGATTGGGGTCAAGCAGGCGCCGTTTGTCGTCCTTCATGGACTTGACGTCCCGGCTTTTTTGCTTGAGGTCGGGTTTCTTACCAACCCGCAGGAGGAATCCAGGCTTTGCTCTAAAGCATTTCAAGAACGGACGGCAAGAGCCTTAGTGAAGGCGATAGAGGTGCTAAAAGACGACGATGCTTGGCTTAGAAAGCTTTGACACCCTTAAAATTGTATCCAAAGATTATCCTGTCCCTTCCTTGGATTATGATAGGGTAAAGAAGGGCCTGTATAATGCTTTTTTTGAAAACGGTGAGATTCAGGGGCTCGAGAAGAGCCGTACGGAGTTCCTCGCGTTTCTAGGGCGCGCAGTCCACAAATTGACCGGATTGAACGCTGCAGCCCTTACTTCTGCCTACTTCGAAGCCCTTATCCAAGGTCTTGCCCTCAAAGCTGAACTTGAATGGAAGCGCCTCTATGCATGCTCGGAAGAAGGCTTTTGCCTTGTTGGCCTTGGCGGGGTTGCAAGGAGAGATTTGTGTCCCAATTCTGACCTTGACCTCTTGTTCTTGTACAACTACAAGATATCCCCCTTCCATGAATTCCTCATAGAGCGCGTTCTTTATACGCTTTGGGATCTTAAGCTGGATGTAGGATACAGCGTTCGCTCCATGGCGGAGCTGGAGCAGGACTACGATAAAGACGTGACGTTTGCGCTTTCTTTGATCGACCACAAGTATTTGCACGGCTCGAGCATCCTATACCAAGCCTTTCTTAAAAATATAGAAGAACTCCTCCGTTACAGGGCCCAACGAGGCCTTGTTTGGGAGATCGTACAAATCGTGCGCTCCCGCCACCAAAGAAACCTTGGCACTATGCACCTATTAGAGCCTCACATCAAGGAAGGGAAGGGTGGCCTGCGGGATTTTCACAGTGCATGGTGGGCCACTCGGGCGCTCTTTGGCGCACGGAGTGTGCACAGCTGGGTACGCCTCGGGCTGATAAGCGCCAGGGAAGAACGAGCGCTTCTTCGTGGGTTGAACGCAATCTTGACCATTCGGACGCAACTGCACCTCATGACGGGAAAGCGCACGGATAAGATGGACCTGGCCCTTCAGGAGTGTCTTTCGAGAGCATTCTCTGCAAACGACGCCCACGGTCAATCCTCGGTGGAATGGTTTATGCGCAGGTACTATACCCATGCGCGCCAGATCGAAGAGGTCTCCTTGAAGGTGCTCTCTTCGCTTGCTTGCGTATCCTTATCGGCGCTCAAGGTGCACAGGCGGGAGGCAAAACCAATCGAAGGCCCCTTCTTGGCCTTTGGGTACGGCATCTGGCTTAAGGATGCCTCTCTTTTTGACCGCGACCCCGCTTGGCTGCTGAAGGTTTTTTTTCTAGCCAAAGAAACCGGCCTGCCTCTCTCCTACGCGCTTAGCCGTCTTATTCGCAGGAAACGCATGAGGGTGAGGAAGGGGCTGAGGGAGGATGCCCGGGCCGTCTCTTTTCTCATGCAGCTTTTCAAGGACTTTAGGCGTATTGGGTATGTTTTGAGGGGGCTTGATGAGACAGGGGTTCTTAGCAGAGCAATTCCAGAATGGGATCGGGTGAAGAACTTGGCCCAGCACGACATCTACCATGCCTACACTGCAGACAAGCATCTGATTCGGACAATCGAGGCATTAGAGAGGCTTGCGATCGGCCAAGTGGACTCCTGGCTTCAGGGGCTGCAACCTCTCCTCGAAGAAGAGCGCCAGCCTGCAGTCCTTATTCTTGCCGCCTTACTCCATGATATTGGCAAAGGGTGGGGCAGGGGGCACTCCAGCACAGGGGCGCGTATTGCAGGCAGGATCTTGGGACGGCTTGGCCTTGAGGACACGATGGTCGAGGAAGTAGTTTTTCTTGTTCGTTATCACCTCTTAATGATGGATTACGCGTTCAAGCGCGACCTAGAAGACCCTGCTCTCATCGAGCGATTTTTGAATACCGTAAGAACGAGAGATAGGCTTAGGCGTCTTTATCTGCTTAGCGTTTGTGATTTGCTGGCCGTGTCCCCCGTAGCGATGACCCCTTGGAAGATGGGACTTCTAGAAGATCTCTTCAGGCATTCCATCGCCTCTTTCGAGCGCAGGCAGGAGGGTAAGGTGCCGTTAAGCATTCCAGAGTATGCCAAAGAGGCAAGAGTTGCACTTGAGCCCCATCTGATGGGGTTGTCGGCAGGAGATGCGTTTCTTAAGGTTGTCCCCAACCCATACCTCCTTAGCGCTTCGCCAAAGCTTAGTCAGGCCCATGTAAGGCTTTACGAGGGGGCAAGGGCCGATGGGATTGCGATCGGGATCGATGGCGATTCCTCAAAAATGCTCGCAAACTTGGATATTGTGGCAAGGGACAAGCCGGGACTGTTCAGCTTGCTAGTCGGAGGCCTGAGCTATTTTGGCTTCAACATTCTATGGTCGAGAATCTACACGACTTCGGACGGCTATGCCCTCGACATGTTCAAGGTAGAACACCCGTCGCTTGAAGACCTCTTTCGTGACCCGGCTTACTTGGAGCGTTTCAAGTCGGTCTTGAAAGATGTCGTTGCGCTAGGCCAGGATACGCTAGAGGGGTTGATCGCCCGCAAACGTCCGGCAGTTCGCCTTGTAAAGGCCCCGCCAAAGACTAGGCCTAACGAGGTAACGATCGACAACGCCATCTCAACGGATTACACGGTGATCGATGTCAAAACCTACGACAGGCCTTTCCTTTTGTACGAGATTTCCTGCGTGTTCGTAGCGAACGGAATTAACATCTCCAAGGCCAATATCGCGACGATTGCGGACCAGGTAGTGGACACCTTTTATGTCACGACGCCTGAAGGCAAGAAGGTAGGCGAACGCTTGGCCAAGAGGCTGGCCCCGGAGCTTTTGACCGCGATCGAAAAGGGCGGAAGGGATGAGGCTGGAAATAGCGCTTGAGGCGTTTTTGGGCAAGCTCTCGATTGAGAGGGGCTACAGTAACCATACGATTGCCTCATACCAGTATGACCTGCAGGCATTCCTTGCGTTTTTGCGGGCTTACAGCCCCGACGAAAACCCGGTGGAAGCGCTAAAAACCCCGGAGGCGTTTGAAGCGTACTTTGCCGAGTTGACTAGCCAAGGCGCCGCTCCAAGCACGATGCTCCGTAGAAAAAGCTCTCTAAAGCGCTTTGTAGGTTTTCTCATCGAACAGGGCCTTGCAGCGGAAAACCCGCTTGAAGGTATCCGGGTGGCAAGACTCAAGCGGGCCTTGCCCCTCTTGCCCTCTAGGGAGCAGCTCGAAGCATTCTTTAAGAGGCTTCCCCCTCCTTGTGGACCCCTGGAAGTGAGGAACCGTTCTATCGCCGAGTTTTTCTATGCCGCAGGGCTCAGGGTAAGCGAGCTGACCGCGCTAAGGGTAGGCGACGTCCAAGATGATCCGCCGCACCTTAAGGTTTTTGGCAAGGGAAACAAAGAACGCGTCGTACCCCTTGGAGAAGTCGCACGGAAGAGCCTGGCGGCTTACCTGCAGCTACGCCCGTCATTCCTCAAGGGCCGCTCCGACACGCTCTTTTTGGGGGCGAGAGGGAAAGCCATGAGTCGGCAGGCGGTTTGGAAGGTGATCAAGCGGTTCGCTTTCTTTTGGCCGGAAGATGATGCGCTTTACCCTCATCTCCTTCGGCACGCCTTTGCAAGTCACCTTTTGGAGGGAGGGGCCGACCTCCGAACGGTTCAAACGCTTCTGGGGCACAAAGACATCCAAACGACCGAAATCTACACGCACATCGGCTTAGAGCACCTAAGGAAAGAGCTTGTCAAGGCGCACCCAAGGAAGCCATGCGGATAGTAACCACCCACGTTTACGCCGATTTTGACGCGCTAGCCAGCGCTACGGCTGCAGTCGCCCTCTATGCTGAAGCATGCCTGTTTATCCCAAAACCCAAGGCCAGGAATGTCGAGGCATTCCTTAAAGAGCATCCAGAGTTTGCCCCAAAAGAGGTGCTCTTCGACCAGATCGATCCGAACGCTATCGAAGGCGTTGTCGTTGTCGATACTTCCGACGTTTCACGCCTCGGCGAGCTTGGCCCGTGGATCGAGCAAGCAGGGCCACCTCTTGTGTTCATCGACCATCATCCCCATCCCAAGGGCTTACCCCCTTCCCTTAAAACAGACATACGCGCCCCTGTTGGGGCTTGCAGCAGTCTTGTCGTCCGCCTTTTAAAAGAAAAAGGCCTATTGATCGGCCAAACCTTGGCGAACCTCCTTTTGCTCGGGGTTTACGAAGACACGGGCGGGTTGATGAATGTCTCGACTACGCAGGAAGATTTTGAGGCCTGCGCTTGGCTTCTTGGGCAAGGCGCAAGGGTAGGGTTTGTCCGTTCGATCTTGGCAAGAAGCCTTACGCTCTCCGAGCTCGAAATCTTGCACCGCCTTAAGTCCGCAGCGCGGTTTATCCAGCTAAACGGAAGCCGGCTTTTGCTTTCTCACGCCGAAGTCGTTGGGCATGAAGGGGAGCTGAGCCACCTTGTCCAGGAAATACTAGATATTAGCCATGCCAGTGCCGCCATTGCGATCTTTGAGTGTGAGGGCCGGATGCTCGTCGTAGGTAGGAGCGTAAGCGATACCGTCCGGCTAGACGGGCTTTTTGTCGAGCTTGGCGGCGGGGGCCATCCTACAGCGGCAAGCGCCTCTTTGCCTGGGCAGACGCTGGTGGATTCCAGGGTTCGGATCGAGGCGCTTGTCCAAAAGCACCTTGTCAAGGCCATGCGGGCCGAGGAGGTTATGTCCGCCCCCCCGATCTCCGTCCTTTCCGGGCAGCAGATCGAGGAAGCCCTCTTGACTATGAACCGCTACGCCGTAAACGGGCTCGTCGTCTTAGATCCCACCGGCCGTCTTGTCGGTCTATTTACGCGAATGATTGCGGAAAGGGCGCTCTATCACGGCCTCCACGGAGCCCATGTTGCAGATTTCATGATCACCGAATTCGAAACCATCTCACCCTATGCGCCGCTCGACGAGGTAGGAGAGCTATTGGTACGTACAAGACAAAGGCTACTCCCTGTATTGCGGGATGGCCAGGTTATCGGTGTTGTCACCCGAAAGGATTACCTAAGAGAAATGCTCAAACGGACGCGTGAACGGCCCGTAGACGCCCAAACACAAGAAGTGACGAAGCAGGTCAAGTCTCAGGCCGGAAAGCATCTGCCAGAAATCGTACGGGCAGTGTTCCTCGAGGCGGGACGGCTTGGCTTTGAGCTTGCCATGCCGGCCTACGCCGTAGGAGGTTTTGTGAGGGATTTGTTGCTCGGAACGCCCACTCTGGATTTCGACATCGTCGTGGTTGGGGACGGGCTTCGGTTTGCAAGTAAGCTCGCGGAACGTCTGGGGTGTAAAATGCGTCTTCACGAGGCTTTTGGAACGGCTTCACTCTACGTACGTCCGGACGTCAAGCTCGATATCGCGACTGCCAGGATAGAATCCTACGAATATCCAGGTGCCTGGCCGAAGGTTGTTCGAAGCACGCTCAAACAGGATTTAGCAAGGCGCGATTTTACGGTGAACACGCTGGCGCTGGATTTGAGGCCCGAACGCTTCCTGGAGCTTGTGGACTTCTATGGGGGGCTTACGGACTTAAAGCATCGGCTTATTCGGGTATTGCATAACTTAAGCTTGGTCGAAGACCCAACCCGCGTGTTCCGGGCTTACAGGTTTGCGCTCCGGCTGGGGTTTAAGCTGAGCAAGGAAACAGAAAGGCTCATCAAGAAAGCGCTCGAACTAGGGTTCGTCGGCAAACTCGAGGGCGGGAGGGTTCTTAAAGAGCTGGGCCTCATCGCCTACGAGCCTAAGGCGATCGAGATCGTCGAGAAGCTAGGCTCGGAGGGGGTGTTGAGGGTCGTTGCGCCCGAACTGGATATTACACCCGAAAAAAAGCGCACGCTTCAAGGTTTAGGAAATGCCATCGTATGGTTTAGCTACAGCTTTCCAGATCAACATGTAGATACGTTGGCCCTTATCCTAGCCGCCCTTTTATGGGGAGAGAGGCCTGAGGCAAGGGGGGCTGCTTTACGGAGGCTTCAATCCCCCCCCCAGTTGCAATGCCTTGTCCAAAAGGTGTTTGAGCATGCAAGCGGGGCGCTGACAAGGCTTGAGTCGGCCAAAGGGGATGCCGTAGAAATTGACAAAGCACTTCGTGGGGTTCCCAAGGAGACGAGCTTGTTCATTATGGCGCTTACAAAGAACGAAGACGTTCGCGAGCACGTTGTCCATTATCTTCTCGTCCTCTCAAAGGTTTTTCCGGAGGTTCGAGGGAAGGATCTCGTTGCGCTCGGGTTCTCCCCATCCCCAAAAATCGGGAAAATCCTTGAAACCTTAAGGGCGCAAAAATTACGAGGCAGGCTTTTGACCAAGCAAGAAGAGCTTTCTTGGGTCCTAAAACATTTCTGCCACGAGCTTCCTGACCTAACATGCGAAAAAAATATGCTAGGATAACTGTCATCAGCATTTGGCCTGGAGGGGTGGGCATGAAGAGACGATTTTGGGCGGCATTCTTTGTGGCATGGGCTATGTTCGGCGCTCAGGCAGGGCTTGCAAGAAACCAGGGTGGGGAATCGTTTCGGATTACAGGCTTTTATACGACAGGGGAGGAAGGAGTTACCGGCATGATCACGGGGCCCTTGTCGCAGACGCTCACCATTCCCTCGACGCTGACAACGCAAGCACCCGAATTCGTTCCGCTGCCCGGAGGGGGAGGGGTAGGAGTAGGGGTTCCCGTCGGTAGCAACTTGGTCATTCCTCCAGAAACACTGGAGCAATTACGGGTGACGAGGCCGGAGGTCAGCGTCGGGCTCGAGAACAACATGATTAATCAAGGGATTACACTCGAGCGTTTTCATATGCGCTACGATATAGTTACAGAGGATGGCGAGCTCTTTTCGGGGTTTGTCCCGGATTGGGACTACTACGCGACGGTCTATCTTCCCCCTGCTCAGCCTACGCAGCCCGGCCAAGAATCTGGCATTCGCACGCAGTTGGGGGGGCAAGAGCAGAACCGTTCGCTGACGACTGTCCTGTTGGTCGGCCCCCAGACCGTGCGCTTCCTGCTCGATCACCTAAGCGATCTACCCGGGTTTCCGTTTGAGATGATCGTCCGCGTCAAGTCTTTCGGGCGGGGGGACAACGGCAAGACGTACGAGACGCCGGAAGCGGTCATGACAATCCTCTGGATTGCTTAAAGGGGGATAGGATGATGCGATTAAAAGGGTGGCTTTTAGTCATGTTGGCTTTGGGCGTGGTTTTTGGTGGGTCATCGCGGGCGGTAGCCGCTCCTAGGGCTACCCTAACCCTCGAGGCTAGGACGAGCTGTGAGGGCGAAGTTAGGGAGTTTTGCTACGATTTGGAAGATTGGTTCTTTGGTAGGCCAAACCCATACTGGATTGATTATGTCGCAACGCTCCGCTCTCCTGAGGGCGTACCGCTTAGTGGTGTTCCTATCATCTTTCTTGTCGATGATGAAGTGAAAGCCCAAAAGAGCACAGATTCAAACGGGCAAGCTAAATATAGCTTTGAAACAGAAGACGAAGATGAATTCAAAGCTCAGGCAATCGTTGGTTCGTATTATGAAGACGAGGAAGGGGTAGTTCGGTTTAACCGTGATGTTCAAGTTTGGAATGTGACGAGCAACAGGGTTACTGTAGAAATCGAGATTCCAGAGCTTGCCCCCGACCTTCCAAGGCCGCCGGTTTCAACGGGAGACATTGGCGTCGACAACAGCGAGTTGGAATTCAAGAACGCCTCGCTTTCCGGCGGCGACTGGAAATATATCCGCGTAGTTTCCGGGACTCCGCCTTTTCAATGGGACAACGTTTACAAAGAGTACGGAGAGATTGCCCCAAGAGGGCTTTGGGGGGAGATGGGCATTTATACCGTCCAGCCGAGGACATTGGGCCTTCTGAACGCAGACCTTTTGATTGATGCCAAACCCGTAACGGATACGGTAATAGTTACGGATGCAAGTGGAAACCGGACCGAGGTACAGGTTACGATAGATTATTTGACCTTCGATGACGTTTCTGGTCAGCTTCCGTAAATGCAAGGCGACCAAGGCATGCCCGAGAACGAAGGCGGCATTCGTGTCCAAAAGGTCTTGGCCATACGGGGCGGAATATCCCGTCGTAAGGCCGATGCGTTGGTTCAGGCCGGGAAAGTCCGGCTTCCGGACGGGAGGCTCCTTAAGACAGGGGACAAAATAGACCCAAAGTCCATCCTTTGGGTCGAGGGTCGTCCGCTTGAAAGGCTTGGAATTGAAAAATTCTACTTTGCCTTCTATAAACCCAAGGGAGTCGTCAGTACGTTCGAGCCCTCGAAGGACCACGCAACGCTTGCAAAAAGCTTTCCTATCAAGGCCCCCCATCTTTTTTCCGTAGGAAGGCTGGATGCGATAGCGGAAGGGCTCCTATTGGTGACCAACGACGGAGAGTTCGCCAACCGCGTATCCCATCCGCGTTACGGCATACCCAAGGAATACCTTGTCAAGGTTCAAGGTAAGCTCGGTCCAGGGGCCTTGCAGGCGGTTCTACAGGGCGTCTGGGATGCCGGCGAGTTGCTAAAGCCGTCATCAGTCTCGATCGTTTCGGAAGTCAGGAAAAACCAATGGCTTAGTGTCGTGATGCGCGAGGGGAAATACCACGAGGTTCGAAGGCTTTTTGGCCATCAAGGATATTTCGTCCTAAAAATCAAACGGGTACGGGTTGGCCCTGTCATGCTTGGAGCGCTTCAGCCTGGACAAGCCCGCCCCCTTTCTACCAAAGAGGTTCGTGGGCTTCTAAGCCCAAGCTTGGCCGAATCGGGGGCAATCCCTAGCCCAAAAGAGCGCTCTTGGCGCAGACATCAAAAAGTCTCTCCCCTCAAAGCCTTATCCTAGCTTGACAGAATTGCCTATCTGGGTATAATCAATCCTTCTTGTGCTCGCTTAGACTGAAAAAAAGAGGGGTATATGCCAATGCTCGAGAAAGAAAAACTTGCGTATTTCGAGAAGCTCCTTCAGTCTATGCGCAAGGAACTTCTGAGGGAATCGCTTAAGAAGCGGCTCGATGAGGTGGACGACGAATCCGAGGTGGCGAAGGACCCGGTCGATATCGCATCCGACGAGCGGGGGAAGGACCTTTCGTTGATCTTGTCCGATAGGGACCAAGAGAAGCTCGAGGCGATCGATGAGGCCCTTGAACGAATACGCCACAAAGCTTACGGGATCTGTTCGGAATGCGGCAAAGACATCCCTGAAGGGCGCCTCAAGATTATGCCTACCGCATCCTTGTGCGTTGAATGCAAAGAAGAGATCGAGCGCGAAGAGCAATTAAGGCCGTTCTTGGGAAGCGGAGAAAAGTATCTAAGGCCTTTCGACGTCCAAGGGCAACCGCACGAGGAAGAGGAGGCTTAAGGGATCGAGGTCTTCCTCAGGGTGCGAATGTGGGCCAGGTGTTCGGCGTAACTTTTGGCAAAACTGTGGTATCCGTCTTTTTTGGCCACAAAATAAAGGTAGGGAGTGTTTGCCGGATTGGCTGCCGCATGGAGCGCCGCCTTCGAAGGGTTGCAGATGGGCCCCTTAGGCAACCCAACAATCCTGTAGGTGTTGTATGGGCTCGGGCGTTTGAGGTGCTCGGGTAAGACAGGACCTTTATATCTTGGAGAAAGGTCATAAACGGCCGTAGGGTCCGCTTGTAAGGGCATGCCGAGTCTGAGGCGGTTGTGAAACACGCTCGCGATGAGCGGCATTTCCTCGGGATGAGGGGTTTCGCGCTCGATGATCGACCCAAGCGTTACGAGGTTTTTGAGGTTAAGCCCGTGTAAGCCCGCCTTGGCAAGGAGGGTCGTGTCGACTTGCTTGAAGAACTCCTGCACCATGGGACGTACGATCTGGGCGAGCCCTTGGCGCCTTTCGATGCGGTAGGTTTCGGGATAAAGAAAACCCTCGAGCGAGTCGAGCTCGGAAGGGATCATGCTGTGGAGCGACCGGATGAACGCCTTATCCCTTAGTTGGTCGCATGTTTTTTGGGCAGGGAAAAAGCCGAGAGCCTCTAGGCTTGAGGCAAGGTCATAGAGAGTTTCCCCTTCTTTGAGCGTTAAGAGGTATGTTTTGACCTCTCCTCTGTAGAGTTTGGTAACTACTTGGTGCAATCCTACGGGCTCTAGGAAGGCATACTCCCCCCATTGGAGCTTCCCCTTCTTCCCTGTTGCTATTACGTATACGAGAAAGGCAAGCTTGCTCCGGATGATTGAGGCTTTCTCGAGGATCTCTGCGATCTTGGTGCTCGAGGATCCTTTGGGGATAAAAACCTGCCTCCCCGCGGCTTTTTTGTAGGGGACGAAGGCGGTATAGGCAGCAAGGATCCCCGAAAAGATCAGAAAAAGGGCAAAAACAGTAAGGGCAACCCGTTTCATCGGGGCATGCTGAGCAGCTTTGCCAAGTCGTTGGGGCTTCGCACGATGATGTCCGGGTTTGCCCGCTCGATTTCCTCTGGGGTTCCGAAACCCCAAAGTACGGCTACCGTCTGCAAGCCTGCCCGCCTGCCCGCCTCTATGTCGTACCGTGAATCTCCGACGATTACGGCACGTTCAGGAGGAAGGCCAAGCAAGTGAAGGGCGTACAAAAGAGGCTCGGGGTTGGGTTTTTTCTGCCCGGTATCTTCCGGGGTAACGATCGCTCCAAAACGGCCCGAAATGCCAAGGCCTTCGAGCAACGGAAGCGTGAACATGCGGGCCTTGTTCGTGACGATGCCTGCTTGGTTTCGTTGTAAGGTTTTGATAATTGGCTCAAGGCCTTCAAAAATATGGGTATGATCCAAGAGGTGCTTTCTATAGTAGGAGATAAAGGACTCCTTCGCCTGCCTGAACAAGTCTGGGTCTTCGGTTCCCAGGATGCTTCGGATTAAGCTGTCCACTCCAAGCCCTACATGAGCTTGAACGGCCTCATTGGAAAGCGAGGGCAGGCCAATGGAAGCCCGAGCGGCGTTTGCAGCCGAGGCCAAATCCCGTTTCGAGTCGACGAGCGTGCCGTCTAGGTCGAACAACAGCGCTTTTTCTCTTAATCGAAAGGTCACCATTCTTTTGCTAGCGTAGCTGGCGATGCTCCCCTTTGCAACCTTTCCGGCGTTTTGTTGATCAATTTTCCTTTGTGTTATTATAAACACACAATTTGTTTTTCAAGGGGGTGAGCATGAGGGCGCTCGGTGTTGTTACCCTGACGGTATTTTTGTTGACCTTCCAGTTTGAGAGCGCGCCCGCCATCGAGCTGGATCGCGCAAGGCTTCCTTACTACGGAAGTTTTCCGTTCGAGCGTATCGGAAAAACGGGGGATTCTTACGGAGAAAAGCAATTGCTTTCCTTGGGCGACGAGCTCATGCTCACCCTCGAAGCGGGAAAGACCCTCAAGCAAGGCCTTCCTTACCTTGTTGCCAAGACCCAAGCCCCATGGAAAGCTTCGTTTTACGAGCCTATAGCCGTTGTCCGGCCTCTGTTCAAGGATGGAAGGTCGGCTTACGTCGGAGAGGTTGTAGAAATCTTCGGCCTGCTCGATGCAAGTCAAACTTATGGCCTCTACGACATCGGCTCAAGACCTAGGCGTATGCAAGTACAGTCTACTGTTTCAAGCCATACTGCCGAAGGGAAGGTGGAAGTCGTGTACGGCTCGTCAAGGACAGCCTCGGTCGGCCAGTATGTGGGTGCCACGCTAAGTGAGATTCCAAGGCCTTCTCTCGATCCAGGAACGAAGGTATATTTTTATTCCAAGCCGTCTTGGTGGAAAGAAGCGTTCAGACGCTCCAAGCCACCTAAGGTGTACGCAGAAGGGCTTGTGGTTTTCATGGTAGAAAAAAAGGCTACGATCCTCCTGACCCATGGCGAGAATGTAGTCAAGCCTGGGGCCAGGGTTACGACGGTTTTATACTAGGCATTCCCTTAGATGAAACTTGACCGTGAGCAGTTCTTTTCTTACTTGGCCGTAAGAATTCTTGGGCCTAGGCTTGCTAGAAGAATCTTTGAATCGAGCCTTCCTAGGGAAAGACTGCCTGAGATTGGGCGTGAGGAGCTCTCCGGGATCGTTGGAGCCCTGCCGGGCGCGCTTTGCTGGCCTCCGCCTTTGGAGCAGGTCCAAGGCCTACAAAGAGAGCTTGCCAAGACAATCGAGCATGGCGTATCTCCCGTGTTTTTTTTGGGAGAGGGTTATCCAGAACGTCTCAACGCGCTTCCAGACCCTCCGGCATGCTTGTTCATAAAAGGGCATTTCCTTTCTAGCATGCCATGCGTAGCTATCGTAGGAGCACGGCGCCCCACGGTATATGGCTTGGAGGTTGCGAACCGTTTGGCCAAAGATCTTGCTTTGGCCGGCGTTGCCGTTGTAAGCGGGCTGGCACGCGGTGTCGACGGAGCGGCCCATGTAGGGGCGCTGGATGCCGAAGGAAAAACCTGGGCGGTTCTTGGCTCCGGGCTCGATTGCGTCTACCCAAAGGAGCACGAACGGCTTGCCGAAAGGATTCTTAAGGGATGCGGGGCGTTGATCTCGGAGTATCCGCTAGGGTTTTCTCCAAAAAAGGAGCATTTCCCAAAAAGGAACAGGATTATCGCTGCCCTTGCCGACGGTCTTGTCGTGGTCGAAGCGGGGGAGAAAAGCGGGACGTTGATCACGGTCGGTTTCGCGCTCGATTTAGGCCGGGAAGTAATGGCCGTGCCGGGGAGCGTGTTTTCAGAACGATCCAAGGGGACCCATACGCTCATTCGTCAAGGGGCACAGCTCGTCCAGAACGCGACAGAGGTTCTTGAGGTCCTAGGATTTCGGCAGGTTTTACCGAAGATTCCGGCGGATAAGAAGCAGAGCCTTGCAAAGGGTCTCTTGAGCGATCAAGCTGGCCTGCTCGACCTTCTAGGGCCCTACCCAGAGCACATTGATGCCCTTAAGGCACGCAGCGGCCTCCCGATCGAAGAGCTCTCCGTTGCGCTTGCCGAATTGGAAGTTCAAGGGCTTGCTCGAAGCTTACCCGGGAAGTATTACCAAAAAAATTAAGGGGCTTTGGAAATGCGTATTTTCTTGGATACTGCCAACCTTGAGGAAATTTCCAGGGCCGTTGCTCTCGGGTTGATTGACGGGGTAACGACCAACCCTACCTTGTTGGCCAAGGCCGGGCTTTCTTTTCCCGATGGAGTCCTAGAAGTTTGCCGGGCCGTCCAGGGTCCGGTGAGCCTTGAGGTTACGAAAGAAGACGCGGCCGGCATGGTCGAGGAGGGCAGGAGAATAGCAGGCCTTGCCCCGAACCTGGTCGTGAAGGTGCCCGTAACGCTAGAAGGGATTCAGGCTATAAGGATGCTTGCAAAAGACGGGATTCCGGTCAACGCCACGCTTGTATTTCAGCCACTTCAGGCGCTTCTTGCCGCAAGGGCCGGTGCAAAGTACGCAAGCGTATTCCTAGGGAGGTTAGACGACGTCGGCCACGATGCCATTTCTATCCTCAGGGAATGCCTTGAGATCTTGGAGGTTTACGGCATGGCCACGGAGCTGATCGCAGCGAGCGTTAGGCACCCTTTGCATGTCCTAAGGGCGGCTTTGCTCGGGACACCGATTGTTACGCTTCCTTTTGGGGTTCTCCTTGGTCTTGTGGAGCACCCGCTTACCAAGTCTGGGCTTGAACGCTTTTTGCAGGATGCTCGGTCGGTAGCTTCAAGTATGCATTCTCCAAAATAAAAGATGTTGATCACGTATGGGTATTGACGTATAAAACGTTTTACGCTAGCATGAATATAATTTTTTTGAACTACGAGAAGGGCAATAAAGATGATCATTCACAGAGAAAAAATTAACTATTTGATCCAGTCTGTTTCGCATGCTATCGATGTCCTGGAAGAGTTCAAGGGGAACCAAGAAGAGCTTGGTGTAACCGACTTATCGAAAAAGCTAAAATTACATAAGAATAACATTTTTCGTATCCTTGCCACCCTCGAAGCGAGGGGGTATATAGAACAGAATAAGTCCACAGAGAACTATCGGCTCGGAATCAAATGTTTAGAGTTGGGACAGGCCTACATTAAACAAATGGGGCTCGTAAGGCAGGCGAAGCCCATCTTGGAGCGTGTCTCGAAAGAAACGGGCGAAACTGCCTACATCTCGTTCATGCGGGGTAGCGGTGTCGTGTACTTAGACAGCGTCGAGTCTTCAAAGACGGTCCGGGTCATCTCCAGGGTCGGGTTGACGCTTCCGCCCTACTGCACGGCCTCGGGCAAGGTACACCTCGCTTACTTGACAGAAGAAGAGAGGGAGAGGGTGCTCCCGGAGGAGTTGCGGCCGTTCACAAAACACACGATTACCGAAAGAGAGCGACTTGTCCAAGACCTAGAGCAGATCAAGGAGAAAGGCTGGGCCATCGACAACGAGGAATACGAAGATGAAGTCCGGTGTGCTGCTGCTCCCGTATTCGACTATACGGGCAAGCTTGTAGGTGCGCTTAGCATCTCCGGCCCGAGCTTTCGTCTAGGCGAAGAAGAGGTCCCGTTGGTTATCGTCCCCGCTGTCAAGCGGGGCGCGGAAGAAGTCTCCCAAAAGCTTGGGTACACGAAATCGAGCTCCTAAGGGAGTTCGATTTTTTATAAGCGATGTAGGCAAGGCATAAAAAATTGAATGAAGCATCAATCGGAACTTATTTTGGATCACGAAAAAACCCTGGCCTAGACGCATGAAAAAAGAACGCGAAAAGTTTTTTCGCATCCTGGACGCGGCCGTACGAGTATTTGCGCAAAAGGGCTTTTTTAAGGCACGCATCAGCGACATCGCCAAAGGGGCCGGAGTAGCCGACGGCACGGTTTATCTTTACTTTAAGAACAAAGACGACATCCTTATCCAGGTGTTCGAGGTAAACCTCGATCGGATCCTAAAAGAGCTCCACCTGGAGCTTTCCGTTCTTCCGGGCCCTCTAGAAAAGCTTGAGCGCTGGTTTCGGTACCAGGTAGAGCTTTTCCAAAGTAGCAAAGAGTTGATCGAGGTGTTGATAGTGGAGATCCGCCAGAGCCACAGATTCATGAAAGAGTACACCCCCAATTTGTATTTCGCTTACCTCGATATCCTTGGCTCGGTCTTGGAAGAGGGGAAAGAGAAGGGAGTTTTCGTTGAAACCTTGGATGCAAGTATTTTAAAATACGCAATTTATGGGGCGATCGAAGAGGTCGCCCTAAGATGGGTCCTCAAGGGCGGCGCATTCGACATTTCCAGGGCGATTGACGGGCTATTCCTTGTCTGGCTTGAGGGCATAGCCTATAAAAAGGGGGCAGCTTTCCTGCCCGAGGCGCGTAATATTCCATTGCATACCCAAAAGGGAGGGTTGGCATGAAGCTATTGGTTGCAGTAAAAAGGGTGCCGGATCCTGAGGCCAAGATTCGAGTGAAGCCTGACGGGAACAGTATTGTTACGGAGCAGCTCAAGTTCGTCATCAACCCGTTTGACGAAATTGCCGTCGAGGAGGCGCTTAGGATCAAAGAGAAGCTTGGCGGAGAGGTTGTCGTCCTATCGATCGGCCCTTCGGAAGCCGCCGAGCAAGTAAGGACCGCGTTGGCGATGGGAGCCGATCGGGGTGTGCTGGTCAAGACCGATGGGGCATACGCAGACCCGGGGATTATCGCTCGTGCGCTCGCCGAGGTTGCCAAACAAGAAGGGTTTGACGTGCTTTTGATGGGGAAACAGGCCGTAGATACAGATTATGGCCAGACTTGTGGGATGCTCGCCCAGATCCTTGGCGTTCCCTGCGCCTCGTTTGCCTACAAGGTGGAAGTTGAAGGGGAGAGCAAACGCCTTGTGGTCGTGCGCGAGGTGGACGGCGGGCTGGAGACCAAACTAATTGGCATGCCATGCATCGTGACAGCGGATCTGCGGCTCAATGAGCCCCGATATGCCTCTCTTCCAGGGATTATGAAGGCGAAGAAAAAAGAAATTCGCCAAATATCTCTTGAAGAGTTGGGGGTTGAGGTGACCCCAAAGCTTCGCGTGGAAAGCCTCGAAGAGCCCCCAAAGAGGCAGGGAGGCCGGAAGGTGGGCTCCGTAGAAGAGCTCGTCCGTGCGCTGCACGATGAGGCAAAGGTAATCTAAAACTCAAGATTGACGAAGGAGTGAAAAAAATGGCCGGTATACTCGTTGTCGCAGAGAACTACGAAGGAAGGTTGCGCTCGGCTACGTTCCATGCTGTTCAGGCCGCGCTTAGCTATGCCAAGGTGAAGGGCGAACCGGACGTCTTTGCGCTAGTCCTTGGTACCGACGCTAGCAAGCTTGCAAGCGAGCTTGCCCTTTACCCTCTTGCCGAAGTCTTTAGTTTAGAGCAACCGGAGGTTGCCCACTATACGGCCGAGGTGTATTCAGAGGCCATCTCCCAGTTTTTGGAGGCCCGGCCGTTTGATACTCTCATCGGGGCTTCCTCGACGTTCGCTAAAGACTTGTTCCCACGGCTTGCCGAACGCCTTCGGGGGGGGATGGTCAACGAAGTCCTAGAGATTCTTGCGCCCGATCGCTTCAAGCGGCCGATGTTTGCTGGCAGTGTAATCGCAACGGTTAGGCTAGAGGGTGACCTCAAGCTGATTACCATTCGGCCAACGGCCTTCGATACCCCTCCTAAGGCGCAAAAAGAGGCTAAAATCACTCCTGTGGGGCCGTTTGCAATATCCTTGCCGTTTACGGCTGAGTTTGTGCAGTTCGAAGAAGTCAAGTCAGAAAGGCCAAAACTTACGGAGGCCAAACGGGTGATATCTGGGGGCAGGGGGCTCAAATCGGCTGAAAACTTCCATTCTATCATCGAGCCTTTAGCCGATACCCTTGGTGCCGCCATCGGCGCCTCGAGGGCTGCAGTTGACAGCGGGTTTTGTCCAAACGACTATCAAGTAGGCCAGACGGGGAAAGTCGTCGCGCCAGACCTCTATGTCGCGGTTGGAATTTCCGGTGCGATCCAGCACATGGCCGGCATGAAGGATTCAAAAGTGATCGTGGCCGTGAACAAAGACGAAGAGGCCCCGATCTTCGAGATAGCCGACTATGGACTCGTAGCAGACCTTTTTAAAGCCGTGCCAGAGATGATCGGGGAGCTGAAGAAGGTCAAAAGTGCCTGATCGTATTCGTCTTTAAAAACCGAAAGGATATAGGCGGTCATGGAGCCCATAGAGAGCGTAACCAGGGAGGTGTTCCTCCGGTTTTCCTTAGCCGAAAGAATCGTTTTCTACGTGCTAAGCCTGCTGACGATCAGCGTCTTTGTGTACGGGTTCTATGCCCAAGCGAGACGATGGATGCAAGGCAGGGATGCGCTGTTTGCATGGAACCGCATTCCCGAAAGACTCTTGAGGGTTTTTAGTCAAGTCCTTGGACAGGCAAAGCTGCTCAGAGAATCCTACAGGGGGTTTGCGCACCTTCTGGTCTTTTGGGGGTTCGTGGTGTTGTTCATCGGGACGGTGATCCTGACCATCGATGAGGACACACCGCTTCGCTTCTTCTACGGGGACTTCTATCTTGCATACTCTTGGACCTTAGATCTTTTCGGCCTTTTCCTGCTTGGCGGGCTTGTGCTGTTCGGGGTTCGGCGTTACGGACTCCACCCTAAGGGATTAAGCTACAAATGGGACGATCACTTCTTGTTCTGGATGCTCCTGCTTTTGGGCATTACAGGGTTTTCAACGGAGATCCTAAGGATCGCAGGAGGTGGCGTGGCGTTTCAGGCCTACCCCGAGTTCGAGCGTGTGTCCTTCGTCGGGTTTAGTGCGGCCAAGATGCTTCGAGGGGCAGACCCCGCCCTTCTCCACGGCCTTCATAAGGCCTCATGGTGGGTTCACGGCCTCCTTTCGCTCGGGTTCATCGCAGTCCTTCCTTACACAAAGGCCTTTCATTTCTTCAGCTCGCTCTTGAACGTCTTTCTTGCCCCGTTTGAAACCAAACAATACGGGATGCCGAGCTATATCGACTTGGAGAACGCCGAGTCTATCGGATACAACACCCTAAGCGATTTTACTAAACAAGAGCTCTTAAGCCTGGACGCCTGTACGCGGTGCGGCCGCTGCCAAGAGGTCTGCCCTGCCTACGCTACCCAAAAGCCGCTTTCCCCTAAGGGCGTTGTTCTCGATCTAAAGGGCGCGATGCTTGAAGGTGATGGCGAGGATAAGCCCTTGGCGGGCGGTGTCATTACGGATGACGTGCTTTGGTCGTGCACGACTTGTAAGGCCTGCGTCGAGGCATGCCCTGTAGAAATCAATCAGATGGGCCTTATCCTTGAGCTTAGACGCTCGCTCGTGTTCGAGATGCAAACCCCATCTACGCTCGGTCAAAGCCTCAAGAGAACCACCAACAGCGCCAACCCCTGGGGGCTTCCGAACGAGGATCGCCTAGCTTGGGCCAAGGGGCTTTCCGTCCCCCTTGCCGCGGAAACGGAGGGGGGCTTCGAATGGCTATACTGGGTCGGTTGCAGTGCTTCTTTCGACCCGAGGAACCAAAAGATTGCACGCTCGATGGTCAAGCTTTTGGAAGCATCGGGCGTAAACTACGCCGTCTTGGGGCCGGAAGAAAAATGTACGGCGGAATGGGCAAGAAGGGCCGGAGAAGAGGGCCTATTCCAAATGAACACGCTAGAGAACATCGAGACGTTCAAGCGCTACAATGTCTCGAAGATCTTGACCCATTGTCCTCACTGTTTAAACACGCTTAAGAATGACTATCCGCAGTTCGGGTTTCAAGCCCAGGTGGTTCACCACAGCACGCTCTTAAGGGACCTGCTAAAGCAAGGCCGGCTCAAGCTTGGGAAGAAAACTCCTGAATCGCTCGTTTTTCACGACTCGTGCTACCTTGGCAGGTACAACGGAGTGTACGACGCTCCGCGCGAGTTGCTTCACACCGTGGCCAAGTCGCCCATAAGGGAAATGGAGAGGCGTAGGGAAAAGTCGTTCTGCTGCGGCGGCGGAGGCGGGCTTTCATGGATGGAGTTCGACATCGGCAAAAAGATTAATCACGAGCGGATCGAAGAGGCGGCTGCTACGGGAGGAAAGACTCTTGCCGCAGCATGCCCGTTTTGTGTGTTCATGTTCGACGACGCCATCAAGGTCAAGAACCTCGAGGAGGAGATAAAGGTCAAGGACCTATCCGAGATCCTCGTCGAATGCCTCTAGTTCGAGCCAATACTTGCGAATATCCAAAATTTCGAAGCCTTGGGCCTCCAGTGCTTCCCGAACAGGCAGGGGGTTGATTGTGGCAAGACGAAGGAGAAGGACAAGCTGAGGAGATTCCTTTTTAACCATTTCGAACAGTAGGCTAACGACCTCGACGCCCAAGCGCCTTGCCGCTTCAAGAACGCGAATCGTATCAGAGGTTTTATCCGCAACGAGTACTTCGATCCTAGAGGTATTTTTGTTGACCCCAAGAACGCATTCAAACGCCCTTAAGAGGTCTGTCTTGGTAAGGATCCCTAAAGGCCGGGCATCTTCGTCGACGACGGGCAGCCCGTTGAACCTGTGGGTGTTGAAGATACTCAGCGCATCCTCAAGCGTATCGGTTGGGTAGAGCGTGACAGGGTCTTTTGTCATAAACGAAACGACGGGCGCGGCCTCCATCAAATCCTTAAGCGTTTTGCCCTGAAAGCTAGACATGTAGACCAAGGAAGTCTTGGCATCGCGTAGGTCCCTATCGGAAAAGATGCCTACTAGCTTACCCGCCTCCTGAACCATGATTTGGTTTACTTGATGGGTTTTCATTAGCTCTTCGGCCTTCAGCAAGGCGTCTTGCGTGTTGATACATACGGGGGTAGAAGTCATCCAGTTGAAAACAAACATTGCTCGCTCCTCTTCTCGTCTTGCATCTTCTCTGCATTTTGTTGTTTGCTAAAGAGCATCCACAAGCCCTTCGACGTAGGCCATGCAAAGGTTTCCGAGTTCTGGAAGGAAATAACCGCCCTCGAGTACGGAAAGCACTCTGCCCTTGGAGAATGCCCTGGCGTATACCCCTATCCGCCTGCCAAAATGCTCATAGGCTTTTTCGGTGAAGTTCAGATGAGCCAAGGGGTCGTGCTCGTAGGCATCGAACCCTGCGCTTACGAGGACGAAATCCGCTTTGAAAACCTCCGTTATCTGCTCGAGGGCATAGTCGAACGCCGGCAGCGCTCGGTCATCGCCCGTAGATGGGGGCATGGGGACGTTGAGCGTAAAACCCTTTCCGGTTCCGATGCCAACCTCACTCCGCCTCCCTGTCCCTGGAAACAGGAAGCTCGGATGTTCGTGGATGCTGAAGTAGAAGACGCTCGGGTCTTCCTCGAAAATATGCTGGGTGCCATTCCCGTGGTGGACGTCAAAGTCGACAACGAGAACCTTCTCTATACCGTAGCGGCTTTTGAGGTATCTTGCTGCGATCGCGATGTTGTTGAAGTAGCAAAACCCCATTGCCTTGGTCCGCTCGGCATGGTGTCCTGGGGGGCGGATTGCACAAAACCCGCTATCAATCTCTTCGGCCATGACTGCTTCAATGTGCTTTAAGATCCCTCCGACGGCTTGAGAAGAGGCTTCGAAGCTTCTTTCCGAAATGCAGTTGTCGTAAGAATGAAAGTAGCTCAGCCCACTTTGGCAGGCGCTCCGGAATTCCTCGATGTATTCCTTGGAGTGTACGAGTTGGATTGCGTCCATGTCTGCCGAGTCAGCGTGAAACCGTTTAAGCATCGGGCCGAACCGGTGGGAATCAAGACCGGCTTGAATCGCTCGAATCCTTTGAGCGCACTCAGGGTGCCCTTCCTCGGTTTCATGGGCCTCATAGATTGGATCGATCAAAAATCCAAACCGCTTTGGATCCAACGCGATCTCCTTAATTAAGGGGTAAATGTGCAGATGTGAAAATCTTTCCCCACGACCTTGACCATTTTGACATCCCGAAAGGGTTCTCCAAGAATGCCGTCGTAGATAGCCCAGCTACGGCCTACGGGTGTTGCTTCCATTCCTTTACGACGAAAGGGGGTGGATCCGTCAAGCTGCTCATAAAGGTCTCCCCCCGCATGGAATCGTGCGTTGATCTCTTCCATCCACGCCTTTCGTGTAACGTATCCAAACCCGTGACGTTCGTAATGGATGGCGTTGTGGTAGCCCAGAGGATAGGTAAAGATCATTTGGTAGCTTAGTTGTTTTGCAAATGTCTCCAGATGCAGCTTGAACACCTTGAAAAGTCCTAACCCTCTTCGAATTTGGAAAGGGGCAAGCCCGGCCTCCATAGCCTTAATCTCTTCTTTAATGTTGCGCCTTACGGTTCCAAAAATTGTTTTTTTACCTAACTCATCAATGTCAAGAAAAAAACGTTCGCTATCCGGGTCGTTGATCATGATGAAGGAAAGTTCCAGTTGGTGGGTTGGGGTATGCTCAAGGTCCAACTCAAGAATACAGTCCTTATCGCTTAATCTTCTCTTTACCCGGATTGAAACCCAGTAATGAGATTCGGGGTAGTAGAAATGGACAGCCCTCTCTCCATGCTCGTTGAGTAATGTTTTTTTAGAAATATTATATCTTTCAAATATTTTGTCGGGAATAAGGAGCTTCAGGAGATCTTCACGTTCTTCGACCTCAAGACGAGAGAGCTCTAAGATAGACACGGATGATCTTCCTTTGGCTCGACTATTTGATAATATTGTTTCATAGAATTCATAAAAAAACTACAATGATTTCTTCGAATTTTTCGATGAATTGACATGTTTTGTCCAACAACATATAGTAATACAGATTGAGGTGCTTGCTGCCAGTCTGAATACCCCCCTGAAGGCCGACCACATTGCGTTCAATGGTGGTTCGGGTCCGGGTATATGCTTACAAATTAGGTGCTGTACGGGTTTTTGTGTAAATGATTTCCTAAGAAGGGGCAAGTCTTGGGATGGAGCGGCTTAAGGTTTTTTCTGGGAACGCAAACAGACAGCTTGCTGAGGCCATTTGTAGGCACATCGGGGTGGCCGTTGGGGACGCAACGGTGGGAACGTTCAACGATGGGGAGATTTTTGTCGAGATCAGAGAAAATGTCCGCGGAATGGATGTTTTTGTGCTTCAGTCGCTTGTTGATTCCGTCAACAGCTCTTTTATGGAGCTTCTCATCCTGATCGATGCCCTCAAGCGAGCGTCCGCCAAGAGAATCACGGCGGTCATCCCTTACTACGCTTACGCGCGCCAAGACCGAAAGGTGGCACCGAGGGTGCCGATTACGGCCAAGCTCATCGCCGACCTCATCGTCACGGCGGGGGCTCAAAGGGTGCTGACACTCGAGTTGCACGCAGGCCAAATTCAAGGGTTTTTTAACATTCCGGTGGACCATCTGTACGCCAGGCCTATACTTCTTGCCTATTTTAGGGAGAACTACAAAGAAGTCCCTATTACAATCGTTTCCCCAGATGCCGGCGGCGTGGAGCGGGCAAGGGCGTTTGCCAAGAGGCTCGAGTGTCCGATTGCCATCCTCGACAAGCGCCGTCCAAGGGCAAACGAGATTGACGAAATGCGTATTATTGGAGACGTGCAGGGTAGAGTGGCTATTATCATAGACGACATTGTAGACACCGCAAAGACCGTTTGTATGGCCGCCGATGCGTTGCTCGACCATGGTGCACGCTCGGTAAGCGCGTTTCTGGTTCATCCTGTCCTTTCGGCAGGCTCAGTAGAACGGTTGGCGGCGAGCTCTTTTGAAGAAATTGTCGTAACCGACACGATCCCACTTAAAGACCAAGCCAAAAGGGTCGAAAAAATCCATGTTGTGTCCGTTGCAAAGCTTTTAGGGGATGCGATCCTGCGCATCCATAAGGAAGCTTCGGTCAGTTCACTGTTCGATTAGAGCGTCAAAGAACCGTTTGGAGGAATGGGTAGAATGGAAACAGAGGTATTGGAAGTCGAGCCAAGGGCCATTGCGACGAAAGGGGCACTAAATGCCTTGAGGCGACAAGGGCTTGTTCCTGGCGTATGCTACGGAAGAGGGTTTGTTCCTAAGCCCGTGCAGATTTCGAAAAAGTCCATCGAGGAAGTCCTAAAAAAGAGAAAAGGGGAGGGTAGCACTCTTCTTAAGTGCTCCTCCGAGATGGACTCCGCACTTAAAGGGCTACGTGTTTTGCTCAAGCAGCTTGAATGGGATGCGTTGGGGAGGCACCTTCTCCATGTGGACCTTCACGTTGTGCGGATGGACGAGATGATAGAAACCAGGGTGCCCATTCGAACCGCTGGAGAGCCGATAGGCGTCAAAGAAGGCGATGGCGTCCTAGAAGTGATGAAGCATGCCCTAACAATCGAGTGTCTGCCGGGAGACATTCCTGAGGCGATTGAAGTAGACGTTTCGGGCCTGCGGATCGGGGATGTTCTACACGTCGCTGACTTGCCCGTGGCACAAAACCTTCGCATCAAAGAGGACCCTGCGGAAGCCGTCATTGCCTTGGCCTCGCCGACGCGTGAAGAAGCCGAAAAGACCCCCGAAGAGGAGGTTTCCGAGGAAACAAAAACGGAATAGCCTATGCGTTGGACGCTGGCAGGGCTTGGGAATCCGGGCCCTGAATATGCCTTGACGCGGCATAATGTAGGGTTTCAAGTGGTCGAGGGGATGGCCAAGGATCTCAGGATGGCATGGAGAAAGGCCAAAAACGTTTCCTACTCCGGCCCTTTTTTGTTGGCGGACGATGAGGTTTGGCTTCTTAAGCCGCTCACGTTCATGAACTTGTCGGGCCAGGGGGTCAAGCCGTTCCTAATGGAGCGGGAATTGTCAATCGAGGGGCTTATCGTCGTGCACGATGATATGGACCTTCCATATGGGGAAGTACGATTTCGTTTTGGCGGCGGTACGGCAGGCCACAAAGGGTTGAATTCAATCATGCAGGCATTGAAAACGAAGGATTTTTACAGGGTTCGGGTAGGGATCGGAAGACCGAGCGAAAAAGGCCTTGTCGTACCCTACGTACTGGAGCCTTTCTCGAGGCAGGAGCTTGCAAGGCTCCCCGATCTTATCGGGCAGGTTCAAATCGGAGTTCGTGTTCTGATTGACGAGGGGCTGGCGAAGGCTCAAGAGACTTTCCACAGAAAAATACTTGCTTAACCTTATTTGATTGATGTAAATCGGAGTACTGGCATGCTCGAGGCGTTTTCGATATTGCCCCTTGCCGTTGCGCTTGTTGGGATCATTCTTGCGCTTACACTCTTAACGAGCATTCGGCGGCTCCCTGCGGGATCGGCCGCGATGATCTCCATAGCTTCTGAAATCCGAACGGGGGCAATGGTGTTCTTGAGGCGGGAGTATTCTGTACTTGCCTGGTTCGTCCTGGCCGTGTTCGCCCTTTTGACGGTTTTCATCGACCTGTATACGGCGGTTGCTTTTCTTGCAGGGGCGCTCTTTTCGATCCTTGCCGGATTTACGGGAATGTACTCGGCTACGGAAGCCAACGTTCGAACGGCGGCGGCGGCCAAAGATGTGGGCCAAGCGAAGGCGCTCGAGGTTGCCTTTTTGGGGGGGTCGGTCATGGGCCTTGCTGTAGCGAGCCTAGGACTTTTAGGAGTCGCGCTGTTCTTCATCTTCTATGGGCAGGACATCTCCACACAGCCCGCCATTAGTGGGTTTGCAATGGGGGCGAGCTCGATCGCTTTGTTTGCCAGGGTAGGCGGCGGGATTTATACCAAAACGGCCGATGTAGGTGCTGACCTTGTTGGAAAGGTCGAGGCCGGGATTCCAGAGGACGACCCAAGGAACCCCGGAGTGATCGCAGACAACGTAGGGGACAACGTAGGGGATGTGGCCGGCATGGGGGCCGACCTGTTTGAATCGTACGTCGGCGCGATCGTCGCATCGATCGCGATCGGGGCCACCGCCATCCCGGGTTCCAAGACGGCCGCGCTCGGCTCGAAGCCTCATTTGATGCTCTTGCCGATTTTGCTCGCTGCGGCCGGGCTTATTGCTTCTATCCTTGCAATCCTGAGCATGCGTTTTGTAAGGAGGATAGACCCTCAGAAGGCGCTCCGTTATATTACTTTTTTTGGGGCCGCGGTATTCTTTGTGCTGGCATACGTTGTGGTAGACCAAGTTGACGTGTCCAATCGCGTGTTCCTGGCTACGCTAGCCGGGACGTTTGCCGGAATGCTGATTGGCGTGATGACGGAGCACTACACCTCCGGCGGGCCGGTTGTAAAGATTGCAAAGGCGTGCCAGACGGGGCCCGCAACGGACATCATCATGGGCTTCGCTGTCGGGCTTGAAAGTGTAGTGCTTCCAGTATTAGGGATCTGCGGGGCCATCTACGTTGCCCATGCCGTTGCCGGTCTATACGGGATCGGTATTGCCGGAGTCGGTATGTTGGCCACGATCGGCGTCACGATGAGCGTCGATGCTTACGGTCCGATCGCGGACAACGCGGGCGGTATCTCCGAAATGGCGGGGCTCGGGCCGGAGGTGCGCAAGATTACGGATGGCCTGGACGCGCTAGGCAATACGACGGCCGCAATAGGGAAAGGCTTTGCCATCGGCTCTGCCGCGCTCACAGCACTGGCATTGTTCTCGGCGTACGCTCAAAGCGTTTCGGCAAGGCAAGGAGCCCCGCTGAACGTACAGATTACAGACCCGGAGGTCATCATCGGGCTCTTTTTAGGGGGGACGATCCCATTCTTGATCGGGGCACTTACGATGACATCCGTAGGGCGTGCTGCGTTCCGCATGGTCGAAGAGATCCGAAGGCAGTTCCGCGAAATCCCAGGGCTGCTCGAGGGTAGGCCGGGAGTCAAGCCGGACACAGCCAGGTGTATCGACATTTCCACCCGGGCGGCACTCCTCGAAATGGTTCTGCCTGGCTTGATCGCCGTATCGGCTCCGATCGTCGTCGGGTTTGGGATAGGCCCTAAGGCACTGGCGGGAACGCTCGTCGGCGCTACCCTGGCAGGAGTGTTGCTTGCGCTTTTGATGGCAAACGCGGGCGGTGCCTGGGACAACGCCAAGAAGCTGATTGAGCAAGGGTTTCTTGGCGGCAAAGGCTCGGATGCCCATAAGGCCGCCGTGGTTGGAGATACGGTGGGAGACCCGTTCAAGGATACCGCCGGCCCGTCAATGAACATCTTGATCAAGGTGATGAGCATCGTTTCGCTTGTTTTGGCGCCGCTTCTGGCTTAAGGAGAATTGAGTGGGTTTTCGTGTAGGCCTTGTTGGGCTTCCCAACGTGGGCAAGTCGACCATCTTCAACGCGCTTACGACAGCAGGGGCCCTCGTTGGCAACTACCCTTTCTGTACGATCGACCCGAACGTGGGAGTTGTTTCTGTTCCGGACCCTCTCCTAGATAGACTTGCCGCCCTGTACGAGCCCGAACGCGTCATACCGACAACGCTCGAAGTCGTCGATATTGCGGGGCTGGTAAAGGGCGCCTCGAAAGGGGAGGGGTTGGGGAACCAGTTTTTGGGGCATATCCGTAACGTGGATTTGATCGCCTATATTCTGCGTACGTTCGAAGACCCGAGCGTGGTCGCCCTAAGCGGTGCGATCGACCCAAAAGCAGACCTCGAAGTTCTCGAAACGGAGCTCTTGCTGGCCGACTTGGAGGTATTGGGGAGGCGGATCGAGAAAATTGAAAGGCTTGCCAGGGTGGGGGCGGAAGGGGCTCTGGAAGAAAAAACGCACCTGTCTATCCTTTACGAAGCGCTTGCAGAGGGTAAGAGCCGGAGCGAGGTTCGGGGGCTGCCTGCGGAAGTACTCACCCAAGCGGATGCGTTCAACGTGTTGAGTGTCAAACCTTCGCTCGTTTTGCTCAACTGTTCGGAGCGTGACCTGCCAGAGCCTGGACAGAGGACACGCGAACAAATCGACGGGCTTTCGGCAGCAGGCTTTCACGTTCTCATTCTCTGCGGGAAACTTGAGGCAGAGCTTGCTGGTATGGACGAGGAGGAGCGTAAGCAGTGGCTTCGAGATTATGGGCTTCAAGAACCCGGCCTTTCTAGGTTTATCCGAATGGCTTACGACCTTCTCGGTCTCGTCACATTTTATACGGCTGGACCTAAAGAAGTCCGCGCCTGGACGGTCCCCAGGGGCACGACGGCTAGGCAGGCCGCGGGAGAGATTCACTCTGATTTTGAACGTGGGTTCATTCGAGCCGAGGTCATGGCGGCCGAAGCCCTTCTTGAGCTTGGCTCCGAGCACATTTTGAAAGAACGAGGGCTAGTCCGCAGCGAGGGGAAGGATTACATCGTCAAGCCAGGCGATGTCATTACGTTTCGTTTTAACGTCTAACAACCCATACTAAGGAGCGTTTGATGCGCGAGTACGAACTGTTCTTGGTGGTCAACCCTGAGCTCGGTAAGCAGGAGTTGGCCGATTTTGAAAAGCGGCTCGTAGATCTGATCTCTAAGAACGGCGGCGTTTTGTTTGACCTAGAAGGGCCGGACAAGGTGAGGCTGGTTTACGAGGTTCGGAGTCAGACAAGAGGACATCGCTACATAGGCAGGGCATACTTGCCGCCGGAATCGGTAAGCGAGTTGCTGCGTAATTTTCGAATCACGGAGCAACTCCTACGTTTCTTCGTGATGCTCAAAGGCGAAGCCGAAATCAGCGCTGAGCAGCTTGAAGAGCTAAGGGCTAAACCCTTAAGGCAGCTTGCGGGGGTCGGAGAATCCGATGCCGATCAAGAACCTAACGAAGCGAGTTAAGAACGAAGGAGGTTAAGATGGCCCATCCTATTTTTTCCAGAAGGCGCTTCCTAAAGCGGAAAGTTTGCATATTTTGCAAGGAGAGTACGCTTAGTGCCGACTACAAAGATCAAGAGCAGCTAAGGCAGTTCATTACAGACAGGGGAAAAATTCTCCCTAGACGGATTACGGGCACCTGCGCCAAACACCAAAGAAAGCTAACCACCGCTATCAAGCGTGCAAGGGTGTTGTCTATTCTGCCGTTTACCCAGTCTATGCCCTAAATTTCGCCAATGCGCTTTTTGCGAGAAGCGGCGCTGTATGCCGGGTTGGGCGCTGTCCCTGCGCTTGCCATGCATTATGCTCCTCTTGGTGGCCTTTTGTTGAGCCCTGTTCTCGTCGCCTCCCAAGCGGCCGCTTTTTTGAGAGGCGGATTGACGATGGGTACGGCGGTGGCGTTGGTTCTCGGAGGCATGCTTTTGGCGCTTCTAGGGGCAACGCAGGTTTTTGTGAGCAGCGTGGCCTTGATTCTTTTGGGAGGATGCATGGCCTTCGGTGTAGGAAAGTGGGGGGTAGGGTTCGCTTCGCTTTGCCTTGCCTGCTCGATGATGACATTGCTTATGTTCGCCGCGCTGTGGGTGTATGCTCTCCAGGTTGGTTATCAGAGCCCGTTTGCGTTCCTCACGGAAAGCATGGTTCGAGCCGGGGCTGGCGTAAACGAGGCGTCCCTGCCCGAGCAAAACCTAAAGGCTTTTGCTACGTGGTTTGGGCTTTCGTTCCCGGCACTTCTTTGTTGCACGTTTTCTTGGGAAGGGTTTGCGGCGTTAGCGCTTCTTGTGCATCTCGGCAATGCAAAGATGCCCCAAGAAGGCCTACTTGGCATCCATTTTTCCGATGCATGGGTTTGGCCTCTTCTTGGGGGAGGGTTCGGGCTTTTCCTGATCCAGTACGAGCCCATGAAGGCGTTTGCGTTGAACTGCCTGCTTATTGGGGTGGGTGTGTTTTTTTTCCGAGGGCTTTGTCTGGTGCTTGGGGTTCTCGAGCGTCTTGGATTGCCGTTTGCGTTGAAGGTGGCGGTTGGGCTGATGCATGCTCTCGTTGTTCCTTTGACGGCAATCTCCGTGTTTATCGGCCTTTTGGATGTATGGCTCGATATACAAGGCAGGGCGAAGGCGCTTCGTTTTGGTACCGAAGGCTGAAGTAGAGCGTTCTATAAAAGGAGGAAGACAATGGCAACCATGAGAATCATTCTCCGTGAGGACATCGAGAAGTTGGGCAAAGTTGGCCAAGTTTTCGATGTGCGCTGCGGATACTTTCGAAATTTCCTTTTTCCCAAAGGACTGGCCTGGAAAGCGACGCCGGACAAGATTCAGGAAATTGAGAAAAAGCTCCAAGCCCGGCTTCGTAGGGTCGAAAAAGAGCGGGCGAGGGCTACCGAGCTTGCAGGTAGAATTCAAGGCCTTGAGCTCGCGTTTCGAGAAAAGGCTGGCGATGAAGGCAAGCTCTTCGGCTCGGTAACGCCCCAAGATATTCAGCAGGCCCTTCTGGCCAAGGGGTTTGAGTTAGACAGAAGGCAGGTCCTGCTTGAGGAGCCAATCAAAACGATAGGGGCTCACGAGGCGACGGTTCGTATTTTCCAAGATATCACGGCGACGGTTCGTATCATGGTTGAGCCTGAGTAGGGGTACAGCTTAAGGGGCTGAAGGTATGGCTCAAAAGGAGCTTCCGTATAGTATCGATGCCGAACAATCGGCATTGGGGTGCGTTTTGATCGAGGACGGGGCTCTGTACGCGCTGATCGAAAGCCTCAAGGAAGAGGATTTCTATAAAGAAGCCCATAGGAGGATCTATGCCGCGATGCTGAGGCTCTTCCAAATGAGCCAGCCGATTGACCTCGTAACCCTCACCAACCATTTGCTGGAAGCGAAGGAACTTGAGGCCGTCGGAGGGGCGGGGTATATCGCAAGCCTTGCGGAGGCGGTCCCAACCTACCAAAATGCGGAAGCTTACGTCCGCATTGTGAAAGAAAAAGCACTCATCCGAAGGACGATCCTTGCGAGCATGGAGATCGCCGAAAGGGGGTTTCGCTACCAAGGAGCAGCGGACGAGTTCTTAGACGAAGCGGAAGATACGCTCTTTGGCGCCTCTTCCGCTCGAATCCGGCCTTCTTTTCGGAGCGTGGGCGAAGTTCTCGAAGGGACGATCGGCACAATCGAGGCCGCCCTGACGAACAAGAACCTCTTTGTCGGCATACCTTCAGGATTCATCGACCTCGACAGGCTTACGGGCGGGTTGCAAAAGCAAGACCTCATCATTATTGCGGCTAGGCCCTCCATGGGCAAAACGGCCTTTTGTCTAAACGTCGCACGGTATGCCGCCATGATGTGCAACCTCCCCGTGGCGCTCTTTTCGTTGGAAATGAGCGCCGACCAGCTGGCGTTAAGGTTGCTCTGTTCGGAGGCGAGGGTTGAGAGTGGGGCGCTGCGTCAGGGCTATGTCGCCAAAGAAGAGATGGGGAGGATCATCAAGGCCGCCCAAAGGCTCTCCAAGATTCCCATGTTTATCGACGATTCGGCAAGCTTGAGTGTCTTGGAGGTCCGCGCCAAAGCCAGGCGGATGATGGCGGAACACAAGCTTGGGATCATTATTGTGGATTACCTTCAGCTCCTAAAAGGCGTTGGGCACCCAGAGAACCGGGAAAAGGAGATTTCTGGTATTTCGCGTTCGCTGAAAGCGCTCGCCAAGGAGCTTGATTTGCCGGTGATCGCGCTTTCTCAGTTAAACCGCGCAGTTGAGGGGCGCACGGAAAAAAGGCCAATGCTGGCCGATTTGCGTGAATCCGGCGCGATCGAGCAGGACGCCGACCTGATCGCGTTCATTTACAGGGACGAGCTGTACAACAAAAACACCCAAGAGAAGAACATCGCCGAGATCATCGTAAGCAAGCACCGGAACGGGCCTACGGGCACGGTTAAGCTAAGGTTTACCGCAGACTATACGCTGTTCGAGCCGCTAGATTCCGTGCACATTCCCCCCGAGAGTTCCGCATACTGAACGCAGGCGGGCTCATTCGGTTAAAACAAGTCCTTACGTAGCTTTCCCTAAAGTGGCTGGATCGCGCCGAAGCAATCCGCCCTTACCAAAAATTGCCGTAAGGCGTTATCCTTCCCTGCATTATCCCGCAAGAAATGATGATATTTAATTATGGCAACACTAACCAAAACACTGAAACTTCCGTTTCTGAGGCTAAACCGAGTCAAGGCCGATGCGTTTCTGCGTCTGGAACGGTTGAATACCGAGGTTGCCAACACCATCCTGTCGATGCCGAAAGCAGATCAACGTAAACTGACCAGTAAATCGTTCGCGTCCGTAGAAATAGGGTCGGCATGGATAAACCAAACTATCCGCAATGCCACCGCTAAAACTAAGGTAAAGCGCTTTCGACGCCTTCCGCTCGAAACCAACAACCAGAACTGGACGCTACACAGCGTCGGCGACACGTTCAGCATCTCGTTCGGGTTGCTGCGGAACATCAGAAAACGGATTCCCCTGGAAGTACACAGCGCGTCCCATCGGGACATACTGATCAAATTGCAAGATGGTTCCGCCAAGGCGGGAAGTATTAAGCTCTTACGATCGAGCCGTGGAATCTGGTATGCCCTGATCTCAGCGTCGATGGACGTTCCCGACGCACGAGATTCAGGCCGCTGGATTGGTGTCGATCGGGGGCAGAACATCCCTGTCGCGGCCGCGACCCCGGACGGTCCGGTAGTTTTCTGGAAAGCGGCGAGAATCCGGCATGTCCGCCGGGTATTCGCCGAACGCCGAAAGAAACTCCAGTCTATGGGGAAGCACAACGCAATCAAAAAACTCAATCACCGCGAGCAGCGCATTGTCACGCACCTCAACCACTGCATCAGCAAGGATTTGGTTGCACTAGCCAAGCGTCTGAACGCCGGAATTCGTTTAGAAGACCTTTCCGGTATCCGAAATTCCGCTAAACAACGGAAATCAACCAAGGCGGATGCCGGAAAGAATCGAGACTACTGGCCGTTTTATCAACTGGAAACGTTTGTACGCTACAAGGCCCTGGCAGCGGGCGTGGCGGTGGATGAGGTTTGTCCTCGCTACACCAGCCAGTCGTGCGCCCGCTGCGGTGCCGTTAACAAACGCCATAAACACGCCTACGTCTGCACACGTTGCGGATACAAGGCGCACGCCGATGCCAATGCCGCGATGAACATCCGGGACTGGTATGGGATGTGCTGCCCGTTGGTTCTTGATGCTCCAACGGGCGGGCCGCATGAACCGGCCCTGAACCCAGTACGCCAAGCTGCCGGGCAACCGGCAGCGTAACAAGAATGGGAATCCCCCGGCTTTAGCCGTGGGGAGGTTCAAAAGACTCGTTCCACGGGCATGAGTCCCCTTAGCGCGTTGAGAAGGTAAACAGCATCTGCCTTCAAGAGGTCGGAGGCGGGGAAATGTCCCTCGAGTACCGGAATGCCCTGGG
>WOYI010282899.1_pt1 | contig 38860 bp, 35 predicted proteins | sample 6423411 | NCBI WGS metagenome assembly WOYI01 (sample SAMN13441803, study PRJNA592873) | oil field metagenome | biome: oil field; feature: oil-well bore; material: oil-contaminated soil; isolation source: oil-contaminated soil from oil-well borehole | place: Germany: Wietze | collected 2016-10-18 ...
AAGATTGATTTTCGATGCCAAATTAAAAGTTTTTTTTATTTTTTTTATAAAAGGGGGGTTACCTTTTTCGCTTTTACGGAATATATAGGTGAATGTGTATTTATAAAGTTTAACGAATTTAATCTATATTACGATGAAAAAGGTACAGGGACAAGCAACAGAAAATACTTTTAGTTTTGATTTCGAAGTTTTAAGCAACGAAGAAATGAATATGCTTAAAGGTGGTGCTGAACCAGTAAAATCTCGTGATAGAGACGTTTTTGACTTAGAAGAAAATTAAGCCTATATACAGAACCAATTAAGTTGTTAATACAGGGGGTTAAGGCGGGACGCGTTTTAATTCCCTTTTGTGTTTCTTAAGGCATTTTTATTTTTTCTCCATTTTTCCATCAAAAATCTGATACTGGTTGAATTTGCATTTTAATGCACCGTTCATCAGTTCTATTTTAGTATTTGGTTTTAATCCAACAAATTTCATACTATCTGCTGCTGCACTGAGTATCCAGGCGTCGTTTCCTGTATATTGGTGTTTTAGGCGTTCGCCTATCATCTGATACAATCCGTCTAAATTTGCTTCTATTAAACGTTCTCCGTAAGGAGGGTTAGTTATAATTGTGCCATTTCTGAAGTCTATTTGTAAATCCTTAAAATCGGCTTTTTGAAATTTAATTTTATTAAATACAAGCGCCCTGCGTGCATTGGTTTGCGCATTTAAAAGATTACCTGATGAAATATCTGATGCATAAATGGTATGGCGGAATTCTCTTCTGGGAGTGGGTTCGATAACTTTGTCCCAAAGAAGGGTATCAAAGTCGTGCCATTTCTGAAATGCAAACTCCTTTCTTAATTTTGCAGCCGGAATATTATGAGCGATCATAGCCGCTTCGATTGGCAGCGTTCCGGATCCGCACATGGGGTCCATAAAATCGGAATTACCATACCAGCCGGCAAGCATTATCATTCCGGCGGCCAAAACTTCATTTAACGGGGCCTCGCCTTGTTTTATCCGGTAGCCACGCTTATGAAGCGACTCACCTGAACTGTCGATTGATAATGTACAACTGTTTTCGAAAATGTGGACATTAATGATAATGTCTGGTTCATCGGTATTTACATCGGGCCTCTTTCCGGTCTTTTCTCTAAAGTAATCGGCAATTGCATCTTTTACTTTCAACGAGGCAAACATCGAGTTCCTGAAATCATTGGAATTGATTACCACACTATCGATGCGAAAGTTTTCTTCGATGGATAAATATTTCGACCAGTCGATGTTTTTTGATTTCAGGTAGAACTGGTCCACGTTCTTAAACTGAAAATATTCTATTTCTTTTAAAACCCGAAGTGCAGTGCGAAGCTGGTAGTTTGATTTGTAGATCAACTCCAGATCACCTTCGTAGTATACGGCACGGTTTCCGCGACGGACATTTTTTCCTCCAATATTTTTTATTTCCCGGGCCAGAACATCTTCAAGTCCGGCAAGTGTTTTTGCAATAAGCTTAAAATCTTTCAATTCCTTTATGATTATGATTAAATTCCGGCACCGTCGGTAAACGGAACATCTTTAGCTCTTTTTTGTACAACCCAGGAATTGGGAGGCAGGTCTTTAGTTACCCAAACATTACCTCCGATTACAGATCCTTTTCCAATGGTAATTCTTCCCAGGATAGTGGCCCCAGCATAAATCACCACATCGTCTTCAACGATCGGATGACGAGGAATGCCTTTGATGGGGTTGCCGAGTTCGTCGAGCGGAAAACTTTTCGCACCCAATGTTACTCCCTGGTAAATCTTTACGTCATTTCCTATAACAGATGTTGACCCAATGACAACGCCAGTTCCATGGTCGATTGTAAATCGTTCTCCAATTTGCGCACGTGGATGAATATCGATTCCGGTTTCGCTGTGTGCCATTTCAGAAATAATGCGTGGAATGAGTGGGACCTGAAGTTGTAATAATTTGTGGGCCAAACGATAATTGGTAATTGCACGAATACCGGGATAGCTATAAATTACTTCCCCAAAATTGCGGGCGGCCGGGTCGTTTAAAAATGTGGCCTCAACATCGGCTACCAACTGCCTACGCAACTCGGGGAGATATTCGATAAACTCGATGGTGTTATTTTCGGCGCGTTTCGTATGCTTCCCTACTTTGCTTACAGAATCATCTTCGCATTCAAAACACATTCCTGCAAGTATCTCCCCACTTAAAACGGGATAAAGTTCATCGACATAAACTCCCATGTAATGCCGGGTGGTTCCGCCACGCAAGGTGGTGGTGCCAAAATAACCAGGAAAAAGAATCTCGCGCACAAGTTCGATAATCTGCGCAATATTCTTATTCGAAGGCATTGGTTCGCCTTTCAAATGTTCGTGGCAAACCAATTTGTACGAGTCAGGTTCACTCAACCTGTCGATTGTATTATTTATCCGCTTATCAATATCCTGTGTTACCATGTTAATGTTATCTGTTGCAAAGCTAAGTAGTATCGTTTAACAATACATGTTTACAACAGCATTATTTCAAATTTGTTGATTTTTAAGAAGCCGATTGTCGATGATTTCGATAGCCGACTGAGTTCGATGTGTCCCATTACCCTGAATCAATCGATAGGTAAAATTATATTTCTGAATTTCGTCGAGGTATTTTTGTTGCAGTTTATTACGGTTTTCACCACCGTTTTCCCGAACATCGTCGGCTTCCCATGGCAAGTCAATGTCGCAAACCAAAAAGAGGTCGATATTCAGTTTCCCGATGTTTTCCTCCAGCCAGCCAGGAATATGATTATACACGACTTCGAACCAAACTTTTGTAATCAGGAGCCAGGTATCTAAAATGATTACAGGATAGTTTCCGCTTAAAAGCTGCGTGTATTGTTCAACTTGTTTTCGCGCAATAAATTCTATATCCTCAAAGGTATAATGGCGATGCAATTCCAAAATATATGCACGTGCAAATTCCGGGACAAATGGAACACTGTAATGTTTTGACAGTGCTTCTGCCAGTGTGCTTTTCCCGGTCGATTCGGCTCCGGTTATGGCAACAATCAATGGCTTATTTTTCATTTGGTTGAAGTTCCATATCTTTTTTCCATTCGATATAACCTAAAACGGCCATTACGGTATAAATTGCAAAAAGTATTACCGTTGGCCACAATTCTTTGTAAATATATAAACCAGCCGAAACTGCATCCACAAAAATCCAGACCAGCCAATGCCCAATGTATTTTTTTGCCAGCATCCAGGTTGCAACAATACTAAGCGCTGTGGTTAGCGTATCCATATATGGAACATCGGAATCAGTATAATTTAATAGAATATAGAGAATGATCAGGTATAAAACAACAGAAGAACCGAACAGGATTACCTGAAGTTTGCGATTGGTAACGCGTACAGGAACTTGTGGCTTATCCTTTGGTTTTCTGCCTCTTACCCAAAAATACCACCCATAAATGCTAATAAATACGTAATAGACTTGTAGGCCCATATCGGCATAAAATTTTGCCTGAAAAAAAACGATCACGTACAATACAGACGTAAGCAAACCCGTGGGCCAGGTTAGAATATTCTGCCGGATGGAAAAGAAAATATACAGTATACCAAGAATGGCCCCCAGTAATTCTATTTTGTTACTCAAGAGCCATTCTCCTATCATTTCGATCATATTTGTTTACTGGGTTGAAACAAGCAGGTTGTTGTATTGATTTTGGTTTTCAAGTACCTCAAGAGCCTTTAAAATGGCTTCATCGTCGCGATTCAGTATTTTGTACATATCGTTTCGCGAAAACATATCTCTGGCAATATAGGCTTTTAGTTCTTTTTTCAGATTATCCTTTGTGAATTCAAGGCTTTCTTCGTTTTTCTCAATGCCTTCTTTTTCTCCCCGTTCCACAATATCTGCAATCGCATCATCTCCAATTTTAAAATTTGAATTGAACGACTCAAAATCCTTGTACTTTGATTTTAGTTTGTCACGGTTTGCATCCACAAAATCAAGAACATAATTATAGGTTACATTTTTGCGACGCAATTGATTCAAATAACTGTAATGGTGTGAAGTATCGAGTGGAATAAAGATATCAGGCATTATGCCGCCGCCGCCGTATACATTTCTGCCACTTTTTAGCGTTTTGTGTTTTAGTTTATCGTCGAAATGTATGCTGTCGGCGCTAAACATTTCTCCGTTACTCATTCGGTTTATATAGTCTTTCCTGTATTCGCCAACACCGTCTTCGTAGGGTTTTTGGATACAACGTCCGCTGGGCGTATAATAATGGGCCGTAGTTAAACGCACCATCGAACCATCAGTCAGGAAAAAGGGTTTTTGAACGAGTCCCTTGCCAAACGAACGACGACCAATTACTAACCCGCGATCCCAGTCCTGAATGGCACCGGTAACAATTTCGCTCGCCGAAGCCGAACCTTCGTCAACCAGTACTACCACGTTCCCGTTTTCAAATTCACCTGTCGAAGATGCATTGTAATCGCGTTTCGGATCGTTTAACCCACTGGTATAAACTACCAGTTTGCCATTGCTTAAAAACTGGTCGGAAATTTCGATGGCTGATTTTAAGTAACCACCGCCATTTCCACGAAGATCGAGAATAAGATTTTCGATTCCATCTTGCTTTAGTTCTTTAATGGCAGTTTCGAATTCTTCGTTGGTAGTTGCTGCAAATTTATTTAGTTTGATGTAGCCTGTTGACTGATCAAGCATGTATGAGGCATCGAGACTGAAAATCGGGATTTTATCGCGTATGATCTTAAAATCGAGAAGCCCAGGTTCACTTTTTCTGTAAATCTTTAGATTTACTTCGGTCCCTTTTTCCCCCCTTAACAGATCAAAAACATCGGAATTCTTTAAGCCGGTACCTGCAATGTTTTTGCCGTCCACATCTACAATCCGGTCGCCTTCCCGTAATCCAACTTTTTCCGATGGGCCGCCGGCAATGATCGTGGTTACCAGTAAAGTATCTTTATAAATGTTGAACGAAATTCCAATCCCCTCGAAGTTTCCTTTGAGGGGTTCATTCATTTTATCAACTTCATCTTTTGAAATATATGTAGAGTGTGGGTCGAGTTCGCCCAACAAATTAACAATAGCGTCTTCGGTAAGTTTGGTAACATTCGCGGTGTCAACATAATAGCTTTCCACCAGGCGCAGCAAACGTGCAAATTTCAACTGGTTATCCTGCACCGATTCCTGTGCATTGGTAAAGGCAGGCAATAAAAATGCTGCCAAAAGAAGGCCGGTTCCCAAGCCTTTTATTTTTCTATTAAATTTACTTTTCATGATTTCTAATTTACCCGGTTCACCATTTTATCAGCAAACAACCTTAACTTTAACGTTTATTCCCACTCGATTGTTGCCGGTGGTTTTGAACTGATATCGTAAACAACGCGATTAATGCCGCGTACCTTATTTATAATCTCGTTCGACATTTTAGCCAGAAAATCATAGGGAAGGTGTACCCAGTCCGCAGTCATTCCGTCGGTAGAAGTTACTGCGCGCAGTGCCACCGTATTTTCATAGGTTCTTTCGTCACCCATCACACCTACCGATTGAACCGGGAGCAGCATTACGCCTGCTTGCCAAACTTCGTCGTAAAGTTCCCATTTTTTAAGCCCATTGATAAAAATGGCATCGGCTTCCTGCAGAATCCGTACTTTCTCGGGGGTTACATCTCCCAGTATCCGTATTCCCAAACCTGGCCCCGGGAAAGGATGGCGGCCAAGCAATTCTTTCTTAATATCCAGCGCCGATCCCACACGACGGACTTCATCTTTAAAAAGCAGTTTCAAAGGTTCCACCACTTTTAGTTTCATTTTTTCGGGAAGTCCCCCCACATTGTGGTGCGATTTAATCGTAGCCGAAGGGCCATTTACCGAAACCGATTCAATTACATCGGGATAAATTGTACCCTGAGCGAGCCATTTCACATCCTGTATTTTATGCGCTTCATCGTCAAAAACCTCGATAAAGTTACGGCCAATAATCTTTCTTTTATGTTCCGGGTCGGTCACTCCGGCCAGATCCTCCCAGAATTTCTGACGAGCATCGACCCCGATAACATTTAAGCCCATATCCTGGTAAGAATGCAGGACGTCTTCGAACTCGTTCTTCCGCAAGAGTCCGTTATCTACAAAAATACAGGTGAGGTTTTTACCAATTGCTTTATTCAACAAAACCCCGGCCACCGAAGAATCAACCCCACCCGAAAGTCCGAGCACTACTTTGTCGTTGCCCAGTTTTTCCTTTAATTCATTCACGGTTGTTTCGATAAATGAATCAGGAGTCCAGTTCTGGTTGCAACCGCAAATATCAGATACAAAATTTTCGAGCAGTTGTTTTCCTTCGCTGGTGTGATATACCTCGGGGTGGAACTGGATAGCCCAGGTATTTTCATCGTCCACTTTATAAGCGGCATAATTCACATCTTCGGTTGAAGCGATCACTTTATAGTTCGATGGCAGGGTTACGATGGTATCACCGTGTGACATCCAAACCTGGCTGTGAAGTTTTATATTTTTAAAGAGCAGTGCATCGTGATCGATAAATCCCAGGTTGGCACGACCGTACTCCCGCGAATTTGATGGGGCAACTTCGCCACCATAAAAATGTGCCAGGTATTGTGCCCCGTAGCATATTCCCAGTACCGGAAGTTTTCCTTTTATCCCGCTCAGGTCGGGGCGGGGGGCATCGGTATCGCGCACTGAATACGGACTGCCCGATAGTACCACCCCTTTCACACTTTCGTCGATCGCGGGAAAGTGGTTGTACGGATGAATTTCGCAATAAACATTCAACTCGCGAATCTTCCGTCCGATAAGCTGGGTATATTGAGAACCAAAATCCAGGATCAAAATCTTTTCTTGCATCTGAATTGCTTTATTTTAGTGAATGCACAAAAGTATAAATATCAACTCAAAACACGTGTTTTTCGCTTGTAAAATGACCTCCTTGTTAACAACAAGCCAACTTATCGACAAGCTTTTCAGATTTAGCAAAATTAACTTGAAAATGCTGCGTTTACCTTTTGTGTTGGGTAATATTTGTTATTTTTGAACCGTTTAAATATAGCAGTATATCAATGAGGTACATTCTGAACATTCTGTTTTTTTCCCTGCTTTTTATTCTGACAGAAACTACGTTAGCACAAAACGACCGCGATAAAATTATTCGTGAAAATGGTGAACAGTTTATTCTACACCAGATTCGTACCGGTGAAACCATATATTCTCTCACCAAAAAATACAATATCGATCGGGCCGAACTCGAGAAACTAAATCCATTGATTGTAAACGGGCCAAGTATTGGTGATAAAATAAAAATTCCTTTTAGAGGGCAGCTTGTACCTTCAGAATCTGTTGATCAAAAACGCGGGGCCCCAGATGGCTTTATCAATTATAAAATTAAATCGAATAGAGAAACGGCCTATTTTATTGCCAAAGAACACGGCATTACGGTTGAAGATTTATACAATTACAATCCTAACCTAAAACGGCTCAAAAAGGGGAAAACGCTCCAGGTCCCTTTCTGGAAAAAGGAGGCGTTGGCAGAAAATCGGGAGACTACGGAAGGTGAAACCGCACAAAAGCCGGAGAGCGACAATATAATAGAGCACAGGGTAGCTTCGGGCGAAACGCTTTTTTCACTATCAAAACGATATAATATTGCCGAAGACGAAATTCTTCACCTGAATCCCGATGCGGTAAATCTTAAAGCCGGGCAGGTGTTACGTATTCCGCAAAAAAATAACCATACATTAACCGCGGTAGCTGCCCCAAAAGCCGAATTCAGCGGAAAATATTTCGAACATATCATCGAGTCGGGCGAAACCTTGTGGGGAACTACCCGGCGTTTTGGTGTTTCGGAAGAGGGACTAAAAGCGCTTAACCCGATACTGAATACAGGTTTTCCGGCCGGAGCAGTTATTAAAATCCCGTTGAAAGAAGAAGAAACGGCACAAGCCAACCCGATATACAACGATGCCTTTGATAAGCATTTTGTACAAAAAGGTGAGACTTTGTATGGCATTTCACGCGAATTTGGAGTAAGCATTCTGGAACTAAAAAAATACAATCCGGTTTTGGATCATCGCAACCTGGTGTATGGCGAAACCATCCTTATCCCTATTTTGCCAAAAGAAGAAATTACCGAAACCGAAAAGCCTGAAGTTTCCAGGCCAGAATCGGTAAATGAATGGAAAAACGATTTTTATAGAGTGGAAGTTCCGTTGGAGATTCCTGCAAGTTGCCAACCCGACCGAAGCGGGATGTACAAATACCATACTTACAATGTTGTGTTGTTTCTGCCGTTGTACCTTGAGGCTAACGATACTTTGAACCGTGAGGACGCGTTGATAGACACAATGTTAACAGCCGGAGTTGATGCCCACCTGCTTAACGATTTGCAGGACACCAACATTGAAGTGGAACGAAAAGAGTTGTTCAAGAAGTTTTACGGAAACTCAGAGAACTTTCTGCAGTTTTACGAAGGCGTTTTGTTATCCATGGAAGATATGGCAAAAAGGGGGGTGAATGTAAAACTGCACGTATTTGATACCCAGCACAATGCCGATTCAATTCGTCAGTATATCTTCGACCCTGAATTTCTGCAAACCGATCTGGTCATTGGCCCAATCTATCCCGATGTTCAGAAGGAAGTATCGCAAATTGCGGCCAAAAACCGGATTCCTTTGGTATCGCCGTTGGCTTCGCAATCGTATTTAATAAACAGCAATCCTTATTATTTCCAGGTAAATCCAACTCGCGACTACCTCGCGGCTGAAACCGCCGAAATGGTTGCCGAAGAATATTATAACAGCAATTTTATTATTCTGAAAACTCAGGATTATACCAGTATCCCGGAAGGACGGCTGGTGGAACTGTTTCAGGAGAAATTTGTTAATGCCGGTTTAATGAGCGAAGATGATGGTGTGAACTTTACTATTTATGATTTTAAAGCAGAAGGTCCTTTTGGGTTACGCCGCATCATGTCGAAGACAAAGGAAAACGTGGTATATATTCCATCGTCGGATGAAGGGAGCCTGAGTATTGCGGTCTCAAATGTAAACAACCTGGCCAGCGAATATTCAATTACTTTGATTGGTAACAACCGATATCCGAATTACCAGAGTATTCAGGTCGATCACTTTCATAACCTCAAATTAAGGTTTATTGCACCTTACTGGGTTGATTATGATTCACCTGCGAGTGTGCGTTTTATCGAACGGTTTAAAACCGCCTATGGCACCGAGCCCGATAATTTTGGGATGCAGGGCTACGACGTTAGCTCTTATTTTATGAAGGCTTTACTGGCTTACGGATCTGATTTTGCTTCATGTCTTAGTTATTTTCATGTGCCGCTTATCCAGGGAAATTACCATTTCGAGAAGTACTCACAGTTTGGCGGTTATATGAACCAGGGAGTTTCAGTGGTTGAATACACCCGGGATTACAGGGTTAAACGCAACCGGGTAAAAGGTGTTCCGAGGATTGTGGTAGCAGAGAAATAGAGTTTCAGCCTGGAGAAATTTTTAATCAGATCTCATTAATTCAACACGGCAGAGTTGCAAACAACCTCATACTTGATGTTCTCCAAATCCTAAAAATAAACCGCATAATAGTTCTCCCCGTATTCAGGATGAAATTTTGGTTCTGAAACAATTACAGCGCCAATCTCAAGTAACTGCCGGTAGGCGATATCGACCTCATCGCGTGTTTCGGCTTTAAAAGCCAGGTGATGCAGCGTACCTGGTTTTCTGTGGTGTACGACGTCTTTTTTGAATGCCTCGCGAGGCGACGTGATCGCAACGGACAGCAAATTGTGCGTGTACCCGATCACACGAAAATCATGCTCCTCGATGAAAGCTTCCACTTTTGGTTGAATGTCAAAACCTAAAATTGGCAAGAAACGGTCGTAAAAAGCTTCTGCCACTTTCATATCATTTAAAGTAATTTGAATATGATCGATAACGGGGTGCATTCTGAATAGAAATTTACAATATAACTAAAGTGAGTAAATAAATAAAAACCATGCTCACCGTGCCCTGTAACAGCGTTGCCGTGGTGTGTGCGCGGTAGCCTGTTTTTACATCCATCCCTGAGAACTGTGTAACTACCCAGAAAAAGCTGTCGTTGGCGTGCGAAATGGTCATGGCCCCCGCGCCTGTGGCCATCACCGCCAGCACTTTCCCGTTTAGCGAATCGAGACCAATGCTTGTCAGCAGCGGAGCGATCAGCGCCGAGGTAGCCACCAGCGCCACCGTAGAAGAACCCTGCGCGGTTTTAAACGCTGCTGCTATCAGGAAGGGCAGAAAAATGCCCAGTTGATAATCGGCCAGCAGGTTTCCGAGTGTTTCGCCAATGTGTGTTTCTTTCAGGATACTGCCAAAAGCGCCACCCGCCCCGGTGATCAGCAAAATGGGAGCTGCAGCAGTAATTCCTTCACCAATCCAGCCAGTGAGTGTTTCGCGATCAAATTTGGGGAAAAGCAAAAAGGCCAGAAAAAGACCAATCAGCAAAGCATTTATCGGTTGTCCGGCAAAATTCAGAACGATATAAATTGAACCGGTACCCAGCGGCTCAGAAGGATAGGTTGCCACCGACCGGAGAGCGATAAGAATAATCGGCACCAGGATGGGAGAGAGCGCTTTCACGCCCGAAGGAAGAACAAGGTCATCGCTTATGTTCTCTAAGATCTCTTCGTTGTCTTCGTCCGAGGTAAAATGTTTTCCTGCAAAAGCCGCCCAAAAATACCCTGTGAACATGGCAACTAAGGCAACACCGAGCCCGAATAAAATAACCAGCCCTAATTGGTTTTCAAGCCCCAGGTTTCCGGCAGCAGCGATCGGCCCCGGCGTGGGTGGGACAAAGGTGTGTGTGGCGTACAATCCGGTTGCCAGTGCGATCGAAAGCGCTACCGAAGGTTTGCCTGTTTTTTGCCTGATCGATTTTTTTAGCGACGAAAGAATAATGTAAGCCGAATCGCAAAATACGGGAATCGAAACAAGGTATCCGATTATTGACATTGCGAGCCCGGGGAAGCGTTTTCCTACTAATTTCAGTACTATTTCTGCCAGTTTTAGTGCAGCGTTCGATTTCTCGAGGATGGTCCCGATGATCGTTCCGAGGATGATTACGATCCCGATGTAAGCCATAATATCTCCGAAACCTGTTGCTATGGTTGTAGCGATATCAGAAAGCGGAAGCCCGGCTAGCGCCCCTGTCAGGTATGAAGCCAGCAACAACACCAAAAAAGGGTGTATTTTAAATTTGGTGGTTCCAAGTATGATGAAGACCACAGAAATCAGGAGAACTATGATCAGACTTACAGTTCCGGCCATAAGCCACTTTTTTATAGGGTTGAGAAGTTGGCCTGGTTTTTAATAAAATGGATCGGAGTTCCTGGAATAAAACCTGTCAGCCACTTGGCACAGTAGTCCATCCCTGCTTCTTCCGATTTAACGTGTCCCACAAAAATCACCGCCTTATTCTTGCCTTGATAAGCCGCATCGTTTACATATAAATAGGTTTCCCATTCATTAGCTTCACCTGCAACCATCACTTCCACGTCGTCGCTACTTAGCATTTGAAGGTGGCGCGACCCTCCCGGAGCTCCCACAGCCAGTCCCATTTTTGTGAATTCCATATTCGGATTACCGACCACACGGACCGTTTCAAGACCGAGTTTTTCTTTTAAGGTTTCGGCATAGTTTTTTACGCTTTGTTTTGGAAGTTCGTAGTTGGTTGGCGAACCGTTTACCGAATAGTTTCTGATGCCCAGTTTTTCTATCATTCCTTCATAAATCCCATCGGGTTTGGTCATGTGAATGTGGTCGTGGAAACGGAAAACTACCAGCTTGTTTTTCTGAATAAAATCCATTTTTTGCTGAAAAACAGGGTCGTCCTGCAGGTTCTCGGTTCCGTCGAGATGACTGTAAAAAATCGGTTCGTGTGTGATAATAAAATTGCATCCCAGTTCCACCGCCTTTTCGAGAGTAGGCATATCGGCAAACATGCACACTGCAATTCCTTTAAGGGGCGTTTGTGGATCGCCGGCTTTGTATACATCCACGGTTTCGCTGAGCCAATCACAGGTAAGGTGTTTTTTCATTTGTTCAACTACCTCGTCGGGAGTATTGGGTGTGACTTTTTGAGCGAAAGAAAAGAAGGGTATCACCAGAAGAATAAGAATGACTACTTTCATTTTTGTAGGTTTTAGTTATTGCCACTAAAAATAGTTGTTCTGAAATTAGTTTCCTAAAAATTGACTTAATCAAATAATAAAAGGTCTTCAATTAAAAGTAATTTGAATAATCCCCGCCCTAAGAACGGGGTAACTCATGATCTTTCAAGATAGAAATGATTTTACTCCAGATGCCGCAGTCAAAAACCAACGATTGTATCACGATTATTTCGATAGGCTTGCCAAACCGAGGCACACCATTTTATGATCATTTCATCACGCACAATCCCGGGCGTTTTATTCATTACTTCTTTAATTGTAATCGTACCCCGGTCAGCAGGAAGAATCACAATACTCTCCGAAGCATTCATTTTCTGTAAAAGAATTTCCCGGTTATCAACAGGCTGGCAAACACCACAACAGCAAACAAAAGACTGCTAAATGCCAGTTGCATTCCACCCGAAAGAACATGTCCGCTGGTACATCCTCCTGCCATACGTGCTCCAAATAACAAAATAAAGCCTCCTGCAAAAGCCCAGGCTGCCCGTTTAACAGCTGAAGTTCCTTTGTATTTCTCCCAGTTTTCGTGTACCAGTTTAATGCTGAAATCCTTTTTTACCAGCGATCCGATCAGACCAGCCAGAAATGCTCCTGCAAGAAAAATAAGTTCCCAGCGCCCTGGTTCCTGAATCTTGGTGAAGTACTCATTTTGAGTTGTTCCGGTTACCAAATCCGCAACATATGGATAAGTAGTGGAGGCGCCAATCACACGGTCGGTTACCCCATGAGAAAAGACTATTGTGTTGAGTATAGCCAGTGCTATCCCTGCATATAACCACCTATTATTGCTTGTTTTTTCTTTTTTGTTCATCCAGAAAGCCAGCGCAATAAAAGCGGCTCCCGCAATAAAAACAAGGATATAGAATGGAATCTTACTTTCCACTGCTGTTTGTAATGAAATGGCTCCAAGATCCGGTCCCAGAATACCTTTAACCGAAGGAAGCATTAGGGTATAAACCAGTCCGCCTAAAAGTGCTCCAACAATCCCGACCAAAGCATCGAGTGAGCCTTCTCCAAACGATATGGCCAGCGTTCCCGGGCAATAACCTAAAATCGCCATACCGGCTCCAAAAAGGATGCCTCCAAAAATAATTCCACCTAAAATCAAGGGTTTTACATGGTAAGAAGCTATCCCAAAGCCAATTTCAAGGTTTATTAAAATGGCACCTAACCCAACTGCTACTGCAATGGCTTTGGCAACAGTCAGGTTTTCGAGAGTGGCCATGCCACTGATTACATTGTATTTATTCAGGCTTGCATACTGAAGAGTCAGTCCGAATAAAATTCCCAGAATTAAAATTACTACAGTCATTTTTTAAGATTTTAATATCGGGCTATAAAGGCCGGAAAAGTTGATTAGGTTAAGAAACGTAAAGGTAAACTGTATTTAGAAAAAATGTTCACATACAATGTTAAGATATCTGATATTTTAGGTTATGGTAAAATTGGCTTCTTAATCCCGGTACCTCTTTAACAAATCGCCATAGGCATCGATCCGCCGGTCGCGAAGGAAAGGCCATATCCGGCGCACATCTTCGGTACGTTGCCGGTCGATCGCTACTACTTCAATTTCTTCTTTGTTGGCAGAAAGTAGTTTTACTATTTCACCCTGAGGTCCGGCTACAAAGGAATTACCCCAGAAATCAACTCCGCGGCCAACTCCTGTAGGATCGGCTTCAAAACCGGTGCGGTTTACACTAATGACTGGTAATCCGTTAGCCACGGCGTGACCGCGCTGCGAAATGGTCCAGGCATCCAATTGGCGTTTCTTTTCCACATCATCATCGGCAGGGTCCCAGCCAATGGCAGTGGGGTAGATAAGCATTTCGGCGCCGGCCAGCGTCATCAGCCGGGCAGCTTCGGGATACCACTGATCCCAGCAAATCAGAACGCCAAGTTTTCCCACTGAGGTTTTTATCGGTTCAAAACCCAGATCGCCGGGAGTGAAATAGAATTTTTCATAGAAAGCCGGATCATCGGGGATGTGCATCTTTCTGTATTTTCCGGCTATTAAGCCATCTTTTTCAAAAACAACCGCAGTGTTGTGATACAGTCCCGGTGCACGTTTCTCGAACAGTGAGGCCACCAATACCACGCCGGCATCTTTGGCCGCTTGAGCAAATATTTCAGAATCAGGCCCGGGAACCGGTTCGGCAAGATCGAACAGGCCAACATCTTCAACCTGGCAGAAATATAAACTGGCATGCAATTCCTGCAGTACCACAAGTTCTGCGCCCAATGCAGCACATGTTTGGATAGCTTCCACACTTTTTTGGATGTTCCCGGCTTTACTGTCCGATCGTTTCTGCTGTACTATTCCGACTTTCAATTTGCTCATTCCTTTGTTATTTCAAATTCAACTTTACCGGTTCCGGATATTGCATCGTTACACAATGCAACGAACCGTGTTCTTCGATCAATACCCTGCAATTTACCGGAATTATTTCTCTTTCGGGAAAACATTCTTTTAAAATTTCTACAGCTGCAGTGTCCTGAGGAAGGCCGTAAACGGGCACTAAAACCGCGCGGTTGATGATGGTAAAATTGGCGTAGGTAGCAGGCAAACGGTTCCCTTCGTCGTCGTAACAAGCATCAGGCAATGGAAGTTCCACCAAACGGTAAGGTTCTCCGGTAATTTTGGTGAACTGTTTTAACTGGTTTTTCATTTGCCGTAGTGCTTCGAAATGTTCGTCTTCCGGATCGTGGCAACCCACATACGCAATTGTATTCTCGTCGCAAAAGCGGGCCAGCGTATCGATATGCGAATCGGTATCGTCGCCTGCCAGGGAACCGTAATCAAGCCATAATACCTTTTGGGCGCCAAAATTTTCTTTTACAAGATTCTCGATTTCCAATTTTGAATACTGCGGATTCCGGTTTTTTTCAAGAAGGCATTCGCTAGTTGTCAGGATGGTTCCCCGGCCATCGCTTTCAATCGAACCACCTTCCAAAACCAAATCAAAGCTTTCCAGTTCACAATTCTGAAGAACACCTTTTTCAAAGAGTGTCAGGGTGATTTGATTATCAAGGCCGGCTTCAAATTTTTTCCCCCAACCATTAAAAATGTAATTCTGAACCAGGGCTTTCCCGTTTTCGATTATGGTAATTCCTCCGTGGTCGCGTGCCCAGGTATCGTTCGAAAGCGCTTCAACGAAATGAATGTTTCGCGTATTTTCGAAATACGAATTCACCCGGGTTATATCGTCGCAAACGACCAACACTGGTTGAAAATGTGCGGCTGCATTTGCAATATCAACAAAACAAGCGGTGGCTTCTTCCAGCAAATAATCCCAGTCGCTGTTGGAATGCGGAAAAGTGAGCTGCATGAACGATTGTAGTTCCCACTCTGCAGGAAGTCGTTTTATATTTTGAATTTTATTCATAAAAGAGCATTCAGCCATTTATTACGACAAAAATACAATAAAGCGATCGATTCCTGCAACCCGATATAATCTACAAAAAAGGGCCTGCATTTGCAGGCCCTGTATTTTTATGCTTCAAACTCTTTGATTGTCTTTTTAATAATACCGATGGCTTCCATCATTTGCTCTTCGGTAATAACCAGCGGCGGAGTGAAACGGATAATGTGCTCGTGCGTTGGTTTGGCAATCAGTCCGTTTTCTTTTAATGCCAGACAAACATCCCAGGCAGTTTTCCCGTTTGTGGGTTTTATGACAACGGCATTTAGCAAGCCTTTTCCACGAACGATCTCAATCATGTTGGATTTGATCGCGCGCATTTCGTCGCGGAAGATTTTACCCAGGCGTTCTGAATTTTCAACCAGTTTTTCGTCCTGCAAAACGTCGAGCGCTGCCATGGCTACTTTTGCAGCAATTGGATTTCCTCCGTAGGTGCTACCGTGTTCGCCGGGCTTAATGGTAAGCATCACCTCGTCGTCGGCTAATACACACGAAACCGGGTACATACCTCCCGAAACAGCTTTGCCAAGAACCAGGATATCGGGCCTCACGTTTTCATGATCGCAGGCCAGCATTTTCCCGGTACGGGCCAACCCGGTCTGTACCTCGTCGGCAACAAACAAAACGTTGTATTTTTCACACAGCTCCGAAGCTTTTTTCAGGTAACCATCTTCCGGTACATAAACGCCTGCTTCGGCCTGGATAGGTTCAACAAGGAACCCTGCCACATTTGGATCTTTCAATTCAGCTTCCAAACGTTCGAGGTCGTTGTATGGAATATTTACAAAACCCGGCGTATAAGGCCCGTAATGGTTGTAGGCATCCGGATCAGACGACATCGAAATAATAGTGATGGTACGTCCGTGAAAGTTACCGTCGCATACCACAATCTTGGCTTCGTTAGTAGGAATTCCTTTTACTTTGTAAGCCCATTTTCTGATGAGTTTTAGTGCTGTTTCGTCGGCTTCGGCACCCGAGTTCATAGGCAACATACGGTCGTATCCAAATAGTTTGGTCATGTATTCTTCCCAGTCGCCCAGCACGTTGTTGTAAAAAGCGCGCGAGGTAAGCGCCAGTGTTTGAGCCTGGTCGGTGAGCGCTTTTACAATTTTGGGGTGACAGTGTCCCTGGTTTACAGCTGAATATGCCGCCAGAAAGTCGAAATATTTTTTCCCTTCCACGTCCCAGACAAAAACGCCTTCGCCTTTTGCCAGCACTACCGGAAGCGGGTGATAGTTATGTGCGCCAAATTTATCTTCTTTGGCCATGTAATCCTTCGAGGTCAATTGTGTCATTTTACTCTGAGTTTAAAATTTATGCAGAATTACAATTTTTAGGATGAAAAAACAATGACAGATTTGGTGTTTCAAAGCAGTGAGAAAAATATTAGGTGTTGCGGGTTACGCGTTTCATGTTGTAATCGAAATAATATCGAGAATCAAATAACAGGTGTCAGGAATCATTTCCAAAAACGGGCAATCAATACTTCCGCAAGAATAAAAAGAAGGGCCAGAAAAACGAAGAGTTTCCAGAGTTGTTTTCCGTTTTGAAGTTCGTCGAATATCTCGGAGAAATTGCGTTCGGCTTCGTCAACTACCGTGGCATTTTTGAGTGAATTATCTTCCAGTTTATTTTCAATTTCAGCCTTATCCAGGTAACGAAGGTCTGATTCTTTCCGGTCGTAATTAAATGCCATCGATGCCACGATGTTGCCGTCGTTTTCAACCAGGTATTGTCCGTCGGCACTGATTTGGTCGCCAAATTCGATGCGGGTTTCACGGCCGATCACTGTATTGCCGGGCACTATCTTTTCGCTCGTTTTCAGGTTTTCGATCTCAAAATTTGAATTCAAATTAAAACGAATATTTCGAGGAAGAGTATAAAAAGTATTTTTTCCGACTATAAAAGCCATCTCATGATTTGGCAAACTGTTCAGAACAAAATTATACAGTGTGGGTACAAAAAGAATGTCGCGGGCAAATGCATCGTTGTCCGAAGTGAGTCCGAAACTGAATACCCAAACTTTTCCTTCGCCAAATGCGATTTGCGAAAGTGCCTTGTCTCCGTTCTGAAAAGAAAGCAGGGTGGCTTCGTCGCTGCGGGTTTGCTCATTAAAACGAAGGTGGCCTTTTATCACGGGCAATATCGGATTCTGCTCCCTTTTTTTGAATACATTTTTATAGAAATCATTATCAAATTCGATATTGGATATTTCCTGTGTGGTAGAGTCGGCGCCGATTACCTGCCTGGCTTCGAAACGTATTAAAAGGTTGTTTACCAACGCCGGGTTCGAAATGTTGGGGAAAAGTACCACCGAGGTTCCGTTTTCTACCACGTTTTCAAGCTCATTTAAAAAGCCGCTCGATAAATTTCCGGGATTCAACAAAAATATCGTGTTGTATTCGTTCAGTCGGTTTACCTGCAAACCTTGCTCGTTCATTTCGTCGAGCAATACATAACCGTCGTTTTCGAACAGCGCTTTTACGTAGGCCAGTCCTTCTTTCGATGCTTCGGAGTTGTTAAAAATTGCGAGGGCTTTCAGGTTTTGTTCCACTTTGTAGCCAATGTACCACTGGTTGTCGTGGGTAAATGGGTAATCCGATATTTCGATTCGGCCAAGTTGTAATCCACTCGAATTGTTGTTGTAACTCAACCGGGCCACTATTTCGTTTTGTTCTTCAACCGAAAAATTGGTGATCGATTTTAGCGAATCATTCAGGAACAGTTTGAGCGGGAGGTTCTGATAGTGCTGGTTCGAACTGTTTCGAATGCGTACAAATATTGTTTCTTCCTGGCCAAGCCGGTGCGCAGGTTCTTCCACCCAGCACGAATCAATATACAGGTTGGCAATTTCGTTGGGTACCAGTGGCAAATAGTAGCTAAAAATATCCTGATCTTCAAAATTTTCTATATCGCTTATCGTTCGCTGAAAATCGGAAATGAAATATATGTTTTTATCCGTGTTTTGAGAATCTCCTGGCTTTTCGCTGGCATAACGGTTGTAGATCAACGAGAGCGGGACCACCTTGGGAGAAGTTTGAATTTCGGAAACCTGCCGGATAAATTGCTCCCGGTTAAGAATGTGTTGGTGTTTTGGCAGCAGATCGTTGGTGAAAAGTCGAAACCGGGTACCGCCTGGGTAGGCCAAACATATTTCGAGAGCTTTATTACGGGCCACTTCCATCAGTTGGCCTTGTTCTGACAGCGCATTCATACTGAATGAATTATCTACGTAAACAGCCACCAGTTGATTCGCTTGTTTCTGTGCATCGCCATTGTTTGGAATATATGGCTGTGAGAATGCGAAAACCAGGGAAATAATGGTCAGGATGCGTGCCGCCAAAATCAATAGCTGCTTTAAACGCGACTGTTTTCTTGATTCTTTCTTAATATCTTTCAGAAATTCAACATTGCTGAAATAAACAGTTTTATGCCGTTTAAAACTAAACAAGTGAATAATCACCGGAATAGCAATCGCCAGGAGGGCAAATAAAAAGGCTGGAAAGAGAAACTTCATAATGTTAAGCCGGAAGACCGGGTAATGTACCCAAAGTCATTATCCTTTAATTAATTATCATCTTTAAAAATAGCAATGTCTTTTTTCCCCGAAGCTGTTATATATCCCCGGAACATGCCGCTGGTGTTAAATTCAAGCGCAATGTTTCCTTCTGCATCAACAGCAATTACTCCACCGGTGCCATCCATTGCCGAGAGTTTATTGATTTCTTCCCGGCAGGCTTCATCAACGCTTAACCCTTTGTATTCCATCATGGCCGAAATATCGCGGGCAAACCCCAACCGAATGTAGTATTCACCATGACCGGTGCATGAAACCGCACAGGTAAGATTATTGGCATAGGTTCCGGCACCAATAATAGGAGCATCTCCAATGCGGCCATATTTCTTGTTGGTCATTCCGCCAGTTGAAGTTCCGGCACAAAGGTTTCCTTCGGTGTCGAGCACTACACAACCCACAGTCCCCATATTATCCTTTTTCTCACGCTCACGTTCCTGTTTCAGCAATTGTTGTAAAGACTGGTAACGACTTTCGGTGTAAAAATATTTATTGGGCACAATTTCGAGGCCTTGCTGCTTGGCAAATTCAGAAGCGCCAATTCCGCTCAACATAACGTGTTCCGATTTATCCATTACTGCCCGGGCCGCACTGATTGGATTTTTTATATCGCGCACACCGGCCACCGCTCCGGCATTTAGGGTTTTTCCTTCCATTATCGATGCGTCGAGTTCATTAACTCCGTCATGCGTAAAAACAGCGCCTTTCCCGGCGTTGAAAAGAGGGGAGTCTTCCAAAATATTAATCACTTTTACCACCACGTCGGTGGCAGCGGCTCCATTTTTTAACATATCTTCTCCCAATAACAGGGCTTCATTTAGCTTTGCTTTGTATTCGATACGTTGTTCCTCGCTCATGCGCTCTTTTGACATCACACCAGCACCTCCATGAATCACAATTACATACTTCTCACGTGCATGACCTAAAAAGCTTCCCAAAACAAAAGCTAAAAGAAAAAGGAATGATTTTGTTTTCATGTGTTATAAATTGTTCTTGCAAAAATGAAAATATAAAACCGATAATGAAACAAACAGCTACAATAATAAGTTGCAGCCATGCGGTTTTATTGAAAAAAGATGAAGACGGAATAGTCGAAGGATGAAAATTATCGATCAACTACATGGTTTTGTTTACCTGTCCCAAAAACGTGAACTTTGACCAGGAATAAGAGTAGGATAATAACCACAGCAATTGAGGCCAAAATAACAGCTTTGTAAAGCTCTTTATCATTAGATGCAACCGGGAAAAACAAAACTGCCAATACACAACACAGAAGTATGGCCACAATGGCCCATATATTATATTTTGGATATTTCATAAACAAACTGTCCCCACTCTTTTTGTTGAAACTACAATTTACAAAATGTGTTTGTGCGACACAATAGGTATTGTGCTGATTGTTAATTAATAATTGGGTTATTAACAATTTTAAAAAGTTTGATAAGACTCAGCATTATTTGAATTTACTGTGGAAAGACAATTATTTTCTACTGGGGCTTAGGTTTGTCATTCCCGGCGACAGTGTTATTTTCTTTATATCAGAGGTAAAAATCTCAAGTAATTCGTCATCGTCGTCTTGCAGAGTGGTGCTGAAATACAGATGATAATTTGCATTGATGGGGACCATAACCTTGCCTGTCATTTTGGGAGGAATCCGGATGTCCATAAAATCGCAGTAATTATTTTCGTCCCAAGCCAAATCAGTCAGCATATTTACGTACATCGTATCTTTTGTTGGGTTTAGTAGATTTAGTTTTTTGAAAGCTTGTTCGTGTGGTTCAAAATAAATATCCGATTCGAGCGCGGCAGACACGCAAACGGTTGAAACTCCTATCAAAATATCGGAAAAAACATTTGCTGAACGAGTATTCCGCAGTTCCTTTTGGCGTTTGAGGCTTGATGGATCGTGGAAATATTGGGGTGCCGAACAAGAAAAGAAAACTGTGATTAGCAAAGAAAATATGGTAAGGCAGGAGAGTTGTTTCATGACTGTTTGTTTCGGTCAAAATTACAATTTACATGCCTGAATTGCTAATAAAAATCTTTAACTTGATAACTGTTTAACATACTTAATTAGCTGAATAAACGTTAGTACAAAAAACAGAACTATGAAAAAAATCCTATTTCTCGCGGTATTTTTCACCTTTGCAGCAGCAATTTCTGCACAACCGGTGATCGATATTGGTTTAAAAGGTGGTATTAATACCTCCAAAATCAGTGTAAATCTCGACGATTACAATTCAGAGAACATTACAAAAATGCATTTCGGTGCATTTGGGCGTATTGGCTGGAACAAGATTTACCTGCAACCAGAAGTGTATTTTTCCAAAAAAGGTGGAGAATTTTCATACAACCCTATGAACTTTTTTGGAGAGTTTGACTACAGTTCTGTGGACGTTCCGGTTTTATTGGGTTTCAGGCTGCTTGATGCTAAGGTTGTGGATCTTCACCTGACTGCCGGACCCGTATTTGGCTTTATAACGGAAAGTAGTGTAGATGGTGATAACGATCTCGACGCACAGTATTTCAAAGATCGTTACGTTGGGCTTCAGTACGGAGCAGGTGTTGATGTTCTTTTCCTTACCATCGACTTACGAATGGAACACAGCGGAACCGTGTACGATCATCCCGACTTTGACGGAAAGAACACCTCTTTTATGGTGACTGTTGGTTTTAAGATTTTATAACAAAGAAATTTTATTTGCCGGTTCTGTTTTTCTTTCATGATTTGCCGTCCGTTTTTAAGCTTTTTAAAAGTATGGTGTAGGCGTTCGGTCCTTGGTTGAATAACAAATCGAGGATGCTGAGGTCCGGAATGAAATCAAATTTTTCTTCGAATACCTGTGTATATCGAACCGGCTCAAATTTATCATCCGGGTTTATGGTGTTCTTGGGAGAAATCATTTCCCTGTAATTCAACGTTCCTGGCGCTGTTTTTTCAAAATCCCCGGTTAAAATACTTTCGTCGGTTATTTCAAGAAAATCACAAAGTACACGATGAATCTGCGAATTAAAATCGAGCAAAAATGTAAATTTCTTTTCAAAAAAGGGTTGAAGCTCATCCTGGTAATATTCAAAATACGGCGACGAATTGTAGGCTGAAACAATGGTTTGCCAATGGTTCCGTTGCCACTCGGTATCGTACGAAATCTGAATATCTTTAATCAATGTCTTTGGGCCACGGCCTTTAACTACGGGAACTACAAGTGTAATGGGGCCGTTTCCGCCCAAAATCACACAACGGTTACGATAGGTTTGTTTCGTGAAATTTTCGTATTGCTCGATATAGACCTGTCGATGGTGCAGGTATCGCGCATAAAAGTGTACGGGTGCAAAATAAGAAGTACTGAGTAAAACGGCTTGTTCCATATTAATCTTTAAAAAACGAGGAGTCTTCGTCATCCAGCTCGATTCCTTCCGGATCGGTAATTTCTTTTGTTTTTTCGTTCACCGGATGATCTAAATCGTGGAGTTTTTTTAGTTCTTCGTTGAAGCGAACCAGGGTTTTTAATTTTCTTTTCGATTTCCAGAGTTTGGGATATATTACCAGGCTTGCCAATAAATAACCGATTACCAGACAAACAATCATAACCAAAACCAGCGGTGCATCTTTTATTTCCCAGAAGAACAACTGAATGCTGACTTCCAAATGATTTTGCAGCGTGAAAATCACGACCAGAACTGCCAAAATAAGTAAGAGGATGATAACTGCCTGCATACCACTTCTTTTTGGTAAAGATAAAAAAAGGATGACAGCAAAACCGTCATCCTTTAAACGAATATTTTTGATCGGATTGTGAAACCCGTGAATTTCAATCTATTTCACACCTTTGAAGAAGCGGTTGAAACGAATGTTCGATGGGAAACCTTTGTCTTTGTCGAGCGATAACCAGATAAATTTGGCTTTTCCCACCACATGGTCTTCGGGAACAAAACCCCAATAACGCGAGTCGGCTGAATTATGGCGATTATCGCCCATCATCCAGTAGTAGTCCATTTTAAAAGTATAGCTGGTAGCCACTTCTCCATTAATCTTAATTACCTCACCATTTACTTCCAGATCGTTGTCCTCGTAAACATCAATGATGCGAAGATAGAGCGGCAGGTTGTCAACAGTTAATTGCACTGTACTTCCTTTTGATGGAATTGTAAGTGGGCCATAGTTGTCGACATTCCAGGGATAAGCTTTATCGGAGGGAAAAATTGCTGGTTCCCATTTTCCAGGGTCTTCCAGGGTTTTGGTAAGCGATTCAACATTGGCAAAAGTTTTAAGTTGAGCCGCTGCATCATCGGTTAAAGGGAATAAGTAGCGTTCGCTCGAAAAAACGCCTCGGTCGGCTTCCGAAATATGTAATTTATCAAGCGCCTTTGGATTGATTGATGTTCCGTTGGTTTGAACAATATAATCGTATTGAATCCCCTGGAAATGTTGCTGCGCCTTTCCGTTTACAAACAACTGTCCTTTCTCGATTTTGATTTCGTCGCCAGGAATACCCACACAACGTTTAATGTAATTCTCGCGTTTATCTACCGGTCGCGAAATGATCTCGCCAAAGTTGCGTTTATCGCTCCAAACCCTGGCCCGGCCATAAGCTCTTATTAACTGATAATAACTCTGGGATGGCATACCAAGGGCAACGGTGTCGCCTTCGGGGAAATGGAAAACCACCACATCGTTATTCTTCACTTTTCCAAATCCTGCCATACGATGGTAGGGCCGTTGGATGGCCTCGGAATATGATTTGCCACCAATAATTGGCATGGTGTTGTGTACAAACGGAAACGAGAGCGGTGTATTTGGCGTTTTGGGTCCGTAAGCCGTTTTACTCACAAACAGGTAATCGCCCACCAACATCGATTTTTCCATCGACGAAGTAGGAATGGTGTATGCTTCAATAAAAAACATACGGATAAAAGTGGCCGCTATCACTGCAAAAATGATCGCATCAACCCATTCAACAACCTTGGTTTGCTTCCCGTTTGGCGGGTTTTTCTTTTTCCAGAACGACCAGTGAACTTTTTGAGTGATATAAATATCGAAGATCACAGCAAGTCCCAGAAGCCAGATATAATTTCCGAGCCAAAGCACCCATAGGAAATAGAGTAAGCCAACGGTGATGAATTTAAACCACTTGTTAGATAAAATGGTATTTAACATTTATTTAGTTTTTAAATTTTCAATAAGTCTTTCATGGTAAGAATACCCTTGTTCCCGCGACAAAATTCGGCAGCCAAAACAGCCCCAAATGCGAAACCTACACGGCTTTTCGCGCTGTGTGTAATCTCTATAAAATCAACATCCGATTCGTATCGAATCGTGTGTATCCCGGGTACCAGGCCAACACGTTCCGATTTTATTTTGATTTCATCGTTTGCTGCAATCTTATCGTTTACCCATTTATTTTTTCCAGGCAGAATTTCGAGTATGTCTTCTGCCAAACTAATCGCAGTTCCGCTGGGGGCATCCAGTTTCTGGGTGTGATGCACTTCTGTCATTTCAACACCGTATTCTTCGCGAGGCGACATCAACTCAGCCAGTTTTTTGTTCAATTCAAAGAACAAATTTACACCTACCGAGAAATTGCTGCCATAGAAAAATGTTCCATTCTCTTCGATACATTTTGCATACACTTCGTCTTTTCTGTCAAGCCATCCGGTGGTACCGCTAACAACCGGAATCCCAGCTTCAAAACACGCGAAGTAATTTGAAATGGCTGATTTTGGAATCGTAAATTCGATGGCGACATCGCAGGTTTTTAAATTTGCAACGCTAAGATCGTTCTGATTGTCGACATCGATTTTAAGGGCTATTTCGTGGCCACGTTCAAGGGCAATCTTTTCAATTTCTTTACCCATTCTTCCGTAGCCAAGCAGTGCAATTTTCATTTTTTATTTGTTGTTGGTAATAAAAACAAGCCACAAAGATAAAATATTAGTTAAATCTAACCAGTAAGCTGCGAAACTTAAAAAGTTTTCGACGAACGTGATTTCAAAGCAGGCAAACAATCCATACTATTATCCCATTTGTTCTGTCTCTTTTGCAGGATATTTCTATAACTTTACGCTTCCTGAAACAAAAAAAATGAAGAAAGTTAAATTGGTGGCCACCGACCTCGACGGGACTTTTCTGCGAAACGACAGAAGTATAAGTAAAGCCAACCTGCTTGCCCTCGACGAACTGGGCAAAAAAGGAATACTTCGCGTGGTAGCCACCGGGCGCAATCTTCGGAAAGCCAAGGAAGTTCTGGGCGATGATATTCCTTTCGACTATGTCGTTTTTTCTTCGGGAGCAGGTGTTTTTAACTGGAAAACCAAGCAACATATTTACCATCAGAATATTATCGAAAGTTCGGCGCAAAAACTTTTGTCACATTTTATCCGCAAAGGAGAAAGTTTTCATGCATTCTTTCCGGTGCCTGAAAACCACCAGCATTATTATTACCGGGGAACAGAACCTTCCGAAGAGTTTGAACGCTATTTTACTTTTAACCAATATTTTGCTGAAGAACTAAATACCGATGCATTGCCTCAAACCGAATTATGCCAGTTCCTGGTGATTATAAAAGAGAATGAAAAGCATTTCAATGAGCTGAAAACAGAAATAGAGGCTTTGTGCCCCGAGATACGTGTTGTCCGTACTTCTTCTCCAATCACTAAAGGATACATTTGGATCGAAGTGTTTCATCGTTTGGTTTCGAAAGGAAATGGAGTTCTCGAGGTTTGCAGGCGCCACAATATTGATCCCAAACAAACAATGGCAATTGGAAACGACTACAACGATTTCGATTTGCTCGCTTTCGCCCGGCACTCGTTTCTTACGGCAAACGCACCGCACGAAATAAAGAATAGATTTCCGCTACTGCCAAGCAACGAAGAAGATGCATTTGCCAGGGCCGTGGAACTTTTACAGGAGTAAAATGTTGTAATAATCGCAAATAATTCAGACACATTAATAAAAAACACAAAATGATGAAATTATTTTTAAGCACGATTTTTATGTTGAGCAGCTTGTTGTTAAGCGCTCAGGATCAACCTGGTTTAAACAGTAAGATTCCCGAAGATCCGGCAGTCAGTAAAGGGGTACTTCCGAATGGCATGACATATTATGTACGTGCAAACAGCGAACCCGAAAACCGTGCAGAACTAATGTTGGTTGTAAAAACCGGTTCGGTAGATGAAGACAATGATCAACAGGGATTGGCGCATTTCTGTGAACACATGTCGTTTAACGGGACAAAAAATTTCCCAAAACACGAACTGATCAATTATTTTGAATCGATCGGGATGGAATTTGGCCCTGAAATCAACGCTTATACCGGTTTCGATGAAACCGTTTACATGTTAAAAGTTCCGCTGGATAATCCCGAATTTATGGAAAAAGGGCTACAGGTTTTGTACGATTGGGCCTGCCAGGTAACTGATTCGGACGAAGAAGTTAACGCCGAACGGGGAGTTATCTTAGAAGAAGAACGATTGGGAAGAGGGGCTAACGACCGAATGATGAAAGAATGGTTGCCTGTACTTCTCAAAGATTCGAAATATGCAGAAAGGTTACCAATTGGGAAAGTTGGCCTGCTACAAAGTTTCGACCCATCGGTGTTGCGCAGGTATCGAAGCGACTGGTACCGCCCCGACCTGCAAGCCGTAATTGTTGTGGGTGATTTCGATCAAAACGAAATGGTGGAAACGATCAAGGAAAAATTCTCAGCCATCCCGGCGCGCCAAAACGAACGCGAAAAAAAATACTTCGATATACCGGATCATAAAGAAACACTGGTTAGTGTAACTACCGACAAAGAAGCACAATACCCAATTGCGTATGTGTATTATAAACACGATCTGGAGGTGTCAAAAACAGTGGCCGATTTCCGCGAAATGATCATGGAAAATCTCTACACAGGAATGATCAATAATCGGTTGGCGGAAAAAACTCAGCAAGCTGATCCTCCGTTTTTGTTGGGGCAATCAGTTTATTCTCATCAATTCGGACCTTTAAGCACTTACATGTCGGTAGCCGTTACGCAAGGCGATAAAATTGAGACCGGTTTAAAAGAAGTACTGCTCGAAAACGAACGCGTCAAGAAATTTGGTTTTACCGAAACCGAGCTTGAGCGGCAGAAGACGGCGGTGCTCAACAACATGGAAAAAGCATACAAAGAGCGCAACAAAACTAAATCGGTGAATTATGCCAACGAATACATTCGTAACTTTTTGGTAACCAAAGAGCCCTTCCCGGGAATGGAAAACGAGTATGCCTATTATACGGAATTTGTTCCCGGAATATCAGTGGAAGAGATTAATGCACTGGCAAAAAAATGGGTGACAAACGAAAACCGCGTGGTGATTATTACTGCCCCCGAAAACGATAAAACAATTGTTCCAACCAAAGAGCAAGTGCTTGCCTTGCTCGACAAAGTGGAAAACACCGAAATAGAACCGTATGTGGATGCCGTTTCGAATGTGCCTTTGCTGGCCGACGAACCTTTTGGGAGCAAAGTCAGTTCGGAAAATGAACTCGAAAAAGTGGATGCAGTAGAATGGAAACTTGCCAATGGTGCCACTATCGTAGTGAAAAAAACCGATTTCAAAGACGATGAAGTTCTTTTCAGCGCCTGGAGTTTAGGCGGAAGTTCTCTGTACTCAGCCGATTACGACGTCTCAGCTGATCTCACAACCGATGTGATGAGCGAAAGCGGAATCGCTGATTTTGATGAAATTACCCTGGATAAAATGCTTTCGGACAAGGTATTTAGTGTTTCTCCATACATCAGTCAGTTGCGCGAGGGTTTTAACGGAAACTCATCGGTAAAAGATGTGGAAACCTTGTTGCAAATGGTTTACCTGTATTTTACAGAGCCGCGTTTTGATGAGGTTAGTTATCAATCGTTGATGAAACAATATGCTACAGTACTCGAAAACAAAGCCAATTCGCCCGAAGCTAATTTTAGCGATACCTTAAGTGTAACTATAAATAATTATAATCCGCGTGCAATGCCTTTGACTGCGGATCGTTTGCAGGATGCTTCATTTGATCAGATTAAAAAAATCGGGAAAGAGCGTTTCAAAAATGCTTCCGATTTTAAATTCTTTTTTGTAGGCAACATCGATCCCGAAAGCTTTAAACCGCTGGTTGAAAAATATATTGGTGGGATTCCAACGCTGGATAGCCGGGAAAACTGGGTGGATCTTGGCATCGAAAAACCCGAAGGGGTGGTAGAAAAAGTGGTTTACAAAGGGCAGGAAGATAAAAGCATGCAATACATTGTGTTCCATGGCAATTTTGATTACAATGCTCAGGACCAGGTTCAGTTGAATGCTGTGAATAAAATTATTGAAGCTAAATTGAACGAAGTAATACGCGAAGAAATGAGTAGCGTATATAGTCCGGGAGCATCGGCATCAACTGCAAAATTCCCTGATTCAGAGTATACTTTCTCGATCTATTATGGAACGGCTCCCGACAGGTTAGATGAAGTGAAGCAGGCAGTATTTGAAATCATTAAAGATTATGCGAAAAACGGGCCCACAGAAAAGGAAATTGCCACCGCTAAAGAAAAACTACTTCGCGAACGTGAAATTCAGATGCGCGAGAACTCGTTCTGGCTGAATATTCTGAGCAACACGTATTACATAAAGAACGGCGATTTTTCGCAGTTTGGAAACTATAACCAACTGGTTGAAAATCTAAGTGTTGATTCGACAAAAAAAGCGTTTAGCAATTATTTCGATTTCAACAATTACATTGGAGTGGCCCTGGCCCCTGCCAGATAAAATACTGTATTGGAAAACGAATGCCGGAGTTTCTAAAAGCTTCGGCATTTTTATACTTCAAAAAGTTTAATTTAGTTGCTCAAAATCGAAGGTATGAAGATCTATTCGCCGCTGTTTATAATTCTGCGAATTCTCGCTTACGGACTGCTTTTTTTTGGCATTGCCCAGGGAATATTTTTCGATGCAGCTCATCCGATGGAAGAAGGTTATTTTGGAGAACTTACTTTTACTGAGATTGGACAGGAAACTATCCTTTTTATCCTCTTTCTTTTTTATCTTTTTATTGGAAAGAAATGGAAGGAAATAGGGGTGATTAGCAATTTTGTAGCCTTGTTTTTTCTAATGGCTTTTATCCGCGAATTCAACTTTCTGATCGATAAATGGATTTACCCGGTTTTGGTGATTTTTGTGCTGATGATCTGGCTTTTTTTCCGCGATTTTAAGAAGATAAAACAAGCCGGCATTCGATTCTTTAGCATACCTGCATCGCAATGGCTTTTAGCAGGTTTACTGGTTACCATGGTTTTTAGCCGATTGTTTGGCCGGTCTAAATTCTGGCGCATTCTTTATCCCGGTGAGAGTTACCGGCTGGCCAAGGCAGCTACCGAAGAAGGAATCGAATTATTGGGCAACACCGTGATGCTTATTTCAGCTATCGAATTTTTGCTATATTACTTCTTTGTTTATAAGAAAGACGATTAATGAAAGTTTGTGGATTCACCTTTATCCGAAATGCGGTAAAATTTGATTTTCCGGTGGTAGAAGCCATCACTTCAGTTTTACCGCTTTGTGATTATTTTGTGGCCGCTGTTGGAAAATCAGCAGATCAAACCAGGCAGTTGATTGAATCTATTGTGCCGGGAAAAATTAAAGTGATCGACACAGTTTGGGATGAGACAAAAAAACAGGGTGGCCAGGTTTATGCCCACGAAACGAATAAAGCTTTTGATGCGGTTCCCGAAGAATTTGATTGGTGTTTTTATATTCAGGGCGACGAAGTGTTGCACGAAAAATACCTTCCGCTTGTTAAACAAGCGATGTTGGAAAATCTGAATCGAAAGAACGTGGACGGGCTTTTGTTTGATTTCAAGCACTTTTACGGATCGTATGATTATGTGGGCGACTGCCGCCACTGGTACCAAAAAGAAATTCGGGTGATCAGGAACGATAAAAATATCAGGTCGTACAAAGATGCACAGGGTTTTCGAAAGCTGGGAGAGAAATTGCAGGTAGTACCCGTCGAAGCCGAGATTTATCACTATGGCTGGGTGCGGCATCCCGTGTACATGCAACAAAAACTTGATGCGGTAAAAGCATTTTACGGTGGAATTTCGGAAGAAGAAGCCCGGGAAAAAACATTGGCGCGGGAGTTTGATTACAAGGCCGAATACGATGCACTGGCCCGTTTTGAAGGGTCTCACCCCTTAGTGATGCAAAAGCGGATTGAACGCCTCAACTGGCATTTTGACGCCGATTTGTCGAAAGTAAATATGAAATGGAAATACCGCTGGTTGTACAGGATTGAGAAATGGACCGGTGTGCGTTTATTTGAATATCGGAACTACAGGCTATTAAAATGAAAAGGTAGCAACCTATTCAGTATTGCGAAATAAACGGCGGGCTGCTTCCAATTCATCCGGTTTCCCGACATCCATCCAGAGTTCAGAATTGTCGATCAATCCTTTTATCGTTTTTGTTTTTGCCAGTTCGAGGTACAGTTTCACAATCGAAAAACGATTTTCGGCAGGCATATATTCAAAGATATCAGGATTTACGATATGAATACCGCTAAAGGCAAGTTCTTTTGCATTGTCAAAGTTTTCAGGCCTCGAAATTTTCTTTTCTCCATTTTGTTTATTGATCCAGCCAACCAGTTGCATGTTATCGTCGAATTTAAAGTAGCGCTGCGTATTTCTGTTTCGCACAATCAGTGTCGCCAGTGCATTGGACGACAAGTGTTTTTCAAGCACTTTTCTTAAATCGAGACCACAGAGGATATCCACATTATAGAGGAGAATTGGTTCATTTCGTGAGAAAAGCAGTGCAGCTTTTTTAAGTCCCCCGCCCGTTTCGAGCAAAAGCCCCGATTCGTTGGATACCATCACCGGAACTCCCCAGTTGTGAGCATGAATAAATTCAATGATTTTTTCGGAAAAATGATGAACATTGACAACAACACGGGAAGCGCCAGCAGCTCTAACTTTCAGGATGGCATGTTCAAGCAGGGTTTTTCCTCCCGCCTTAACCAGAGCCTTGGGTTTGTCAGCTGTTTCGTTTTCCAGACGGGTTCCAAGCCCCGCCGCAAAAATCATGGCTTCCATCTATTTATTTTAGGAAGATGCAAATGAGCATCTCATTTAGCGTATCCTGTTCAGGCTCCTGACCAGCGCTTCGTCTTTTCCAATAGCGCGGATGGCGAGCCAATCGAGAACAACAGCAATTATCGGGAAGACTATTGGGATTTTAAACGCAACTTTGGCCCCGTCGAATCCGGCGTAGGTAAAATAAAAAAACATCCCGAAAAGCCCGATCAACAGAATAATGGTAAACACCAGCATCCTGATCTGTACAATCCGTTTTTTGTACATAAAAATTACGACCAGGTGCAGCACCGTAATAATTCCGGTAAAGATAAGCAGCGGTAATCCGTTAAAAACCAATGTTTCGGCTTTGTAAATACCTTTGCCCACCAGTTCCATCAACTCGCCATCTACCGAAATATCGGCCAGTTTGAGTTTAAAAAGTGTTGCAACCAGCAGGCCCGCAATTAAAATATAAATGGTTTGAATTCTTTGGATCATCGTGTTAAATTTTTAGCAAAAATAGCCAATCAAAATCTTTCTCAAAATCAAAAGTTAAGGGCATGTTCAAAAAAGCAAAGAAACCTTTACTTTTGCAGTAGAAAATAAGCATTCTGATAAACAATAGATACCATGCTTTGTTTTTTCAGTATTATTTAAAAAGTAACTTAAAAATCAACAATGGATAAGTTTTCATCAGTGGGCAATCAGGAGTTAAAGGCCATCGAAGACCTTTATCAATCGTATCTTGAGAACCCGGAGTCGGTTGACCAAAGCTGGCAGCAGTTTTTTGCCGGTTTCGAACTGGCCAGTACTTTTTATCCGGAAAAGCCTTCCGCAGTTAAACTCGATAATATCGACAAGGAATTTGCAATCCTTAACCTGATCCACGGTTACCGTCAACGCGGGCATTTGTTCACAAAAACCAATCCGGTCCGCGCCCGGCGTACTTATACACCAACTTTGGCGATTGAAACTTTTGGGCTCGAAGCAAAGGATCTCGAAACCACTTTTCAGGCTGGTAGCGAAATTGGTATCGGTCCGGCAAAATTGAAAGATATTGTTGCCCATCTCGAAGATACGTATTGCCGATCGGTGGGAGTGGAGTACATGTACATGCGCCATCCCGAAGTGCTGCAATGGTTGCGCCGGCGGATGGAAAGTACCAAAAACTCGGAAGCGTTTAGCGATGAAAAACGCAAATACTTTTTCTATCACCTTAAGTTGGCTGTGGGATTCGAGAACTTTATCCACAAGAAATTTGTAGGACAGAAGCGCTTTTCGCTCGAAGGGGCAGAAGCCATGATTCCGGCGCTTGATGCAGTAATTGAAAGAGGGGCAGAGCTGGGCCTCGAAGAATTTATTATTGGAATGGCACACCGTGGCCGATTGAATGTGCTCGCGAATATTCTTGAAAAACCGTACCAAAATATTTTTAAGGAATTTGTAGGAAAAGAATACGAAGACGATATTTCACAAGGCGATGTTAAATACCATCTGGGTTACGAAAACGAAATAATGACCGACTTTAAAAAGAAAGTCAAGCTGAAATTGCTCCCGAACCCATCGCACCTTGAAACGGTAGGGCCGATTGCAGAAGGAATGGTTCGTGCGCAAATCGACGCCGCATACGATGGTGATTATAAGAAAGCTGCTGCGATTATTATTCATGGCGATGCAGCCATTGCCGCACAAGGCGTGGTCTACGAAACAATTCAGATGTCGCAACTGCCTGGTTACAAAACAGGCGGAACCATTCATTTGGTAATTAACAACCAGGTAGGTTTCACAACACCGTACCTCGAAGCACGTTCGAGTACTTATTGTACCGATGTCGCCAAGGTAACCCGTTCGCCCGTTTTTCATGTGAATGGCGACGATGTGGAAGCGCTGATCTACACAATAAAACTGGCCATGGAATTTCGCCAGAAGTTTCATGCCGATGTTTTTATTGATATCCTGTGTTACCGGAAATACGGACATAACGAAGGGGACGAACCGCGTTTTACACAGCCTTTATTATACAAGGCTATCGAGAACCATAAAAACCCGCGCGACATTTATGCCGACAAACTGAATGCACTTGGCGTAATGAGCTACGATGAATCGAAAGCGGAAGTTATGGCTTTCGACAAGTTTCTGGAAGGGAAATATACGGAGTCGGAGAAGATCGAAAAACTAAAAATACGTAAGTTTCTTTTAAAAGAATACGAAAATTACGAGATGCCATCGAAGGTAATATTTAACAAATTGGTTGAAACCGGTGTCAAAAAGGAAACCTTGTTAATGGTTGCCGATAAACTAACTCATCTTCCCGCGGATTTACCTTTCTTTAAGAAAGTGGACCGTATTATTTCTGACCGGAAAATGATGATCCACGACGACAAACTGGATTGGGCAATGGGTGAGTTACTCGCATACGGAACACTCGTAAATGAAGGCCATGCCGTTCGTTTGAGCGGGCAAGATAGCGAACGCGGTACGTTTGCTCACCGCCATGCAGCTTTTGTAATTGAAGGTACCGAAGAAAAATATTACCCACTAAAACATGTATCCGACAAACAGGCACCTTTTTCAGTTTATAACTCGTTACTATCCGAATACGGAGTGCTTGGTTTTGAATATGGTTACTCGCTTTCGCAACCAAACTCGCTGATAATTTGGGAAGCACAATTTGGCGATTTCCTCAATGTGGCACAGGTAATAGTCGATCAATACATTAGCTCGGCTTTCGAAAAGTGGGGGGTAATGAACGGTTTGGTTTTAATGCTTCCTCACGGTTTCGAGGGACAGGGGCCCGAACATTCGAGTGCCCGAATCGAACGTTTTCTTCAACTGGCTGCCAACAATAATATGCAGGTGGCAATCCCAACCACGCCGGCAAACCTGTTTCATCTGCTTCGCCGCCAGGTTAAAATGAATACGCGTTTGCCACTGGTTATTTTTACACCAAAGAGTTTGCTCCGTCACCCGATGGTACAATCACAACTCGACGATTTTACAAGTGGAGGCTTCCTCGAAGTAATTGACGATAACAAGGCCGAAGTAGCTTTGGTAGAGAAAGTTGTGTTCACTTCAGGAAGATTATATTACGACCTGGCAAAATACAAGTTGGAGCAAGGATTGGCTGAAGTGGCAATTGTTCGGCTCGAGCAGCTTTACCCGGTGCCAAAAGAGGCAATAAACGACATTCTGAAAAAATACAACAAGGCAGAAGATGTGGTCTGGGCACAGGATGAACCAGAGAACATGGGAGCCTGGCCATTCTTTAGTAAAAAACTGAACGACTTAAATCTGAGGATGGTAGCCCGGCCCGAGAGTGCAAGCCCGGCTGTTGGTTTGATGGAAAAGCACCGGCAAGGACTTGAAAAAATGATAGAGTCGATATTCAGCAAAAAAGAAATTACCGTTTAAAATAGATGGAATCGATAAGGGTTAGGACGTTTCAGTTTCAAAAATCCAATATTAATTCCAAGATTTGAAGCATAATCAGCGAAAGCAAAAAATAACACCATGATAGTTGAAATTAAAGTTCCCAGTCCCGGAGAATCGATTACCGAAGTTGAAATTGGTAGTTGGCTTGTTGAAGATGGGGCAGTGGTATCAAAAAACCAGGAAATAGCTGAAGTTGAATCAGACAAGGCAACACTAACCATTGTAGCCGGCCAAGCTGGTAAAATTGAAATTAAGGCTGCCGAAGGCGAAACCATCGAGGTGGGAGCGGTAGTTTGTACCATCGATACCAGTGTGGCGCCACCGCAAACAGAAACTAACCCCAAAGTTTCGTCCGAAGAAAAAGAAGCAAAAGCCGGGGCGAAGGAAACACCCGCTCCGACGAAGGAACTAAAGGCTTCTGAAACTTACGATAAGGTAAAAGTAAGTCCGGTAGCGAAAGAAATGATGAAGGAAAACGACTTGTCGGTCGACGATGTGATTAGCGGACTAAAACGTTTAGGCAAAAAGGAGGTGGAAGCCGTATTAAGCTCACCTCGGACAGTTGTTGTTCAACCGCGCGAAGCCAACCGCGACGAAGACCGCGAAAAAATGTCGAGCCTGCGCCGGAAACTGAGCGCTCGTTTGGTTTCGGTGAAAAACGAAACGGCCATGCTCACTACTTTCAACGAAATTGATATGAGTTTTGTAATGGACATGCGTAAAAATTATCAACAGAAATTCATCGATAAACATGGCTTTAAACTTGGTTTTATGTCGTTTTTTACCAAGGCAGTGGCAGTGGCTGCCGAATTTCACCCGATGGTAAATGCTCAGATTGATGGCGATGAAATAGTGCTGCCAAAGTTTGTGGATGTGGGAATTGCCGTTTCTACACCCAAAGGTTTAATGGTGCCGATCGTACGCAATGCTGAAAGCAAATCGGTTCCTGAAATTGAACTCGAAATAAAAGAACTGGCCGAAAAAGCCCGTAGCAAAAAAATATCAGTCGAAGAATTAAGTGGCGGGACTATTACCATTACCAATGGAGGTGTTTTCGGATCGCTGCTTTCTACCCCAATCATCAATCCGCCGCAATCGGCTATTTTGGGGATGCACAACATTGTGGAGCGTCCGGTGGCAGTAAACGGCCAGGTGGTAATTCGCCCGATGATGTATGTAGCGCTTTCATACGACCACCGGGTAATCGACGGAAAAGACTCGGTTGGATTTTTGGTGAAAGTAAAAGAGATGATCGAAAATCCGGAGAGGATGTTTACCAACGGGAAAGATGCCGGCGAATTGTTGCTCGGGATTTAAAGGATATTTGTTTTAAGAATTGAGGACCGTTCCTTTTTTGAGGGAACGGTTTTTTGTTTATAAAAACCATGGCATATTTTTTTGAGTAGCTTTCGAATTATCGTAAATTCAAAACAAATTCAAAGCATGCTTATCATGGACGATACATTAAAGACAAAAATCAAAGCGTTTGTTTTAGAAGGAGTAGAAGAAGAAAAAGTAAGTGCAAAAGCCGATCCGTTTTGGCAAAGCCTGCGCGAAGCAGGCACCGAACTGTGGCTCGACACAGGCGACATGGAAGAAGCCGCAAAAAACTGGTCGGCCGAAATGACCGCCCTCACTACCAACAACACGCTGGTAAATAAAGAAATCCAAAAAGGGATTTACGACGATTTTATTGCGCAAACACGCACCATTGTGCAGGATTTGCCGGTGGACGAACAAATTGTAGAAATCGCATTTATATTGAATGCCCGCCATGGAATGCGCCTGGCAAAAAAGTTTGGCGGATTTGTAAGCGTAGAGTTACACACCAATACGGCACATAATTTCGACGCAATTGTAGATTACGGACTGCGTTATCATGCTATTAATCCGGAACAGTTTATCGTGAAAGTGCCTTATACGGCGGTAGGTTTGCTCGGAGCGAGAAGACTGCGGGAGCTTGGTGTTCGTATCAATTTTACACTCGAATTTTCGGCGCGGCAGAATGCGCTTGTTACCGCTGTTACCAAACCCAATTATTGTAATGTATTTTTGGGAAGAATTGGCGCCTACATAAAAGATAACGCCTTGGGAAGTGGCGAAGGCGCCGGCGAAAGGACCGTTATTTCGACTCAAAATACAGTCAGCCAGTTATCCAAAAATAACCCTGAACCTACAAAACTGATTGCCGCCAGTTTACGGGGTTATCAGCAGTTGGAAGATTTAGCCGGAACCGATGTGTACACCATGCCTACCAAAGTGGCTGCCGATGGAAGACAACAGTTGAGTGGCCAGTTTTCATCAAAAAAAGAAGTAGTGTATCCGGTTGATCTTACCGAAGATGCAGGGAAGTATTTCCCTGAAAAACTATGGGAGGTTAGCGAAAAGGAAATTGCACTTGCGCTGGCGCTCGATAAAGATTGTCCGAAAGACGGCAACGAACTCATCGACCGGGTACACGAAGCTGGTTGTGGCGATTTGTTTCCGTACCTGAGTGAACGCGATCTGAAATTCATTTCCGACGATGGGAAAATACCGAATCATGAACGATGGGCTACCCGAATAGAAAGCGGCGAGTTGGCGATCGATACCTTGCTGAATTTAGCGGGGTTGGCAAGTTTCACTGCCGATCAGGCCGCTCTTGACGACCGGATCAGAAGAATAATTGCCTAGTTGATAAGTAAAAAAAAAGTAAAATTTATGTCGGTACTGAAATTTGATGAGGTGGACTACGAAGTAGTGAATGAACGCTTAAAACGTAAAATAATCTATACCGATAATTTGATGTCAGTGTTGGCCGATTTTCAGGGAGGCCCCTGGCCCGGGCAGGATCCGCCGCATAATCATCCGCACGAACAAACCAGTTATGTAGCTGATGGTGAAGTTGTTTTTTATTGCGAAGGCGAACCCGAACAGTATTTAAAGGCAGGCGATTTTTTTGCCGTTCCGCCTTATAAAATGCATGCCATTAAGTTACTAAGCAGCACCGCACGTATTATCGATAATTTTACACCGGTGCGTGAAGATTTCCTGAAGAAATAAGGCGAAGGATAGGAGAACTTCAGCAGAAAGAGTTTGAAGTTAGCGTGGTAGAAGATTGGAGGTCGTTCAGAATCAGTTATTATATACAGGAGTTTGCACACGTAAATCGTTAATCATCATTCATCAATCATTTGATTTTAAAAGTTCAACGCTCATTTTAAAAAGTATAAACCAGCGTTAGTCCTTTTTGTTGCCCGAAAGAAAAAGGAAAGATATCGAAGTTTTTCACGTGTCCCCAGTCCCATTTATACTGGTGTGTAAGGTAAACCAATTCGGTGGCCAGCATCCCGATTCCGGCGCCAACCATCACATCGGAAGCCCAGTGCGCTCCCTTTGCCATTCTCATAAACCCAACAGTTGCAGCACTAGAGTATGCACCTACGCTGTACCAGATACTTTGCCCGCCAAACTCGTGGTGGACGATTTGCGCCATAGCAAAAACCACTGAAGTATGTCCCGACGGAAAGGAGTGTGGATCGCCATTCGGACGCTCTGAATCGACGCTTCTTTTTAGGGTGTAAGTCAACATATCGTTTAGCAGGAAGCTTTTTACTGCAATGGCGGTAACGTTTCCGAAATTATTTTTCCCTTTAATACCCAAGGCATTGAGACCGTATACCGCTGCCAGGGGAGCAAAGCGCAAATAATCGTCGGCATTTCCCGAATATGAAAACTTTTCCCCGATCCAATCATTCAAATCATGTTTGGCATCCGAAAAATGGAAGGCCGTTCCGCTTGCAACCAGAATGACAGGGGCAATAAATGGTTTCAAACCCCTTTCCCGGTCAGCATACCTGAAATTCAATTGATGAATGGAATCGTTATGAAAATAAATTCGTTTAGAAAATGTTGTGTTCCGCAGATTTTCTGGATTCTTTTCGGGCCAGGCTGCTAAAGCGCTTGCTTCACTAAAAAAAGCAAAAAGAGTGATTATAAATACCAGCCGGAAAGAAAGATTCTTCATGCAATAAAAGTACAAAAATACCCCATGTAAAAATTTACACAAACACAATTTGCTTTTTATTCCAACTGAAAAACTCTCGTGAAATATCGTTATCTTGGCTTTGGATTA
>WOYI010894436.1_pt1 | contig 38803 bp, 32 predicted proteins | sample 6423411 | NCBI WGS metagenome assembly WOYI01 (sample SAMN13441803, study PRJNA592873) | oil field metagenome | biome: oil field; feature: oil-well bore; material: oil-contaminated soil; isolation source: oil-contaminated soil from oil-well borehole | place: Germany: Wietze | collected 2016-10-18 ...
CCGACTGTCCAGTTTGCTCTGGACTGAGTGTCCAAGTTGCGTGGAATACGCAGTTTCCCGGCTGTTCCGTGTTTCTTCTCCAGGTGCGCGGCTAACTCCGCCAGCAGATCAGATGCGATTGATGGGCTAGAAATGCTCTCGAAACGGAAAAGTGCGCCGCACTGCTTGCGGTGTTTGAGTACACAGGTGCAGACAATGGAGATTCGTTCTAACGATAGTTATTATGAGCCATCACCCCCTCGCACAGCATGCTGCACCAGACACTGCATAACGCTTTTCCCGGCCTGCACAAACAGGACCTTCCCATCCTTCCCATCCTTGTCGCCTCGCTGACTAGGGTATTTTGCGAGCAGGGCAAGCCCTCGGGCCAATAAGCGCGGGCAGTCTTCATCAACGGGATTTCTTGTCGGACTCGGTGCGGGGGCGGTGTTAAAATCCGCGCCTGAATTGACTGCCTCCGAACATGCCTCAACCAGCCTTCGTCCATCTTCGTCTCCATAGCGAATACTCAATCGCCGATGGCATCGTGCGCATCGACGAAGCGGTGGCGGCGGCGCAGGCGGACGCCCAGCCGGCGCTGGCGCTGACCGATCTCTCCAACGTGTTCGGGCTGGTGAAGTTCTACAAAAAGGCGCGCGGTGCGGGTATCAAACCCGTGGCCGGTTGCGATGTGTTCGTCAGCAACGATGCCGCGCGCGACCAGCCGCACCGCCTGCTGTTGCTGTGCCAGTCCAATGCCGGCTATCTGAAGCTGTGCGACCTGCTGACCCGCGCCTATCTGGGCAATCAGTATCGTGGCCGTCCCGAGATCCGTCGCGAGTGGCTGAATGAGGGCTCCGAGGGCTTGATCGCGCTGTCCGGCTTCCACATGGGCGAGGTGGGGCTGGGCTTGCAGAACGGCAACGCCAATGTCGCGAAACAGGCCGCCCGCGATTACGCCGCGCTGTTCCCCGACCGTTTCTATCTGGAAGTGCAACGCTGCGGCTTCCCGCGCGAGGAAGAGTACATCCGCGACACGGTAAAGCTGGCGCATGAACTGGACTTGCCGGTGGTGGCCACGCATCCGGTGCAGTTCCTGTCCATCGACGACTACAAGGCGCACGAAGCGCGGGTGTGCATCGCCGAAGGCTATGTGCTGAACGACAAGCGCCGCGTGAAGCAATTCACCGCGCAGCAGCACTTCAAGACGCAGGCCGAGATGGCCGAACTGTTCGCCGATCTGCCGCAGGCTTTGCAGAACAGCGTGGAGATCGCCAAACGCTGCAACCTCACGCTCAAACTCGGCACCAACTATCTGCCCGATTTCCCCACGCCCAACGGCGAATCGCTGGACCAGTTCCTGCGCGACGAATCGCAGCGCGGACTGGAGCGGCGCATGGCGCAGCTTTATCCGGACGAAGCGGTGCGCGCGGCCAAGATGCCGGACTATCAGGCGCGCCTGGATTTCGAGGTCAACACCATCATCAACATGAAGTTCCCCGGCTACTTCCTGATCGTGGCCGACTTCATCCGCTGGGCGAAATCCTACCGCCACGAGCGTTTCCCCAACGGCGTGCCGGTGGGGCCGGGGCGCGGTTCCGGTGCCGGTTCGCTGGTGGCGTATTCGCTGGGCATCACCGACCTCGACCCGCTGCGCTACGAGTTGCTGTTCGAGCGCTTCCTCAATCCGGAGCGAGTGTCCATGCCCGACTTCGACGTGGACTTCTGTCAGGACGGGCGCGAACTGGTCATCCAGTATGTGCGCCGTCACTATGGCGAGGCCTGCGTGTCGCAGATCGCCACTTTCGGCACCATGGCCTCCAAGGGCGTGATCCGCGACGTCGGGCGCGTGCTCGATTTCCCCTACATGCTGTGCGACCGGCTGTCCAAGCTGGTGCCGGTGGAAGGCGTGAAGCCGGTATCGCTGGCCAAGGCGCGCGAGATGGAGCCCGAGTTCAACGCTATCATCGCCAGCGAAGAAGGTGTGGACGAACTGATGGAGCTGGGTGAGCGTCTGGAAGACCTGACGCGCAATGTCGGCATGCACGCCGGCGGCGTGTTGATCGCGCCGGGCAAGCTCACCGATTTCTGTCCGCTGTATTGCGCAGAGGGCAGCGAAAGCACGGTCAGCCAGTTCGACAAGGACGACGTGGAAGCGGTCGGTCTGGTGAAGTTCGACTTTTTGGGCCTGCGCACGCTGACCATCATCGACTGGGCGGTGCGCTACATCAAGGCGTCCGGCATCGAAGGCACAGCGTCGTTCAACATCGATCTGATCCCGCTCGACGACAAACCCACCTACGACAACATCTTCCGCAACGCCAACACCACCGCCGTGTTTCAGTTCGAATCGCGCGGCATGAAGGACACGCTGGTCAAGGCGAGGCCGGACTGTATCGACGACCTGATCGCGCTGAACGCCTTGTACCGTCCCGGCCCGATGGACTTCATCCCCGACTACATCAACCGCAAGCACGGCCGCGAGCAAGTCATCATCCCGCACCCGCTGCTGGACAAGGTGGTGCGCAGCACCTACGGCATCATGGTGTATCAGGAGCAGGTGATGCAGGCCGCGCAGGCGGTGGCCGGTTACTCACTGGGCGGCGCCGACATGCTGCGCCGCGCGATGGGCAAGAAGAAAGCCGAGGAGATGGCCGAACAGCGCGCCATCTTCGTGGCCGGTGCGGAAAAGAACAACATCGATGAGGCGAAGGCGAACGAGATCTTCGACACCATGGAGAAATTCGCGGGCTACGGCTTCAACAAGTCGCACGCCGCCGCCTACTCCGTGGTCGCCTACCAGACCGCCTACCTGAAGTGCCATTACCCGGCCGCGTTCATGGCGGCCACGCTGTCCTCGGAAATGGACAACACTGACAAGGTGAGTTTCTTCTATCAGGACACCGCGCTGCAGGGCGTGCAGATCCTGCCGCCGGACATCAACAGTTCGCTGTACCGCTTCACGCCCACCGACGAGAAGACCGTGGCCTACGGACTGGGCGCGGTGAAGGGCACCGGCGAGGCGGCGGTGGAGAACATCGTGGCGGCGCGCAAGGAAGGCGGGCCGTTCACCGACCTGTTCGACTTCTGCCGCCGGGTGGACAAGCGCGTGGTCAACCGTCGCGCCATCGAGGCGCTGATCCGCGCCGGCGCGTTCGACAGCATCAACGACCACCGTCATCAGATGCTCGCCTCGCTCGATGCGGCGCTGGGCAGCGCCGAGCAGCATGCGCGCGCGGCCAACCAGGTCAGCCTGTTCGGCGACGATCCGGCGGAAGACATGAACCTGCCGCTGGCAGACGTGGAGCGCTGGAAACTGCGCGAACAACTGCAGCAGGAAAAGACCGCGCTCGGTTTCTATCTGTCTGGCCACCCGTACCAGGAATACGAACAGGAGCTGTCCAATTTTGTGAGCATGCGCCTGCACAAAGTCACGCCGGAGATATTGCCCGCTGCCAACGGCCGCTCGCGCCGCCAGGAAAAAGAACTGGTGCTGTCCGGCATCGTCAGCGGCATCCGCATCCTGCAAACGCGGCGCGGGCGCATGGCCGTGCTGACGCTGGACGACGGCAGCGCGCAGATCGAGATGACGGTGTTCAACGACCTGTTCGAACCCAACCGCAACTGGCTGCGCGACGACCAGCTGGTGGTGGCGCGCGGCCGCGCCAGCATGGACGAGTATTCCGGCGGCATGCGCATCAGCGCCGATGCGCTGTTCGATTTCGCCTCGGCGCGCGCGGTGTTTGCCAAGCGGCTGGATATCGATTGCAGCATGGACGACAAGGTATGCACCAGGCGTCTGGCCGAGATGCTCAAGCCTTATTGCGGCGGCGACTGCATGGTGCAGATCAACTATCGCAATCTGATCGGCGCGGCACCGCTGCGTCTGGGGGACGAATGGAAAGTCACCCTGCCCGAAGAATTGATCGAGACACTGTGCGAAGAGATCGGTCACGACAAGGTGCGCATCGTCTACTCATAGCCCGGCGGGCCGCTGGGTTATGGCGTTCTTCATCCTGCTTTGTGTGGTAATTTCGCGGAGGGTGGCTGTAGCACAGGCCGGAGAGAAAGCATGAAGGGCAATACACAAGAACATTTACGCTTGATAGATATCGCCACGCGCGATGTCACGACAAGCAAGGCGCAAGCAAGCCTGGCTGAAGTGGCGGGATTGATGTCCCAGCGGCGTTATTCATCCATCGTCGTGATCGACGATGATCGCCATCCGGTCGGCATCGTCACGGAACGCAACATCCTGCACGCCATGCACGACGGCATCGATGACGCAACGCCCGTGCGCGACGCCATGTCCGCATCGGTGCTGGTCATGTCCGGCGAGACCGGCGTGCTGGAGGGATACCGCACCTGCCAGCGCGAGGGGCTGCGCCATCTGGTGCTGACCGATGAGCGCGGTGCCGTGGTCGGCGTGGTGAGCCAGACCGATTTCCGCCTGCATCTCGATCTCACGATATTGGCCGGACGCCGCCGCATCGCTTCCATCGCCCAGCGCACCGGCATCACGCTGCCGCCCGATACGCCGCTGATGCAGGCGCTGGACATGATGCATGCGCAGTACAAAAGCTGCGTGGTCGTGGTCGAGCAAGGCAAGCCGCTCGGCATTGTCACCGAACGCGATGTGGTGCGTTTGTATTCCTGCTGTCCCGGTTGGCAAGAGACGACGCTGGAAAAAGTGATGGTCGCGCCGGTGTTGACCGTTCCCGTCGGCTCCACCACCAGCCAGGCAGCCGAACAGATGCTGGTGCACAAGGTGCGCCATCTGGTGGTGGTCGACGGCAACGGCGATATGCACGGCATGGTAAGCGAGCACGACCTGACGCAGCTGATGGCATCCGGCATGTACGAGCAACGTGTCGGCATCGAAGCGTCCTTTCTGCATGCCCTGCTGGATACGCTGCCCGATCTGGTCTGGCTGAAAGATGTCGAAGGCCGCTATCTGGCTTGCAACCACCGTTTCGAACAATTCTTCGGTGCCGGCGAGCAGGGCATACTCGGCAAAACCGATTACGACTTCAAGGACAAGGCGCTGGCGGATCTTTTCCGCGAACACGACCAGTTCGCGATGGCGGCGGACCATTCCGTGGTCAACGAGGAATGGGCCACTTTTGCCGACGACGGGCATCGGGAGTTGCTGGAGACCATCAAGACACCTATGCGTGACAGATTGGGCAAGCTGATCGGCGTGCTCGGTGTCGGACGCGACATCACCGAACGCGAGCGTGTCAAACACATACTGGCCGAGAGCGAACACGAGTTCCGTTCGCTTACGGAGAATCTGCCGGACAACATCATCCGCTACGGCCGCGACTGCCGGGTGCTGTACATGAACCCATCGATGGCGCGCACCATCGCTCCGCAGTTGCTGCCGGTGGTCGGCAAGATGCCTGTCGAGGCGACGCCCGATTTGCCCGAGGTGCGCGAACTGCAAAGCCTGGTGGAAAAGGTCATGGACCACGGCGAACGGGTGGAGATCGAGTACCCGATCAGGCATCCGGACGGCGGTTTGCACTGGCATCACGTCATCTTCGTCCCCGAATGGAACCAGGAGGGAATGGTCGTTGGCGCGCTGGGCATAGGCCGCGATATCAATGAGCGCAAGCAGGCGGAGCAAGCGATCAAGGACAGCGTCGACCAGTACAGCGAACTGGTCCAGAAGATCCCCGTCGGGGTTTGCAAATATCGCATGCTGGCGCAGGGCGGCGGGGTGTTCGAATACGTCAGCCAGCGCTGGTGCGAACTGCTGGATGTGGAAGAGCGCGATGTGCTGCGCGACCCGCAGGCCGCGTTCGGCCGCCTGCTGCCGGACGATCTGCAGGAGTTCGCCTGGCTCAACGAAGCCGCCCGCCAACAGATGCACCCTTTCGAATGGGAAGGCCGCAGCAAACGCCGCAACGGCGAGATACGCTGGCTGCACATCGCATCGCAGCCGACGCTGCTGGAGAACGGCGACATCCTGTGGGACGGCATCCAGTACGACATCACCGACCGCCGTCGGGCGGATGAATCGCTGCGCATCAACGCCAGCGTGTTCGACAACAGCCAGGAAGCCATCGTCGTCACCGATGCGGACAACCGCATCATCGACGTCAACGCGGCCTTCACCGCCATCACCGGCTACACCCGCGCGGAGGTGATGGGCAAGAATCCCAACACACTGAGTTCCGGCAAGCAAGACAAGGCGTTCTACGATGCCATGTGGCAGTCGCTGCGCGAGAAAGGTGCCTGGCACGGCGAGATATGGAACCGGCGCAAGAGCGGCGAGGTGTTCGCCGAGATGCTGTCCATCTCGGTCATCGCCGACCATCTGGGGCAGGTGCAGCGCCACGTCGGCATCTTCTCCGACATCACCTATTTCAAGGAGCACGAGGCCGAGCTCAGCCATGTCGCCAACTACGACGCACTGACCGGCGTGCCCAACCGCCGGCTGCTGGGGGACAGGCTGCGTCAGGCGACTGCGGTGGCAAAGCGCAGCGGGGCGGCGCTGGCGATCTGCTACATCGACCTGGACGGATTCAAGGATGTGAACGACACCTACGGGCACGATATGGGCGACAAGCTGCTGATCGACATCACGCGCCGCCTGCAGGACGAACTGCGCGCGGGCGACACCCTGTCGCGCCTGGGCGGCGACGAGTTCGTGATGCTGTTCAACGAGATGCGCGACGAAAGCGAATGCTATCTGGTGCTGGAACGCGTGCTGACCGTCATTGCGCAGCCGGTAGTGCTCAAGGGGACGCAGGTCATCGTATCGGCCAGTGTCGGCGTCACCCTCTATCCAGAGGACGACGCCGACAGCGACACCTTGCTGCGGCATGCCGACCAGGCCATGTACATCGCCAAGCAGAGCGGAAAGAACCGCTTCCATCTGTACGACGCCATGCACGACAAACGCGTGCGCACGCTGCACGAAGGACGCCGCCGCATCGCCGAGGGGCTGGAAACGGGCGAATTCGAACTGTATTACCAGCCCAAACTGGAACTTTCCAGCGGCCACATCTTCGGCGTCGAAGCATTGATCCGCTGGAACCATCCCGAACGCGGCCTGCTGGCTCCCGCCGAATTCCTGCCCATTATCGAAAACTCGGAACTGGATGTGCAACTGGGCGAATGGGTGATCAAGCACGCACTCGCGCAACTGTTCGCCTGGGAACGGGCGGACCTGCAGTTGCAAGTGAGCATCAACATCTCCGCGCGGCATCTGCAGGTCGCCGACTTCGTCGTAAATCTGCAAGGCGAGCTGGCGCAGTATCCGCAGCTGCGCGACGGCGCGCTGCAGATCGAAGTGCTGGAAACCGCCGCGCTGGAAGACATCGCCCAGTCGTCCGCAGTCATCGACGCCTGCCGCGAGCTGGGCGTCACCTTCGCGCTGGACGATTTCGGCACCGGCTATTCCTCGCTGGTGTATCTGAGCAAGCTGTCCGCCGACACGCTGAAGATCGACCAGTCCTTCGTGCAGGGCATGAGCATCAACAAAGGCGACCATGCTATCGTGCAGGGCGTCATCGCGCTGGCGCAGACCTTCGGTTGTCTTACCGTGGCGGAAGGCGTGGAAGACGGCGCCTTGAAGGGGGAGCTGCAAGCGATGGGCTGCGGTTTCGTGCAGGGCTACAGCGTGGCGCAGCCCATGCCGGCCGGAGAGATCGTTGGGTGGGTAAAACAGTTCGCTGATTCAGCCAAACCGCAGCCCTGACAGCGGCAGACAAAACGCCATACCCCGCTTGGGGGATGTGTCGCTTTCAGATTGACAATAGACTAGCCCAAGCGCGGTGTCGTCTATGTCCATGGCGAGTTCCGCGATGGCTGAGGAAGGCAAATGCGAAATATCGGCCGCAGGCAACATGACGGCAATGAAGCCTGTCGTGACCGGATCGATCCGATACCGGGACAAGGCTGAATGGGGGGTGATGATGAATGTTCGAATGAATATAAGAATGGCTTTGCTTTCCGGCATGCTCGGATTGATGACCGCAGGTGCCTGCTTTGCCGATCAGACAATCGAGGTGGTCAAGTCGGAAGGGACGCTCAAAGTCGGCGAGCCGGACAAGCAAGCCTTTGATGCCAAGCTGAAGCCTCTGACGGGAAACCGTTATGTGTTCAGCACCGGTGCCAATGGCAGGGCGGTGGTCAGAGTGGGGAATTCCGGTTTTGTTGTCGTTGAACGGAACAGCTCGCTGGAAGTGGACCGCTCCAGCGGCGCGGCGAATGTGTTCAGGCAGATCAGCGGCATGATCTATTACGCGATGAACAAGGTGCAGCGCTCCACGCAAAAGGTCAAGATCAAGACGACAACCGCCGTGATCGGTGTGCGGGGTACGCGCTTTGTGGTGGTGGAAGATGGCGCGCGCAAAGAGATCGGTATGCGCAAGGGCGAGATCAGCGTGACCAGTCCGCGCGATGAGTATGAGATACATCGCAAGCAAGCAGAAGACGAGTTCGCCGCACTCAAGAAAGAAGCAGCCGATGCGATTGCGGGCGAGCGGAAAGCGTTCGAAGACTATCGTACAGACACAGCCAAAGAGTTCATCGAATACAAGCGCGCGTTCACGCTGGGCAAAGACAGAATGGTTTCCTTTGACGGCAACAAAGTCACGGAAGGCGCGCTCAACGAAAAGATGACGCGGGATATGGAAAGCCTGGAGTCGTTCGGGGCGGACTGGATAGGGACAGTGCGCGACTGAGTCGGACTCGCGTGCTGAAATCAAATGGGGTACTTGGGCGAATCAATCGGGGGAGTGCGTCATGCATGATCTGATAGCGGCTGCGGGCTGTCTTGTATGAAATCCGGCAATCACTATGCGCAGCTTGTGCTGTGCGGGATGCTCGCCGTTGCGCAAGGTGCGCTGGCTGCCGACGATTTTGAAAGTTACCGCCGCCAGCAACAGCAGGGCATACAGCATCAGCAGGCCGAGTTCCATGCATACCGCGAGCAGCAGGATGCCGAGTTCGCAGATTTCCTCAAGAGCCAGTGGCGCGAGTTCGAGAGTTTTCAGGGAAAGGTGCGCATCAAAGAGCCCAAGCCGAAGCAAATACCCGTCGCCCCCACGGTAAGTCCGCCCAAGCAAACCATTGCACCGAAGCCGGTCGCGCTTGCGCCTCCGGTTCCGCCCGTGCCGCCCAAGCCGCTGCCGGGGGTGCCGGATACCTTGCAAGTCGACTTCTACGGCAACCGGTTCGACTTCGGTTTCGATCCGGCTTGGCAGCGTTACCGTTCCGGTGCGCAAGCGTCGGCGGAAGCGATGAGCGCATTCTGGACGATGATGAGCGGCAGCCGCTACGCGCAGACGCTGCAGGCCGTCGAACACGCAAAAGAACGATTCAAGCTGGACGACTGGGGGGAGGTCTCGCTCTGGCGAGAAATTGCTCAGTCACTGCAGCCCGGTCTCCGGACTGAGCAGAGCCTGTTGCTCTGGTACTTCCTGGTCAAATCCGGCTATGACGTGCGTTTGGGCTATGCCGGTAACGATGTCTATCTGTTCGTGGCGGTGCAGCAGCCGGTATACGCGACGAAGTTCACACGGGTCGGCAATCAGACTTATTACGCCGTGCTGGCCGCGGATCGCGGCGACAGCATCGGGCGCTTCTACACTTATGAGGCCAACTATCCGGTCAAACTGAAAGCCGTAGATATCGGCTCGGCAGCCGTCGGCTTCTCCCGGGAAGCGCGCGCCGAGCGCACTTTGTCTTTCGCTTACAAAGCGCAGACGGTGAAGCTGAACGTGTCGTATGACCGCCGCCTGGTCGAATATCTGGAAGGTTTTCCGCAGTCGGAGTTCGCGCTCTACTTCGATACCGCTGGCAGTTCATTGCTCAGCCGCAGTCTGTTGGCGGAGCTGCGCAAATACACGGCAACGATGGGCGAACAGGAAGCGGTCAACTTTCTGCTGGCCTTTGCGCAGCGCGCTTTCGCCTACAAGACGGACAGGGAACAGTTCGGGCGGGAGAAATATTTCTTTATCGAAGAATCGCTGTACTTTCCCTACAACGACTGCGAAGACCGTTCGGTGATGTTCGCCTGGCTGGTGCGCGAGCTACTGGGGATGAAGGTGATCGGTTTGCTGTATCCGGGGCATATGACGACCGCTGTCGCGCTCGCGCAGCCGGGAAACAGCATGGCGAGCATCGAATATCACGGGCAGCGGTTCGTCATCGCCGACCCGACCTATATCGGCGCGACGGTCGGCATGGCGATGCCGGCCTATGCCGCGATCAAACCCGACCGGGTCGTGCCCATAAGGGGCGGACGCTAAGCGCCGTTTTGCTGTCCGCGACCCATTGGCGCGCACGCTGCAGCGCTGTCGAAGAATCCACGCCGGTCATCTCATGCATCTTAAGGATAGCCTCCCTCAAGCGAGTTGTTGAATTGCGGCAGAGGGCAGGAGTAGAATCGCGGCCTTCTTCGTACCGCCCAACATTTGCGAGGTGTACAAGTAACACCGCATGAACGCAGCAAGTCTCTTGACGCTTGATGTAATGAATGGCGTGATCCTGTCCTGGATCATGCTCGGCGCGGTCGGCTTATGGCGGCGCGATACCCGTCTGATCACCCGTATTCTGTTTCCGCTCGGCGCGCTGGCCTCTTTGTCGCTGGCTGTGGCCGGCTTCATGGCACTGGGCAGCGCGGCGCAGACGCTGGTGCTGCCGCTGGGGCTGCCGGAACTGCCTTTTCACCAGCGCCTGGATGCGCTGTCCGCCTTCTTCCTGATCCTGCTCGGTGTCGCATCAACCGGCGTGTCGCTCTATGCCGGCGGATATTTCCGCCACATGGAGGGCAAGACGCTGGGCTTGCTCTGCCTCGAATATCACGTGTTCCTCGCCGGCATGACGCTGGTGTTGCTGGCGGACGATGCCTATCTGTTCATGGTGGCGTGGGAGATGATGGCGCTGTCCTCGTATTTCCTGGTCACCACCGACCACGCCGTGCCGGACATCCGCAAGGCGGGATTCCTGTATCTGCTGGTCGCGCACGTCGGCGCGATCGCCATCCTGCTCTGCTTCGGCGTGATGCAGGGCGGCAACGGCATCGCTGCCTACACCTTCGACGCGATGCGCGCCGCGCCGCTGACGCCGTTCTGGGCCTCGGCCGCGTTCCTGCTGGCCCTGTTCGGCTTCGGCGCCAAGGCCGGCGTGCTGCCGCTGCACGTGTGGTTGCCGGAGGCGCACCCGGCCGCGCCGTCGCCGGTGTCGGCACTGATGAGCGGCGTGATGCTGAAGACCGCAATCTACGGCATCCTGCGCGTCAGCTTCGACCTGCTGCCGCTGCAACTGTGGTGGTGGGGCGTGCTGGCGCTGGGGCTGGGGCTGGCCACTGCCGTGTTCGGCGTGATGTTCGCCGCCGTGCAGGGAGACATGAAACGCCTGCTGGCTTATTCCTCCATCGAGAACATCGGCCTGCTGCTGGTCGGCATCGGTCTCACCCTGATCTTCCACGTGTACGGCAAGGACACGCTGGCCGCGCTGGCGCTGGCGGCGACGCTGTACCACAGTCTCAACCACGCCATGTTCAAGAGCCTGCTGTTCGTCGGCACCGGCTCCATCCTGCACGCCACCGGCGAGCGCAACATGGGACGGCTGGGCGGGCTGATCCACCGCATGCCGTGGGCATCGGTGCTGATGCTGGTGGGTGTGCTGGCCATCGCCGGCCTGCCGCCGCTCAACGGCTTCGTGTCGGAATGGCTGCTGCTGCAGGCCTTCCTGCTGTCGCCGGGCCTGTCCAACAATTACATCAACATGCTGGTGCCGGTGGCAGCAGCCGTGATCGCGCTGGCGGCGGCGCTGGCCGCTTACGTGATGGTCAAGTTCTACGGCGTGATCTTTCTTGGCCAGCGGCGCGATCCGGGGCTGGCGCATGCGCACGATGCCGGCCGCATGGAGCGCACCGGCATGGTGTGGCTGGCGCTGGCCTGCGTGGCGCTGGGCCTGTTCCCGGTGTTCGTGCTGGGGCAGATCGATCATGTGGCGCAATCCCTGCTCGGTACGCGGCTGGGCAACGCCAGCGCCGACTGGATGTTCCTGGCTCCGGTGGATACCGACCGCGCCAGCTACAGCCCGCTGTATTTCCTGCTGGCGGTGGCGGGCGTGACGGGACTTTCCGTGTTGCTGGTGCACCGTCTGTACCACGGTCGTCTGCGTCGCGGAGCGGCGTGGGACTGCGGTTTTCCGGCGCAGACCGCGCGCATGCAGGATAGCGCCGAAGGTTTCGGCCAGCCGATCCGGCGCATCTTCGAGCCCTTCTTCCGCATCGAGCGCGAAGTGCCCGGCGCGCTCGACACGCGTCCGAAATATCACGGACGCAGCGATGACAAGCTGTGGTTCCTGCTGTATCTGCCGCTGCGCGATCTGACCGAGAAGCTGTCCGGCTGGGTGTCGCTGCTGCAGCACGGGCGCATCCACCTGTATCTCACTTATACCTTCGCCACGCTGGTCGTGCTGCTGATCTTCGTATGATGCCCGCACCGGAAACCACGCTCGCCATTGTGTTCCAGCTGACCCAGTTGCTGCTGGTGGTGCTGGCCGCACCGTTGCTGACCGGCTGGGTCAACCAGTGCCAGGCCTGGCTGCAGAACCGCTCCGGAGCGGGCGTGCTGCAACCATACCGCGTGCTGCACAAGCTGTTCCGCAAAGACGCGGTGATGGCGCACAACGCGTCCTGGCTGTTCCGCATCACGCCCTATATCGTGTTCGGCTGCATGTGGCTGGCCGCCGCCATCATCCCTGTCATCGCGGCCGACCTGCCGTTCTCGCGCGCGGCCGACGTGATCGCGCTGGTCGGCGTATTCGCGCTGGCGCGCATGTTCATCGCGCTGGCGGCGATGGACATCGGCACGGCGTTCGGTTCGATGGGCGCGCGGCGCGAGATGCTGGTGTCGTTCCTCGCCGAACCGGCATTGCTGATGGTGCTGTTCACCGCCTCGATGATCAGCCATTCCACCCAGTTGCCCAGTATCGTGCAGGCGCTGGCGCACCACGAGTTCGTGCTCTACCCCAGTCTGGCTTTCGCCGCGCTGGCTTTCGTCATCGTGCTGCTGGCCGAGAACGCGCGCATCCCGGTGGACAACCCCGGCACCCACCTCGAACTGACCATGATTCACGAGGCGATGATCCTCGAATATTCGGCGCGCCATCTGGCGCTGATCGAATGGGCCAGCAGTCTGAAACTGTTCGCCTACATCTCCATCGGCATCGCGCTGTTCCTGCCGCACGGCATCGCCGCAGTGGGGGACTGGGCCGGGCTGCCGCTGGCGCTTGCGTTGCTGGTGCCGAAGCTGATGCTGGCCGGCGCGGGCCTGGCGCTGCTGGAGGCGGTATCGGCCAAGATGCGCATCTTCCGCGCGCCCGAGTTCCTCGGCACCGCCTTCCTGCTGGCGGTGCTGGGCCTGCTCATCCACTTCCTGCTGGGGGCGTAAGAGATGACCGCGCAATCCCCGTTCATCCTGCAATTCATCAACCTGCTGGCGGCGCTGCTGCTGCTGATCGTGTTTGCCATGCTGGCGCAGCGGCGCATCCTGTCGCTGATCAAACTGTTCGCCTGGCAGGGCGCGCTGCTCACGCTGAGCACCGCCGTGGTGGCCTATTCCACGGCGCAGCACCACCTGTACTACTCGGCCGCGCTGACGCTGGTGCTCAAGGTGCTGTTGCTGCCCTGGTTGCTGTACCGCCTGATCCACAAACTGAACGTGCGCTGGGATGTGGAGACGCTGATCAACATCCCGGCCACCATGCTGTTGGGCATCGCGCTGGTCATCTTCTCGTTCAATCTGGCGGCGCCGATCTCCGAACTGTCCGAGGGCGTCACGCGCGGCCTGATCGGCATCGCGCTGGCCTGCGTGCTGATGTCGCTGCTGATCATGCTGACGCGGCGCAAGGCGGTGACCCAGGTGGTGGCCTTCCTGTCGCTGGAAAACAGCCTGTTCTTTGCCGCCACCAGCGCCACCCACGGCATGCCGCTGGTGGTCGAGTTCGGTATCGCGCTGGACGTGCTGGTGGCCACCTTCATCTTCGGCATTTTCTTCTTCCAGATTCGCGAGACCTTCGACAGTCTGGACATCACGCACATGGAAAAGCTGAAAGATGATTGATCTCTATCTGCTCGCGCTGTTGCTCATCCCGCTGTTCGGCGGCGGCATGCTGGCGGTGTTCGGATCGCGTCCGTGGGCGGCCGAGCTCAATTCGCTGATGAGCGGCTGTACCTTCGCTGCCGCCGTGGCGCTCACCGTGCAGGTGGTCGATGCCGGTCCGCAGGTGGTCTTCAACGAGCAGTTCTTCATCGACCCGTTCAACGTCTTTCTGGTCGCGCTGACCGCCTTCGTCGCCTTCACCACCTCGCTGTTCTCGCGCCCCTATATGCGCATCGAACAGCATCACGGCAAGCTGTCGGTGTCCATGCTGCACCTGTACTACAGCATGTACCAGCTGTTCACCTTCGCCATGCTGGTGGCGCTCACCACCAACAATATGGGCATCCTGTGGGTGGCGATGGAAGCGGCCACGCTGACCACCGTGCTGCTGGTGTCGCTGTACCGCACTCCGGCCAGTCTGGAAGCGGCATGGAAGTATTTCATCCTGTGCGGCGTGGGCATCGCGCTGGCGCTGTTCGGCACCATCCTGCTGTATTTCGCCGCCGAGCGCGTGCTGGGGCAGGGCGGCACCGCCTTGCTGTGGACGCACCTGAACGAGGTGAAGGGCGAACTGGAACCGACCGTGCTCAAGCTGGCCTTCATCTTTCTGCTGGTCGGTTACGGTACCAAGATCGGCCTGGTGCCGCTGCACAGCTGGCTGCCCGACGCGCACGCCGAAGGCCCCACGCCAGTGTCCGCCGTGCTGTCCGGTCTGCTGCTCAACGTCGCGCTGTGCGCCGTGGTGCGCAGCAAGGTGCTGGTGGACGGTTCGCTCGGCAACCATTTCGCCGGCAACCTGATGATCGGTTTCGGCCTGCTGTCGGTGGTGGTGGCGGCGCTGTTCCTGTCGCGCCAGAAGGACATCAAACGCATGTTCGCCTACTCGTCCATCGAGCATATGGGGCTGATCACCTTCGCGTTCGGCATGGGCGGGCCGGTGGCGACCTTCGCCGGTATGCTGCACATGACCATGCACTCGCTGACCAAGTCGGCCATCTTCTTCGCCGTTGGCCATGCCGTACAGAAAGTGGGCACGCAGAAGATGGAAGACATCCGCGGCCTGTTGCAGGTCAGCCCCACCGTGGGCTGGGGGCTGGTGCTGGGTACTTTCGCCATCCTCGGCATGCCGCCGTTCGGCGTGTTCGCCAGCGAATTCCTCATCATCACCACCGCCATGCATGAATATCCGTGGACCACGCCCATCCTGCTGCTCGCGCTGGGCATCGCCTTCGCCGCCATCTTCGGCAAGGTGCAGCCGATGGTGTTCGGCGAAACCACCGCCAAGCCTCTGCCGCATCCGCCCGCGCTGCTGCCGGTGTTCCTCCACCTGCTGCTGGTGCTGATGCTCGGTCTGTACATGCCGTCCTATCTGGCGGACTGGTACCGCCAGGCGGCGGCGCTATTGGGATAAACGAATATGCCGATCAAACATCCCGATCTGAAACTGCGCCGTCTGACTGATACCGTGCCCGCCTGGCAGGGCGAGACCGTGCCGGCGGCGTTGCCCGAGATCTGCATGCAGGTGCGCGACGGCGGCGGTCGCCTGGTCGCGCTGTGGGGCAGCGACCAGCGCCAGCAGGCGCGCGGCTATGTCCTGCATGTGACGCTGATGAACGAATCCGGTCTGGTCTGCCTGCATGTGCCCCTGCCGGAAGCACACCCGCACTATCCCGACATCAGCGAGATATTCCCCGCCGCAGCGCGCATGCAGCGCGCGGCCTATGACCTGCTCGGCATCCACGCGCAGGGAGCACGCGACCACCGCAAGTGGCTGCACCACGGTGTCTGGCACGGCGGCAGCTTCCCGTTGCGCAAGGATTTCGATGCGGCCGCCAGCCTCACCCGCGAAGCGGATGACTATCCCTTCGTGCAGGTGGAGGGACAGGGTGTGCACGAGATCCCGGTGGGGCCGGTGCATGCGGGCATCATCGAGCCTGGGCATTTCCGTTTCTCCATCATCGGCGAGCGCGTGCTGCGGCTGGAGGAGCGTCTGGGCTACACGCACAAGGGCACCGAAAAACGTTTTGAGAGCATGACGCTGCAGCAGGGGGCGAAGCTCGCGGGACGCGTCAGCGGCGACAACACGGTGGCGTACGCCTGGGCCTATGCCATGGCGGCGGAAAGCATTGCCGGTGTGACGCCGCCCGGTCGCGCGCTGTGGCTGCGCGCGCTGCTGCTGGAGCGCGAGCGCGTCGCCAACCATCTGGGCGATCTCGGCTATCTGGGCAACGACGTGGCGCTGTCGTTCGGCTTCGCCCAGTTCTGGATATTGAAGGAGCAGGTGCTGCGCCACAACGCCGCCCTGTTTGGACACCGTTACCTGATGGATAAGATCGTGCCGGGCGGCGTCGCCTGCGACCTGACGCAGGACGGGCGGCAGGTCATCGCCGAGGAATGCGCCATGCTGGAACGCGAGGTGCGCCTGCTGCGCAGCATCTACGACGAACATGCGGGCGTGCAGGATCGTTTCATCGGTGCCGGCCGGGTCGAGCCCAAACTGGCCGCGCAGCTCGGCCTGTGCGGCATGGCCGGGCGTGCCAGCGCGCAGGCGTGGGACGCGCGCGTGCAGTTCGCCGCCGCGCCCTACGACAGGCTGGACGTGAAGATGGCGACCTACCGCAACGGCGACGTGGCGGCGCGCGTCATCGTGCGTTTCGACGAGTTGCTCGAATCGTTGCGTTTGCAGCGCGAGATCATTGGGCGCCTGCTCGGTGACGATCTGGTGCGGCCCTTGCCAACCTTGCCCGGCAACGGCTTCGGCATCGGTCTGGTGGAAGGCTGGCGCGGCGAGGTGCTGGTGGCGATGCATACCGACGCGGAGGGCAAGCTGGCGCGCGTGCACCCGCACGACCCTTCCTGGCAGAACTGGCCGGTGCTGGAGCACGCCATCCTGAACGACATCGTGCCCGATTTCCCGCTCATCAATAAATCGTTCAACCTGAGTTATTCCGGACAGGATCTGTAGAGGCGCGCATGTACCAGATACTCAAACAGATCATCAAGACAGGCATCAAGACCGAAGCCTATCCGCAGGCGGACGAGTCCATGCGTTTGACCGAACAGCGCCTGCAGAAGGAAATACTCGACGTGTTCGGCGGCGCGCTGGCGATCCGCATGGTGGATGCCGGTTCCTGCAACGGCTGCGAGCTGGAGATCCACGCGGTCAACAACGCCTATTACAACATCGAAGGACTGGGCATCAAATTCGTCGCCAGCCCGCGCCATGCCGACCTGCTGCTGGTCACCGGCCCGGTGTCGCGCCATATGGCAGAGGCCTTGCAGCGCACCTACGATGCCACACCGGATCCCAAGCTGGTGGTGGCCGTCGGCGAATGTGCCTGCGACGGCGGTATCTTCGGCGAGAGTTATGCCAGTTGCGGCAAGGTGTCCAACGTCATCCCGGTGGATGTGGTGGTGAGCGGTTGCCCGCCCGCGCCCGCCGCCATCCTGCAAGGCATCCTCACCGCCATCAGCCGCGGCAAGTCATAGCCGCTGCGCGGCATACAGCGCCGGGCCGTACAACGCGGCGCGGTCGTTGAGGATCACCTTCACCGGCATCGCTTCCAGCAGCGGGCGCATGCGTCCCTTGTCGAAGAAGGCATTGAGGAAGGTGCCGCTCTCCAGCAGCGGCAATATCTTCGGCGCGATACCGCCGCCCACATACAGCCCGCCTGCGCACATCGTCTTCAGCGCCAGATTGCCCGCCTCCGCGCCGTACAGGCCGACGAAACGGTGCATGGTTTCGCTACACAGCGCATCGCGTTCCGACAACGCCGCGTTCGAGATGGCCACCGCCTTGCCTTGGCGCTGCATCGCATCCGCCAGCCAGTCCGGCGTGTGTGCGCCGTTGCGGGCCAGCAGAAAATCATACAGATCGGGGATACCCATGCCGGACACCACGCGCTCCCAGCTCACATGGCCGAAGCGCTGGCGCAGGTGTTGCGCGAAATCGAACTCCAGCGCATCGCGCGGCGCGAAGCTGGCGTGCCCGCCTTCAGTGGCATAGGGGCGATGCGTGCGGCCGTCCCAGAACAGGCCGACTTCGCCCAGCCCGGTGCCGGCGGCGATGATGGCGCGGTTGCCGTGTGCATCGTGCTTGCCCGCATGCAGTGTGAACAGGTCGTCCGCCTGCAGCGCGGGCAGGCCATAGGCGGTCGCTTCCAGATCGTTCAGCAGGTGGCAGTTGGCGAAACCGCAACGTTTGCGCAAGGCGGCGGCTTCGATACGCCAGGGCAGGTTGGTGGTTTGTACGGTGTCGTCGTGCACCGGCCCGGCCACGCCGAAAGCGGCGGAGTGGATCTCACCAGTACCGGCCATGAACTCGGCCAGCAGCTCATCGAAAGTTCTGTAGTCGGCGCTGGCGAATTCGCGCTCGCCGGTGATCGTCGCTTGCGTGCCGCGGACTTCGGCCAGCGCCAGTCGTGTCTTCGTGCCGCCGATGTCACCCGCCAATACGCCTGCCATGTAAGCCCCTAACCCAAAGGAAATGTACGGGCCGATGATACCTGCAGTCTTCATCAAAATCTCACGCGCCTGTCATCCGCGCTTCACACGGGCTACACATACTGCGCGCCATGAGGCATCCGACTAAACATTGGCGTTGGTGGATCCCGCTGCTGTTGTGGAGCGCGGATGCCAATGCATGGGGGCTGTACACCCATGTCTACTTCGCGCAGATGCTGCTGTGGGCCGTGCCGCTCAGCGACGCGCGTTTCCGCAAAGCGGTGCTCGCCTATCCGCGGCTGGTGCTGGCCGGTGCCTGCCTGCCCGACCTCGCGCTGTGGAGCGACCGCAGCTGGGGCGAACCGTTCTCCACCACCCACCAGTGGCAACGCGCACGCAAGCTGCTGGACGATGCCAGCAGCGACGAGGAATATGCGCTGTCGCTGGGCTTCGTCAGCCACCTGCTGGTGGACGTGATCGCGCACAACCACTTCGTGCCCGCCCACGAAAAACTGTGGGGCAACGTGCCGGTGCTCACCCACGCCGCCTGCGAATGGGCGATGGACATGCACATCCGCGAGCAACTGTTCGCCGAACCGGGCGAACTGATGGATGCGCATCGAAATGAACTGGCCGAATACATCGCGCAACATTTCAACTGCCCGCAGCCCATCGCCAAACGCAGCATCGCCATGCTGTCCGGTGCGGAGCAATTGCTGCGCGTCAGTCACCTGTCGCAGTTATGCCATCGCGGCGGCAAGTTGCTCGACGGCGGCATGTCGCGCCGCTTCGACTACTACCTGAACCAGACTGGCGCGCGCCTCGCGCATATCGACCGCATCCTGTCCGGCGAAGAACCGGTATGGGACGCCAACCCGCATGCCGACGATCCCGCCATCCGCCAGCGCATCGCACTGCTGCGCCCGCGCGAACTGCGCCATCGCATGCCGTTGCCGCAGGACGTGTTCAGCGAAGGCTGAAGCGGTGGATTGTTACTGAACTGCAATAAACATTTCACTGATGCGAAATATTCACTCCGCAATATGGCTGCACCACATATCTAGACATCTATCGTCATGAGCTTGTACGCCATAGACCGCGACACCGGAATCACCTTGTATGCACAGATTGCAGAAGTGCTGGAGCGCGAATACGTGCGTCAGGGCTCGCCCGGCGACCGACTGCCCGCAGAAGGCGAGTTGGCGGCGCGCTTCGGTGTGAACCGTCACACCCTGCGCCGCGCGGTGGATGAGCTGATCATCGAGGGCCTGCTGGAGCGGCAACACGGCGTGGGCATCTTCATCACCGACCGCCTGCTCGACTACCGCGTCGGCAGCGGCACACGCTTCACCCAGACACTGGCCGAGATCGGCATCGCCACCGATACCAAGGTGGTCCGCAAGATGGTGGCACCTGCCTCGTCGGGTGTGGCCAAGCATCTGGCCATCGGGGCCGACGAAGACGTGTTGTGGATAGAGACGCTGCGCATCGCAGACGGCATGCCATTTTGCGTGATTTCGCACTTCCTGCCGGTGACGCCGTATCGCGAACTGCTGGAGGACTACCAGAGCGGATCGCTGCACGCATTGCTGAACCAGCACTGCGGGAATCTGCGACGTACCGAGAGTCTGGTCACTGCCGTCATGCCGCAGGGCGACGACGCGAAACTGCTGGGCATCACCCAGCACCGGCCCGTGCTGCGGGTCAAGAGTCTGAACGTACTCGAACACGATGCGACACCGGTCGAGTACGCCATCACACGGTTCCGGGCTGACCGGATCCAACTTTGCATCACCCCGACCCAGTAACACCTTTTTATCTTTCCAGACAGGAGCCTCACAAATGAAACTCAAGCAAATCTTATTCTCAGCATTGCTCTGTACCGCGATGGTCGCACCCCAGATCATGGCAGCCGCCATGCAGGACGGCAGCAAGGCACACCCCTTGCGCGTCATGTTGATCCCCGCCGACGGCGGTACCGAAGACGGTACCAAGGCGGACTTTCTGCCGATCTTCAACGCGGTGACCAGATCCACCGGCCTGCATTTCGACATCCGCGTGGGCCAGAGCTACAGCGCCGTGATGGAAGCCATGTGTCTGAAGCAGACCGAGATCGCCTTCTTCGGCGCTGCAAGCTACATCCCGGTGCGCGACAAGGGCTGCGCCAAGCTGCTCGCCGTTGCAGTGCACAAAGGTGCTTCCGTGTACCACTCCGGCATCTTCGCGAGCACGAATTCTTCTTACAAAAGCCTGAAGGATACGAAAGGTGCGCGTCTGGCGCTGGGCGATGTGAATTCGACATCGAGCTTCGTCTATCCGGTGGCCATGCTGATGGATGCGGGTGTCGATCCGGCACGTGACATGGGGCAGGTGGTGATCACCGGCAGCCATGCCAACTCGCTCAAAGCGGTAGCGGAAGGCAAGGCAGACCTGAGCGGCGCATCGTTCGACTCCTTCGAGAAAGCCGTGAAGCAGGGTGCAATCGATCCGACCAAGGTGCGCGTGCTGGCCAAGAGCGAGCCTATCCCCCAGCCGCCGCTGGCGATGTCGACAGCGCTGCCTAAAAAGATCCAGCAGAAGCTGAAGGATGCTTTCAACACCGTGCACAAGGCACCTGGCGTCACGCCCGACATGATCCGCGGTTACGGTGGTTCGAAAGTGGACCGCTACGATGCAGACTTCCCGGAATCCGGCATGGATGCACCCGGCAAGAAGCTGGCATTGGTGGACGACCAGGTGAAGGCTGAACTGCTCAAGAAAGCAGCCCAACGCTAAACACAGAACAGCCGCCCGCAATTGCGGGCGGCTGTTCTGTCATCAGCTATTGAAGAGGAAATAAACATGCTGAGATTCGATAGTGTCTACAAACGTTTTCCGGATGGCACGGAAGCGTTGAGGAATATCTCGTTGCACGTACCCAAAGGCCAGTTCTGTGTGCTGCTCGGCCCGTCCGGCGCGGGCAAATCCACCTTGCTGCGCATGCTTAACGGCTTGTCCAGTCCGACTGAAGGCAGTGTCCATCTGGCAGGCGAACGGATCACCGAGCGATCGGTGCAGCGGTTGCGCAAACGCGTCGCAACGGTGCACCAGCAATTCAATCTGACGCCGCGCATGTCGGTGGCGCTCAACGTGCTGTCAGGCGCATTGCCGCAGGTCGCCCATTGGCGTGCAGCGATAGGTCTGTTCCCACCAGAGTTGCGTCAGAAGGCCTGTCGCCTGCTGGATGAGGTCGGTCTGACTCCCGAACATGTGAACCGCCGCGTCTCCGAACTATCGGGCGGGCAACAGCAGCGCGTCGGCATCGCGCGCGCCTTCATGATGGATCCGGCGGTATTGCTGGCCGATGAACCGGTCGCCAGCCTAGATCCGCGTATCAGTCGCGGCATCCTGGAATTGCTGCATCGCCAATCGCGCAACCACGACACCACTGTGCTGTGCAGCCTGCACCAGCCCGAACTGGCACGCGAGTTCGGCGACCGCATCATCGCGGTCAATCAGGGGCGTCTGGTATTCGACGGTACACCGGCGCAACTCACCGACAAGGTCTGCGAGGAGCTGTATCACGGTGCACTGGCTCACAAACACGATGCACCGGAAGTGGATGAAGCCGCGTGCGAACCCGAACTGGAACTGGCTGCGGCCTGAGATGAATATGATGAAAAACCTGTCAGTGAATCGCGATGCCACATGGCATCTGGACCAGCCCTATAACGCGCGACATCTGATGTTCGCCATCGCCGCCCTGCTGATACTCGCAGTGACCGGGAGCCGCATGGAAGTGCCGCGTATGGTGCAGGAGACCGCGCAGGGAGTCGGCTACGCCGTCGGCCTGAACGAAGAATCCTCCGTGGCCACCGGCGTGAAGCGCATCGCCGAATCGATCTGGCCGCTGCGCATCTCCGAAGAGATCGAGGTCTCGCGCATCGAGAATTTCGACCGCAACGATCTGCCCTGGCTCTCGCATGTGGAAGTGATCGAATCGCGCACGCCGCACTTGAATACCGAGACGCTGCAATTGGAGGAGACCGTCGAGAGCAAAGAGATGCTGGTCAAGCCGGTCGGCTATCTGATGCATGTGCTGCTCAAGATGCTGGAAACGCTGGAAATGGCGCTGTGGGGGACGATACTGGCTGTGCTGTTGTCGATCCCGTTGGCATGTTTCGCCGCGGCCAACTATGCGCCCAACCGCTTCATCTACAACCTGGCGCGTTCCACCATCAGCCTGTTCCGTGCGATTCCGGAACTGGTCAGCGCACTGTTCCTGGTGCTGGCATTCGGCTTCGGCCCCATCGCCGGTTTTCTGGCGCTGGGCATCCATAGTGCGGGCTTCCTCGGCAAGTTCTACGCGGAAGACATCGAGAACGCCGATCACGGCCCGCAGGAGGCGTTGCAATCCATCGGTGCGGGACAGATCAAGACGCTCTGGTATGGCGTGTTGCCGCAAGTCCTGCCGCAGTACATCGCCTACACGCTCTACATCCTCGACCGCAACATCCGCATGGCCACGGTGATCGGCATCGTCGGGGCGGGCGGCATCGGGCTTGAGCTGAAAGGGCGCTTCGACATGTTCAACTTCGACCACGTCGGCACCATTCTGGTGATCATCTTCCTGACCGTGATCATCCTCGACCAATTCTCGGCGAGATTGCGCAGCCGGTTGATGTAGGAGTTCCTGCCTGTTTTTCAGGCAGGGAAAGCAAACTTGTATAGACATCTAACAGCATGGCAGCACAAGGAAGAATGAATATGAACGTAGCAAGAAATGAATGGGCGGCCGCGCTGTGCGCATTGCCCGCCGCCGAAGTGAAACATCTGGCCAACGTGCTGTCTGGTGAACTGGAAGTTCGCGACGTCGCACTGCCGCACGCAGGACTGGGGCTGTTGAACCTGCGCGACGGCGCGTTCGAAGAATCCTATTTCATCGGCGAGATCCCGGTGGCGCGCGCCGAAGTGATCGTGCGCAGCGCAGCGGGTGTGGAAGAACGCGGCGGCGCATTGATCGTGGACGACCGCGCGCAGTTCGCGCGCTCCATCGCCATCCTCGATGCGGTACTGGCCGGCAAGCTGCCCGGCAGCGTAGCGGCCATGGCGCTGGTGCAGCGCGGCATGCAAGTGCGCCGGCAAAAACAAAGTGAACGTAAAAAACTGCTGGCCGCGACGCGCGTGGATTTCTCGCTGTTGGGACAAGAGGACGACGAAGATGAAGAGTGAAATGACGATGGCCGAAGCCGACATCTGGCATCCGGCACAACAGCAGCAACTGTTCCGCAGCCTGCTCGATGCGTACAGCTATCCGGGGCGCATCCAGACCTGCCCGGCAGAGCCGAGCCTGGCTTTGCTGAGCGCGCTGCTGGACGGACAGACCACCTTGTCCGATCCGCAAGACCTGCTGCCGGAATCCATCTGGCCGAAACTGGAAGCGCAGCGTGTGCCATACGAACTGGCTGCCTTCATCCTGCTGGACGGCAGCCGCGCGCCGCAAATGGTGCCGAACCTCGGCACACTGGAAGCACCGGAACATGGCGCGACCCTGCTGTTGCGCGTCGCATCACTGCATGAAGAAAGCGCGGGCGCATTGTGCTTGCAATTGAGCGGCCCCGGCATCCGCCAGTCGGTCACTATCAGCGTCGATGGTCTGCATGCGGACTGGATCAAGGCGCGCAACGACTGGGTGAGCAACTTCCCGCTCGGTGTGGAACTGGTGCTGTGTGACGCACAATGTTTCGTCGCACTGCCGCGCACCACGAAGATCGTGTTGGGAGGTTCGGCATGAGTTACGTCGCGATCAAAGGCGGCAAGGCTGCCATCGACGGTGCAGCAGCGACCACCGATTACCTGCGTTGCAAAGGTGGACTGCAAGAGCCGCTGACGCTGGCGATGATAGAAGAGCAGTTGCGCTTGCTCACTTCGCGCGTGGTGTCGGAAGGCGGCTTGTACCACCCGCGTCTGGCCGCACTGGCACTCAAGCAGTTCCAGGGCGACACACTGGAAGCGGCATTCGCCTTGCGTGCTTACCGTTCCACCAAACCGCGCCTGCTCGAATCGCCGGTGCAGGACACAGCCAACATGCGCTGCATCCGCCGCATCTCGTCCGCGTTCAAAGAAGTGCCGGGCGGACAGTATCTGGGTGCGACCTACGACTACGCATTGCGCCTGCTGCAACTCGATCTCGCCAATGAAGACCCGGCGGCGTTCAAAGCCGTGGCGAAAAGTTTCCTGCAAGACACGCCGGATAGCGAAGTGCCGGACAACTTCCCCAAGGTGATCGACGCGTTGCGTGCCGAAGGTCTGCTGCCGCCGGTCGCACCGAGCCGTGCTGCCGCATTCGACATCACGCGCGACCCGCTGGTGTTCCCGGTGCCGCGTTCCGCAGCACTGGCCACCATGGCGCGCGCCGAGACCGGCGGCCTGCTGGCGATGGCGTATTCCAATATGCGCGGTTACGGCGATGTGCACCCCACGGTGGCGGAACTGCGCGTCGGTTATCTGCCGGTGATGTTGCCGCATCCGGTGACGGGCGAACTGATGGAAGCGGGCGAAGTGCTGGTCACCGAATGTGAAGTGGTGGCGATGTACGAAGGCACGAACGGCGACGAGTTGCCCACTTTCACGCTCGGCTACGGCGCGTGCTTCGGCCACAACGAAGTGAAGGCGATCAGCATGGCGATCCTGGACCGTGCGCTGCAGAAAGGCATGCAAGACGGCCCCACCAATCCTTCGGAAGATCCCGAGTTCGTATTGCTGCATGTGGACGGTGTGGACTCGATGGGCTTCGCCTCGCACTACAAGATGCCGCACTACGTGACCTTCCAGTCCGACATGGACCGTCTGCGCACCACGCAACAGAAGATGAAAGAGCAAGACACGGAGGAGACAGCATGAACGCGCATTACGAATTGCCGCTGGAAGACGCGGGCTACTCCTTCGGCTTCCTCGACGAGTACGCCAAGAAGGAAGTGCGTCGCTGCATCCTGAAAGCAATCTCCATCCCCGGTTACCAGACGCCTTACGCCTCGCGCGAGATGCCGATGGGGCGCGGTTTCGGTACCGGCGGTCTGCAACTCACGCTGTCGCTGATCGGCGAAGACGATACGTTGAAAGTGATCGACCAAGGTTCGGACGACTCCGTGAACGCGGTGAACCTGCGCCAGTTCGTGCAGCTCACCTGTCCCGGCGTGGACGTCACCGAGAAGACGCAGGAGGCGACGCTGATCCAGTCACGCCACCGCATCCCCGAGAAGATGCTCACTGAAGAACAGATTCTGGTGCTGCAAGTGCCCTATCCCGATGCGCTGGTGGTGGTCGAGCCGTCGGAAGCGCGACGCAAAGTCATGCACGGCGAAGCGGACTACTCGCGCCTGCTGGTCAAGTTGTACGAGGACGTGGTGCGCTTCGACGAGATTACCATCTCGCACCGTTACCCCACACGCATCAACGGTCACTATGTGATCGATCCGTCACCCATCCCGCGCTGGGACGTGCCGCGTCTGCATCAGTCGCCCGCCTTGGTGCTGCTCGGTGCAGGTCGCGAAAAGAAGATCTACGCCGTGCCGCCCTACACCGTGGCCGAGCCGCTGGTGTTCGACGACATCGCCTTCCGTGTGGAAGATTTCCGCGATGCGAACGGCCAGCGCATCGCCTGCCGCTGCTGCGGTTCGACCGTGAGCTTCCTGGACGAACTGATCGACGACGCGGGCAACATCACCCATCAATGTTCCGATTCCACGTACTGCGAGGAACAACAGGAAACCATCAGCGCAAGGAAACGAGCATGAGCAACAAGATATTGTCCGTGCGCGGCTTGTCACGCATCCACGGTGAGCAGTGCCCGCTGTGTATCAGCAGCACCGGGCCGGAACACGACACCAACATGTGCTCGCACTGCGGCAGCGTGGTGGCCGCGCACGATGTGAACTTCGACCTGTATCGCGGCGAGATACTCGGCATCATCGGCGAATCCGGCAGCGGCAAGTCGAGCACGGTGAAGATGCTGTATTTCGATGACATGCCGACCGCGGGCAGCGCGACCTTTTACGACGGCGATGTGCAGCACGACATGTTCGCGCTCAATGCCGCGCAGCAACGCAGCATGCGCAACAAGCGTTTCGGCATGGTGTATCAGAACCCGCATCTGGGTCTGAACTTCCAGATATCGGCGGGTGGCAACATCGCCGAGCGTCTGCTGATGAGTGACCTGCGCCACTACGTAGAGATCCGCACCCGTGCCGGTGACCTGCTGGCGCGCACCGAAGTGTCGCGTGCACGCATGGACCAGAACCCCAAGACTTTCTCCGGCGGCATGCAGCAGCGCGTGCAGATCGCCAAGGCACTGGCCACACAACCGCCGCTGTTGTTCCTGGATGAAGTCACCACCGGTCTAGATCTGTCAGTGCAGGCCGCCATCCTCGACCTGATTCTGGAGATCCAGCACGAGCTTGGCACCGCGATGATCGTGGTCACGCACGACCTCGGCGTGATCCGTTTATTGGCGGGCCGCACGCTGGTGATGAAGCATGGCCGCGTGATCGAGTCCGGCCTCACCGACCAGATACTGGAAGACCCGCAGCACGCTTACACCCAGCGGCTGGTGGCTTCCGCATTGTGAGATGAACCCGATGACTTCTGTTCGTCCACGAAATACACGAAATACACGAAATACACGAAAAGTAACAGAGGGTTGCGTTGTGCGGCAGTTGAATTCTTTGCTTTTGTTCGTGTTCTTTCGTGAGTTTCGTGGACAACAATATTTTCCAGGATAAAAAATGAACACAGCCATCCTCGACATACATAACTACGCCAAGACCTTCCGTCTGCACGAGCGCAACAAGCTCATCCCGTCCGCCTCGCATGTGAACCTGAGCGTGTATCCGGGCAAGCTCACCGCGCTGATCGGCCCGACCGGTGCGGGCAAATCGTCGGTGCTGAAAGGCGTGTACCGCACCTACCTGCCCAGCGCCGGACATATCCTGTTCCGCACTGCCGCAGGCGAGATCATCGATCTGGCACATGCGGATGAGCACCGCATGTTGGAACTGCGCAAGACCGAGATCGGTTTCGTCACCCAGTTTCTGCATTGCCTGCCGCGCAAGTCCGCGCTGGATGTGGTGGCCGAACCTTTGTTCGCACGCGGCGTGCCGACCGAAGAAGCACGCGGACGCGCTGCCGACCTGCTGGCGCAACTGGCAGTACCTGCACACTTGTGGAACGTGCCGCCCGCCACTTTCTCCGGCGGCGAGAAGCAGCGCGTGAATCTGGCGCGCGGTCTCATCGCACAGCCGCGACTGCTGTTGCTGGATGAACCGACCGCCAGTCTCGACCCCGCCACCACCGAGCGCGTGGTCGCGCACATCGAATCACTGAAGGAGACCGGCATCGCCATGCTGGCCATCTTCCACCACCCCGATCTGGTGAAGCGGTTGGCCGATGACGTCATCGAATTGTCACCCCCCATCACTATCGTAGAACCCGCAGAGGAAACCGTATGAACAAGCATTTTTATCTGACCGGCGCGCAAGTCGTGCTGGAGAACGAAACACTGCAAGACGCCGCGGTGCTGATCGCGGACGGTCACATCGTCGCCATCGATCCGGCCAGCAGCGAAGGCGTGCAAGAGGTCGACCTGCGCGGCCAGACATTGATGCCGGGCATGATCGACCTGCATTGTGATGCGCTGGAGAAAGAAGCCGAGCCGCGTCCCGGCGTGCACTTCCCCTTCGACTTCGCCTGCGCGCAGGCCGACAAGCGCAACGCTGCAGCAGGCATCACCACCATCTATCACGCGCTGTCATTCGCCAATGCCGAGCTGGGCGTGCGCAACAACGCCACCGCCGCAGAGCTGGCGCGCGCGGTGCACGCCTGGCAGCAACACGCGCTGGTCGACAACCGCGTGCATGCCCGCTACGAGATCACCGATCCGACAGCACCCGAAGTGCTGAACGAGTTGCTGGGTAACGACGAGATCCACCTGATGTCGTTCATGGATCACACACCGGGGCAGGGACAGTTCAAGAGCATCGACGCTTACCGCAGCTTCCAGGCGCGCACTTACAAGAAGGACGATGCCGAGTTCCAAGCGCTGCTGGCCGAGAAACTGGCGCAGGGCGCGGGCGCGGAAGGCCGCATGCAACAACTGGCACAGCACGCACGCGAACTCGGCATCCCGCTCGCCAGCCACGACGATGACCGCCCCGAGAAAGTGGGTGTGGTGAAAGACCTGGGTGTGAGCGTGTCCGAATTCCCGATCAATCTGGAGACTGCCGTCGCCGCGCGCGCCGCCGGTCTGTCCACTCTGTTCGGTGCGCCGAATGTGGTGCGCGGTAAATCGCAGTCCGGCTCCATGCGTGCGCTGGATGCGGTACGCGAAGGCGTGGCAGATTGTCTGTGCGGCGATTATTCGCCTGCGGCGCTGCTGCCTGCCGTTTTTCAGCTGCCGGAGTTGGCGGGTATCAAGTTGCATCAGGCGGTGGCACTGGTCACCTGCAATCCCGCGCGTGCCGTCAGCCTGAACGACCGAGGCTCCATCGCGGTCGGCAAGCGCGCCGACCTGCTGGCCGTGCGTTATCTGGGCGGTCTGCCGCAAGTGTCGCGCGTGTGGTCACAAGGCTTGCCGGTGATGACGCTGTCCTTCGACCACGGAGCATGAGATGAGCGGCGTCCTGCTCTATGTGATCGGCGCATCCGGCAGCGGCAAGGACAGCCTGATGCAGCACGCACGCTTCAAGCTGGCGCAGGATGCCAGCGTGGTGTTCGCCCACCGCTACATCACGCGTCCTTCCGACGCGGGCGGCGAGAACCATGTGGCGCTGAGCGAGGACGAGTTTGAATCGCGTGTGGCGCAGAAACTGTTCCCCTTGCACTGGCACAGCCACGGCCTGCGCTACGGCATCGGCTGCGAACTGAACCATTGGTTGGCGAGAGGTCTCACTGTCATCCTCAACGGTTCGCGCGCCTATCTGCAGGAGGCCGCACGCCGTTATCCGGAACTGGTGCCGGTGCTGATCGAAGTGTCGCCCACCGTGCTGCGCGAACGTCTGCAGGCACGCGGTCGCGAGAGCGATGAAGAGATCGAATCGCGCCTGCGACGCGCGGGGGAATTCGCTTCCCTGCAACATGGCAGACTTGTGCGCTTCCGTAACGATGATGCGCTGGAGAGCACCGGCCCGGAATTCGTCGAACTCATCCGCAGTCACGAACAGGTGAGGCTATGAGGTTGACCTTCCTCGGCACCGGTGCGGCCGGTGGTGTGCCGCTGTGGGGTTGCGATTGTGCGGTGTGCACTTTGGCGCGGTTGGACATCACCGCGCGCAGACAGCCGAACTGTGCCGTGCTGGAAGCGGGTGGCACGCGCTTGTTGATCGATGCGGGTGTGATGGATGTGGCGGAACGTTTCCCGCCGGGTGCACTGGATGCGGTGCTGGTCACACATTTCCACGCCGACCATGTGCAGGGCTTGTTCCATCTGCGCTGGGGCAAGGGCGCGCTGGATGTGTATTCACCGCACGACAGCGAAGGCTGCGCCGACTTGTACAAATCCCCCGGCCCCTTGCAGTTCACACAGCTATCAAAGTTCGAGCAGATAGTACTGGGCGAGGTGCGCATCACGGCGGTGCCGCTGGTGCATTCCAGGCCCTCGCTGGGCTATTGCATCGAGCATGAGGGCGCGCGGCTGGCTTATCTTTCCGACTGCCGCGAGCTGCCACCCGCCACGCTGGAATTCCTGCAACGCTGGCAGCCGCACACCCTCTGTCTGGATTGCACCTTCCCGCCTGCCGCACCGGAACCGCGCAACCATTTCGATCTGCTGGAAGCCATCGCTATTGCGCAGAATTTCCCGAACGGCGAGACTGTGCTGATGCACATCGGCCACAAGCTGGATGCCTGGTTGCTGGATAGACCCGATGCGTTGCCGGACGGTATGACGCTGGCGCGCGACGGCGAGACAGTGGTCTGCATCCCCACCTCATGACACCGCTACTGGCCGTCGGCCTTTCGGTGTTGCTGCATGTGTCGTGGAATCTGCTGACACGGCGCACGCACAGCGATGCCAATTTCCTGTGGTGGATCGTTGGTCTGCATGTGCTGATCTTCGCGCCGTTCGCCTTGCCCGCCTTTCTGCATGCTGCGCAGGAATCTCCCGTACTCTATCTGTGTGCCGCCATCAGCGGTACCGCCAACGGTTTGTATTTCCTCGGTCTGCGTGCCGCTTATCACGCGGCACCAGCCAGTGCGGTCTATCCCATGGTGCGCAGTTCGCCGCTGCTGATCGCGGTGATCGAGACACTGTTCTTTGCGCGCGATTTCCCGTTGTGGTCGTGGGTCGCCATCCTGGTCGCGGCAGCTGGTCTGTGGCTGATCGCCACCAGTTCGCACGACGGCGTGCGGCGTTTGAGCCAAGCCTGGCCGTACGCGCTGTTCGCCGCGGTCATGACCGCGGTGTACAGCCTCAGCGACAAAGTGGCGGCGGGGTATCTGGATGGGTTGCATGTCGCGCTGGGTTACGTGTGTGTGAACTACGCCATCGGCTGGTTGTTCCTGTGCGGCGAGCAGAAACGCCGCACGCAACGCTGGGTGCCATCGGTCACGCCGTCCAAGCGTTCACTGCTGATCGGCGCACTGGGCGTGGGCACGGCTTACGCGCTGGTGATCTACGCCATGCGCTGGCTGCCCGCCTCCTACGCGGTGACGCTCACCAATGCGGGCATCGTGCTCACCGTGTTGCTGGGTATTGTGTGGCTGAAGGAACACGAAGGCTGGCGCCAGCGCGTGGCCGGTGCCGCCCTGGTGGTGGTGGGCTTGGTCGGGATCGGGGTGCTGTCCGGCTGATCAGGCGGCCTTCGCCAGCTTGAATTGCCCGACGGTATCGAACAGCGCTTTGGAATTGTTCGCAAGCGTCAGCATCTCGTTGCGCGCCTGCTCGAAGCTGACGGCGGTGTCAGCGCTGATGGTGGCGACGGAATCGATGTTGCGCCAGATATGTTGGCCTGCGGCGGACTGGTCTTCGGTGGCGCTGGCGATCTGGCGCATCATGTCGGACACGATGTGCATGGAATCCTCGATCTGTTGCAGCAACTGTCCCATGCCTTCGCCGTGCAGCACGCCTTGCGCGACTTCCTGCTTGGCCAGTGCCATCGCCTTGCTGGCACCGGCCGTCTCGCTCTCGATGATCTGCACGATCTTGTTGATGTCGGTGGTGGCATTGGCGGTGCGCTCGGCCAGTTTGCGCACCTCGTCGGCCACCACCGCGAAGCCGCGTCCCTGCTCGCCGGCGCGCGCCGCTTCGATGGCGGCGTTCAGCGCCAGCAGGTTGGTCTGGTCGGCGATGTCCTTGATGAGCGTGCTGACCGAGCCGATCTGCTTGATCGACTGATGCAGCGCCTGCATGGTCTGCACCGAGGAAGCGACGGTCTGCTCGATCTGGTTCAGCGCCACGATGGTGGCGCGGCCGGTATCGCTGCCGGAACGCACCAGGTCCAGCGTCTTGCTGGACGCGGCGGCGGCATTGCCCGCGTTGCTGGCGATGGTCTTGATGGTGTTTCCCATGCCTTCGATGGCGTCGCTCACCTGCGAAGCCTTGGCCGATTGTTCCTTGGCGTTGGCCGTGACCGAGTGCGCCATCCGGCTCACGCCGTGCGCGCTGCGCTGCGTCTGGTCGGCCGAGCTGTGCACCTCGTGCAGGATAGTTTGGAAGCGCGCGATGAAGTTGTTGATGGTGGTGGCGAGATGGCTGATCTCGTCGTTGTTGTACACCGGCAGGCGGCGGCTCAGGTCGCCGTTGTGCAGATGGGTGATTTCGCCGATGATGGCTTCCAGCCGTTTGCGCAGATGCTGGCCGAACAGAGTCTGCGACACCAGCGTCAGCAGTCCCAGCAACAGCATCGGTGCCAGCACGATCCACAGCAGGTCGTTCATGCCGCTGCGGATGCTCAGCGCCGACGCGACTTCAAGTTCCTTGTTGGCCAGCACCATCCTGTCCAGGCTTTGCACGATGGGTTCCAGATACATGCCGTAGATTGCATCCGGGATCACCAGCGCATCCTCCGGGCTGGTGGCCGCGATCTTGATCGCGCTGCGGAAGCTCTTGGTATAGGCCGCCCAATGCTCGGAAATCTGCTGCAGCTGCTTCTGCATGCCCGCATCCGCCGTCGCTTCGGTGATGCGTTGCAGCGATGCGGCGATGTCGGCATCGGCCTGCTGCAACTGCGCCTCGCTCTCGAGCATCACCGGGTCGGCGCGGCTCACCGCCAGCGCGGTCGCCTTGATCTCGATCAGGCTCTTGGATGTGGTCTGCAGCGACTGATAACCGCGGAACTCCTGGCGCAAATGGTTCAGGTTCAGCATCACGAACACGATCACCGCCAGCATGCCCAGCAGCGACAGGCCAGTCATCAGGCGTAACTGGTTCTGCAGCGACAGGGTATTCAGGGGTGAAAAGAGCGTCATGGTCGGATACTCCGCAGGAAGGACGGGAAGCGCATCATAGGAGCGCTTTGTTACAGTCCGATGAACAGGGTCGGCATCCGGGGCGGCGGCCTTCATGTGCGCGTAACGAAACTGCATTAAAGTGCGCGATCCGCATTGGCACCCACCGCATCAGGAATATGTCGAAACAGATAACGATCTTCCCCGAGAGCAAATGCTCGCGCTGCAAACCCTCCAGTTGTTGCACCTATATCACCCAACCGATCAAGAAGCCCCGCGACCAGGACGACTACATGAACCTGCTGTGGCAGGTCTCGCATGAGCACGTCTCGGCGTTCAAGGACAGAGACGGCTGGTATCTGATGATCGACGGCAAGTGCGAACATCTACAGCCCGATGGGCGCTGCGGAATCTATGAGAGCCGCCCCGATGCATGCCGCGAACATAGCGACGAGTCATGCGAATTCGACAGGGTGCTCTCGACCGATTTCAAACTGTTTTTCCCGACGTATGAATCCCTGCTGGCGCATTGCAAGAAGAAGTTCAAGGATTGGGGTGAGGAGAGCGCCAAGTCGAAAAAGAAAGCAAAGTTAAAAACTTGAGTTCTACAATCGCGCGAACCTTCGGCGACATGCTGAGGTTTACCGATTTGAGCTGAGCAGGTGTGCCTCAGCAGCGCTTTCGTTCGCTGTGATAGACTGAAAACCATCAGTATCTATCGTGCCGGAGGTTAGTATGAGTACAAATCTTGAGGTCTTGGAAACCGAGGTCTTACAGTTGCCCCCAGTTGAACGATCTCACCTGCTTGAGCGACTGATCTCAAGTCTTGATACGGATCCAGAAGTCGAGGAAGCCTGGGAGCGAGAAGCAGATCGAAGGGAAGCTGAACTGGAGTCTGGATCAGTCTCGGATATTCCCGGGCAGGAAGCCATCGCCCGGCTTCGGGCAAGACTGCAGAGATGATCTACACGCTCCATCCCGGGGCGGAGCAAGACATTGCGGATGCGCTGGATTTCTACAAAGAACATGCTGGGCCAGTAGTCGCCGAACGCTTTCTCGAAGAGTTTGAGCGCGCCGCCAACCTTTTGATGAACCATCCCGGCATTGGAACGCCCTCGGCAAGAGGCCGGAGAGTTTTTCCGCTGAGGATATTTCCGTATTCGGTCGTATATCGAAATCTGGAGAACAGTATTCGAATCTTGATCGTGCGCCATCAGCACAGGAAGCCCAACTACGCGAGCGGAAGACGGTAAGTATTAAGGAGGCGCTGAGTAAGTTGTCATTCCCGCGAAAGCGGGGGCCAGTGTTTGTCTGACTAGGTTCCCACCATGCGAGCAGTCGTTGTGCGGCTTGCCTGCTTACCCCTTTGCGCGGTAACGAAAAAATCGAATGGATCAGTCAAAGGTAGGGTGCGCAAGCGCACCCTACGACTACAAGATCAGGAACGACACCCAGGCGATTATCCCCCCCAGCGCCGCACCGGCCAGCACATCGCTGGGGTAGTGCAGACCGAGGATGGGGCGCGACAGTGCGACCATCGCCGAGAACGGCACCAGCAACCAGAACAGGCCTGGGTAATAAGACAGCGCCACGATGCAGAACACGGTGGCGTGCAGGGTGTGGCCGGAAGGGAAGCTGAACTGGTCCAGCGTCTTGCCAACACATTTGATCGCGGGGTAAACGTTGAAAGGGCGCGGACGCAAGGTCTTGCCCTTGATAAGTTTGTACAGCAGCGTGCCGCAACCGCCCGCGAGCAGCATGTGCAACACGGCGGGCACCGCTTCGTAACCATCCTGTAGCAGGAAAGAGATCATCAGCACATACCAGAACACGCCGTCGCCCAAACGGCTGGCGATGCGGAACAGGTTGCGCAGGGTGAAGCTGCGGCTCAGCCGGTTGCACGAAACGCACAACGCGACATCGAACTGCTTAATCTGTTGCAGCGGAGAGCTCAGGTTGTCCATGTTTCACTCCCTGTGAACGTACGGTATCTACCAGAACAGCTTCCATCTGACCCATGATGTGTTCCCAGGTCAGCGATTCAACCGTGTCGCGTGCAGTCTTGCCCAGTCGGCGCACGCGCGGCAGATCGTTCGCCAGCGTGCGTGCCTCGGCGATGAAGGCATCGCTGTCGGCATAGGTCGCCAGCAGGCCGTTCACGTCATGTTTGATGTGTTGCTGCGCGGCGGCGTAGTTGTAGGCGAGCGTCGCCAGTCCGCTGGCCATCGCCTCGACGGTCACGTTGCCGTAGGTCTCGGTCAGGCTGGGGTAGAGGAAGATGTCACCGGAAGCGTAATGGCGCGCCAGCGCCTCGCCGGTCTGCATACCCGCGAAGATCACCTGCGGATGCTGCTTCTGCAGTTCGGCGCGCGCCGGGCCATCGCCCACCATCACCAGACGCAGCAGCGGGTTGATCTTGCGCATCTGCTCGAACGCCTGGATCACCACCTGCAGGTTCTTCTCCGGCGCGATGCGGCTCACCAGCATCACCACCGGCGTGTCATCGTCCGCGTTCCATGTCGCGCGCAGTTCCGCATCGCGCTTGGCCGGATGGAACAACTCGGTATCCACCCCGCGCGACACCACCAGCACGTTCTGATACCCCTCGTGCTCCAGTTGCTGTTGCAGCGAAGCGGTGGGCACCAGCGTGCAGGCCGACTTGTTGTGGAAGTGGCGCAGGTAAGCGGCGATGGGCTTCTTCAACAGGCCGATGCCGTAGTGCTGCGTGTAATTGTGGAAATTGGTATGGAAATCCGTGCTCACCGGGATCGCAAGCTTGCGCGCCGCCGACAACGCCGACCAGCCCAGCGGCCCCTCGGTCGCGATGTGCACCACGTCCGGCCGCTGCGCGCGCCACAGCTTCAGCAGCAGGTTCTTCGCGGGTAGGCCGGATTTCAGTTCCGGGTAGCCGGGGATCGGCATGCCCGACACCAGCGTCTCCGCATAGTTAGCCTCGGCGGCCGGCGCATCCTGCTTGCCCTGCCGCGGGCGGATCATATGGATGCGATGCCCGCGCTTGAGCAGCCCGTGCACCATGCGGCCGATGGTGATGGCCACGCCGTTCACTTCCGGCACATAGGTTTCGGTAACCAGCGCGATACTCAGCGCTGGCGCGACTTGGAGAGTTTCGTTTGGTGTATTCATGGCGCGCATCGTGGCGCGGATGCATGAATATTTGATTACGGGGGGGTGAAGAGTTTGTGACGGGGGAGGGGGCTAAGAAAAAAATATATAGGCCGTCGAAGTCGTTGACGTCTTTGTGTTGGATGTTTACGGTTCGTGTCGGTGAAGTTTGAAGTGCATTCAATCGACACCTGCCCCTTTCTAAGTTCTGTTCAGTGATCGGGGTATTGGGGGGTGTATTTGTCGGGTTATTTAGGGTGTGCGAAAAATTGACCGTCTTTAAATTCAACACATAAAAAAACAGAATTCCAGATTAGACACATCGAAGGTGCCTTTCGCGGCATTTTTTTAGGGTGTCTACTTTAACGTTAGGTTTTTCAGAGGGGTAGTATGCTCAACATTCTCACAGGCGAATTTTTCCTTAAGTTCATGCCAAATGGCGGGAAAGCGGTTCTATTTAGAGCAGCTTTTGTTTCTGTATACCTCTACCTAGTTGCTATAGCGATAAAGTCATATACCGGCGATGGTGCTGTCCTTGTGTTCTCGCTTGAGCAACTCTTCGCTGAAGTGAATGAAACTATTCCATGGGCCGGCGCAATTTTCGGCGCAGTTTACGCGGCTTTGTATGCACGATTTTCGTCCCAGTGGACGTACCTGGCTGACCTTTACAATCAGCAGTTGGCGGTCGCGGTGACCGCGTCCGAAGGAAACCTGAATGAAGAAAACTATGCAATCTGGCAGGCGGCATTTATTGAAGATGCCGTTTGCATGCATTTGGCAACTAAGCGAGGTTTTAGCAATGCGATCTATTCGATGCTTAAGGAGCAGCAGATTAGGAATATTCTTGAGAAAGATGGCCACTTTGGAACGGATCGTGTTCAAGAACTAGAGGCCAAACTAAAGGCGATTTTCGAAGGAAATCCCTAACCCGCCAGTCGAGTGGTATTGCGCTAAAGCGCGTAGCCCCTTGTATCTTAGCTCCAGGTTATGCATCAGATTCCACAGCACCTTTTCTTTAGGAGAGAAACATAAATGGCCGTTAATCCGCTGCTGAATTGGCATAAACCCATTGATCTTCCAGATGGGAAGACAGACGCCGCAGTCAAGCTAATCCCCTCTAAACCTGGCATCTACGTGTTCTTTCGAGAGTTTGGAAGTAGTGTCCAAATCTTCTACGTCGGTAAAGCGCTGAAGCTTCAGGGGCGAATCAAGGGGCAGCTCAACAATCACAGCCTAATGACGGCAATAAGCCGAGCCAAGAACGGCAAACGCAAGCTTGTTTGGGCTGAACTGAAGCTGAAGCCGGGTCAAACTGTTGACAGTGCTCTGAAAGCGGCAGAAAAGCTCATGATCCGACACTTTGTTGAAGAGGGACAGCCGGTTCACAATATTCAAGGCAAGAGAATTCCTGTTCAAACCCTAACGAACAAGCTGATTAAAGAGGTCAAACACTTTGTTCCCAGTTCTGTCACCGTTGACGCATAACCTTTCGCTCTGTAATCAAATGAATCAAAGGGGCCAGGCTCGAATATTTGGAGAGCTAAATGGAGCTAAACGGGTCAGCCTCGGATTAACGTCCCACCCTCTCGCCCACCCCGTGCCTAGTAGTAATTATGTTTCTCATTGTTGACATTTATCCATAAATACAAATAATGAGAAACATTATGCCTACCAACCCCTCCATCCTTGCAAGCACCACTGCCGACAAGCTGATCGCTCTGGGTGGGCAGATTCGTGCGCAGCGCAAGGCGTTGCGTATCAGTGCAACCGCTGCGGCGGAGGCGGCGGGTATGTCGCGCGTGACTTTGCACCGTATCGAAAAGGGGGAGCCTTCGGTCGCCATGGGCGCGTACCTGAGTGCGATGGCGGTGCTGAACATGGATCTTGGCATCGTCGATTCGGCTGCCGATGTGCCGATTTCGGATCGCACCGGCTGGATCCCCGCGCGCATCGATCTGTCCGATTACCCGCAACTCAAACAGCTTGCCTGGCAAGTGCATGGCGGCGGTGAGTTGTCGCCGACAGAGGCGTTGAGCATCTATGAGCGCAACTGGCGTCATATCGATGTGAAGTCGCTGGCGCCGCGTGAGCAGCAGTTGATCGATGCATTGCGTAGCGGATTGGGCGGGCAAATTGGAACTGTTTAACCGTCCGCACCATCGGCAGATCGCCCATGTCCTCGGCTCCCTCGATGGCACTATTTTGCGTGCGCACGATTGTCTGTTCGGCGGCGGAACGGCGATTGCGCTTCGCTATGGCGAATATCGCGAGTCGGTCGACATCGACTTTCTGGTGTCGGACATCACCCGTTACCGCGACTTGCGTCAGCTACTCACCGGAACGGATGGGATCGCTGCGCTCGTGCGCGAGGGCGCGGTCCCCTTGGTGCAGACCCGCGAGATACGGGCGGATCAATATGGTATCCGCACGATGTTGCAGGGGACGGACATGCCGATCAAGTTCGAGATCATCCTTGAAGGGCGAATCGCGTTGGCGGCACCCGGCAGCAAGGATGAGATCTGCGGTATCGCGACATTGACGGCAGTGGATATGGCCGCCGGCAAATTGCTGGCTAATTCGGATCGCTGGAATGACGACGGTGTATTTAATCGCGACATCATCGACCTAGTCTCGGGGTCACCTAGTCTCGGGGTCAGGTCTTGCATTACGACATTCCTCTCGGGCTATAGGAGTCTCGGGGTCAGGTC
>WOYI011143451.1_pt1 | contig 38802 bp, 35 predicted proteins | sample 6423411 | NCBI WGS metagenome assembly WOYI01 (sample SAMN13441803, study PRJNA592873) | oil field metagenome | biome: oil field; feature: oil-well bore; material: oil-contaminated soil; isolation source: oil-contaminated soil from oil-well borehole | place: Germany: Wietze | collected 2016-10-18 ...
GATTACTACAATCCGAAGACTGGTAACGTGGAAAGCGGCGGCAAGGGCGACATCGGGGACAGAATCAACAAAATTATCGGCGCATTTGCCCAGGCCAACGGGCTGACGGGCGTCATTACCGTTGCGGACTTTAACGATGATGAAAAACTGGGCAAGGGAAAGGATAAGGTTGATAAATTAACCAATCTCATTTCCATCTTTGAAAAGTCGGAACTCGATTTCAGCAGTAACCGCGCCGAAAATGATGATTTGCTGGGCGATGCCTACGAATACCTGATGCGCCACTTCGCCACGGAAAGCGGCAAGAGCAAAGGCCAGTTCTACACGCCTTCGGAAGTTTCCCGCATCAAAAATCATGTTACTCGTCGAAGATCAATTAAGCAAAAGTCCATAACGGCAAATATTCAAAGTAGGCTCCTTATCAATTAGCACAAAGCACTAAATGTATTCGGCTGCACAAGCCTGACACCCAAAGCGTCAAGAAGGGTAATACCCGGCACCCGTCGCCTGGGGAAAGAAAAATCCTTTGTTGCCTGGATAATTTTTACCCATATACACAGCGGCGGCCTTTGTTCACAAAACCTTACATTCTAAAGCGGCGGAAATCCTACTAAATCCTAGTGAGTTTTCAGACAATTACGCGCGAGGGCAGATGGACACAAAACTATTGAGCTGGCACTTCCATATGACTGATTGGTTTTGATTGCTCTGACGGCAATATAGGGCAGTCCTGGCGGCATCCTGGCGCGTTATATTCCGGCATCCACGGCGGCTGGCATCCGATGGGCGGCTATCCGGAGAGACTGCTTTTCCTTGCCGGGTAAAAAAAGAACGCAGGGCGTAAAATAAAAAAAGTGGGGAGAGAGTGGGGAGAAATCACCTTACAAAAGAAAAAGGACTCAAGCTGTTATTGCCTAAGTCCTTTATTTTCATGGTGGGTCAGGACAGAATTGAACTGTCGACACTCGGATTTTCAGTCCGATGCTCTACCGACTGAGCTACCGACCCACATTATTAATTTAATTCAAAAGCAGGCAATCGTCTATAGAATAAGGTTTCTTTTGTCAAGGTTTTTTTAACTGATTGAATTTGTTATTTTAAGTCTAATTATCAGTTATTTCAATGTTTCTCCTTGTTCTTAGCTATTTTACGAGGGTGGTATATTAATTAGGATGCTCGGGAATTGATATACCTGCAGTATTATTTTGCGGTTCCCTGATAATAACGACCGTCCCGGCTATTTTATCGTGCCATCCCTGCTTTCTTTTATCAAATGCAGCCCAGATAAAGCCAAGAAGATATATAAACGAGATAAAATAACCTACCGTCCGGAGAAAAGCCGTTCCGAAAGTAATCATTGTGCCGTCAGCAGAAACTACCTGTAAACCAAGAAGCATTTTGCCCGGCGTACGTCCTGTGGTGCCATGAAAATAAGTAAAATAAAAAAGTATTGTAACAAAATAAAGCGTACATGAAATAAACATTATTGAAAGAGAAGATGTCGGATCAGTTAAATCAACAATCCAGGCGTCACTATTTGAGGAAATCGCTCCCAATACATATGCCGTGGCTGCTATTATACTTAAAACAGAAAAAATTATAATGATAATTGTATTGTCGATCGAAAAAGCTATAAAACGGCGCCAAAAACCGGCGAATTTGTAAATGGTCATTTTTTTACCTCCGGCAGTCTATTGCTGAAAATTCCTTTTTCGTATTGGATTATGGATATTATTGCTGCTGCTGCCGTTTCCACTTTTAAGATTTGTTTGCCCAGGCTAACCGAGAGAAATCCTCTCCCTTTGGCCATGTTTATTTCGTCTTTGGAAAAACCGCCTTCCGGTCCAATAATGATAAAGAAGTTTTTTATGTCAACAAGAGCTTTGTCAGTCAATACATCTTTAATTGTTTTTTGTGATTCTTCTTCCCAGAAAATTAATTTCAACGCATTACTGGAAACGGTATTTAGCATATCAGCAAAAGATGAAACTTTCGAGATTTTTGTTATATGACTGCTGTGGCAACAGCGTGCTGCTTCCCCGGCTATTTTTTGCCAGCGCGTTACTTTTAAAGAGCTTTTTTCATCGGCAATCCGGCCAACTGACCGTGCGGCGCCAAAAGGAATAATTACATCCGCTCCCAGTTCAGCGGCGCTTTTCACAATAGTATCCATCTTGCCGGCTTTGGGAATTGCCTGAGCCAGCGTGATGCGAATTTCTTTAGTTGTTGCTGGAATTATTCCCCCCAATTCTATAAGGACGGATTTTGCGGAAAAGTCTTTAATTACGGATTCAAACTCCAGACCGAAACCATCAAAAATTCTGATCCTGTCACCTTGTTTGAGGCGCATTACCTGCTTTAAATATTTTAAATTGTCCGTGCCCAGTTCGCAGTTTGTCTTGTTTTCCAGAGGCTCCGGGCTGTATATTCGGGGAATGGTCAAGGTTTAATATTCCTCAATTTTTGATGTTTCAGTAGTCAGAATGTCACGGTTAAGCGTTGGCGGTTTTCTTTTGGAGAATGTAGCAGACCCATTCTTTTTCCGTGATTACTTGATATATGGTAAGTAAGTCGGTGATAAATTGTTCCTCGATATTTTTGACGTCCTGTTCTATTATGCCCGAAATAATCATGTATCCTTCCGGCAAAAGCAATTGAGTAAGGTTTGGACGGAGGGTTAAAAGCAGTTTTGCAGTAAGATTGGCAATGATTAAATTGCGTGGTTTGTCAATGGCAGCGACATTTTTATTTAGAATACGCAAAGAAGACCGGACATTATTAATGGCCGCATTTTCACCGGCAATTTCCACAGCCTTTTTATCAATATCCACACAGATGACATCCTGAGCACCCATTTTAGCGGCAGTAATGCCCAAGATTCCTGTGCCGCAGCCGACGTCCAGAACTTTCCATTCTTTGATAGAACGGTCTTTCATCATTACATTTTCAATCGCTTCTATGCACATTCTGGTAGATGCATGCTGACCGGTGCCGAAAGCCATTCCGGGATCGATTTCAATGACAATATCGCGGCTGGAAGGCGTATACCTTTCCCACGTTGGTTTAACGATAATATTGTTGCTTACCCGTATGGGCTTAAAATATTTTTTCCATTGTTCACCCCAGTCGGGATCACAGATGATTTCGGTCGTCAGGGATGGCTTTTCAAAATCGGGGAATATTTCCGAGAGGCTTTCTATATATTTATGCAGGGCGGCAATTCTTTTTTCGCTGCGACTGTCCTGCGGAAAGTAGGCTTTAAGAATTTCTTCAATTACAGGTTCCGGAAAATCTCCGGCAGTATGTTGTGGAGTTGATGATTCCTGGAATACACCTTGAGCGCCGGTTTCTGTGAGAAAATTACCCAACGCGTCCATAAGTTCCGAGGGAGCCGATATTTCAATTTTCAGCCATTTTTCCGGTTCTTTTTCTGTCATGAATAATCCTGTCAGGATATTTTACACATGTATATATTCTTTTAGTTAATATTTCAAGCATCCATAACAAGCATAAAATGAGGACAATGATTTTTACGTTAATATGTTATTGACACAAGAAAGAGTTTCCCTTGCAAAAAATTACCGGAAGCTGATAAGATATTTTTATTTATGTCCCTTATAAGCCTTGTTGATGTTTTTTTAATTTTCAAAATTTCGGAGAGTAAAAAAAATGAAAATAGCGGTATTGACTGGAGGAGGAGATTGTCCCGGATTAAATGGAGCAATCAAATGGGTCACAAAAAGCGCGCTTGATCCCAAAATGGTGGCGAAACGTTCCATATCCTTCGAAGTCATCGGTATTACCGAAGGCTGGAAAGGCATAGTAGAGGTTGATCCGGATGATCAAAAAAGCTGTGCGAAGTACATTAAACCTCTCGACGAAGAAATCGTTCGAACCTGGGATCGTTATGGCGGAACAAATCTGGGAACATCGCGAACAAATCCCTTTAATCCGAAAAATGACCGTTCGGGAAAGTTAATTGAAAACATCAAGAAACTGGGCATTGATGCCATTGTTGCTATCGGCGGGGAAGATACTCTGGGTGTTGCCTATAAGTTACATAAACTGGGTATCAAGACAGTAGGAATACCTAAAACGATAGACATGGATCTTGCGGGCACAGAATATTCTCTGGGCTTTGATACAGCGGTGAATATTATTATGGAAGAAATCGATCGTTTAAGAACTACCGCCGGTTCTCACAACCGTATTTTTGTTGTGGAGACGATGGGACGCAGTGCGGGCTGGCTTGCTCTGCGCGGTGGTGAGAGCAGCGGATCTTATATTATCCTGATACCGGAGCATCCTTTCGATATGGATAAAGTATGCGAGCTCTTGCGTGAACGGCAGGGCCGGGAAATAAAATATTCCATTATAGTGGTTGCCGAAGGGGCTAAATCTCTGGGGCAGCAAGAATTTATAAAAGACAATCAGGTTGATGATTTTGGACATGTTTCGATGGGTGGAATAGCCGCTTATATCGCAAATGAAATTCAAAGGAAAACGGGATTAGAATCACGTCATATCATCTTAAGCCATCTCCAGCGCGGCGGAACGCCTTCAGCCCATGATCGCCTGATGGCCAGGTGGTTTGGCGTTGCCGCTATCGATATGATTGTCAAAGGAGAGTTCGGACGTATGGTAAGTTTGCAGCACGGAGAAATTGCCACCGCACCTCTGGAAGGGGTTATCAATAAATTGCAACTGGTTGATGTGGAAAAATATTACGATACCGAAAGATACAACGGAAGAAGAACCATACTTTAGTGAGCCCCAAATTTTAATGAGACTCAAATATCACAAGCAAAGCGCCGTGATATTTGTAAATCGAATTATCCCGCATGCGAAGTCATATGGGACAGAAACTACCTTTGTTAGTCGAATTATCCCTGAATCGGAGCGGAATGTGATTGACACACTTGATTGACACGTAATACTTTTTTTAGTACAAACCCTCAGAATAAATCTTGATCAGAGAAATTATGGTTCGTAAAAGCCTGTCTTTGAATATCAACGGAATTAAAAAAAAATTATCTAAAATGGCCTTCAATCTTTCCATAATGGCCATGAATTTTTCTATCATCCCCAGGGATGATCCTAAGCAGGCTCTTCGCCTCCGTCGTTTTTTTGTGACCCTGGTCATCTATATACTCAATATTTCAATTTCTTGTTTTGCCTATTTGGCAGGTATCGTGAATCTGCAGGCACTCTATGGCTTGGGCATTATTCTTCTGACAATCAACGTTATTTTATATATAGTCTTTCGCACCGGTCTTAATCTGCGTATGTCGGATCCCAGTCTTACTTCCATTCAGATGTGTGCCGCCATCCTTGTTGTTATGTATGCAATATATTATGCCTATGAAGTACGGGGTCTTCTATTCTCCATGTATATTCTTATACTTTTGTTTGGTATTTTTCGCCTTTATACCAGCCAGTTCTTACTTATCAGCGGTTTTGCCCTGCTGACTTACGGAATCGATATCGGTCTGCTGCGCATTTCTCGTCCGCAAGACATCAATCTTAAAATAGAACTTTTTCAATGGTTCGGGCTGGCCATAGTCATGATATCCGTTTCTTCCATCGCAGGAAATATCAGTTCTCTCCGCCGGGAGTTAAGCCTCAGCCGGAGAAAACTTCAATCGTCTTTAACAGTTATTCGGGAAATGGCTATTCACGATGACCTGACAGGTTTCTTCAATCGTACCCATCTGATGGATCTCATCGAAACTGAGAGTAATCGCTCAATTCGTACCGGGGATGTTTTTTCTTTGGCCATGATAGATATTGATAAATTTAAAAATATTAACGATACATATGGACATCAAACAGGCGACTATGTATTGAAGACATTCGCTGCCGTTGTTCGCAGTATTTTACGTAAAACGGACTTTTGCGGACGTTATGGCGGTGAGGAATTTTTAATTGTGCTTACCGAAACAGATATTCAGGCAGCAAAGATATTTGCGGAACGTATTCGCGATTGCGTGGAAAAGAGTTTGTTCCCGAGTTTGGGTCCTGATTCCAGAGTTACGGTTTCCATAGGCCTGACGGTGTATAAAATGCAGGAAAACACTGAAAGAACTATTTCACGTGCCGATGAAGCTTTATACAGAGCAAAAAACGGCGGGCGTAATAGAGTGGAATTTTCCGAGTAAATCATTCAAAAAGGCGGGACTGTTGACCGGGAGCGCATTCCCGTAGGGAGGCGCAATGGTGAATGGACACCTTCATTGCCGGAAAAAGCCGGAGGCTTTACAAAACGCTCATCTTTAAATCAGTTGCTCCCGTGATAATTAACGGCAATAACTCGGCTTGAGTTTTGCCTACCTTCGTGATAACTTTTTAAACCGGTTTTCAATAAGGCAAATAGATTTTTACAGGAAGGAAAAATTTGAAATATTATCCGGTTTTTTTGGACATTAAAGATAAAAAATGTATTATCGTCGGCGGAGGTGAAATTGCCTTAAGAAAAACTGAGAGGCTCCTTGATTGCGGCGCGAAAGTTTTGGTCATCAGCCCGAAACTTTCGCCTGAACTTGCCACATTCAAAGATAAGAAATTGATTTCCCATATTGCTGCCCAATATTCGGGCGATTTAATTGATAAAGCCGCTTTGATTATCGGGGCAACCGACGACGAAAAAACCAACGCCAAAATATCGCAAGATGCCCGCAGCAAAGGCATACCGGTAAATATTGTTGACGATCCCAAGAAATGCGATTTTATTCTACCCTCTATTGTGCAGAGAGGCGATCTGGCTATTGCCATAGGCACCGGTGGCAAAAGCCCGGCCCTGGCCCGCCATCTGCGGGAAGAGCTGGAAGAAAAATACGGCTCCGAGTATGAAATCTTTCTGAATATTATGGGAGGGTTGCGCATCAAGATGGAAAAGAACGCCGGAGTAGGCAAGGATTGGTTTAAATCATTGCTGGCGGAAGGCATTCTGGATTTAATAAAAAACAGGGACATGAAAAAAGTGAAGGAAACTGTAAAAAAAATAACCGGGGAGGAGGTCGAAGTTGAGTTTAATTGATTTACAATTAATTTCTTTTAAAATTGCTCTCATTCTCTGTGCCTTAAGCACAGTCGGTTATCTGTCTTCGCTTCTTGTTAAAAAAGTAAGGATGGCCAGGGTTTCCACCTGGATTTTGGCCACCGCTTTTGGTTTTCTGACGGTTAATTTGTTTTTTTCGTTTGCCAATTCTTCTGTGCTGATTAATCCCGGCTCACGTGATTTTCTATCTCTTTGCGCATGGTCGGTATGTGCGGTTTATCTTGCCCTGCAATTTAAAACTAAGACCAGAGTGCTTGGGGCTTTCATTTCTCCTTTTATCTTGTTGTTCATGATTGCCGCTGCCGGAGAGGCTTCAGGTAAATCGCTTCTTCCTCAAAATCTACAGAACTGGCTAACTACCATGCATTTATTTTGCGTCATTATGGGTGAAGCGCTGTTTATCATCGCGTCCTGCGCCGGATTAATGTTCATCATGCAGAACAGAATGCTGAAACACAAAAAATTAAGCAAAATGAGCAGATTGCTGCCATCGTTAAATGATCTGGACAGGATTAATCATATTTGTCTGCTGTGGGGATTCCCGATTTTGAGCGTAGGTATAATTGCCGGGGCGGTATTTGCTGAAATAAGTTGGCAGTCCGGCTGGCTGACCGATCCGAAAATTATCTGGACGTTTGCCGGCTGGATTATTTACGGATTCCTTCTGCATCAGCGTCTGGCCATCGGCTGGAAGGGTTACCGGATGGCTTTGATTTCCGGCGCCGCTTTTATTCTTCTTTTGTTGTCCTATGGAAGCGTGAGAATTTGTTTTTCAACTTTGCATAACTTTATTTAAAACATGATTGTATTAACAGGCTTAAATCATAAAACAGCACCCATTGCTGTCCGGGAAAAAATATTTGCCGGCTGTCAGGAGAAAAAGGATTTGCTTCCCGGCCTTCTGGCTGTAAATGGCGTGGAGGAAGTTCTGTATCTTTCCACCTGTAACCGCGTGGAGATTATTGCCAGCATCGCAGAGGGAAGCCTTGCCCTCAAAGAGCTCAGCGGTTTTATGGCACGAAACGGCAATCTTACCGAAGCCGAAGCTAACGGCTGCTTTTACGAATATCTTGGCGAGGAAGCCGTGCGCCATATTTTTCGGGTGGCATCGAGTCTTGATTCGATGGTCATGGGCGAGGCGCAGATTCTCGGTCAGGTGAAAGACGCCTATCGCGAGGCACTGGAGAAATACGCGACCGGCGTTGTTTTGAATCGGTTGATGCACTGTTCCTTTCGCACGGCCAAACGCGTCCGCTCGGAAACGGCCATTGCCGTCAATCCCGTTTCGGTAAGTCATGCCGCGGTGGAACTGGCCAAGAAAATATTCGGCTCGCTGGACGGCAAGAGAATTCTTTTAATCGGTGCCGGAGAAATGGCTGAACTCACAGGCCAGCAACTGATTGAGAAAGGAGCCCAATCGATAATCATTGCCAACAGGTCTTTGGCACAGGCCGAACTCTTGGCGGAAAAGTTCCACGGCGAAGCCGTGGCGCTCGACGCGCTGGATAAAAAACTGATTGAGGCGGATATCGTCATCAGTTCCACTGGAGCGCCCGTTTTTATCGTCACCGCCGACATGCTCAGAAAAATTCATCATCAGCGCAAGAACAGCTTATTATTTTTGATTGACATTGCCGTTCCGCGTGACATCGAACCGGCAGCAAGTGCGCTGGAGAATGTTTATCTTTATAATATCGACAACCTTCAGGATATTGTTGATGAAAATATGAATGTCCGCAAAAAAGAAGCGATTAAGGCCGAAATGATTGTGGATGAGGAAGTAGCGAGATATATCAACTGGCAGAAGGAACTGGAATCCGTCCCGACAATCGTTTCTCTGCGCAACAAGGCCGGAGAAATTGTGAAAGATGAGATGGATAAGGCTGCGGGCTGGATGCAAAACCTTGATAAGGAAGATCAGGAGAAAATTGATAATCTGGTCAACTCCATCGTGAACAAGGTGCTGCACGCGCCTGTTTCGGTTTTAAAAGAAGAAAGCTCCGATATCAGTTCCCGCGATATTGTGGCGGCAGTGCGGAGACTTTTTAGGTTGGATGGATAAGAAAATAGTGAATGGGGAATAGTGAATGGTGAAAAAATATAAAATAGGAACACGCGGAAGCAAACTGGCATTGACGCAGACAAATTTTGTCGCTGAGAAAATAAAAAAAATAATGCCGGAAGCGGATATTGAAATTTGCGTTATCAAAACCAGCGGCGATATCATGCAGGATGTATCGCTTTTGACAATCGGCGGTCAGGGTGTTTTTGTGAAGGAACTTGAAGAAGCCCTGCTCTCGAAAAAGATTGATCTGGCGGTGCACAGCATGAAGGATGTTCCGGGGGAAACACCCGACGATTTGATGTTTGCGGCGATTCTGCCGCGCGAAGATGTGCGTGATGTCCTGGTGGCGCGCGATAACATCAAAATGGAATTCATGCCCAAAGGGGCGAAAATCGGCACCGGTTCCATGAGGCGCGGCGCGCAGATAAAGGCGATACTGCCCGATGTCAACATAGTGCCGCTCAGAGGCAACATTGATACGCGGCTCAAAAAGATAGAGACGGAAAATCTCACCGGAGTAATCTTGGCGGCGGCGGGCATGAAGCGCATGGGCTTGGCCGAACGCATCACACAATTCCTGCCGGTGGAAACGATGCTTCCGGCAGTCGGACAGGGCGCGCTCGGGTTGCAGATTCGAAAGATTGATGTTGAACTGGCAAAGGCCTGTGCCGGATTGAATGACGCAACGACCGCAACGGAAGTTACAGCAGAGCGTTCTTTTTTGAGAGCGTTGGGTGGCGGATGCCGTTTGCCCATCGCGGCGCTGGGCAAACTCGACGGTCAGATGCTGACGATTGAAGGTATGCTTGCCGCGCCCAACGGCTCCACCGTGATTCGCGAAAAAATAAGCGGCACTACAAACGATGCCGAAGAAATGGGCAAAAAGCTCGCAGAAATAATATTGGAAAAAGGTGGTAAAAGACTTTTGGACCTAATGTGTTGAAAATATGAAATAATTTTAATGTCATTTCGAAGCGAAGCGAGAAATCTTGTTTTTATAAAATTAGTTATTTAAGATTCCTCACCCCGATAAATCGGGATTCGGAATGACAGAAGGAAGCCTGGATTGCCCGGTCAAGCCGGGCAATGACAAAATGGGATATGAATAGAATGAATAAAAAAGGAAAAGTTTATATCATCGGTGCGGGGCCGGGCGATGCGGGGCTCGTTACACTCAAGGCAATTGACTGTCTGCGTGAAGCAGATGTTGTTATCTACGATTATCTGGTCAGCAAGGATTTGTTGAAATATGCTAGCGCTAATGCCCGTTTTATTTACGCGGGGAAGCAGGGCGGCGCTCATACGCTTTCGCAATGGCAGATTAACGACCTGCTGGTAAAAGAAGTCAAGTCCGGAAACATCGTTGCCCGTTTAAAGGGTGGAGACCCTTTTATTTTTGGCCGCGGCGGAGAGGAGGCGGAAAAGCTTGCCGCCAACAAAATTCTTTTTGAAATTATTCCCGGCGTCACCTCCGCGATTGCTGTTCCCGCTTATGCCGGCATTCCGCTCACACACAGAGGATTAACTTCCACGGTCGCTTTTGTTACCGGCCATGAAGACCCGACTAAAGAAAAAAGCGATATCGACTGGCAGGCTTTGTCCCGCATCGGAACTCTTGTTTTTCTGATGGGCGTGAAGAATATCGAAAAAATTGTGAAAGAATTAAAAGACAATGGCCGATCGCCCAAAACGCCCGCCGCGCTGATTCGCTGGGGCACGACGCCGCGACAGGAAATTTTAACCGGTACTCTGACCAATATTGTAAAACTGGCAAAGGAGAGCAAATTTGCGCCTCCGGCAATTCTCGTCGTCGGTGAGGTCGTTGCCTTGCGCGACACGTTGCAGTGGTTTGATTCCAAACCGCTCTTCGGCAAAGGCGTGGTCATTACGAGGCCGGAAAAACAGGCCGACGATCTGACAAAACTTCTCATCAAGGAAGGAGCCAATCCCATTCATTTTCCCACTATAAAAATTGTTCCCCCGCCTAACTGGAGCGAATTGGATGCGGCGATAAAAAAACTGGAAAATTACGACTGGCTGATATTCACCAGCGCCAATGGTGTTGCGTTCTTCTTTGAAAGGCTGCTGGCGAAAAAGAAGGACATCCGCGATCTCAAGGGCGTCAAAATTTGCTGTATTGGCCCGGCAACAGCGCAACAGGTACAGAACAAAGGAATTAAAGTTGATCTTGTTCCTCAGAAATTTATTTCCGAAGGAATTCTTGAAGCTTTCTCACGCAAAAATTTAAAAGGGAAGAAAATACTTCTTGCCAGAGCGGCCGAGGCGCGTGACGTTCTTCCCGAAGGACTAAAGACGCTTGGCGCGAGTGTTGATGTTGCGACTGCCTATCAAACAGTAAAATCGGGAAAGAAGAAAAACGAACTGGAAGAGCTGTTTAACGAAAATCAGGTGGACGTGATTACCTTTACAAGTTCGTCCACTGTGAATAATTTCGTTAAAATTATGGGGATCAGTTTTAAGTTGCCCAAAGATGTGAAAATAGCCTGCATCGGACCGGTTACGGCGGCGGCGGCCAAAAAGGCCGGATTTCCTGTTGATATTCATCAGGAAGAATATACAATGGAGGGGTTGTTTGATGCCCTGAAAAAACATTTCGGGAAAAAACCGGCGGCAATGAAACGAGGCAAAAGTAAATGATAGGAATTTCCAAATTATATTGCGGAGCGGTGGAGCCGTCCGATGTTCTGCGCTACAATCGGAAATCGGGGGATTTGCCTTCGCATCTCCTGCAATTTTCATCCGACAAAAAACCCGTGGTCGTCTGGAATATGACGCGCCGCTGTAATTTAAAATGTATTCACTGTTATTCCAATTCCGCCGATATTGATTATCCCGACGAATTAACAACAGATGAAGGCAAGAAGCTCATTGATGATCTGGCGGCCTTCGGCTCGCCGGTGATTCTTTTTTCCGGCGGCGAACCGTTGTTGCGCAAGGATTTGCTGGAACTTGCTCAGTACGCGAGGGATAAAGGAATGCGAGCGGTTATTTCCACCAACGGCACGTTGATCACCAAAGACATCGCGGCCAAACTTCAAAAGGTCGGCCTTTCCTATGTTGGCGTAAGTCTTGACGGTCTGGAAAAAACGCACGACCGATTTCGCGGGAAGAAGGGCGCGTTTGCCGCAGCCATCGAGGGAATCCGCAACTGCCGCGACGCGGGAATCAAGGTTGGTATCCGTTTTACGGTCAATAAACATAATGTGGCTGATGTGCCGGACATGTTCGAACTGCTGAGAAAAGAAAAGATTGAAAGGATGTGTTTTTATCATCTGGTCTATACCGGCCGCGGCTCCAAACTGCGCGAAGAAGATTTAACGCATGAAGAAACCCGCAAATTGATTGATTTGATAGCCGCGCAAACAAAAAGGATGTTCGACGACGGCCTGTCTCCGGAAATCCTGACAGTGGATAATCACGCCGACGGTCCGTATCTGTATCTGAAAATGAAAAAAGAAAATCCCGGGCGCGCCAGGGAAATTCTGAAACTGCTGGAGATGAATGAAGGCAATTCATCAGGTCTGGGCATCGGCTGTGTGAGCTGGGACGGCGAGGTTTATCCCGATCAGTTCTGGCGCAATCAATCTTTGGGCAATATCCGGAACAGGTCTTTTGGCGAAATCTGGACGGATGAAAAAAATGAATTTTTGATGAAAATGAAAGATAAAAAGAGACATGTCCAGGGGCGGTGTGCGGGATGTTTGTGGCTCAATGTCTGCGGCGGAAATTTCCGCGCGCGGGCGGAATCGGAAGGCGAGCTCTGGGGACCTGATCCCGCCTGTTATCTGACGGATGAAGAAATACATAAGAGGGAGGACTAAAGAAAATGCAATTTCCGGAATATCGTGCCCGCAGGTTGAGAAAAAATGAAAACTTCCGGCGTTTGATACGCGAGACAAATTTAAGCGTTGATGATCTGGTCTATCCGCTTTTCGCGGTGCCCGGTAAGAGCGTTAAAAAGCCAATCACATCTATGCCCGGCCAATTCCAGCTATCCGTTGATTATATTTCCAAAGAAGCGCAAAAAGCACACGAACTGGGAATCCCCGCTGTTCTGCTCTTCGGCATTCCGGCTAAAAAAGATGAGATGGCCACCGGAGCTTTTGCCAAAGACGGCATTGTCCAGCAGGCGCTAAAGCGAATTAAGAATGAAGTGCCCGACATTCTGGTGATTACTGATGTCTGCTTGTGTGAATACACGAGCCACGGTCATTGCGGCATGCTGGAAAAAGACAGCGTGCAAAACGATGAAACACTGGAAGTGCTCGCGGAAACCGCTCTTTCGCACGTGCGTGCCGGAGCCGATATGGTGGCGCCTTCCGCGATGATGGACGGACAGGTGGCGGCTATCCGTGAGGCGCTCGATGAAAACGCGTTTGAGAATATACCCATCATGGCTTACTCGGCAAAATACTCATCATCTTTTTACGGGCCTTTCCGGGAAGCTGCCGAAAGCGCGCCGCAGTTCGGCGACAGAAAAGCTTATCAGATGGATCCGGCCAACGGCGACGAAGCCATCAGAGAAATATCGCTGGATGTGAATGAGGGCGCGGATATCATCATGGTAAAACCGGCGCTGGCTTATCTGGATATAATCTACCGCGCCAAACAGGAATTCGATTTACCTTTGGCGGCGTATAATGTCAGCGGCGAATATTCGATGATCAAAGCCGCCGCCCAGCTCGGCTGGCTGGATGAAGAAAAAGCCATCATCGAATCGTTGACGGCCATCAAGCGTGCCGGCGCGGACATCATCATCACCTATTTCGCTACGCAGGTAGCGAAGTTGCTGAATAAATAAAGGGGATATTTACACCCTCCCCAACCCCTCCCCTCGAGGGAGGGGAGATTTTTTAAAAAGGAAGGAAGAATTCTCTCGCTGTCCCTGAGGGATAGATATTAAGATAAGTTGTAATCCATTAATCTTTGCGTCCCTTCGTTCCCTCGCCCTTGAGGGGAGAGGGGTAGGGAGAGGGTGAATTCTGGGGATGAAGTGAAGTTAATAAAATCTGATTTAAATCACTTAGCCAAGAATTTAAGAACTAACCAAACTGACGCGGAAAAATTATTATGGAGATACTTAAAATCAAAACAACTGGCCGATACGAAATTTCGTCGACAACAGCCTATTGGCAATTATATTGTTGATTTTATCTCGCTTGATAAGAAACTCGTCATAGAATTAGATGGTGGTCAGCATGCTGAGGATAAAAACAAAGATCAGGAACGAGATGGCTGGCTTATTGGACAAGGCTTCAAAGTATTAAGATTTTGGAATAATGACGTTTTACAAAATATAGAAGGGGTTTTAGAATCTATTATGGAAAAGATTTCACCCTCCCCTAGCCCCTCCCCTCAAGGGAGGGGAAGTGTTGTCCGCATGATTGCGTGGGAAGTGACGCGCAGCTGCAATTTGAACTGCGCGCATTGCCGGGCTGCGGCCAGCTGTGGACCTTATCGTGGTGAACTTTCTACAGATAAGTGCTTTAAACTTATTGATGAAATTGCTGCCCTATCTTCACCTGTAATTATTCTTACCGGCGGCGAACCGCTGCTGCGGCCGGATATTTTCGAAATTGCCTCCTATGGAACAAACAAGGGGCTGCGCATGGTGATGGCAACAAACGGCACTTTAGTTACTCCGGCTGTCGCGAAGAAAATGATTGAAAGCGGCATTAAAAGAGTCAGTATCAGCATTGACGGCAAGGACGCGCATAGCCATGACGCGTTTCGTCAGGAGAAAGGGGCGTTTGCCGGAGCGATGGCCGGAATAGCCGCGCTCAAAGATGCCGGGATGGAATTTCAAATCAACACTACGATTACATCAACCAATCTTGATCAGATTAAAGATATTCTGGAATTAACAAAGAACATCGGTGCGGCGGCGCATCATATATTTCTTTTGGTGCCCACAGGTCGTGGTAAAGACCTTGCCGGTCAGGCAATAACCGCATCTGACTATGAAGAGACGCTGATGTGGTTTCATCAGGAAAGCCTGAATTGTGAGATACAGCTTAAGGCAACCTGTGCGCCTCATTATTTCCGAATCATGCATCAGAACAAGAGCAAAATCTCGGAGCCGAAGAAAAAAGTCGGAGGCCACTTTCACGAATCCACAAGAGGTTGTTTGGGAGGTATCACGTTTTGTTTTATTTCTCACGTCGGTCAGGTTCAGCCCTGCGGTTATTTGGAACTGGATTGCGGCAACGTGAAGAAGAAGAGTTTTGCCGCTATCTGGGAAAAATCGGAAGTGTTTCGCAACCTGCGCGATTACAGTAAGTACGGCGGTAAGTGCGGCCGTTGTGAATTTATAAAAGTTTGTGGCGGTTGTCGAGCACGGGCGTATGAGGCGACGGGGGATTATTTAGCTGAAGAACCGTTATGTTTATATGAACCCAAAAAGTAAAGTTCATTTATTTTGTCATACCGGCGCAGGCCGGTATCCAGGAAAATGGCAATAAAACAACCTGCTGTATATATCTTGGCAAGTAAGAAAAATGGTACTCTTTATACGGGAGTTACTTCCGATCTGGTTAAAAGAATATGGGAACATAAGAACGACCTGATTAAAGGATTTACGAAACGATACAAAGTTCATAATCTTGTCTGGTACGAACTGCATGATAATATGGACGCTGCTATTGAGCGAGAAAAGAATATGAAAGAATGGAAAAGAGCTTGGAAGGTCAGGTTATTTGAAAAAGATAATCCTAATGGGAATGATTTATATGATTCAATTATATAACTGGATACCCCGGCATTCGCCGGGCTTGGGGCCGGAGTGAAATCCCGCGTATGCGGGACCGGTATGACGAAGTAAATTATGGACGAGATAGATAAAAAAATACTAAACATTCTGCAGAAGGAATTTCCGCTGGAGGAGCGGCCATATTTAATTGTTGGCGAGCGGTGCGGCATCAGCGAGGATGAAACGATCAGCCGTGTCCTGAAAATGAAAGAAGAAGGAATCATCCGCCGGATCGGCGCTGTGTTTGACGGCGCGAAGCTCGGACGTGTCAGCACTCTTTGCGCTGCGCGTGTTCCTGAAGAAAAGATGGATAGCTTTGTTGCAGTCGTGAATGCCGATAAAAATGTCACGCATAATTACCGGCGTGATAATGAATACAACATCTGGTTCACCGTCAGCGCCGCAGATGCTAAGGAGTTAGAAATATTTCTAAAAGAAGTAAAAGAAAAAACCGGAGTCACGGATATTCTGGATATGCGGGCGGTAAGGACGTTTAAAGTAAATGCCTCCTTTGATTTATAAGTTGCTGGCCCGTCTTTGATTGCCTACCTTTGTTGGCACAGCCTGCCCCGGCGCAGGCCGGGGTCGGCGTCCTCAACGTATTTTAATATACGTCTCCGGCGCCTCCTCCTTGCCGCCGCGGTATGCTTACAAATACGTATCAGCAAGTAAAATGTGGCTGAAAATCGTAATTATCCTTTGAATAGGAATCATAATTTATGACCGAAAAAAATAGAACACCGCTAGTGGCTTTGGTTGACGGCAGTAATTATATCTACCGCGCCTTCTACGGGCTGCCTCTTTTGACGAATTCCAAAGGTTTTCCCACCAACGCTATTTACGGCTTTACCAACATGCTGCTGAAACTCAAGCGTGATCTTAAGCCGGACTACATCGTGGTGACATTTGATCTGAAGGGGCCGACAACACGTCACGGAGAATTTGAAGACTACAAGGCGACGCGCAAACCAATGCCGGACGATCTTATTCCTCAGATTCCGTTTATCAAGGATGTCGTTCGTGGATTTTCCATTTGCGTCCTGGAAAAACAGGGAATCGAAGCTGACGATCTGATCGGAACGCTTACTGTTCTGGCGAATAAAAAAGGCTGGCGAACAGCTATTATTTCCGGTGACAAGGATTTGATGCAGTTGGTTGGTGAAAACGTCACCATGATCGATACAATGAAAGATAAAACCTATGATGTAGCGGCGGTGAAAGAAAAATTCGGTGTCGGGCCCGACAAGGTGGTGGAGATTCTGGGATTGATGGGCGATACATCCGACAACATTCCGGGGGTTCCCGGCATCGGTCCCAAAACGGCGCAAAGGCTGATTGAGGAATATGGATCTGTGGAAGAGGTTATAAAGAATTCGGAGAATTTGAGAAACGTTAAACTGCGCGAAAGCTTTCGTCAGTACGCCGAGCAGGCAAGACTCAGCCGTCAGCTCGCCAATATCAGAAAAGACGTCGAAATCGATTTCGATATTCAGGATGCGGCAGTCAGAGAACCGGATAAGGAAGTTCTTTCGAAGCTTTTCAGTGAATTTGAATTTTCCTCACTGCTGCAGGAAATTAGACAGGATAAGGCAAAACCGGCCAAAGAGTACAAACAAATCTTAGATAGAAAATCACTCGATGAACTTGTCTCCCATTTGAAAAAAAGCCATGAAATTTCACTGGAAGTAATTTTTGAAAAAAATCCTCCGGCAGATTTAGTCGGTATTGCTCTTAGCGAAGGCAAAGATGCTTTTTACATTCCGATTGGTCATACAAACGTTTTAGAGCAGTTGCCGGCAAAAGAAGTATTCTCCGCTCTTGCTCCTGTCCTGAGCAGTCCCGGAATAAAAAAATATGTTTATGATTGGAAAACAACACTTGTTTCTCTGGATGGTTTTGAAGTTCACTCAGGCGAAGATATGCTGCTGGCTGCTTATCTGCTTAATCCGGCTAAAAATTCCTATAATCTCGATGAAGTTGTCTGGGAATATCTCCATGAGCGAATTCCCGCGCCCAACGATGTTGCCGGAGGCAAAGGAAAAACTTATCCCCTGGCTTTAGTGCCGCTCGATAAGATGACCGGTTACGCAGGACAGCGTGCCGATGCCCTTCATGAACTTGCTCCGGTGATCACCGCGCAGTTAAAGAAAATAGATGCCATTGAGCTCTACCGCAAAGTTGAGATGCCGCTTCTGCACGTTCTTTCTGAAATGGAGAAGAAAGGCGTGCTGGTGGATACTGCTCTTCTGCAACAGATGTCGGCGGATCTTACGAAATTGCTCTCTATATCCGAAGAAAAGATTCACCGCCTCGCCGGTGAAAAATTCAATATCAATTCGCCCAAACAGTTGCAGAATATTTTATTTGAAAAACTAAAATTACCCTCTGGAAAAAAAACAAAAGAGGGTTATTCCACGGATGTGGATGTGCTTACTGATCTTGCCCGCAGTCATGAACTTCCGGCAGAGATTCTGGTTTACCGCTCACTGACCAAGCTCAAGTCAACTTACGTGGACGCTCTGCCCGCTTTGATCAATCCCAAGACCGGCAGAATTCATACATCCTATAACCAGACAGTCACGGCAACAGGCAGACTCTCGAGCAGTAATCCCAACTTGCAGAACATTCCTATCCGGACGCTGGAAGGCAAAAGAATCCGTCAGGCTTTCATCGCCGATCCGGATTGTTTCTTGATTTCCGCCGACTATTCGCAAATAGAGCTTAGGGTACTGGCACATTTATCGGAAGACAAAGCGCTCATTGACGCCTTTGCCTCTGACGAGGATATTCACACACGCACGGCGTCGGATATTTTCGGAGTTTTTCCGCAGATGGTTAATGCCGATATGCGCCGCCAGGCCAAAGTCATCAACTTCGGCATTCTTTACGGAATGAGCGCCTTCGGTCTGGCTAAAGAACTGGGCGTTTCCATGAAAATCGCGCAGGAATATATTGAAGGATATTTTCAACGCTATAAAAAAGTGCGCATCTATCTGGATGGTATTTTGGAGGGGGCGCGGCGGGACGGTTTTGTCTGCACACTGCTCAATCGCCGCCGCTACTTGCCGGAACTGAAAAACAAGATTCCTTCCGTGCGCCAGTTTGCCGAACGCATGGCGATCAATACTCCCATTCAGGGCAGCGCCGCTGATCTGATTAAAGTGGCGATGGTGAATATTGCCAACTTGCTTTTGAAGCAAAAGCTTTCTGCCCGGCTGATTATGCAGGTGCATGATGAACTGGTTGTCGAAGCGCCCGTGAAGGAAAAAGAAGAAGTCATGGCGCTGGTCAAAAAAGAAATGGAAGAAGTTATAAAACTTAAGGTTCCGCTCAAGGTGGAAATAGCATCAGGAAAAAATTGGGACGAAGCCCACTAAAAAATAGGTTCAATGAACATGACTAAAGTATCAAACGAACCTCGGCGAATGCTGGGCACAAAGGCAAAACGATGTAATGGGGGTGGGATTATGTTTGCTTTTAAGACATCTAAATTATAGGAAAAAGCGAAGTTCGCATATTAATCGGTGGGCTTGCTGAGTCTCTACGCCAGATCACGAATTTATGCACCCCCTTGCATATATCAAATTTTACGGCAGCAAAAAAAGAATATGAAAGTATGTACTCTAGAGGATACGATTCCCGTTCCAGAGATCAATATTAATTAACTGTTATTCTACACTCTGTAATCCTCAGTTTTGAAAATAGCTGAACTCCAGGTCAACATGTGGTAGAAATCACCATCATGCAGAATAACAATTCATTAAAAAAGGTTCTAAATCCTGCTTATTTGATGCGGGCGCTTTTGTTTTTAATAGCATGTTATATAATTTTTGGGGTTGTCACGCATTTTTCCTGGTGGCTTTTAATTGAGAAGGCTGACATTAAAATCACGAGTCTTGATCCCCAATACTGGCCTGAATATATAATTGTTTTTGTTTTATTCTTTTTGCCACTGCTCTATCTTTTTTGCAGTTTCGTGGCAAAAAAAATTTTACCCATCCACTTTCCGAAACTGGTGCTTTATATGGGATGCACTTTTTTCGGCGCCATGTGGTTTGAAATTATTCTTGACACTCTTTTTGTAAAATTTATGGGGGAACCTGGCTGGCTTTATAAAGTGTGGCCGATCCATCAGGGATACACCTCCGGCGTAGGCATGTTTATGTGGCCTCTATACGGCTTTTTTGTTTATTGCATGAATAGCGCCATTGAAACAAATCCCCGGTTGGTTAATATCAACAATGGCGCGGCAAAAACTTATTTGTATGCGCTCGACGCAATGGCGCTTGAAATCCTGACTAATATATTTTCAATATTATTGTATAGTACTTACCTGTTCTATTATCTTCCCGATGATTTGCTTCACTTTACAACGATACAGATTTTTATTCCTTATCTGTCTGCCTGCGGTTTGGGAGCCGCACTCTCGTTGTTTCTTGAGCGTTTAAAAAAAAATCATTTCATCATCGGACTTTCTTTTTATCTGGCGGGCGTAGTAAGTTTGTGCTGGCTTGCTTAGAACAGCAAGCCAGCTTTTCCTTTAACGTAAAAGCGCAAACTTTTAAGAATACGTCTCCTGTAAAAGTGATTCTAACCTTTTACTTTCCGATGAAATTACCGTCTCTTTTTTCCAAAAACGAGATAACCGCTTCCGTCGCATCATGGCTGGGGATACAGACCCCCTGCATATATAGCTCCAGATCCTGGTTTATGCAAAAATTACCGCTTAAAGCATTGTCGATGGCTGCCTTAGACATGGAAAGCGCCAGAGGAGCTCTTTTAGCGAGTTTGGTTGCCAAAACCATGGCCTCGTCCATTAACTTGTCATCCGGCACAACCTTGGTGACCATTCCTATCTCATAAGCTCTTTTAGCATCGATTCTCTCGCCGGTAAGAATGAGTTCTTTGGCCTTTGACGGACCGATAAGTTTTGTAAGTCTGTAGGTTCCACCCGCATCCGGCACCAATCCTAAAGTGGTGTAAGCCATTGCGAATTTAGCGGTTTCCGAAGCGATGATAAAATCGCTGGCAACAGCTATATCACAGCCGTTGCCGACAGCGTGTCCCCTGACCGCCGATATTACGGGTTGTCTCATTTTTTCAAATGAAAAAGTGACCTGGACTTTTTTGATAAACCATCGCATCCATGCCGGGCTGGCGTCTTTCAAAGAGGCTGCAAAGCTCAGATTGATTCCGGCACAAAATGAGTCTCCCGCCCCCGTGATGATGAGTACTCTAACATCCTCATCCTTATCTATCTGAGGTATGAGTTCGAAGAGTTCATCGTACGTTTTGGCATCGAGAGAATTCTTTGACTCCGGTCTGTTAAAAGTCAGGATTCCAATCTTGTTTTCTTTTGTGAATATCAAATTTTCCATAGGGACTCTCCTTTTTGTTGTTAATAACAGCGTGATTTGGAATACAGCATACATACCTACTTGTAATTAGCGTAAAAAATCAAAACATGTTAAAATTAAGCGTATTGTGCTTAAATGTCAAGGTTAGAAATGTCTCGAATAAAATGTTATCAGAGCAATTCTGCAAATTCAGCAAAAATGTTTAATTCTTAGTAGCGAAGTGTTGACCTGTTATATCCCCAACTCCTACCCTCCATGATAATAACTCAAACAGTTGTCTGAAATATGCCTTTGGAAATAATTGGTAAATATGCTAAAAACTTGCCTATAATAACAACCGGCTTCAGTTACGCAAAGGTGATTGTTAATGAATAAAATTCTTATTCTTTTCGCCCATCCGCGTTTTGAAAAATCCAAGACGAATCGCGCACTGCTAAAAGATATTGATAGCATCAACGGTGTTACTTTAAACGATTTGTATGAACAATATCCTGATTTCAATATAGATACCGATCGTGAAAAAGAGCTCCTGCTGACTCATCAGATTATTATCTGGCATCACCCTTTCTATATGTACAGCGCGCCGGCTCTGCTCAAGCAGTGGATTGATCTGGTACTGGAACACGGATGGGCGCACGGCCGGGGAGGAGGCAATCTCAATAATAAAATTATCTTCAATGTTATAACTTCCGGCGGTACCAGGGAAGTATACGCGGCTAATGCCTTTAATCGTTTTACAATCAGGGAATTTCTCATTCCATTTGAACAGACAGCGACTCTTTGTAAAATGATTTATCTGCCGCCTTTTGCTGTTCAGGGGACGCATTTGCTGACCGCGGAAGCGCTCCAGTTTCATATAAAAATGTATCACACGCTTTTGGAGAAGTTAGTCAAAGGTAATTTCGATATTGAGACGCTCAAAAAAGTAGAATTTCTGAACGACTGGCTGGTAAAGGAGACGGGAGAGCAAAAACCATGATCAGCACTTTTATGAGAGATGCTCTGATATATCTGGCTGCCGCGATAGTTTTCGTCCCGGCAACCAGGAAACTGGGTATGGGTTCGGTGCTCGGTTATCTGCTGGGCGGTATAATCATCGGTCCTTTCTTTTTGGGTTTTGTCGGTCAGGAAGGAAAAGACATTATGCATTTCGCCGAATTCGGCGTGGTGATGATGCTTTTTCTCGTCGGACTGGAGCTGGAGCCGTCGCATTTCTGGCGGATGCGTAATTTGATTCTGGGGACGGGTTCTCTGCAATTATGTGCGACGACGACATTAATCTTCGCGCTTTTATTTTTCATGGGATTCACCTGGCAGGCCGCACTGGCGAGCGGTTTGGCAATAGCTATGTCCTCAACAGCTATCGTCATGCAGACGCTCAGAGAAAAGGGATTAACAAAAACGGAGTCGGGGAAAAGTTCTTTCGCTGTGCTGCTTTTTCAGGATATTTCCGTTATTCCCATTCTGGCGCTCTTGCCTCTTCTGGCATTGTCAGGTTCGCATTCGCAAACAAATGAACATGCCACTATACTTTCCAATATGCCCGGCTGGGCGCAGACGCTGACACTTCTGGGCGCGGTCGGATTGGTGATTCTCTGCGGCCGTTTTGTGATTGTTCCTTTCTTGCGTTTTATCGCTCGTATTCATTTGCGCGAATTATTTACAGCGGCGGCTCTTTTTATTATTATCGGCACTGCCTGTATCATGATGCTGGTGGGCTTAAGCCCTGCGCTGGGAACGTTTCTGGCCGGTGTTGTTCTGGCCAACAGCGAATTCCGGCATGAACTGGAAAGCGACATTGAACCTTTTAAAGGTATTTTGCTTGGTCTGTTTTTTATTGCCGTCGGTGCTTCCATCAACTTCAGTCTGATTATCAGCAATCCTTTGACAATAATTGCTTTGGTTTGCTCAATCATCGTGATCAAAGCAGGTGTGCTTTTCGTTGGCGGATCGCTGATTAAACTGAGTTTTGATCAAAATTTATTGTTCACTTTAGGATTGGCGCAGGTGGGAGAATTTGCCTTTGTCCTTTTTTCATTCATTCATCAGCTTGATATTTTATCCGCCCGGTGGACTGATATGATGATGGGCGTGACGGCAATTACCATGACGGTGACACCTTTATTACTTTTGGTTAATGAACGATTTATTCTTCCTTATTTCGGCACTAAGGAAAAGGAAGAAAAAGAAGCTGATACGATTGACCAGAGCAATCCTGTTATAATAACCGGCTTCGGCCATTTCGGCAGCACTCTGGGCAGGTTTTTGAGAGCCAACGGCGTCAAGGCTACGATTTTGGATAATGATTCCGATAGAGTTGATCTACTGCGCAAAATGGGTTTTAAAGTCTTTTACGGTGATGCAACGCGTATCGATATTTTAAAATCGGCGGGAGCCGCAGAAGCCAAAATTTTAATCGCGGCCATTGATTCGCCGGAGATTAATTTCGATCTGGTGGAAAAAACAAAAAAAATATTTCCCGATTTGACTGTTATGGTGCGCGCCAGAAGCCGTCTGGATGCATATGAACTGCTTGACATGGGAATAAATGATGTTTACAGAGAATCGCTGGATACATCCTTGCGGCTGGGTGTTGATGTTTTGACCAAGCTTGGTTTTCGCAAATACAGCGCTGTTCGCGCCAGCCAAAATTTTATCAAATATGATGAAGCGGCGCTGCGAGAGCTTGCCCGCCATCGTCATGATCAGAGCGATTATATTTTCACTACGCGCGAACAAATTCAGATACAGGAACAAATGCTGAATAAAGACAGGGAAGTTAATCCGAATATCAACGATCACGCCTGGGACAGCGATTCGTTTGAAGAGAAATCAGATAGCTCAAATAATTGAAAAAGGACGTCTGAAAAAAATATGGGCAAGCCATATCATTTGTTTAAGTATCACTGCCAGGATGGCGATGATTTTACCGTTATCGCTCATCGCGGAGCCTCGGCTTATTATCCTGAAAACACAATTCCCTCGTTTGAAGGCGCAATTGAAATGGGAGCGGACATGGTCGAGCTGGATGTTCAGCTTACCTCGGACAAAGAAGTTGTTGTCTTTCACGATGAAAAAATAAGTCGCTGCACCGATGGCCGGGGCAGGATTGCCGATTATACACTTGCTTCATTGAAAAAACTGGACGCGGGTAGTTGGTTCGACAAAGATTTTAAAAATGCGAGGATACCGGCGCTGGCTGAAGTTTTGAAGTTTTGCAAAGATAAAATCGCGGTAAACATTGAAATCAAGACGGAAGCTGTCAATAAAATGTTCTTCGGCGGTATTGAAGAAAAATGCCTGAAGATTGTTGAACAAAGCGGCATGAATGGGCATGTGGTGTTTTCCAGTTTTGATCCACGCGCAATTATGCATTTGAAGCAGATAGACAACACCGCGGCAGTAGCCGTGCTATTTGAAAAAAAACACTATGGTTCTAAATTGCCTTCGGATATAATGGAGTCACTGGGAACCGACGCTTTTAATTGTTCCGGCTCTTATTTTAAAAAGAAGTGGCTCGCAGATGTTGAATTAAATAATATTCCTGTCAATATTTACACCGTCAATGACGCGAGGAATATGAAACGATTTATTAATATGGGTGTCAGCGGGATTTTTACCAATAATCCGGACATATTGAAAAGAGTGGCGGCAGATATAAAACAAATGCAAAAAAGCGAAAGCCAGGAATAATGAATATATCAGTTTCTTTGATTAATCTTATAGAAGTTGCCCTTGATACACTGATTAAAACCACTAAGACGGACATACGTCTGCATGGTGCAGAAAATGTTCCTGCTCAGCCGGTGCTTTATGTCATTAATCACTTTACGCGCATGGAAACAATTTTGATGCCGTATGTGATCAAGAAGAACATAAAAAGGTATCCGATCTCTCTGGCATATGAATCCTTTTTTAGCGGTGAATTGAGCACCTTTATGGATAAGGTAGGCGCAGTTTCCACTGCCGATCCGAACAGAGATAAAATATTTATTAATGCGCTTCTCACCGACAGTTATCCAGTAATTATTTTTCCGGAAGGCCAGATAATCAAGGATAAAAAGATTATCGAGAAAGGCAAGTATCTGGTTTACAATGCAGGCATTAGAAGGCCGCCTCATTCGGGAGCCGCGCAGATAGCCTTGCGAACGGAGTTTGTTCGCGAAAAATTACGAAAATTCCGTTCCAGCGGCGATAATTCATCCATTACCCGAATGGCAACTCATTTCGGTTTTGATCCCGCAGAAACGAATAAAATTATAAATAAAGAAACTTATATTGTACCGGTAAATATAACCTATTATCCTGTCCGCGCACAGGATAATGCCCTAAGCAAGTTGGCGGGCCGGTTTATGAAGAATATATCAACGCGTCTTCAGGAGGAACTGGAAGTTGAAGGTCCGATGGTATTGGGCAAGGTGGATATTGATATTAATTTCGGCAAACCCATGTCCGCGAAAAACTACATAGCTTCCAATAAAAAACTGAGCAAACTGCTGAGAGATGATAATCCTTATCTGGATTCCGGAGAGTTTAAAAAAATAGATTCGTTCAAAAAAACATGTGTGAATATGATGTATGATTACATGAATGCCATATATAATATGACGACTGTTAATCATGATCATCTGATGTCTTACATAATGACCAAATATCGGGACACTGGTTTTAGTGAAGATGATTTTAAAAACCGCATCTTCCTGGCCATCCAGCATTTGCGTAAAGCCGGTGTGACCAATTGCCACACGTCACTTTATAAAAAACAGTTATATCTTCTTAACGATGAATATCATGAAAAATATGAAAATTTTATAAAAGAGGCAATATCCAGCGATTATATTAAATTGGATAATGAAATAATTACTAAAAATAGCGAACGATTCAGCAGAAAATCTGATTTCCATACGATCAGGAGAGATAATATCATTGAAGTTCTCAGAAACGAAATAGAGCCTCTTCGTGATTTAACCAGAGCTATGGATAGGCTGATGTTTCTCCCTGCTTTCTTTGTCCGGTGGAAGATAAGAAATCACTTTATCAGGCTGGATAAGGATTTATTTGAACAGGATTATCAGAAGTATTACATAAAAGACGAGAGTAAGCCCAGGAATATCGGGGAGACTTTCTTCCTGAAGAGATTTTTTAGCAGAAAGGGAGTTATCCTGGTTCATGGATATATGGCAGCGCCGGAAGAAATCAGACCGCTGGCGGATTATCTTTATAAGAACGGGTATAATGTTTACGGTGTCCGATTGCGTGGACATGGTACAGCGCCGGAAGATCTTGCCATCCGTAGCTGGCAAAAATGGTACAATTCCGCAAGTCGTGCATACATTATCATGAAAAACAGCGTTAAGACTTTCTCCATCTGCGGATTTTCCATGGGTGGCGGAATCGCTCTGCTGCAGGCTGCCAATAAGCCGGGTAGATTTGCCGGAGTGATATCCATCAATGCTCCTCTCAAACTAACGAGCATTGCCTCCAAATTTGCACCTGTTGTTACCTTATGGAATAAGTTGCTTTCAAAAATTCATGTGAATAAGGTTAAAATGGAATTCGTAGAAAATGTACCGGAAAATCCCGATATAAACTATACTCGCAATCCGGTGAGCGGAAGCAACGAACTGGAAAAACTAATGAAGCAAGTCGGAGATCAACTTAAAAATGTGAAGGGCCCTGCTCTTATCATACAGGGTTCGGATGATCCGGTAGTGAATCCGGTGAGCGGACTGGAAATTTTTGAAAAGCTCGGCACAAAGGATAAACAGCTTCTCCGGATTTATGCCAAACATCACGGCATATTGCGGGGAGAGGGAGCGGACAAGCTCAATTCGATGGTTTTGATGTTTTTAGAAAAAGTGTCATCCGGTAAGTGACTTATTGCGCTAATGCGGTAATAGAAAAATAATAAGGAAAGAGTTTTATATGATTGATAAGTGGATAAAGGAAATAAAAAAAGAATCTCCGCCGGACATGCTCGGTATGATTCTTTTTCATAACGGAATAGTGAGGGCGACAGCGAAAAACGGCGGGAAGGTTCAGGCGATGAATCTTTCCTACGACAAGGCAAAGCTCAAAACCGTTGTTAATGAATTTAAAAAAAGAGAAGGCATCGTCAAAATCAAGGCATGGATTAATGAAGGTCATCTTAAAATAGGCGACGACATTATGAATGTTTGTGTGGCCGGTCGATTTCGCAAGGATGTTTTACCCGTCTTTCAGGAACTCATCACAATGATAAAAACGGAAATAGTCAGCGAAGAAGAATTAAAATGATTTTCTAGTCGAAAAACCCTTTATCTCGGCGGTACCAGTAATTAGGGAAAATACGGTACATCATTCTGGATGCCTGGCTGATATATTCTTTCGTTCTTTTATCATTCTGGCAGGCTTGAATGATCATTTCTTTAATGGTGTCTTTGTTGCCAGGTTCGTTAAATATCCGGTAGGCGCAGGAAAAAAGGGGACTGTACATATTTTTCTTTTCTAAATATTTATAAACGTTTCTGACTGTATTGGGACCTTCGGGAGTCCCATCAATTTTTTCCAGCACACGCAAGTTGGTTTCGATAGGATTGCCGGTATAGAGCTCATAGAAATATTTCCCGTAACGATAATTTTTACTGGCCAGAGATGAAACAGTCACATACAAATCGCCGACTCCAGCCTGGCTATGGAATGCCTGAAATCCTCCTCCTAAAAGACGGGATAATGAACGAATTTCCACGCCGGAACGGGCAAATATGGTTCCCGGAATTGAGTCTCCCAGCTTAAGGGAGTCTGCCAGACCTTTAATATTTGCCACAATGTTTTTTAAAGCCCCGCAGGCTTCCACGCCGACAATGTCAAAATTATAATATGAATTTATTTCGTTGCGGTTGAATTTAAACAAATCTTCTCTGATGAGATTAGCAATGCGCCTCTTGCCGGCGACTGTCAAACAAACGGGGTTTCCCAATGCTATATCCATATCAAAAAACGGTCCGCCAATGCAGGCTATCTGATATTTGTGTTTTAAATTATACAAATTATTGTTGATTAGTTGCGAAGGAGTTATCAGCTTTTTGGATATTTCGTCGGAAATCAAACCTTTGATCGGCGAGACAAGGCATGTGTCGCCCGCTTTTTTGTCAATCATCGGCTTGAGATAATTAAGAAATTCCGGCAGGCGATTCATGGTTATGGCCAGAATGATAAAATCGTTGTTTTCGACAATGTGTTCCAGATCGTTTGTTGCATACACTTTGTTGGAAAGACGGGGAACATTATCCATCCCGCCCAGACGATTAGCAAGATCCTCGGTCAGATGCAGAGGATTTAGATGGTCACTGTTTATTGCCTTGCATACTTCCGGATCGTGGTAATAAATGGCCACACGTTTGTTGTCCCGGCCGAATTTGTACGCAAAAGATGTGCCTAAACGGCCCGGACCGATAATAGCTACGCTTGTTGTGTCTAAATCAGGATTGAACATTAATTATGGCTCTTTATTATAAACTTCCAACTGTTTTATAATATATCCGATCAGGAAGTTCTAATATCTTTTTTTAGTTGCATTATCATAAATGATTGTTTAAAAAAAGCAATGTCTTAATCTTTTAAAATAGTATATCTTTTTATAGGGAAATTTATCAACTGAGGATTATCCTGCCGAGTCTAAAATGATTAAATAAAGTTAAAAGCTTTAAAAGAGATGATGTTTTTATGGCTAAAACAAATACAACCGCCGAAGAACAAAAATTGTTTTTCTCCGATGGATCTATAAGAGAGAAAAAATTTATCAAGAATGGTAAACTGGAAGGTGAATACACTTCTTATTATAAAAATGGTCAAATACTGGCACAGATTAATTTTGTTCACGGCAGAAAGAATGGCCCCGCAGCGACTTATTATAACGACGGCCTGATAAGAGAGAAGGCAAATTATACTAATGGCCGAATGGATGGCGAATATGTTTCTTATTATCAAAACGGGAATATCAGGGAACGGGAATATTACAAACATGGCAGGCTCAACGGCAAATATCAGATTTTTTATAAAAATGGACAATTAAAAGAAGAAGAGAATTTCAAGAACGATAAATTTGAAGGTGACTATATTTGCTACTACAAGAACGGGCAGATTAAGGAAAAGGGGTTTTTTAAAAATGATAAAAGGGAAGGCGAATATTTTGCTTATTTCAGAAGCGGCCAGATAAAAGAAAAGGCTACTTATAAAAACGGGAATTTAAAAGAAGAGTTTCTTGTTTTTACTGAAATCAGCGCCGGAAATCAGGATTCGGATAATGAAGAAAACGGCTCTTCCCGTGTCTGGGAAGAACATGAAGTTGCTGGTTTGCTCCAGGATTTGAAGCATTTCGACGAAAAACAAAAATAATCATGTCTCTTTATTTTAAGGAGTTGCCATGATAAAAAAAATTCTTGTTCCCACCGATGGTTCCGCCAACAGCCTTACAGCTCTTAAATACGGAATTTATATTGCCCGTAAACTGGAAGCCGCCCTGACGGGTCTCTATGTAATTGATGTTAACCTGATCCAGGGGCCGATGCTCACCGATATTTCCGGTTCAGTCGGAATGCCGCCTTATGAGGGTTTCTTCGAAGCCATTGAAAAATCTTTAGATGAAAAAGCCGACTTTATCCTGAAAGAATTTCAGGAGCGCTGTCAGAAGAATGGAATAAAAGCCGAAGTAAAAAAAGTAATCGGCAAAATCAGTTCGGTAATAATTGAAGAAGCTCAAAACGCGGATTTGATTTTGATGGCGAAAAAAGGAGAAAACTTTCACCTGAAGGAAGGCGGACTTCTTGGATCGGTTGCCGAAGCCGTTACGCGCAATTCGGGCAAACCAGTGCTGGTCACTCCTGAAAATTTTGTGGAGATAGAAAGCATGGCTCTTGCCTTCGACGGGAGCGCCTCCGCTACCAAGGCGCTTGATCTTTCCCTGCAATTATCCCAACAAAACGCCTGGCCGTTGACAGTTATCATTATCACGGCGGATTCCAAAAAAGCGGCAGCTTTAATTGCTCAGGTCGAGGAGGCAAACCAAAAGTACCCGGATGAACCCCCGATGGCCGATTGCGAAACAATAATCTTCTCCGGCAAGGAACCCGATGAAATAATCAAGTTCATCCGCGAAGGATCGGTGGAATTAATGGTTATGGGAGCATACGGCCACAACCGCCTGCGCGAATTTTTCCTGGGCAGCACCTCATCTCACGTTATCCGTAAAAGCCCGATTCCCGTTCTTCTCATCCGTTAACGGAAGTTAATTCAAAATGATTCAATTATAAATTGCCTTGCTTTATGGCGTCTTTGAGAGTGTCGAGCAAATCATGTCTGGTCAGATCATAATGAATTGGTGTGATTGTTATGAAGCCTGCAGCCAGCGCGCCGACATCAGTATCTTTCTGCTTGCGGGCGGATTGAGATTCGCTGGCAAACCAGTAGTAAATATTTTCTCGTGGATCTGTGCGTTTTTCAAAAGTTTCGATAATGTTGCTTTGAGCTTGCCGGACAACAACAACGCCTTTGATTTTTTCAGGAGGAAGACACGGAATATTGACATTAATTGCGCTTCCTTTGAGTTTTTGAGAATTGCTCAGTATTAATCGGGTCATCTTGCGGGCGAATTTGGCGGCGTAGGTAAAATCAGCCTCTTTGTGAGTGTCCAGAGAAACAGCCATAGAGGGAAAGCCCAAAATTGCCCCTTCGGTTGCGGCAGAGACTGTTCCAGAATAAAGAACATTAATGCCGGCGTTGCCCCCTCTGTTGATTCCGGAGACAACCAAATCAACCGGTTTATCCGATAATTCCGTGATTCCTATTTTTACGCAGTCCGCCGGTGTGCCGCAGACCGCGTATCCTAGAAATTTATCATTTTTTGTAGCGCGGCGCACCATCAAGGGACGGGAAATTGTAATGGCATGTCCCACTGCGCTTTGTTCTGTCTCCGGCGCAACAATCAGGCAATCCGCTTCTTTGGAAAGCTCGGCGTAAAGAGCACTCAATCCTTTGGCGTAAATTCCATCATCGTTGGTAAGTAAAAATCGCATGTATTTTTTCATCCTTTAATCCTTGACCCTATTTTACTTGTTCCAGTTGTCCGTTTTCAACTCTCAATATAAAAGCAGTCTTTTGAGCGACTCTGTTTGAATCAAAATAAAAATTTCCTGTTGATCCATTGTAATTTTCCACTTTATTCAAGGCTGCGGCAAATTGTTCGCGTGTTTTAATTTCTTTATTATCCAGAGTGCCTGTGATTATTGCGGCTGTATCGTAAGCGAGCGCTTCAATGTTTTCCGGTTCACGTTTATACTTTTTGTAATAAACTTCAACAAAGTTACTTGTTTCCAGATAAGAACTATGGGCAAAAAAACTATCAACAAAGATGGCTCCTTCCAGATATTGTGCGTCATTTTTCAGTAAATTCGGCGAATGCCATAAACTTGTGCCTAAAAGGTTAAAGTCTTTTACATTATAAAAATCAAGTTGTGAAGCAATCAATTTTGCACGCGAATAGGAATCTGGAATAAACAAAGCTTCAAAATCAACGGAAACGGTGTCTTTATTTTCTTCTTGGTTGGTCCCTTTTCTTTGCGGAGCGCTGACTTTGACTCCGGTTAATTTGCTAATTTCTTCTTTAAAATCTGTTTGATTCCTGTCGTAGGGAATTGCTTTTCCCACCTTGCCGCCCAGACGTATTACCTCCTCCCGAAAGATTTTTGCCATTTCCTCGCCATAATCATCCTGGGGGTATAAAACGGAGAATATTGCACAATTCAAATCATCCAGCGCGTACTTTGCCAGCGCTTTGATTTGTTGTCTGGGGGTCAGGAAATTCTGAAAAACATATTCGCCTGTAGACGTCACTCCTTCTTTGGGTGTTATTAAGATTAATGGAACTTTCCACTTATCTGCTTCGCGAGCCGCGTCCATGGCTTCTGCCCCTCCGGTAACGGCAATAATCGCCATGACATTTTCAGCATTGGCTAACTGAGCCATCGCTGTTCTTGTGTCTTCCGGCAATCCCCGGGAGTCTTCAAAAATGACTTTCCATAAAGGATTATTTTTTTCATCAACTGCTTTAGTAGCCAATAAAATTGCATCCCGCGCCTTATTTCCCCAATCAGCATATTGCCCGGATAGGGGAAGCACACATCCTAAAGTATTACGGTTGAGCTTACCGGATGGAAGTGTATTTAACGGTGGTTTGGCATCGGGCGGTTTTACCGGCAATGATTTTATTCCAGCATTTGGAATCTGGACTGGCTTTTCATCAGCAATAGCTATTTTTGAGAAGCAGAGGGAGAAAATGACCGTCATCAGAATAAATATCTTGCCGGGTGGCCGATAAAATTTCATTTTGCCTCCTTGATAATTCTCAGGATATAGTTACGGGCGTTTTGGGCCATCTCCGGACTATCCAGCAAGATGGAAATCTCATTATTGTATTTTAGCGCTGATTGCGTAAAATTATGACTGCCCAGCAAAACCAGGCGCTGATCGATGACCACAAGCTTTGTATGTGTAGTTTGTCGTGGAGAATCGAAATATACATTTACTCCTTTTTCTTCCAGAAGTTTTCCTGTCTGCTTATTTTGAATATTCAGTTCATCCGATTTGCGGTCTGTCGTTTCTAAAATAACATATACTTTTACGCCTCTTTTTAGTGCTTTTGCCAGATGGTCAAGAATCCGATCGGGATAACTGTTTTTGTGCTCGCCGGCTTTAAAAGAAAAGATTGATATGAAGATTTCGTTTTGCGCTTCATCAATGGTTCTCAAGAGAGCGGGGAGATAATCTTCATTGGTAAGAATGACCGCCTGACTTCCGGCTGGTGAATTTTGACCGGACTTCTTCGAAGCGGCGGCGCAGAAAACTGCGGTTGCAATCAAGACAATGCCGGCAAACAGCACGGCTATTATTTTTTTTCCAAAAGAAATTCTATTCATTTGCGGACTATTTTATAATATTTTTCAGTTTAGGTCGACATAAAAAGCCCGAAAAGGATCTGGCCTTTTCGGGCTTTGAAATAATTAGATTTAAGAATATTTATTTTACATCTTCAAAATCGGCATCCACCACGTCGTCATTCTTCTTGCCCGATGCCTGCTCATTTCCGGATTGCTGCTGTGCTCCGCCATCGGCTCCGGGGCCGGGACCTCCCTGACCACCTGATGTCTTCGCGTACATGGCCTCCGCCAGTTTGTGAGAGACATTCATCAACTCATCCTGAGTCTTCTTGATGGCTTCGATATCGTCGCCTTCGAGAGCTTTCTTTGCTTTGGTAAGGGCTTCTTCGATCTTGGCTTTTTCCGCCGCATCAATCTTGTCGCCAAACTCTTTGATGTTTTTTTCAACAGAGTAAACCATGGTATCGGCCTGATTTCGGGCTTCGATAAGTTCCTTGCGGCGCTTGTCTTCTTCCGCATGCATTTCAGCGTCTTTAACGAGTTTTTCAATTTCAGCTTCACTCAATCCGCTGGATGCCGTAATCTTGATACTCTGTTCCTTACCGGTGCCGAGGTCTTTCGCGTTCACGTGTACAATTCCGTTCGCATCAATATCAAAGGAAACTTCAATTTGCGGAACGCCGCGCGGCGCGGGAGGAATGCCTACCAACTCAAAGCGTCCCAGCGTTCTGTTGTCAGGAGCCATCTGACGTTCGCCCTGTAGAACATGAATGCTCACTGCCGGTTGATTGTCAGCGGCCGTGGAGAAAATCTGACTCTTCTTGCAGGGGATAGTCGTGTTTTTTTCGATAAGTCTGGTCATAACTCCGCCTAACGTTTCAATGCCTAAAGACAGAGGCGTTACATCCAGCAATAAGACGTCTTTGACATCGCCTGCCAGAACGCCGCCCTGAATGGCTGCTCCTATCGCTACCACCTCATCAGGATTGACGCCTTTGTGAGGTTCTTTACCGAAAATTTCTTTGACCTTCTGCTGCACACGCGGCATACGGGTCATACCTCCAACCAGAATAACTTCGTCAATATCTTTCGTTGAAAGGTTGGCGTCTTTAATCGCTGTCTGGCATGGGCCGACCACTTTATTAATCAATTCTTCCACAAGTGATTCCAGTTTAGCTCTGGAGAGTTTCATATTCATATGTTTGGGCCCGGAAGCGTCCGCTGTGATAAAGGGCAGATTGATGTCGGTTTCCAGCGCCGTGGAAAGTTCCATCTTCGCTTTCTCCGCCGCTTCTTTAAGGCGCTGCAAGGCCATCTTGTCACTGCGCAGATCAATGCCCTGATCCTTTTTAAATTCGGCGACCAGATAATCCATGACACGTTGATCGAAGTCTTCACCGCCCAGATGGGTATCGCCATTGGTGGATTTGACCTCAAAGACGCCATCGCCTAATTCCAGAATCGAAATATCGAATGTGCCGCCGCCCAAATCGAATACGGCGATCTTTTCATCTTTCTTTTTATCCAGACCATAAGCCAGAGCGGCTGCTGTCGGTTCATTGATTATGCGTAAAACATTCAGTCCGGCAACCTTGCCGGCGTCTTTGGTTGCCTGTCGTTGTGAATCGTTAAAATAGGCCGGAACGGTAATAACCGCATCGTTTACTTTCTCTCCCAGATAATCTTCGGCTGTCTGTTTCATTTTTGTCAGAATCATTGCTGATATTTCTGCGGGAGAATAATTTTTCCCGCGTACGGTAACTTGCGCATCGCTGTTGGAAGCTTCCGTTATCTTATATGGAATAATCTTGATGTCCTGCTGCACTTCCTTGGATGTATATTTTCTGCCGATCAGTCTCTTGACGGCATAGATAGTATTTTCTGAGTTAGTAATGGCCTGTCTTTTGGCTACCTGTCCTACTAACCTTTCACCGTTTTCCGCAATGGCTACAATGGACGGCGTGGTACGATTACCTTCCTGATTGGCGATAACGACAGGGTCTCCGCCTTCCATTATGGCTACGCATGAATTTGTAGTCCCTAAATCAATTCCAATAATTTTTCCCATTTTTTTTCCTCCTTATTCTTCCATATCCTCATTTATTTCACATAAATCATCGTTCTCTTTTTTCGTTTTCTTGCAGACGCAGACCCTTGATGGCCTTACGAGCCTTCCGTTTAATAAATAACCCTTTTCCATTTCATTGACTATTTTGTTATCTTCATGCTGGTCGCTTTCCACTTGCATTAAAGCTTCATGGAAATTCGGATCGAAATCAGCGCCGGCAGTTTCAATTCGTTCTACGCCGTGCTTTTTCAAACAACACAGAAGCTGGTCCTGAATAAGAGCTATTCCGTCCTTAAAGGCCTGAATGTCACCAGAGTCGTGCCCCAGTGCTCTGTCCAGAGAGTCCATGAAAGGCAAAATATCTTTTACCAGTTCTTCTTTACCGTACTTGATTATGTCGGCCTTTTCTTTGATTGCCCGTTTTTTATAATTATCCAATTCGGCAACTGAGCGTAGATATTTATCGAAATTGGCCATAGCCTCTTTTTCCGTTTCTTCGATCTTTTTTCTCAGATCTTCAATTTCCTTATCATGATCTTCCGCGACAAATTTTTCGTTATGTTCTTCGACGGAATTAGTGTGTTTTGCATTATGTTCAGAATGTTCTTTTTTATTTTTCACCCTTACCTCGGAAAAATCTTTGTTATTTAAAATCTGGTTTCTGAAACAATTTTATATCAACCATTTCACAAATAGCATGACCGGCTGTAATATGTGTCTCCTGGATTCGCGCTGTATTGGAAGAAGACACATGAATGGAAAAATCAACCATCTTTGCGATTTCCCCTCCGTCTTTTCCGGTAAACGCAACAGTTATCAATCCCAGTTTTTTAGCCATTTCCAAACCTTTTAAAACATTGGCGGAGTTCCCGCTGGTGCTGATACCCCAGGCAATGTCTCCAGACTGGCCGATTGCTCTTATCTGCTTACTGAATATTTCAGAAAAATCGTAATCGTTGCCGATACTCGTGATCACAGAAGTATCGGTAGTTAAAGCTATCGCTGGAAGCGGCGGTCTCTCTATTATAAAGCGGTTGACAAATTCCGCGGCAATATGTTGCGCATCGGCGGCCGATCCACCATTGCCGAAAATCAAAATTTTATTGCCCGCTTTTAAGGCCGTTATAACAGCTTCTATAACCTTCACCAGTTTAGACAGGTTCTCGTTAATAAAAGCGTCTTTGACACGACTGCTTTCCTTAAAGGTTTTTATTATGTGATCTTCCATACCTACCTTTCGGGAACCATTTTTTAGTATATCCAGCAAGGCGACCCTAATATAGTTATCGGTATATCCGGTGTCAAGGGCGTGATCTCGAAAATTCTTATCTTTATTACATAGATATTAAATCACGTTTATATTTATATCAACTTTGCCAACTATCTTGGAAAAGCCTTGACAAAACAAATTTCATAAATATATTTAGATTCGAATAAGCAAAATAATCAATAATAGCAATTGTTTACGCAACGAAGGAATTTAAACCCCCGCCTGCGCGGGATAATTCGATTAACCAATTTCAATGCGCTACGCTTTTGAAATTGAAATCTCATTAGGAGGTAATTATATGTTTGGTCCGGGTATATGGAGAGTGAAAAGGTTCGCTGATAGCGTTCCGGAAATAATGGATTTGCAAAGAGAGATTAACCGGCTGTTTTCCAATGTCGGGCAAAATACAGCATTGGATTACCCTGCCATAAATGTATGGGAAAAAGATGACAGCTTGGTTGTTACAATGGAATGGCCTGGAATGGAACCGGAAAACATTAACATTTCGGTAACAGGAGCAACATTGACAATTTCCGGGGCCGCTAAAGCAGATTCTCTTAAAGAAGGTGAAATTTATTTGCGTCAGGAAAGGGCATTGGGTAATTTCCAAAGAAATTTCCAATTGCCTTTCCAGGTAGATTCTAAAAAAGTGGAAGCAAAATATGAAAAAGGAATTTTAAATATTATTTTGCCCAGACTAAAAGAAGATCTGCCAAAGAAAATTAAGATTAATTCTTAAGAAAGGAGGTCAGTTATTTATGTCCGAAAAAGATCTGCAAAAAACTGAAAATACAGCGGTTACCGAAAAGATCCGCAATGTAAAAATTTTTGTGCCACATGTGGATATTTATGAAACGAGAGACGCTCTCTTTTTAATTGCTGATATGCCGGGAGTTGACGATAAATCTGTTGATGTGGAAATGGAGAAGAATATTTTGACAATTTCCGGACGTGTGGAAAACGGTAGAGTGAAGGACTATAGCCTGGTATTTTCCGAATATGAGGTCGGTGATTATGAAAGAACCTTTACTCTGTCGAATGAGATAGACAGAGAAAAGATTAGAGCAACAGTCAAACAGGGGGTTTTACGTCTGGAGTTGCCCAAGGCCGAAAAAGAAAAACCGAAAAAAATTGCAATTAATGCTGCATAAAAAAATAAGACTTAAGGAGGACATGATTATGAAAGTAAGAAATTTATTGCCGGACACAGTTCGAAAACAAACAACAGAAATTGATCATCCCTTCTATTCTTTGCAAAGAGAAATGAATAGTTTGTTTGATAATTTTTTCAGGGGATTTAATGTTGTGCCGCAAGGATTTGCCGCAGGGATGGGAAGCTTTACACCTTCCGTTGATGTGAAAGAGAATGAAAAAGAAGTAATTATCAAGGCGGAATTGCCCGGAGTAGAAGAAAAGGATATTGATGTTACTGTTACGAATGATTCCGTGACTATCAAGGGTGAAAAGAAAGAAGAGAAGGAAGACAAAGAGAAAAATTTTTATTACATGGAGAGATCTTATGGTTCCTTCTGTAGAGTGATTCCACTGGAGACGGAAATAGAAACAGACAAGGCTCAAGCGAGTTTCAAGAACGGCATTCTGGATATTAAGATTCCTAAAAATCAGAAGGCCAAAGAAAAAGGAACAAAGGTTTCCATAAAGACTTCTTAAATTAAAAGCCCGCTTCTCTTAAATAAAGGGGAGCGGGCTTTTAAGTACAAATTTAACCAAAAGGTCAAAAAATTTTAATCATGCTCTAGCTTACTCTCCAGCCGCTTAATAAAATGAATATTCCCCAACGGTCTGCCCGTCTGCTCATGCCGATGTATTAATAATTCATCTTCTTCACAAAAGAAGGTGTCCTGCCGACGATTGCCTCGCGGGGTGACATGATGAGGATATTTTGCTGCGACTACTCTTGCTATACGGCCCATGTTTATTGTCTATGACTATCATCACTGCTTGTCCAGAAAAAACCAGTATGCTGTCCGTACGCAGTAACAATTGTTTATCTAACGGATTGCAGTTCCGTGCGGGGAATTGTCCGATTCACCCCGGTAGTTCAAGGGAGCGGCGTCTTGGTAACAAGGGGTCGTAAGTTTCCCATTGGCGAAGCAGCAGGCCGTAACGCAAGAGAACCTACAAGTAGCCTCGTTAAACTGAAAAGAAGATGCCGACCCAGTGGACAGATGGGGAAGGCCGAAGTCGCGGGCAGGGAAACGGAAGCAGTCCGAGGGATCTTCCGGGGTAGCAAGGGCGGCATGTTGTGGAAGATAAGCAGTCCAGTGCTGGAGACCCGATATA